>Ga0255761_10001055_pt1 | contig 25580 bp, 32 predicted proteins | sample 071ome_29_FD_179961 | JGI IMG/M metagenome (GOLD analysis project Ga0255761, IMG submission 179961) | Coastal salt marsh microbial communities from the Groves Creek Marsh, Skidaway Island, Georgia - 071407BT metaG (version 2) | ecosystem: Environmental > Aquatic > Marine > Intertidal zone >... | reverse complement strand
TTTCCAAACGGCATACTTAAAGGCACATTATCCTGAAGAATTCTTCTGCGCATTGTTGAACTCCATTAATGTTAGAAAAGACTTTGATAAAATGGCTATTGTTGAATCTGACTTAGCCAACTTCGACATTAAACTTAGAGAGAATGATATTAATTTGTCAGATGTTGGCTATAATGTTATCAAGAAGAAAGATTTACAGAAGGGAATTGAACAGTCTGAAATTGCTCCTTCGTTAATGTGTAAAGGGGTTGGCAAAAAACCTGCCGAAGAAATTGCTAAACATAAGCCGTATAGCGATTTGAGAGATTTGGCTTTGAAAACTAATAGTAAGATTGTAAACTCTGGTGCAATCAGTAGTTTGCAAGACAATGATTACTTGGATTCTATTTTGTCACAAAAGCAATCTCGTATGAAGACAGAAGATTTAATTTTAGAATTTAATGAATACCGCACAGCTATTAAAAAGACCAAGAAAAAAGGAATTGATCCAAGCGAAGGAATTTTTTAATAGTGCTAAATCAAAGGTTATAATAAAACAATAAAAATAGGAGATGTATTATGAGCAGTAACGAAGATGTAAAAGATAAGCCATTAAAAGAGACAGATATTACAGTAGGCATTAGAAGAACATATAGCGTTGGTCCTTATGAAACTTTGGAAATTAAGGTTGAGACAACCGATACAATTAATTGGTCCGATCTTGATGATCGCGTAAAGAAAACAAACGGCCTTACTAAATTACTTGTTAAGAAGTTTGAGAAGAGTCATGAAACTGTTTTCAAAGGTTTAGATGTCGTTGAAAAGAATGCAACCTATAGAAACGCTAAGGAAGACTAATGAGCGAAGAAAACATTAGACAACTAGAAGACTTGTTTGACCTCGGAGACTCTGATGTAGATCTCGAAGATGTATATAGCGAAGACGCTGGAGATGCTACTTTTGATGATAAAAAAGAAGAAATAAATGAGATTCTAAGTGAAGAAAAACAAGAAAATGGAGAGACAAAAAAAGCTTCTACTAAAGATGTTATTGAAGAGGCAATTTCACCATCGCAACCTGTTGCAAATAAAGAAGTTATAGACGAAAAAGAAAGTGAAAAAGTTGAAGAAAAAACAGAGGAAGAAAAGGCTGAAATTCCGAATATAGTAGAAGAAGAAAGCGATGATGAAATCGACTTTGACACAACTGAATCGTTTAAGGCTGAAGAGTCAGAAACAGAAGTTGAGCCAGTGAAAATTGACGATGTCAAGGTTGAAGAAGTCAAAGTAACAGACGTAGAAGACAATCCTTTTGTAGAGCCTAAAAAGACGATACAAAAGGTCGAGGAAGAAAAAGTTATTGAGGCAATTGATGAAGCCGCAGAAACTAAGCCTGAACCAAAACAGGAAGAAGAAATGGTACAATTTTCTGAAAAAGAAAATAATGTGACTGACAAAGAACAGCATAAAACAAGCCAGTCAACAAATCATTGGCAGTTGACACATCCAGATGCTAAGTTCACACATTTCTACAAGATGAAGAAAGAAAGGCTTGAGAAGTTTTTGGCCGATGGAGAAGTTCCTTATAACGCCTGGAAACAGGAACTAGTAAATGCAAGAGTTGATTTATCTTCACTTGTTTTTGATCTAGATCACCTGTCCAAGCAGATGCAGCAAGTACAGCAATATCAGTATAGAGTTGCTGAAATAAGGATGGCGGTCGTAGGCCAGTTTAACTGGTGTAAGCGAAGTCTAGAATTTTTGAGAGGCAAGCTAGCGCAAATAGCTTATGAAAGACCAATCGAAAAGTTCAATGGCGTAGTCTACGATCACCTATCTGACATTGAGGATTATTTGCAACAATTAGAAGTATTGAAAGATAACTCTGAAATTGTTACAAAGAACCTAGATAAAGCCGCCGAGGTTATTTCTAGACGAGTAACCGTTGTCATGATGGAGGTTAGAACTGACAATAAGGGGACTAGATATGTTCCCAGAGAAGGCGAACAGCAAGATGACTTAGGATCAGCACACGTAGCCCCTATGCAGCCTGCTAATTTAGAATCTGCTCCAATTGAAACAATTGAGGCAGTAAAAGAAGAAGACCCTGATGCAGAATTTCTTGATGAATGCGATGTTTTTGAAGCCAACTCATCAAACGTAGAAAAAAAGCCGAAGAAAACTGGCTGGGACTTAATTCCTGGCAAAAAGTGAGAAACATTCACAAATAGTGTTATTAGTGTTAAATAACCACCTATAGTAATATTCAAATAGTTCAGATGTTAAAAAACATCAAAAGAAACAAATAGTAATATTCATTAAAAAGCAATGTTCATTAAAAAGGAGACAAAACAATGACAGCTAAACTTAATTGGGACAAAATCAATATTGACAATTCTAGAGTCAAGTCCAACAAGTCATCTAAGAACGCAGACGGAACCGAAAAGAGAAAGAAGCTTTATATCACCCTTGGCAAGAAGGCTATTGGTAAAACTTATATTGTAAGACCAGTAGGTAGTCCAGTGGGAGTTTATAAGGCTCTTATCGAACTTCCTCCACAAGACGGCAGAAGGCAGTTCCGCAATATCAATGTTCCTATGGATGAAGATGGAGGTGATACTTACGTAAGAAATCACCCACTTCACATTCACCACAATGTTCAGTTCCAAGCCAAGTACGCAATCAACGTTATCGACAGAGAAGATAATCAGTTGAAGATTCTTGAAGGTGGCATTTCGATCTTTGAAGCATTTAGAAGCTATCACGAAATGACAGAAAAGAATCCAGGCGGTAAGAATGGCGCAGACTTCAGCATTGAAGTGACTGGTCAAAAGGGCAAGGATTACTACAAGACCAGAAAGCATCAGTCTACTACCCTTAGCGATGAAGAGGTTAGCTTCTTGACAAAAGAGGGTCTATATGACCTTGAAGAGATTTATCAAGAAACTCCAGAAAAGGTATGGCAAGGATGGGTAGACCAGATGGAAGGAAATGATAGCAGCGAAGCTTCTGCTCCCGCTCCTGCCCCAGAGCCTAAGAAGGAAGAGCCAGTTGCAGCATCAGCTTCATCTAGTGATGACCTTGATGCTCTTAGCGACGAGATCGACGCCGACGAGCTTCCTTTCGGGTAATAACTATTAAAAATTAAATAATAAAGCTTTTAGGGAGTTAAGTCTCCCTAAAAGTATTCACTTATCGTACACCCTAACTGGAGCTTAATTATGGCGAAAAAGAAAACAATAGATATTGCCTTAGAAAACCTTGATGGTTTTATGACTAAAGGCGCGAGAGAAGAAGTTAGACAAAATATTCCTACTGGTCACTTTGAACTGGACTTTGGTCTACATTATGGATTCTTGCCTTCAAGCGCAGACTTTTCTACCTTGAAAGATTATGACCCCAAATTCCCGCTTGGACTTCCTTGCGGCAGACTGGTGGAACTTTACGGAGAAGAGGGTTCGGGTAAATCTTCTCTTGCATATCGTACTTGTGGAATGGCTCAGAAGATGGGCTACAACGCTCTTTGGATTGACACAGAACACTCGTTCGAAGATAGCCTTGCAGAATTGAACGGTCTTGATATTGATGACCTTTATTATTCAAAGGCATATGACAAAGATGATCCTGACAAAATTTTCTATGCAGAAGATATTATGGATAAGATTGTTGCAGCATGCAGAAACGCAGCAAAGCTAAACCTTAAGGTTATTGTTTTAGACTCTGTTGCAAACCTTGTTCCAAAAGATGTTGGTATCTCATCTGCAAATAATGACACAATGGCATTGCTCGCAAGAATTTTGAGCAAGACTTTGGGTAAAGTTGCGCAACATGCAGCTATTCATGACGTTCTTGTTATTTTTATTAACCAAATTCGTGAGAAGCCTGGGGTTATGTTTGGCAATCCTCAGACAACTCCTGGTGGTAGAGCATTGAAATTCAACGCATCTGTTAGGCTTCGTATGACTAAGAGATCGTCTAAGGATGAATTGATTTGGGCAGAAAAAGAAGAAGATGGCGAAGTTAAGAAGTTCATCGTAGGGCGTAATAGCGGCATGGCCGTTGATAAGAACCGTTGTGGTCCTCCGTTGCTAGATGAGGCAGGAAGTAATATCATTATTGATTTGCCAGTTTATTTCCAGCCTTATTTCCCCGAAATTGAAGAAGTAGCTTTTAATTCAGCTAGACAAATTAAGTTAGTAAGTGTTAGAACTGGAACGTATACTTGGAAATCTTCCAATGAAGAAATTGGTGATATAAAAATTGATGGCAGAACTGCCTTTATAGACCATATACTTGAGGAAGAATTGCTTTATGATTTCATAACTGAAATTAAAACCAAAGCAGAAGAGGATGGGGTTATTTTGGCTCCCGAATTAATGAAGGTAGACTTGAGTAAGATGAAGAGAAAAAAGAAGTCCACCGCGAAGAAAGAAGAACCAAAAGCAGATGCACTAGATAATATTTTTGAGGATGGAACAATTGTCGAAAAGAAGAGAACCAAGAAGAGTACTAAGGGAAGCGGAAAGAAACCAACTGGTTGAAATAGCTGCTGATCAGCTATTTGCTGATGAAAAAGAAAGTCGAGAGGCTTTGGATTACTTAGTGCAAAAAAGAAAGTTTAACGAAAAACTTTTAAGAGAGTTTGGAGTTGGATACGTGCCTTATCATGTGCAAAATGATGACGGAGAAAGGCATGAATTGGCTGGAAAAATAGTTTATCCTATTTACAACCAATACAATGAGATTGTTGCAGTTTCTTCTAGGAACTGGAGAGAAGGGGCGAGACAAAAGTTTTGGCACGAAGCTTTTGACAAGCCCTTTTATCTCTATGGTTTCAATGTAGCGAAAAAATATATTCAAAAGTATAGAAAGGCTATATTAGTGGAAGGAGAACATGATACCATGAGCATGCATAAAGGAGGTATAAAAGTGACTTGCGGGATTCTTGGCTCAGCACCTCAAGCTTTTCAAATAGCAACTCTAATGAGATATTGCGATGAAATTTACACTCTCTTTGATGCAGATGTAGCAGGAGAAAGAGCTAGGGATATGATGGCTAAAATTTGGGAACAATTTAATGTAGATGGATATCAAGTTAAATTTTACAATGCAGAATTCCCTCACGCAAAAGAATTGGGTCTAGAAAATGACAAAGACATTGACCCAGACTTTTATATAAAGAAATTTGGCGCAAAAAACGTCATGAAGATAATTAACGAAGCAAAAAATAAGGAGATGCAAAAATGTCAGGAGTAGTACCTAAAGAAGTAGCAACATTGATGGGGGTTATTGATACACACTGTAGATATCAGAGTATCAATGGCGCTCCTAGAAACTATAGAATCTATCACCCATCTGCCCTAGGAGGCTGCTTGAGGTTAATGCAGTATCAAAGACTAGCTGAAGACCCTGAAATTGAAGGTCTACAGTTAGCTTCTGATCCGCTTGAATCAAAAACGTATCGTCTTTTTGATACTGGCCACTCCATGCACGATAGATGGGCTAAGTATTGGGAAGAGATTGGAGTCCTTAGAGGAGTATGGGAATGCTCCAATAGAGTTTGCAGAGCCTTTGATGACGATGGCGAGTTTATAGGAACGGATAAGGTTAATCAAATTAGAGCTAAATACAAATCGGTTTCAGAAGAGGCTCCAGATTACTTGCACAACCTACCCGATGACAAAAGGAAGGAAGAGATTAAAAGCCGTAATGCTCTTGCTCCTAGAAGATACGGTTATGAAGAAAAAGTGGGCGTATTTAAGCCTAAGAAGTGTTCTTGTGGATGTGAAGAATTTAAGTATCATGAAATTAACGTAAAAGATAATGATTTGAATATTTTTGGTCACGCTGACCTGATATTGGACTTTTCTGAATTTGATGTTGACAGATACTCTTCTCACGGAGAAGATAACAAGGGGTACAAACTGGTTGACAGAACATTTGATCCTGCCAATCTTCCAAAGAAACCAATTGTTGTCGATATGAAGTCTATTAACGACAGGGGATTTAGAAAACTGTCGCAGGATGGTCCATCTTTAAAATATAAGGTTCAGTTAGTTACGTATTGCAATATTCTTGATCTTGAATATGGCGTATTAATTTACGAAAACAAAAACGACTCTCTTACTTCTTCTTTTAGAGTTAATCGTTCTGAGGAAAAGGATTGGCCTATTATTCAGCGTCAAATCAAATTGATGAATAAGATGTATGACAATAAAAGGTTGCCCCCTCCTCGTCCATTAAGAAAAGATTCTTATGATTGCAAGTATTGTGATTATAAAGACGTATGCCACAACAGTAAGATTTGGGCTGATCCCAATCTTAATGAGAAAAGAATTAAATTTTATGACACGTTAATTTAACTTGTCCGATAATTATAAGCATTGGCTTCCCAAAAAGAAGTCAAATACAACAAGGAGTAATAAAATGACAGTACAAACAGAAGCAGACCCTACTTTACTTCTAGTTTCTGGAAGCAAAAATAGGGAAAATAGAGATTCAGAGGCAGCAGGAATTAAAAAGCTGGCCTATGCTTTGATTGAGACAATCAATAAGCATGGAGAGGCTAAACTCAAGTGCGTGGGCGCAGCCGCAGTAAACAAGGCTACTAAAGCTATTATTGTTGCCAATCTTGATGAAAAAGTTGATGGAGACTACTTTGCTAAACCTGAGTTTGGTACGGCTTCATTCAATAATGGAGAAGTAGAAAAGACAGCAATAATTTTTAAAGTATTGCCGTACAGCAAAATGGGCGAGTCAGCTTAATTGAACCAATTTTAAGAGGTAGCAAAAATGGGATATAAATACAATTCACATAGAGTTTCTGAGGTCTTGAGAGAGGGAATTACTTCACTTGACGAGCTAGTTGAAGTCGAAGACTTCATTGCTAAAATAAAGGATATTGATAAGACAGTTGATTTCTATAAAAAGCAAAAGAAGAGTAGAACTAAACTTATTAACGATTCAATTGTTGAATTAGAAAACAAAAGAGAACAAATCAAGCAAATTATCAAGAACACTCTTGATAGTCACGATGAGTATTCCTTGAGTTTTCCTGGAATTGGAGTGGTAAAGAAAAGAGCAGGAAGCTCTAAGTGGGTCATAGTTGATGAAGATGAATTGATAAAAAAATTAAGAGATCATTTAGACTCAGAAGAGTTTGATGCAGTTGTTGAAATGAAACCAAAACTCTCTAAGAAAGAAGCTGATAAGCTTTTCAAGAAGTGGAATACTGGAGGTTCATGGCCTGATGGCATAAAGGATTTGGTAGAATTGCAAGAAGAATCCGATTCTGTTTCCTTCAGCTTGGAAAAAGGATTTAATCCTTCTCCTAAAGATATAGGCAAGGATGAATTCTTCCATGAGAATCATGAAATCGATGAAAGCAAGAGCCTGGATGATGTGTTTGGAGAATTGTCGGAGGATGATCTATGACAAAGAGAACAGTATACTCAAAAGTTAAAGAAGGCATTGATAAAATCAATGAAATTTATTCTGAAATACCAGCGACAACTGGTTGTTTGAAATATATTGAAATGCCCAAAGAAGAAGGTGGCTGTGGAGGCAAATGCTGCTTGCATCAAAATCCTTCTGTGCTTTACATAGAATTTATGAATACATGGAAGTATGTCATGTCCAATTTCTCGATGGATGAAATACTTGGCTTAATTGAGAGATCATTGAGAACTTATCTTAATGATGCTCCTACTAAGGGCTGTGTATTTTTTGATAGAGACAAGAAGGTGTGTACTCAACATGAAACCCGCCCATACAATTGCAGAATGTACTCGCAAATTCCAGATGAAGAATTTAAGCCAAGATATGAAGCCTTGAAAGTTTTGCAGGAAAAAGACTTCAGAACAGTTGTTATGCCTCAATGTGATTTGACTGAAACAGTTGGAGACAAACCAACTAAAGAGCAGTCAGATGAATGGTGGGCAAGAATGAAGAAGATAGAAAATGATTGCGGTATTCCTGAAAATCAAATTACTGATGATCAGAATGGTACTTATAGAACTTTTCACGACCATATTATCCTTCATGTATTCCCAGATTGGGCCTTAGAAGACTTGACTAAAATGAAACTGCATGGTTCTTTCCAAGATAAGAATCTTGCTGTTTTGCAAACAATGTCTTGGCTCAAGGGCACTATGGAACAAAAGAAAGATGAGGTTCTTGAACATAGAGCCCAGAATAAAGACAAGATTGACGCTGCCAAGAAGGCTCAGGAGGAACTTGAGAAAGAACTCAAGCAAGCTGAAAATGGGACCGACTAAGATTAGAGTTGATAAAACTGAATATATTCCCTCAAAGCACATCATGATGTGGGAGGTTACTTTTGTTGACCAATCCGACGATAGGCATGGCAAAAGTATAACTTTGGCTTATAGGGCCAATGATTTGGCTTCCGCTTTTCTAGGAAGAGACGATGTGCAAGTAACAGAAGAGGGAGCTAGAGCTTTTAACGAAAATGTACAAGGTAGAATCATAAATTTAGTAGAGATACTGGACCAGCCTTCAAACCAAGATATTAGAACAGCAGATGCGAATAAATATCTGGATTACAATGTTCAATTAAGAGAATATCCTTTTGAAGAAGTTTATGACATGTTGAATGGAGAGTGATTAAAAATGCAGTATTATGGACCTAGAATGTTGTTTTTTGGAAGTCCCGATTGTTATAAGTGCATTAAAGCTCTTTCAGATATAAGTAGAAGAGTCACTTTAGACGAGAGAAATTTCCAGTATATTAATGGAGATGATTTTGACAACGAAGAAATACAGAGACTGTGCGACAAGCACGAGGTAGATGAATATCCCCACGTAGAAATCTATGTTAATGGAGATTTAAAATACAGGGAAATTGGCAATTTAGATATAGAAGAAATCAGCGACAGAATGTTTGAAGTCGTACAAACGAAAGTGATAAAAAATGAAAGCAAACCCCCAACAGACGAAAGCAATAAATCATAACACTGGACCTTGTGTTGTCACCGCCGTTCCAGGTGCTGGCAAAACAAGCGTTCTAACTCAAAGAGCAATCAGGCTATATAAAGAAGGCAACAAGAAAATCTTATGTCTTACTTTTACAAATAAAGCTGCTGAAGAGATGAAGGTGCGAATAGCTAAAGCCCTAGAGGTTGAGGCGGCTCCATTCGCAGTTTGCACGTTCCATGCTCTCTGTGGTGTCATTCTAAGAAAATTCGGAAAGGTTTTAGGCTACACCCCAGGATTGACTATTTTAGACTCTGATGATCAGAAAACTTTTGTTAAGAAGATTGTTAGGTCTGTAGTTGACAATAAGAAGTTAGAAAAAGACATAGACATCAATAAAATTGTATATCATATCAATGCTGCCAGAGAAGTTTATGAGTCTTACGAAGAAATTGCCGAAAGATTTGAGTCTAATTTTGATGATGATGTTTACTGGGAAATTGCCAAGACATACCTAGAAGACCTTGTTAAAAATAATTGCATTGACTTCAGCGGCATGCTTTATACTACAATTAAAATATTAGAAGATAATCCTTCTATTTTAAAGGTTATTCAAAGCAAATGGGATTATGTTCAGGTCGATGAATGCCAAGATACCAATTATGCTCAGTTTAAGTTTGTAGATTTGATATCTAACCATCACAATAATGTTATGCTTATGGGGGACATCAGTCAGTCTATTTACTTGTTCAGGGGCGCTAGGTATCAAAATATTACAGACTTCATAAACAAACATGATAATTGCAAGCAAATTCCCTTAGGGCAAAACTATAGATCGACACCAGAGATTATTAAAACTGCTAATACTTTAATTAAACATAATACTAGTCATATGGATGTTGATTTCTACACTGACAATCCAAGCGGTGTTGCTCCTCAAGTGCTGTCCAACGTCAATCCTCAGGAAGAAGCTAAAAATATAGCCACAATGATTGCCAATGATATCAATGTCAGAGGATATAAGCCTCATGAGATATCAGTGCTTTATAGAATGAACTCATTGTCAATTGATTTGCAACTTGCCCTCTCAAATTATGGAATTAACTTCGCCGTCATTGGAGGGGGAAACTATTTCCAATTGAAAGAAATCAAAGATGGCATTGCTATGCTGAAATTCCTATTGAATCCTAACGATAGCTTGGCATTCCATAGATGTGCCGATCTAGTTGCAGGAGTTGGTCCCAATACAATTGGCAAGCTTGAAAACTTGGCCAAAGAAAAGGGCATAACAATTATGGACGCAGCTAAGATGATAACTTCGGGGCAAGGAACAACAGACAAAAGAGCAAAGGCTTTCGCGGCTAAAGTTCTTGAAATGTGGGATGATAATTTCACAAACGAATCGCCAGATACTATTTTAGTTGAAATGCTCAATAGATTTGGATACGATAAATATCTAAGCAAAAATTTTCAGAAGAATTACAATAAAAAGAAAGATAATCTTCAGGCCCTAGTTAATCACGCAGCATCTTATTCGAAGTCAACTGGAGCAGACCTTTCTAGATGGCTTAACACTATTATGCTCACTTCTGATAGCGACAAGGAGTCTAAGGATAACTGCGTCAATCTAATGACTCTTCATGCCTGCAAGGGACTGGAGTTTCCAGTGGTTTACATGGCGGGGGTTGAAACTAAGATCATGCCCCATGCCAGAGCCTTAAATGAAGCAAAAGATGCAAATGCTGCTGCTGAAGCCTTGGAGGAAGAACGTAGAATTTGCTATGTAGGCATGACACGGGCAGAAGAAAGACTTATTGTTTCTTATTGCAACAGGAGGCCTAGGCGAGATAAAAACGGCTTCTTGAAAGAAGAAAAGGCTGGACCAAGTAGATTCCTAAAAGAAAGCGGTTTGATATGAAGTCGTATGAAAAGCTTATAGATTGTCACAGTGGTCAAGTTGCTTTTGTTCTAGGTTCAGGAACAAGCTTGTTTAAAATTACCAAGAATAAAAGATACAAAGAAATCTTTGATCATGTGTCTATTGCAATTAACTCATCAATTATTGCAACAGACTGGCTAGAAGGCGATGGATCTAAGAGATATTGGACATCTAATGATGTTTGCGCAATGCTTTGGAGCTATTGGTCGCAGGTTCTTGACTCAAAGTGCAACAAGGTGATAAGGGATTCTTGGGAAAAACACTATGATTATCTTGAGCCATATAAAAATGATTTCTATGAATTCTCTCCTAGAACAGGATGGGTAGGGGCCCCTCAGAATATTAATGAGCTATTATATGGAGAGGGCTGCAAGGAACCTAAGACTAGCGAGGAACAAGATGATGCCATTAAGATAGATGAAAAAGCATTGTGTTCAATTAGTTCTATTCCTTCGGCTATTGACTTGGCTATACAAATGGGTTGTAAAAAAATATTTCTTTTGGGAGTAGACCACTATATGGCTGGAAAATACAGTCACTTTTGGGACTATCTGCCTCAGAAAGAAAGGCCAAGAGTATCTATTGGGGGATACAGGGCAACTCATAGAATGCAAAATGCAATGTTTGAAGAAAACATGAAAACATATAATGCTTTAAATAGGTTTGCCGAAAAGAAAAATGCTCAAATATTTAATTGCAATCATAAAAGTAGAGTTAAAGCCTTTGATAAAATTGATTTTGATGAAGCTCTGGAAATAATTAAATGAATATAAAAGATTTACAAGACAAACACAAGGGAACTATAGGTTTTGTGGTCGGGTCAGGGCCAAGTGCCAGAAATATTGATCCAGACATGCTTAAAGACCATACTGTTCTATCTGTTAATTCTTCTATTAAAAAATTCTATAAATGTGATTATTATGTTATTGATGATTGGGATGTAATGAATTGGGATTATTTTGACTATGCCCGTGGCCTCGATTGTATGAAACTACTTTACAGAAAACACTATGCAAAGCATGAAAGACTTTTTAGGCCCGACAATTATATATTATACTCTCACAGTGAATACGCTATAAACGGAGTGGTTAAGCCTAACAATCTTAAATTAACTAAATCTGAGCCCATTATAGGAGCTAGGACAGTGCAGGCTTCAGCAGTTCATTTAGCCTACATTATGGGGTGCGACCCTATAATCCTAATAGGGGCAGATTGCAGATATGAAGATGGCAAGCGATATTTCTGGGAATTTCCTGGTGAGGCGATGTGTTATAGAAAAGATGGCAAAAAATATAATCTACCTACCAACCCTGAGGGCAAAGACATACATTGCCTTAATTTTGTAGAATATTGGGAACATTTTGCTAAAGTAAATCCTGACAATAATGTTAAGACTATTAAAGGAACAAGTAATCTTAAAATGTTTGATGAGATTAGTATTGAAAGCCTACTTTGATGTCAAGAGGGTAAAAATTCCGAAAATAAGTTATTACAAGACAAAGATGATGGCGATTTAGAAATTTGAGGAGCAACAGTGTGAATTACGGCAACGGAACCCATGGATACGGCGGCATCCTAATTGGGATAAAAAGCGCAGATCAGCTAGGCATGTATGAACAGCAGCTAGGCATGTATGAACAGCCTATATGCAAAATTCCTTTTACTGGAAAATCATCAAAAGCTGAAAAAGCTCCAGAGCAATTTGTTCAAAAAAAAGAAGAACCCGTTCAATTCAAAACTTCTCAAGAAACTAGCAATAAGGAAATTTTTCCTGCTCGTGAGTTTAAAGAGTACAAGAAAATAGATAGGGAATTTAAACATGATAAAAGATAAAAAAGTTTTAGCTATTATACCAGCAAGGGCAGGCAGCAAAGGAGTTGAAGGCAAGAATTATCAGCCTATTAATGGTCAGCCCCTTGTAGAGTGGAGCATACAGGCTGCTTTGAAGAGCGAATATATTGACATGGTGATTGTCACTTCAAACTGCTCTACCGTAAGGCAAGTTTGCGAGGCTTATACAAAGCAGTTTGGTAGCAAAATAGGCTACCTGCATAGGCCGCATAACTTATGCGAAGATGATTCTTCAACGGAAGACGCCATATCTCATGCCCTGGTTAAGTTAGCAAAAAAAGATCTTATCATGGACTATATTGTTCTTTTGCAGCCAACCTCACCTATTAGAACGAATAGATTGATAGATAATTGTCTTGAACAAATTTATTCAAGACAGAAAGACACTTTGGTAACTGTTGATAAGCACACTCCATTCTTCTGGAATTATACAGAGGAGGAAAGCACTCCTACGTATGAGCCAGAGCAACGACCTATGCGGCAAGACTTAAACAGTTCGGATTTTTTCTGGCATGAAAATGGAAATGTTTATATTACTGAAACTAAATCTTTCGTAGAAAACAAGTGTAGAATAGGAAATAATGTTACTTTGTATGAAACTGACAGATTGCAAAGCATGCAAATTGATACTCCTTGGGACTTTAAATTTATGCAGGCATGTCTTGATGTTAGTGGAACAAAGGATTTGACAGGGGAATATGAATGAGAAGTAGACTAGGGCCTTGCAAGCTAGTTGCAGAAGGATGCTGCAATCATATGGGCGATATTGATTTGGCTTTTCAAATGACAGAAGAAGCCAAGCTCCGTGGCGCTGACTTTATAAAGTGGCAGAAAAGAAATCCAAAGTTATCTGTTAAAAAAGAAATTCTTGACGGTCCTCACCCAGATACAAGACATGCTTTTGGCGATACTTATTTAGAGCATCGAGAGGCTCTAGAGTTTTCAATTTCTGAACACGAGCTTTTAAAGAAGCACGCTGACAAGGTGGACATAGGGTACGCAGCATCTGCATGGGACTTGGAATCTGCCAAAGAAATTATGCATTTATGTGATGATTTTATAAAGATACCAAGTGCAGCCAACTACGATTTGGATATGATACATTATTTGTTAGACAACTATCATGGCAAGCTGCATATATCTCTTGGAACCCTAGGGTATCAGCAGAAGCAAGAATTGTTTGTTAAACTTGTTCATGGATTTCATAAAATTGTTTTTTACCATACTACCACTAAGTATCCTTGTGATTTCAAAGATATAAATCTAAAAGAAATTAAGATACTTGCTGAAAAATTTAATGAAGTTGGCTTTTCTGGCCATCATAAAGGTTTGGCAATTGATAATATAGCCTATGCTTATGGGGCGTCTTGGATCGAGAGGCACTTTACGCTTGACAGAACCCTCAAGGGAACAGATCATGCTGCCAGTCTTGAGCCAAAAGGCCTGGAAATTCTTGCAAGAGACTTAAAGGCTTCATATCTTGCTAATACCGAGAAGAGGGCTGTTGATGAAGAGGAGCTTAAAAATGCCCATAAGTTAAGAACTCCTGAGAGCGAGAAATTCTTAGAAAATAACCCTTGACAAATATACGCTGTTGGTATATAATACAAAGGAACATTACTCTAAAAAAGACAATAAATAGAGTTATGTAATAAACAAGCAGGGCCGTCACGGTATCGATTGGTTATTGAAAATTTAGGTTGCGTTACGACTTTCGCTAAGGAGTCGTTAAAAAGAGCGAAAAAAATAAATGCAGAAGATGTAATCGGAAGCGTTGAAAGTGGTAACACTTTCGCAATGGCAGCTTGAGTTGCCAGCTAGTCAGGGCCACATCCATTAACCCAGACTGGCAATGAAAATGGGTTGCGGCAAAAAGATTTCTTGAATTGATTTTTGCTTAAGTTAAAATTTAAGTGCCTTGACAGAAGTTTGTCATTTTGCTATGTTGGGGTAAAATATGAAATTGACTATTAACGTAGTACACCTAGTCGGATATAATGCAACACAGCGGTTCGACTCCGCTACGGTCCATGATGAGAAATCCCCAGATGGAATCTGGGGATTTCTCATTTTAAATAAAGGCCACACGCTCCATTTTGTTGTAATAGTGTTTAAGGAGACAAATTATGGCAACAATGATTAAATTAACGTGTGCAAATCCTAAATGCGGAAAGAGCTTTGAAAGGGCCTACGGTGAAGTTAACAGAAAAAAGAACAGAGGGAAACCTACATACTGCTCTATAGCTTGCGGCAATCAGGTTAATAGGAATGGAAAAAATAATGGCAATACTTCTTATTTTAAAGGCAACATAGGAAGGAAAAAAGATGAATTGACTCCTTTTCGATATGCTATGAATATAATGAGAAATAGGAAAAATAAACACTGTGAAGTTGATGAACTTTATTTAAAAGAAATTTGGGAACAACAAAAAGGAAAATGCTTATTTACTGGATGGGATTTAATTCTACCAGAAGACTCGCAGGGTTGGAGAGGGCAAAAAAGCCCCAAGCAGGCATCTGTAGACAGGATAGACAACTCCAAGGGCTATGTTAAGGGGAATATTAGGTTTGTCAGTGTAATGTTCAATTATGCTAGAAATAATTTTGAAGATAAAGATGTCATAGAGTTTTGCAAAGCTGTTTGTAAAAAAGAGCTTGACAATAAGATAGGAATATGATAATATAGGCCTAAATACTAATCAAGAAAGGATACGCAACAGATGAGGATTATTTCTAAATATCAAGATTACTACGATGGTGTTCAGAGTATGTATCAGTACGATCATGTCGGTCCTACTTCTGAGGTTAAATCTGTTACATCTGATAGCCGTCCTTGGATTAGACAGGAAGTAAGTATCGACGTAGATAAAGTTGATCTTGACTTTAAGCTTCCCCATATTAGATTAAGTACTCATAATTTTTGCAGAGACATAGGAATAGGTTCTTTTATTATTGGTTTTTGTGGTAAGATTTATTCTGGAATAGTATTTTCTGGAATATCTTCCATGAATACTGGATATGAAAAAATTAAAGAGCATTGCTATTCTATAGAAGATGTTGATAAAGTAATTGAAAAGCTTTATGCTAAAAAGATTCTTAGTAAAAAAGATTATGATTTTTACTATGAAACTAATAAGAAAAAGATGAAGCAGCCCTACTCTGTTTTCTGGGACAAAAACAGCAGCATAAAACATACTCATATGCACAGAGTTAAAGTGGCTGAGGCATTTGATAATGTCAATGCAGACACTGGTGATTATGGTGCTTATTTTGAATTAGAAAAAGCACCTATTTTCACGATCAAAAATGAAAGTTTTACATACAACCCTCACGGCAGGACAAAAAAGTGCATTGTTTTCAATCCTGTCCTTAAAGATTATAGTTTCTATAAGCTTTTTGACTCTATGGCTGCTTATCAGGAAATATCCATGTATATGAGTAACATGTGTTTTCCTGAAGTCGAAATCAATCCTGTACCTGATGAAATCAAAGCCGAATCCCATGGGTTTAATAAGTACAGTTTTAGAAAAGACCCTCAGAAAAAGAAAAAGTGATAAGAAGTAAGATATAAATATAGTGCTGAATATTGAAAAAATATTTAATTGCGACTGAGCGAATATCACGAAGGAATAAGAAATGAGCGAATACCACGAAGTAGAAATGGACGTAACTGACAAGGAATGCATTGTTGATGCCCTAAAGGATTTGGGATATCAGCCTGAGGTGCATGAAACTGCAACCAATCTACATGGGTTTCAAGGAGATCAAAGATCACAGAAGGCTCATATTGTTTTGCCTAGAAAACAAGTAGGGGGTGCCTCCAATGACATAGGCTTTGAAAAAGTCAATGGTAAATATATCATGCGTATTTCTGAATTTGATATTGGCGCTAAAAGGTTCAATCAAAAAGAATTTGACAAGAACTATAAAAAGCACACAGTTTTAAAGAAGATCAAAAAGAATAGAAAATTCAAAAAGAAATCTGTCACAACTTCCAAAGACGGTAAAATAGTTATTAAATTAAAGGTTGGATAATATGGGTTCTAAAAATAAGAGAAAAAAAGTTTTAAAGCAAAGAGGCTATCAAAAGAAAGTTTTAGGTAATAAGATAGAAGCTACAAAGAGGGCTTTGTTATCTAAGATTATTAAATGGGATGATCCTGTTTTGAAAACGCCCGCCAAGGAAGTTGACAATCTTAAGAGCAATCAGGCTGTAGCTAGAGATATTATAGAAGTTCTAGAGGCTACAGAAGACGGGGTGGGTATGGCCGCTAATCAGATCGGCTCTCTTCATAGGGTATTTGTTACTAGACCTGAATTCCCAGAAAAGAAGAAGGCCAAAGTTTTTATTAATCCTAAGATTTCTTATTACTCTGATGAAAAAGAAACTGCAAAAGAGGGTTGCCTTTCTTATCCAGGTCATTACTGCGAAGTTGAAAGAAGTTCAGAAGTTATATTAGATTATACAGATATGAATGGCAAGAAACAGACAGATAAGTTTGACGGTTGGCATGCTCGTATTATTCAACATGAATATGACCATTTAGAAGGAATTTGTGAAGTTTCTAAATATTTGGAAACTCTTGCCCTGAAAGAAAAATAAATAGCAACTACCGCATAAAATATGAAAAGATATGACATTATTAATAGGTTGATTGAAACTCATGGATATAAGTCTTATCTAGAAATTGGAGTTGTAGAAGGCGGATGCGATTCATATCCAAAAATTGCTTGTGAATATAAGGTCGGAGTTGATCCAGTGGAATCACAACACACGACACACGCAATGACATCTGATAAGTATTTTGCAAACTATAAAGATAAGTTTGATATTATTTTTGTAGACGGACTGCATTTTGCAGAACAAGTTTATCTAGATATAATAAACAGTTTAAATATACTCAATGAAGGTGGCACTATTGTCTGTCACGACATGAATCCTCCATCAGAAATTATGCAAGAAATCCCTAGGAGAAGCATTGGTTGGACGGGTGACTGCTGGAAGGCCTGGGTCGAGTTAAGAATAGAAGAAGAAAATTTATCTATGCTTGTTGTTGACACAGATTATGGTTGCGGTATAATACAAAGAGGCAAACAGAAGCTCTTAGAAATAGATGTACCTATGACTTATGATAGTTTATCTAAAAATAGAAAAGAATGGCTTAATTTAATATCTGTTCAAGAATGGCTTGAATCTCTATGAAATTACCTCAATTAAAAGTTACTTGCAAACTATGCCCTCACGAGTGCGAACTATCTATCGGTGAAGTAGGCAAGTGTTTAATAAGGAAGGGTTCTGATATCGCTCCGTTTTCTGAAATGGATTTTTTAATTAGCACTATGGCAATTGAGCCTCTGTCTAAAAAGCCTATTTTGCATTTTATAGATGATTGCGATACTCTTTCTTTGGGATCAGCAGGATGTTCTATGTCATGTTCGTATTGCCAGAACTGGAAAGTAAGTCAAATGATTCCAGAAAAAATGAAGTCATTTACCTCACAAGAAGTAGTTGATTTAGCAAGACAAAAGAATATAAATGTTATATGCCTTACTTATAATGAGCCCACTCTTTTTTATCCACATTTTATAAATTTATATTCTTTACTAAAAGATAGTGGCATGAATTTGGTTTTTAAAACAAATGCATATTTAAATACCAAGTATTGGCATGAAACACTTGAAAATGTTGATGCTATGAATATTGATTTCAAGGGCTCTGAAAAAAGACATATGGAAATGATTGGAATTAAGGAGGGCACTTATGATGTTATACTTGATAATATGCTTACTGCTATTGATGATCCGCGCGTTCATGTTGAGATTAGCATTCCAGTTTTTGAAGACTATGTAAATGAAGATATTGATCCTTTAATTGAAGTTTTGGCGCAATCGGCCAATGAGGTTCCTTTGCATTTGCTTAGGGTTTTCCCTGTTAACAGACTTAAAGGCAGGCCTACAAAAAAGGATAAATTGGAAGAATTGCGAGATAAATTATCTGCATATTCTGATAGAATTCATATCCAGAATGTTTATGGTAAATAAAGTAGAAAGTGATTAGTAGAATTATACGATAATAAACTATGTATAATTCTGTAATAATAGCTTATCGTAGAAGGCCAGAATGTTTAAGGCTTTTTTTGAGATCATTGGAGCTTGCTTTAGGCAATGTCAAGGGCGATTCTGTAGAAGTGGTAATTACAGAATTATGCAATGATGACGATAGAACTCAGGGCATTATCAATGAGTTCAAAGATAAAATACATATTAAATATTTCCCCATTCAATATACTGGTAATTTTTGGAAGAGCAAGGCATTGAATCATTCTGCTAGATTTGCAGAGGGTGATATTATTACGATGGTCGATGTAGACGCCTTAGTACCTCCAGTGTTTTTTGTGGGTATTGAAAAGTTTTTTGGAGAATATAAATCAAAAAGTCGCCTGGGTCATAGGGTTAGATTCTTAAACGATTCTTCTTCAAATTGGTTTAGGCAGAATCCAAATTTTTCTATGGCTGATTTTAATAAGATTTGCGTTTCTCAGTCAAACAAGCACAAGCTGGCAAAAGAAAGATATTCAATTTCAAATCTTCAAAAACACGAATTTAATCCTAATTCTATAAGAGCATTGCCGCACGACTTTAGAACAACACAAATACTTGGCAACAGTCATTTCTCAATGCAAAAAGATCACTATATGAAACTTGGCGGTTTTGACGAAAGGTTTATTGGCTATGGTTGTGAAGATTTAGATTTTAATGTCAGGGCATTGAGGCTAATTGGTCAGTCAAGAATGAAACTTGAACCGTCTTATACTGTTTATCATTTGTCACATAAATATGAGAAGAGACAATGGAAAGACAAGGGGCTAACAGATTTAAATAGAAGGCAGTACAAGAACAACAGAAGAAATAGAACTTGTGAACTTCCCATCACTTCTCAGTGGGGAACTTTCATTAAAACATAGGGTTACAAAAATACAATGAAAGAACTATCAATATTAATATGTTCATTAAATCAGAGAGAATCAATGCTTAATAATTTGCTTTCTCAATTGAGAAAGCAAAAAACTAATGCGATTGAAATACTTGTCGAAAAAGACAATGGGACAATGCTTATTGGAGACAAGAGGAATCTTTTGCTGAAAAATTCCATAGGCAAATATGTAGCTTTCATTGATGATGACGATGACATTTCAGAAGATTACGTACCAAAAGTTTTAAATGCGATACAGAGTGAACCTGATTGCTGTGGCCTTGAGGGAATAGTTACTACCGATGGTCGCAGGCGCAGGAAATTTATACACTCTTTAAGATATGATAGATGGTTTGAGAAAAATGGAGTATACTATAGAAACCCAAATCATTTAAATACTATTAAAAGAGATATTGCATTGCAAGTGGGATTTACCAGTAAAAGTCATGGTGAAGATAGGGATTTTTCGATGGCTGTTCTTCCTCATTTGAAGACAGAAGAATATATTGAGGGGCCTATCTATTTTTATAAATATGTTAAGAAAGATTTGACTGCGAGAAAAAATGCGCACAAAAGGAAAAGATAATGGCGAACATAGTTAGTTATAGTTTGTGGGGAAAAGAAGACTTTTATTACGATGGCGCTTTTGCTAATATTGATTTAGTAAAAGAAAAATATCCAGGATTTATTCCTAGATTTTATTGCTCTCCAACAATGCCAGACAAATGGCATCATAAATATACAGACAATGGAGCAGAAGTTGTTACTGTCGCTGGACATGATAACTGGAAGGGATTGTTCTGGAGATTCTACGCCCTTGAAGAAGACGGAATTGTTTTAATTCGAGATACAGATAGCAGAATTATTGATCGAGAAGTTCGAGCAGTCAACGCTTGGCTAGAGTCTAAATATGATTTTCATGCGATGCGAGATCATAAAGAACATACTACAACTCCTATATTGGGCGGAATGTTTGGCGCTAGAAATGGTATCCTCAAAGACATTAAAAGCCAAATTATGGCGTGGAAACCCAAAGACAAAAAAGGCGATGACCAAGAATTTTTGTTTGATAGGATTTGGCCTAAGATGAGAGATAATGCTCTTGTCCACTGCAGGTATGCTCGTCCTACACAATTCTCAAAAGAATACACATATGATCCTTGGCAATTTTTTGGCAAACATAAAATCATGTTATTTCCTGGCCCTCCTCCTGGCGATGAATTTGTAGGAGAAATAGTAAAATGATTGACCATTTAGTTCTTTCTACAAATGATGATCCTAGATATTATGGATTTTGGCCCGTGGTATCTCAGGCTTGGAAAAAACTTTTTCCAGAAATAAATCTTGTCTTGGCATATATATCTTATAATGATCAGGAAGTACCTTATCTGGAACAATACGGAAAAGTTATACACTACTATCCCATTGATGGAATCCCTATTCAAAATCAAGCTAAAGTTTCAAGAATGTTTGTTATGTCTTTGCTTGACGGTTTTGTTATGATGAACGACATTGACGTATTGCCATTAAGCAGAAAATACACAGAATATTGCTGCGAGTATTTAGAGAAAGATAAGATTACTTGCATTGGAACAGATACATATAATGGTTCTCCTGAAGAGGGTAAATTTCCTATATCCTACTTTTGCGGTGACGCCTCTGCTGTGGCTGAAGTTGTGAACCCAGAAGGATTAACGTATAGTGAGTTGCTTAAATCGTGGATAGGCATGAAAGATATAGATCATAAAGAAGATATTTCTAGAAATATTGACCCTGAAAACCCAGACTGTTTTTCTGACGAGTCGTTAATTCGAGCATTAATTAATCGCTGGGACGGAAAAGACACTAGAGTAAATAGAGTTCCTAGAAAATTAACTCATGGGGGCAATGCTCTTTGTCGTGCCAATTGGAACAAAAGGGCAGGACAAGAGTACCTTCACGCACACATGCCTAGGCCTTATCATAAAAATAAAAAAGTGATAGATGAACTACTAGAATCTATTAAACCAAATTAGGAGCATTAGATGTCTGAAGAAAAAGATAATGAAAATCGTTTTATTTATATGAAGGGAGATTTCAATGAAGAATCTGCCCATAAAATTGTAAAGAGTCTTTTTGAGCTAGAAACAAAAGATCCTCTCAGTGACATTACAATTTTTATTGATTCATATGGCGGTTATCTTGATAGCTTTATTGCCATGCATGATGCCATACAGCTTTGCAGATGCGATGTGGCAACAGTGTGCTTGGGCAAGGCTATGAGTTGCGGGCAAATGTTACTTATTAGCGGAGCTAAGGGAAAGAGGTTTATCACTCCCAATTCTACAGTTTTGATGCACCCACTGTCAATGGGTAGTTATGGTAATATTCATGAAATTGAAAATGAAGCTCAAGAGGGCCGCAGGCTTCAAAACATGATGCAGTCTATGATTACTAAATATACTAAAATCAACAAGACTCAACTAAAAGAATTAATGAGCAAAGATAGTTATATTCCCGCTAAAGAGGCATTGGCCTTAGGCATAGTTGATCATATTGTAAATGATATGGGTGACATATCAAAACACTTGAAACATAAAAGTACTAAATGAAAGTATTAATCATTCAATCTGATGGAGAACACAAGGGGCAGGACTCTTACTGTAGAAATGACTACCTGAGAGAGTGCTGGGCTTTACGTCATGCTTTTCAACAGAATGGAATAAGAGATGTTACAGTTTGGGGCTTGCGACATAACAACTTTCATCAAAAGCCTAAATTTAATGAATATGATTATGTTTTTGTATTAGAGCAATATGAGGCAAAGTGGTTGCCAGATTTATCTAAGATTACTAAGCCTAAAAAAATACAGTGGATCATAGATCTTCATTGCCAGAAGCCAGACTGGTATAAAAGAATTAGCAAAGATTGCGATGTTATTTTGCATTCTACTAAATCTTTAATTGAAGGATATAAAAAAGATTTACCCTCTAAGCAGCACGTTTGGTTTCCGAATGGTGTTGACGATAGATATTTTGATGCAAATAAATTGACTCCAAAAAATAGAGATGGTTTCATTTTTGTTGGCAGCGATATTTCTTGTAGAAGGGAATGGATAGATTATTCAAAAACTCTTGGCATGAAATACATGTTTAAGACTGGCGAAGATATGATTATGGCAATTAATTCAGCTAAAGTTCATTTCAATAAAAGCGTGTCGTGCGATGTTAATTATAGGAATTTTGAAACAATAGGGCTAGGTACATGTCTTCTAACAAACTATCTTCCTGAAATGGATTTATTGGGCTTCAAAGATGGTGTAAATTGTCTAATGTATAAAAATAAAGAAGAAATTAAAGAGAAATTAGAGTATGCTCTTGAAAACAATAGGTATCACAGCATCGGGATGGGTGGTTTTGTGCTTTCTTCGGCCCATACTTATAGGCAAAGAATAGAAAATTTGATAAAGGACCGTATCATATAAATTAGTATATATTTATATGACTAATTGGTATAAAATAGCACAAGAAAAGCCTAAGAAAGTAGCTCAGACAGTAGAGCAGCTACAGCAGCAATATTCTGAATTAGCTGGTTATAGCGCTGTTAATATTACTGGAACAGGACAATCGGAAACATTGCAACTTCCTGGCGGTCAAATGATTAATGCTGGCGACTTGCTACGTCAGGCTTTAAATACAATTCAACACATTCTTGTTCAAAACGGGGTTAAAGAGGTAAACACCGATCCATTGTATGATAATCCTCAGGCTCAAGGCTTGGCTATTTCTCATGAGCCTGGAAGGATTAGAGTAGATGTCAAGAGAATATTAGATGGCATTAGAGGTTCTCTTCCTCCTATATCTCAATTAGATGGTGTTGAAATGGACCCTGACGTATCTCAAAATGTAGTTCAGGAACTTTCAAATTATATTTTAGCAGAGTTAGGCGAGACAATGATGCACGAGTCGCAGCATGTCCTAGATTATACTGGGGCCATTCAACAGGGCATTCCGTTTACTTCAGTTCAAGAAGCTCCCGCTGAACAATTTGGACAAAGAATGAGACAACAATATTTTGGTTTATAATTATGTCAAATTGGTATAAAATAAAAATAGCTGAGACTGTTAGAATAAGAGACATGTATACCATGAGCCCTAAGTCTGTGTATATAGAAAGAAATCCTAGTTTTGACAGAATGGTAGAACTTGTAGATAAAAGCCCTTTTTCTTCTATAAGAATGTTAAAAGATAAAAATGGAGATGTTGTTGTTTGGGATGGCAATGATGGTATTCATTATCAAATAGCTGGCGCATTAGGACTGGACACCTCTAGTCATTCTGATGGTCCCTCCTTGACTCTTGATGAAAATTATGAATTAATTTTATATAATCCTCCTGGTCCTTATAGTTTTAATAATTTCTTTGGCAAACAATTAAGACCCATAGGTAAGCATGAATATTTAGTTGTAGACAACTTAGAGCAGGAAAAAATTGCTGTTTAGGTTGCGCTTTATCGCCGATAAATATTTATTATGAGAATAGCTTTTCTTCGGGGGTCTGTGCCTCCGAAAAACGAACATCCTGAAAAATTACTCTATGATAAAATAGAAAATTGCGAAGACAATTGGACTCAGTTATTCTATTCTCTTTGTCAAGAGCTAGATGCTTCAGGAGAATTAATTTATTCAAAAGGCAATAGAAAATTTAAAATGGGCAATGGCATCATGGAGCGTTGGGTGCCAGATGTAGAAAGATATAGATCAAAGCATGATCCAGACATTATTATAGCTCGTGGTGGTTTTCCGTATTATGATTCATTTCTCAAGAAATACCCAAATGCCAAGAAAATATACTACGGAGCAGGCGTTAGATATTATCCCCAATCAAAATTTAAAAATTATGATTTATTCCTAGTTGATTCCAAGTCTCAATATGATGATATAAAAAATAAGAAAAAAAATGTAGAATATATCATCAAGCCAGCAGCCACAATGTTTAGGCCATACGATGTTCCTAAAGAATATGATGTATGTTTTATGGCCAATGCTACTCAGGCGGCTCTCAAAAGGCATGCTTTTTTTATAGAAACATTTGCAAATAGCGGGCTGAAGATCCTATCGTTGGGCAATACAGATAAAAAATTTATTAATATGGCTAAAAATCACAATCTTGATATTACTTGGGGAGGGTGGTCGCTAAGAAAACATTTGCCTGAACAAATCAGTAAATGCAAAGTCGGCGTAGTGTGTTGTACAAAATATGATTCTGGACCTAGAGTGATTGCGGAGCAACTTGCTTGTGGAGTGCCGCTGGTCGTGACAAATGGAATTAATTTCTGGAATAATAAATATGTAAGTCTAGAACATCAGACTGGCATAGTATCGAATGACACTGAATTAGTAGAAAACACAAAAATATTATTAGAGAAAAAGTGGAACCCTAGACCTTATTATGAGGAAAATCTATCTTTACCAGTTGCGGCTAAGCACTTGGCAGAAAAAGTGAGGAATATACTTTGAGAATAGTTTTTAACGGAAAAGGTTGTGGATTCGGAAATAATGGCGGAAGTCACACTTTAATTCAGTCAGCCAAATACCTTGCCAAACTAGGGGCTCATGTTACATTGTATGGAGTATACAAGTATACTTGGGAAGAGAAACCAGATGGCGTTAGGATAATTCCTCACGGAAAAATTCCTACTTGCGACGTAATCGTGGCGACAGGTCAATCTACTGTTCCTTCTACTTTGGCTCATAAGAGGTGCTTAAAAAAGTATTGGTGGGTAAGGGGGCATGAAGTATGGTCAACATCTGAAAAACAATTAAATGAATATTATAGAAAGATACCTTGCATGGCAAATTCTAAATGGCTCAAGGAATATATAGAAAGAGTTTCTAAAAATAATTGTCACCTCCAGTATCAGGGGG
>Ga0255761_10001054_pt1 | contig 25581 bp, 19 predicted proteins | sample 071ome_29_FD_179961 | JGI IMG/M metagenome (GOLD analysis project Ga0255761, IMG submission 179961) | Coastal salt marsh microbial communities from the Groves Creek Marsh, Skidaway Island, Georgia - 071407BT metaG (version 2) | ecosystem: Environmental > Aquatic > Marine > Intertidal zone >... | reverse complement strand
AACGCTTAAAATCAGGCAGCGCATCCAAGCCGGAACGACCTGGCATGTGCTCATCGAGCAAAACCGCATCCACAGGATGGGCCTCCATGTAGGCCAGCGCATCTGCGGCATTGGTGGCCACAGCCACCTGGTACCCTTTGGACTCCAAATAGATGGTGTGGGCCTTCAAACTGTCCACTTCATCGTCTACCCAAAGAATGCGCGCTTTGTCCATAGGATATAGGTTAAATTTACGGCTCCTATTGCACGACTATGGCAGACGGCGTCGAAACCAACAAGTTCAAACTCTTCAACGATCCAATCTACGGTTTCATTGCGATACCCAGCGAACGGATTTTTGACTTGATCGAACACCCCTCCTTCCAACGCTTGCGCCGCATTGGCCAGTTGGGCTTGAGCTCTCTCGTCTATCCCGGCGCGTACCACACGCGGTTTCACCACGCATTGGGGGCGATGCATTTGATGCAGCGGGCCGTTGCGGTTCTTCAGAGCAAGGGCCATGCCATTTCGGCGCAAGAAGCGGAATCGGTCCAAATGGCCATTCTCCTCCACGACATCGGCCACGGCCCCTTCTCGCACGCGCTGGAACACACGCTGGTCAACGGCGTTTCCCACGAGGAACTGTCCAAAATGCTCATGCAGCAGCTCAACGCGGAAATGGACGGCGCCCTGACGGAAGCCATCGCCATTTTCAACAACCAGCATCCCAAACGCTTTCTGCACCAGCTGATTTCCTCGCAGCTCGACATGGACCGAATGGACTACCTGCGCCGCGATGCCTTCTACACGGGGGTGGTTGAGGGGGCCATTAATTCGGAACGCTTGCTGTCGATGCTCAACGTGGCGGACGGCGAATTGGTCCTGGACGGCAAAGGCATCAGCTCCATCGAGAAATTCTTGGTCAGCCGAAGCTTGATGTACTGGCAAGTGTACATGCACAAGGCGGTTTTGAGCGCCGAATACATGCTCGTCCAAGTCCTGCGCCGGGCCCACGAACTCGTGCAACGCGGCGACAGCCTCTTTGGCGGCGCGGAACTCCAACTTTTCTTGAAACACCGCCCCACCTTGGCCCATTTCCAGGAAGACCCCGGGTATTTGGCGGCCTTCACCCGCTTGGATGATTCGGACATTTTGGGCGCGATGAAGCAGTGGACGACCCATGCGGATCCGGTTCTCAGCCAGTTGAGCCAACGCTTGCTGAACCGCCGGTTGTTCCGCATCAAATTTTTAAAGGAGCCCCTTAGCCGCGAGCAACGCAGCCGTTTGGAGGCAAGGATTGCAGAGGAATTTGGCCACGCCGCCGAAGATTGCCGCCATTTTGTCCTGGAAGGCCTCGCAAGTAACGCCACCTACAAGTCTGATAAACAGGAAATTAAGATTTTGAAGAAGAGCGGAAAAGTAATTCCTCTTTCGGAAGCATCCGAAATTCTTCCTTTAAGCGTTTATAGTCATACAATCACCCGGCCCTTTGTGTGCTGGCCTAAAGGCATTGAATGGATCGATTAAGCGCTACTCCTATCGCCGAACAGGCACTTTTGGACATTGCAAACGCTTTAGGAGCGACCCTAGAGGGGCCTTCTGACGTGCGTATCTCCAACCTCTGCACCCTGGAACCCGGGGAAGAGGGCGGTTTGTCCTTCCTTGCCCAAGGCGCCTATGCCAAGCACCTCTGCGAATGCAAAGCCGCTGCCGTCATCGTCAACCTCAAACAAGAACGCCCCGAGGGCTTCGAAGGAAGCCTCCTCCGCGTCGCCAACCCCTACGAAGCCTGGAGCCGGGCATTGGATATCTACGGCACCCACATTGGCTGGGGTTCTGAGGCCATCGACCCTTCCGCAGACCTTCACCCAAGCGTTCAACTCGCTCCCGGCGTTACCATCGGCGCAGGGGTGAAAATTGGGGCCGGCACCGTGCTGCATCCCGGCGTAACGATTTACCCACACTCCACCATTGGCGCCCACTGCATTTTGCACGCAGGCGTCGTCATTGGGGCAGACGGCTTTGGCTTTGCACCGCCGAGTAAAGCCCAGGACGGTTTGCAAAAAATCAAGCACATCGGGCATGTCGTCTTGGGTGACCACGTCGAAATTGGCGCCAACAGCTGCGTCGACCGCGCCGTCGTGGGCGCCACGGCCATTGGCCACGGCACTAAGCTGGACAACCTGTGCCAAATTGGCCACAATGTCCAGATCGGCATGCACTGCGTCCTAGCGGGCCAAGTGGGCATTGCCGGCAGTACCACCATAGGCCATGGCGTTCAGATTGGCGGTCAGGTGGGCATTGCGGGCCACTTAAAAATTGGTGATTTCACGCGTATTGGTGGTAAAAGTGGTGTGACGCGAAGTTTTGGGTCCAACCTTGAAGTATTAGGGTATCCCGCCGTTGAAGCGTCCGTTTTTCGCCGGAATTTTGCAGCCTCCAACATGAAGCCCCGTTCGTGACCCCTAACACCCTACACACTGCAATTTCTTTATCGGGCCAAGGCATCCATACGGGACTGCCTTGCTCGGTTCATGTCCATCCTGCCGATCCGGGGAGTGGCTACACCTTTATCCGAATGGACCTTCCGGACGCAGAGCCACTGCGCTTGAGCCCGGCAGTGGTCACCGATACCGACCGACGCACGACCCTATCTAACGGCAGCACGACGGTACATACCGCAGAACACTTGCTGTCCGCCCTATACGCCAGTGCGGTATTTGATGCCCGCATCGAGCTTACCTCTGGGGAAGTGCCCATCTTGGACGGCAGCGCCTTGCCTTGGTGGGAGGCCATTCAAACGGCAGGCCTCGTCCCTGTTGCCCGCCTCGAGCACGGCATCACGCTGCGCCGGCCTATTCGGGTAGAAGATCCTGAAACCGGTGCCTGGGCGGAAGCCATCCCTGCGGCCTACCCTTCGTTTGAAGTCGAACTCAGCCACGAAGAAGAGGCCATCGGACCTGTCAAGGCCACCTATACCTGGGGCCAAGACTACGGCAGCCTGGTGGCGCCCGCTCGGACCTTTACCCTCGCCTCCCACATCACGCCCTTGATCCATCGAGGACTGCTCAAAGGGGCCCAGCCAGGCTCCGGCGTGGTCGTCATTGACTATGCGCTGGACGATTCGGACTGGAAAGCCTTAGAAGACTTTGTCGGCCAACCACTCCAACGCCGCGAGGACAAAGGCGCCCTCCCCCTGACCTCCTACCGCTTAGCCAATGAACCCGCCAGCCATAAGTTGCTGGACCTCATGGGGGATATCGCGCTGCTCGCTCAGCCGGTACGCGCACATATTCGTACTTTTAAGCCCGGACACAAAACCAACACACTACTCGCTCAAAAAATCATGGAAGAAGCTAACACCAAGGGAATTCCAACTTACCATCCCGACCAAGAACCCTTGATGGATGTCACCAAAATCATGTCCATCCTCCCACATCGTCCCCCCTTCTTGCTGGTGGATAAGATTTTGGAGATGTCGGACATGGAAATTGTCGGCATGAAAGCCGTCACCATGAACGAACCTTTCTTCACCGGCCACTTCCCCGGAGCGCCCGTTATGCCCGGTGTTCTTCAGCTGGAAGCCATGGCACAAGTGGGCGGAATTTTGGCTCTGAGCACCGTGCCCGACCCCGAGAATTACCTCACCTACTTCCTCAAGATGGACCAGGTGAAATTCAAGCACAAAGTGGGTCCAGGCGATACGCTGGTCTTCCACTTGAACTTTACCGAACCTATTCGACGCGGCATTGTCCAAATGCGCGGTACCGCCTACGTCGGCAAGAAAGTCGTTTCGGAAGGCTTCTTCACCGCCATGATCACCAAAGACAAATAGGCGTGATCTCTCCTCTAGCCTCCATTCACCCTGAAGCCAAATTGGCAGGCAACGTTACAGTCGAAGCCTTTGCCGTCATTGAAGCCGATGTCGAAATTGGAGAAGGCTCCTGGATCGCCAGCGGCGCCTACGTATTGGCCGGCAGCCGTTTAGGTAAAAATTGCCGCGTATTCCACGGCGCTGTGGTCGGCGGCATTCCCCAGGATTTAAAATTTGAGGGCGAATACTCGCAAGTTATTTTGGGGGATGGCTGCACGATTCGCGAATGTGCCACCATCAACCGGGGCACCAAAGCCCTGGGTAAAACCGTCCTCGGACGCGAATGCCTGGTCATGGCCTACGCCCACGTGGCGCACGATTGCCAAATAGGCGATCACGTCATCCTGGTCAACAATGTGGCCCTCGCGGGTCACGTGGAGATTGGCGATTGGACGATCGTGGGCGGCCTTTCCGCCGTTCACCAGTTTGTGAAGATCGGCTCCCACGTCATGGTGGGGGGTGGTTCTCTGGTCCGAAAAGACGTCCCTCCCTACATCACCGTCGCCCGCGAACCCCTCTCCTACGAGGGCGTAAACGCCTTAGGCTTGCGCCGCCGCGGCTTCAAGAACGCCCGCATCGAGGAAATCCACCATGCCTACCGCCTGGTCTACCAATCGGGCTTCAATACCTCTCAAGCCATCAGCCAAATTGAGCTGGAAGTCCCCGAAAGTCCCGAACGCAGCGAAATCCTCCGCTTTTTGCTCGCCTCTGACCGCGGCATCGTCAAAAACGCCTAAGTGATGGGCTTAGTCCTCAGCAATCTGCGTAAAAACTACCAGGGCCGCGACGTCATTCCTGCGTGGAACCACGAATTTTCACCCACCGCCCGCGTCGCCATTTTGGGCGGCAATGGATCCGGGAAGAGCACCTTCTTGAAGCTGCTGAGCGGGCAATTTAGCCCCAGCCAGGGCCTTATGTCTTGCCCCGAAATCCCTGCAGAGGACTGGGCCATCACCGTTTCCTACACGGGGCCCCACGTAGATCTCCAGGAGGCCTTCACGCCCCGCGAGCTCTTTGCACAGCACTTCCAATGGCGCCCCATGCGCCCAGAAGCATCCCTGGACCGCATTCCCCTTCCCGCTGAGGCCCTCGACCGACCCTTGCGCGATTTTTCCAGCGGCATGAAGCAACGCGTCAAATTAGCCCTAGCCATCTGGACGGACGCTCCCTTGCTCCTCTTGGACGAGCCCTGCTCCCACCTGGACCAAGCGGGCATGGACTGGTTTGCCGCCTGTTTGGGCGCCTCTTTGGATCCGACCGAACGCTTCACGCACCGCCTCCTCTTCGTGGCCTCCAACCACAAAAAAGAAGAAACTTTTACCTGCACCGAAGCCTTCCTGCCCACAGGAAGCTCCGTCGTACCTTTGTAACCGATTTCGAAACCCCTTTTTATGGCCTCTACGTCAGACATCAAGAACGGCTTGTGCATCACGCACAATAATGCCCCGTACCAAATCATCGAATTTTTGCACGTTAAACCCGGCAAGGGTGCTGCGTTTGTGCGTACCAAAATGCGCAACCTCAACGACGGCCGTGTTCTCGAACATACCTTCCCCAGTGGCGCCAAACTCGACGACATCAACATCGAGTACCGCACCTACCAGTTCCTCTACAACGATGCGGACGGCTACCACTTCATGAACATGGATACCTACGAGCAGATCCCCATGGCCAAGGAACTCATCAACGCTCCTAACTTCCTGAAGGACGGCATGGAGTGCATGGTGCTCTTCCACGCCGACGAGGACCGCGCTTTGAGCGTTGAAATTCCCCAAACAGTCGTTCTCGAAGTAACCTACACGGAGCCCGGCATCAAAGGCAACACGGCGACCAACACGCTGAAGCCTGCCACCGTTGAAACCGGCACGGAAGTTCGCGTTCCCCTCTTCATCGAATTGGGTGAAAAGATTGTTGTCAACACCGCCGACGGCACCTACAAGGAGCGCGCAAAGGCCTAACCGCCTACGCTCTATACGTTTAGCCCCGCTTGCCTCCGGCAGGCGGGGTTTTTTATGCCCCTGCCTCGCTAGAGGTTTGGCTTGCTGCGCCTCGGTTGGCCCTCCCCGGAAACTGGGCGCACAGAAACGAGCACAAAAAAAGCCGCCCCGTTTCCGGGGCGGCTCCTGTTTAACATGCAAACTAACACCAATCAGTTTGCGTCCCACCAGAGGCGGAAGGTTGAGCTCACTCCAAACTTGTCGTCAGGAGAAGAACTCAATGGCATGGGTACGTTTTCGCTGTTGTACAAGTACTCACCCTCAGGGTAAGGCATACGACGAGGAATACCGCTCAAGTTGGCATCTGCAGGGGCCGAAATCATCGGATACCCCGTGCGGCGCCAGTCGGTCCAGGCCTCCACGTGCGTGTACATCGCAACGTACTTTTCATTCATAATCAATTCCAAATCCGTGGTCGCAGGCAAAGCAGCGATGTAAGCAGCAGCATCTGCTGCATCCACACCCAAGTATGCCATGTTGCTCGTGATAGCGGCTTCGAGGCTCGTACGTGCAGCAGCGGCATCGCCAGAGGCGAGTTGGGCTTCCGCCAAGATGTACAAGATCTCATGCTCCGTGATGATAGGTAACTCCGCAGTTGCCGCACCGTAGAAAGGCAAGTAGAAGTAGCCACTTGCACTGTCTCCCCGATAGATCACTTCACGCGGATCGTTTGCTGCCACCATCATGTCGAACATCGTGCCCGTCTGGATAATGTAACCGTCGCGATCGATAACCGTGAATTGGTACCAAGGATTCTGGTTTGTACTCGATTCATGTCTAATTCCTGCTCCAACATTGCCTTGCAAAGCAGACTGGCAGGCAGCAATGACATTAGCTGCATTGTAGACTGAAGTTTTGGACAAATGATTCAAGTACCGTGCCCCCAGGGCCGTAGCCGTAGTGGCCCAAGCGGAGAGATCTCCACCGTGAATCAAATCATCGGATCCAGGACTCAAGCTTGATGGCGTAGCTAAATCCGCTAGGCCCTCCTGCAATAACGTCGCGATGGCCGCATAGATGTCCTCTTGCGAATCATACGCCGGCTTCAATCCTGCAGAACCTTGAAGCGCCTGAGAATAGGGAATGTCACCAAAGTGGTCCGTCAGAACACCCAGGTACATGGCCGTCATAATCTTGGCAATTCCACGGTAAGCATAGGCCTCCTTCTCCGTGGCTTTGTCTATGATCAATTGGCAATCATACATTCCACCCGAATACGCAAATCCCCAAGGGTAGTCGAAGTCGCCTTCGCCAATTTGGGCGTAGCGGTTGTGCGCCAGAGACTGGCGGTCGTTACCCGTCATTTGCTGCAAAAAGATGCTCGTCAAACGGGGCAAAACATCCCCCTGCATCAAGCCATAGGACGCTTGTGCCGAGGGCAACAATACGTCCAAGGACACGTCTGCGGGACGGTTTTGGTCGATTTTCACCTCTTCCAGCCATGCATCGCTACAGGAGGTCATGAGGAGCGCTGAGCTCACAAGAGCTGTAAGTAAAATTCGTGCTTTCATAGTTCCTAAGGATTAGAGGTTAGCTTTCAAACCGAAGATGACACCACGGGTGTTAGGCATGTTGAAGTAATCCGCACCTTGGCTGTTCGTAGCACCGGACAAGTTGGTCTCGGGATCTACACCGCGGTATGGCGTGCTCAACCACAAATTGCGACCGGTGACCGACAAGGTGAGGCCTTTCAAGAAAGAACCTTCCAACACTTTGTCTTCAAAACGGTAGCTCATGCCGACCTGGCGCAAACGCACCCAGCTGCCGTCCTCAATAAAGGGACGAGAAGCGCCGGTAAAACCGGACAAGGGTCCAAGTGCGTAAGAATCGATATCGTGCAAAATAGCCGTGGTATTGGCTTGACCGCTCACGTCGACACCATCGATGGTGGTTCCAGGAGCGTAGACACCGCTGTTACCAGCAACTACGTCATGCCATACGAAGGTCTCTCCACGCTTCACGCCGTCAGGAGTCATTTCCGTGTCGTAGTGCGTTCCGAAGTAGTACAACGCACCGCGCGTACCGTTCCAGATATCGCCACCTTGACGAATGTCCCACAACATGTTAAAGCTGAAGTTCTTGTAATCCACGTTGGTGGTGATGCCCATCAAGTAGTCAGGGTTTGGATTGCCTACGACCACTTCCGTGGAGCTGTAGACAGGGTAGCCAAACTCATCCACCAAGGCATTGCCTGCATCGTCGCGGAGCCAATCGTCTCCGTATAAGGTTCCGTAGGCTTCACCGGCGACCAAGCGCTGGTTAGCCCCAAAGAATCCCCATGGAAGTCCGATAACATCTACACCATCTGCCAATTTAATGACCTCGTTGCGGTTCCGCGTAAAGGTCATTCCAGCATTGATTTTCAAATCATCGGAATTAACAAGGTCTGCATTCATAGCAATTTCTACTCCTTTGTTGCTCATCGAACCGGCGTTGATGTAGGAAGACGAGAAGCCAGAAGACTGGGCCACAGGGACGGCAATAATCAGGTCTTCAGAGCGCTGGTCGTACAGGGTAATGTCGGCAAACACGCGATCTTTGAAGAGGCGCATTTCTACTCCCAGCTCATTGGTGATGGCGTATTCCGGACGCAAGTCAGGATTCCCCAAAACATCACTTTGAGTGAATCCTGTTTGTCCTAGGAAGGGAAAATTCACACCGCTAATCCAGCCAGTTGAGCCGCCAGCTTGATTAAAATAGGTTGCATTTGACCCAAAGGTTGGCTCAGATCCAACTTGTGCTGAACTCGCACGGAGCTTTAAGTAGGAAAGCACATTACTTTCCATATCCAGCATGTCCGTTACGACCAAGCCCAACGAGAGCGAAGGGTATATAATAGGGGTGCTAACGTTACCAAAGGTGGACGCTTGGTCGCGACGGAACGTTCCCGTCAAGAACAAGTAATCGTCGTAGCCTACCTGGGCTTCTCCGTACACACCCCACAAGCGGCGACCCACGTTTGACTCATAGGCAAACTGATTCGTCGCATTGCTCATGTTGTAGAAGTCGGGAATAACCAAACCAACACCGTAGCCCGTTACAGACTTGCGGTTGCGCTGGTTGGCGTTGAAACCTAGCAAGAAGTTGCTGGAGATCTTTCCAAAATCCTTGCTGTAACGCGCCGTCAAATCGTGGTTGGTTTCCTGTACGTTGTACATCTCGTCCGTGATGGAGCCCTGAGGCAGGGTACGTGAATACTTGGCAATGATCTGCTTGCGCACATCGGTGTACGTATCCAATCCATAGCGGTAGTTGATGAAGACGTTTTCTACGGGAGCCCACTCCAATTGAGTGTATCCAAACACGCGGTTTACCTTATCCGTGAATGGGTTTTTGTTGATGGTCCAGTAGGGGTTGTCGTAGCCACCGCCTGCGCGGTAGTTGCGTTGCGTTCCATCGGCATTTTCATAGCCGGCAGAGTTGTCAAACGAAGGAGGCGTACGGAGCAATCCAAGCATCAAACCCGAAAGGTTTGAACCTTGCTGCACACGGTAACCACCCGAATTGGAGTACGCCAACGAAGCCGTCGCCTTCAGGTTAGAGGCGATTTGGCCCGAACCCGTCAAACGAATCGTTGTACGATCAAAGCGGTTCAACGGAACGATGCCTTCATCCGCCAAGTTTGACACAGAGAGGTAGTAGCTCGAACGCTGACCACCGCCAGAAACCGTTACACTGTTGTTACGACGCAGACCACGGCGGAAGAAATCTCCCGTGTTGTCATACGAAGGTGCACCCCAGCGCACCGCTGCGCTAGAATCCTGAGTGGTCATGCCATTGGCATCAACCCCCAAGGTAGACAGAGCAGGCCCCCATGAGAATGGATTGCTAGTTCCGCCGAGGTAGTCACCAAAATAGCCTTGAGAATAGGTCTTCTGGGTTGCGGGCAACTTGTTGACTTCAGAGATTTCATAGCTGCTGTTGACGCTAACCTGGAAATCCTGACCGTAACCGCCCTTTTTGGTGGTGATCAAAATAACACCGTTTGCACCACGCGTGCCATAAAGTGCAGCTGCAGCGCCCCCTTTGAGGACCGAAATGCTTTCGATGTCATCCGGGTTGATGTCAATCGCTCGGTTGGAGTAGGCAACACCTGCACGCAGGTCTTCCGTTCCAATTTGGGAGTTGTCAATGGGCACACCATCCACTACCATCAGTGGCTGGTTGTCATTGGACGTGAACGTAGCGTTACCGCGAATTTTAATGTAGGACGCTGCACCTGCGGCACCGGATGAATTCGTGACTTGTACGCCACTCACCTTAGCCGAGATACCGGATACCACATTGGATTCACCGGAGTTGGCGATCTTGTCACCACCCACATTCTCAATGGCAAATCCCACGGACTTCTTGTCCCGTGAGATACCAAGTGCCGTTACGACTACTTCATCCAACTTCGAGGAAGATGGGCTCAGGGACACGTTCACCGTGCTGCCTGCCACCTTCACTTCAGCGGAAGTGTAGCCTAACGAAGCAAACTGCAACACATCTCCATTGTTGGCACGGATCGAGTAGACCCCGTCAAAATTGGTGATGGCTGCAGCACCACTGCCTGCCACCTTAACGGAGACGGAGGGCAGTGCTTCACCGGAAGATGCATCTGTGACTTTACCTGTAACCGTTTGAGCCCAAACAGAGGCAGATAAACACATAGCAACCCCCAATGAAAGGAGTTTTAAACTGCGTTTCATGCGATTTTGTTTTTGTTAGACCTCCCTAATATACAAATCAACCCGGTCCCAATTGCAACATATTCGGGTATTAGTCCAGATTACAGGCGGTTATTGAGGTATAAAACATCTATTATACGCACCTAATTCTGCATTCATGGAACAATCGTTCATGGGCTGAAATAAAAAAGCCGCCCCGTTTCCGGGGCGGCTTCACGCAAGAGCGTTTGTCTAGATCGCTTAGTTAGCGTCCCAGAATACTTTAGAGAAACGATCGTCGTTACCGCCGCGAGCAGCAGCAACGTTGGTACCGTTCAAAGAGTATTCGTCGATACCGTAGGACATACGGTAAGGAGTCACCGTCTGAGCTTCCTCTGCTACATTCATAGCAGGGTAGTCATACTGACGCTGGGTAGCCCAGGCTTCGTTGCCACGCGTGTACATAGCAATCCACTTCTGAACACCGATGCGCTCTTTCCATAGGGTAGCATCCCAAGCAACGTCGGTTTGCGCCAAATATGCAGCAGCATCAGATGAAGAACCGCCCCAAGCTTCGATGGAAGCCGTAACAGCAGCATCGTAGTGATCCGCAGCCGTTCCACCTACAGACCAGCCGCGAGCAGCTGCGTCAGCCAACAAGAACTCAACTTCAGCGTAGTCCATCAAGGCAGCACCCAAAGTGGGATCTTCCAAAGCGTCACCAGGCTGTGAATTCAAGGCGTAAGATGAAGCCAAACCGTATGGTGCTCCAATAACATTGCCAACAGAATCCAAGTTGCGGAAGTAAGTTCCACGGCGGGGATCGTTCAGGGCGTTCAAGATGTCCGCAAACGTGTTTGCAGCACAGAAATCCGCACGTCCAGACTGCACCAAATCGTCCCACAAGGGGTTGGTGTTGGGAGGAGAGGCCGTGTAGTGCAACACTGCAGCATCCGCAGAAGATGTAAATACACCCGCAGCAACAGCAGCCTGAGCCACAGAAGCAGCTTGGGTGTTCACGTCCGCAGCACGAACAGCCAATTTCAAGGCCATAGAAGCTGCAAACTTCTTCCACATATCTGCGTCGCCACCGTACAACAAGTCGTAAGAACCCAAACCGTTGTCGCCACCGAGGTTGCCATGGGCAGCCAACAAGCGAGCAACAAGATCGTTGTAGATCTCACCGTCATTGTCATACTTAGGAGTTACGTCTTCACCGATAGCTTCAGAGTAAGGAACATCACCAAAGATGTCTACCAAAACGCTGTAGGTGTAAACGTTCATGACTTCAATCAAAGCCAATTGGTTGCGCTTGTGCTCAGCCAACATCTTATCGTCTGCATTGATGAACTTAGCCGCATCGCTCAAATCGCGCAATACAGTAGCGTACAATACGTCAAAGGTGTTGCCGTTCACGTCACGACCGTCAAAGTTGAAGTTCGACTCATCCGTGTAGGTCGTCTGCGTCCAGTGCTGAGACCACAAGATGAAGTTGTTCAAGTTGACGTTAACGCTGGTCATATAGTCCGTCAAGGACACCGTAGCGTTGGCGATCAAGGCACCTGCGGGTACTTGCTCGGGCGCCTTTGAATTCACATTCAAAGAGCTCAAGTCTGAAGTACAAGAGGCGATAACGAGGGCAGCAGCTGCTGCAGTAAAAATCTTTTTCATCGCTTCTTAGGTATTAGAATTTCAATTTCACGTTAACACCTACTTCGCGAACTGCGGGGTAAGCACCAGACTGGTAGCCTTGTACGTTACCAGCAGACAAACCTGCCTCAGGATCAGAGTAAGGGTTGTTCTTCCACAAGATTGCCAAGTTGCGGCCGGTCAAAGCCACATCCAAGCCCTTGATCCCCGTAGAGCCCAAGTAGCTGGTAGGTACAGAGTAGTTCAAAGCTACCTCGCGGAGCTTGATGAAGGATGCATCCCATACGTGGTACTCACGTGCGTTACGAGCGTAACCCAAGGCGTTACCGTAGTAGTGCATGTCTGCGTAGTAGTCACCTGTCACGAAGCCAGAAGGATTGCCGTCACCGTCCACGGTGCTGCCATCCCAGTAAGCTACGTTGGTCAACTTGTAACCACCGCCGTCGATCGCCAAGTCACGAACAGGGTTACCCAAGTCGTTGTCACCAGCTGAAAGATCGTAGATACCCGTTGCATAACCGTAGTAGGTGTCCAATGAGAAGAAGTTACCACCCATTTGCATATCCAAGAGGACAGAAGCCGTCCAGTTCTTGTAGCGGAATGCGTTGTTCCATCCAGCGTACCAATCGGGGTTGATGTTACCGATAACATCCTTGTCGCCTACCAAGTAGCGGACGCCACCGTATTGTGCAGGCATGTCGTATACCACAGGGCGACCTTCAGCATCACGCACGTGCGTGGTACCGTAGATAACACCATAGGCTTCACCAGGACGCGCTTCAATGGTTACACCACCTTGAACGCTCGCCAATTGCAAGTTCTCAGCACCCTCAAAGAGAGAAACTACCAAGTTCTTATTCTTAGTCCAGTTCAAATTGGTGTTCCACTCGAAGTCACCCGCCTGTACAGGCGTAGCGCTCAAGCTCAACTCGATACCCTTGTTGTTGATCTCACCCGCATTTACATACTTGTAGATCGTACCAGAGGTAGAAGACACCTTCGCAGGCATGATTTGGTTGAATGACGTTTGGTCGTACACAGACACATCAAAGCCAACGCGGTTGTTGAAGAACATCATCTCCAAGCCAGCTTCCGTTGAAACGGTGCTCTCAGGAAGAAGGTTAGCGTTGTTAGAGGTGCTAGGTGCTGAAGCCAAAGACGTGCTGCCAAAAGCAGTACCCATGTTGTACGCATCTGCCAAGGCTTGAGCAGGAGCGTCCGCACCTACTTCTGCGTAGTTCACGCGGAGCTTACCAAAGCTGATGGCATCAACATCGATCAACTCAGAGAATACCAAGCTCATCGTAGCGGAAGGGTAGAAGAACGTGTTGTTCGCTGCAGGCAACGTAGACGAAACGTCTTGACGGCCCGTCAAATCCACGTACAAGTAGTTCTTATAGCCCAAAGAAGCCGCAGCAAACAAACCGTTAACACCGATCTGGTAAGCGGTCTCACCAGGAGCGTTGGGGGTGTTCACTGAGTTGCTTAAAGCATAAACGCCAGGAACAACCAAACCACCGTTGGTGGATGCCGAAATAGCCTCAACCGTATTGCGGCGGATGTTAGAACCGAAACGGCCGTTGAACGAGAACTCATCGTTAGAACCGAACACCTTGTTGGCGGTCAAGATCAAGTCGATGTTGGTCTCTGTTACATTGCGGTTGCGGCGAATGTAGCCAGGGATCTCTACAGAACCCACAGCGGTGCGCTCTTCCTGCAATTCAGAGTAGGTATCTACCGAGGCACGACCCATGAAGTCCAACCAATCGTTGATCTTGTAGTTGGCCATCATGTTGCCGATCAAACGGTTACGCTGGTCGGTCTGGTAGTTCTCCAATACAGAGAAGTAGGGGTTGTCGAAGTAAATCGGACGCAAGGCATCGTCTCCATACCCGTAACCGAAGGGGTTCCAGGTGATGTTTTTACCGGTCAACTCGTAGGCTTCTTTTTGCTTGGCCATATCCACACCCACGTTGAACCACTGACGGAACGACTGGTTAGGGTTGCGTGAATCGTAGCCCGTGCCGTAACGACCACGGCCAGCCTGCTGAATGAATTGAGCCGTCGTAGAAACAGTCAATTTATCGCTAGCCTTCAAAGAACCGGTGAAGCTGAAGTTGTTACGCTTCAGGCTAGAACCAGGAACGATGCCCTTGGTTGAGAACTGCGTAGCGCTCAAACGGAAAGATCCGTTGTCGTTACCGCCGTCGATCGCCACAGAGTTGTTCATCGTAGCAGACTGCTCGAAGAAGTATAAGGGGTTGTTAGCACCTGCAACGTGTGGGCTCTTTTGACCGTAGGTAGACAACTCGGGGTACAAAGACTCCCAGGTGTAGACCATGAAGTTGGGGTCAAATGCCAAACCGAAAGAAGCATCCTCCGTGGTAGGCGTACAAGGATCGTCGATACCGTCGCCGTCCACGTCGTAAGCTACCATGTAGCCGTTGGTGGGGTAGCCAGCGATGGTGTCAGGACCGTAGTACTGACCGTACCCTTCACCGTAGCGGTTCTGGTAGCGAACGTAGCTGTCAGGGTTTACAGAACCAACGGTGTAACCGCTCGTTACAGAAACACCCAAGCCATTGCGCTTAGTACCTTTCTTGGTCGTGATCAGGATAACACCGTTTGCAGCGCGGGCACCGTAAAGCGCCGTTGCAGCTGCACCCTTCAGAACAGACACCTTCTCGATGTCTTCGGGGTTGATGTCCATGGCCGCGTTACCGTAGTCATAGCCACCACGACCCGTCTGCTGGTTGCCGGTGTTGGTGATTTGGTTTGAGATGGGGATACCATCTACGACAAACAAAGCTTGGTTGTTACCCGTCAAAGACTTGTAACCACGGATAACCACGTTCGCTGAACCACCCATGGTACCAGACTGGCGAATGTTCACACCAGCTACTTTACCAGAGAGGGAGCTCATGAAGTTAGCGTCCTTCACTTTGTTAACTTCGGTTCCACCAACCTCTTGGATGGCGTAACCAACGGATTTCTTCTCACGAGAAATACCCAAAGCGGTCACAACAACCTCATCCAATTTGTTGGTTGAGACTGCAAGCGACACGTTCAAGGTGCTGCCCGATACAGAAGCTTCCTGGGTGTTGTAACCCATGGAAGAGAACACCAATACAGCGCCATTGCCAGCCTTGATGGAGTACACTCCGTCAAAGTTGGTGATCGCCGCATTGTCTGTGCCTTTAACCTTCACAGATACGGAAGGTAGAGGCTCACCCGTTGATGCGTCTTTAACCACGCCCGTCACGTTCTGCGCAAAGGCAGAAATGGACAGGAATGAAGCCACAGCAAGGGCAAAGAGATTTGCTCTGCGTTTCATTTAAGGTGTTATTTGAATGTTAAACAGGGTCTAAGTTAACGTAAATTTCTATTTACAATACACCTGTAACCCTTATTCTCATTGAGAATGCGAAAAAAATTAGTCAAGCCTGCCCTTTTTTTGGGCGGAAAGAAACTAAGCGTAAAATCTACACTTTTATGCAGCTAGAACACGGGATTAAATCGTCATTGAGGCGATTTTTCCTTTGAGCAAAGGTCGAGATAGACCAAAAGCGCTGCCGAACCCCAGACCAAAACGGCCGCTTTGTCCATGTCCAGGAAATTGTTGAGGACGCCGTGCACAAAGTAGGTGACGAGCCCCAACAAGGCCATCAACGCCAGGGAGCGGTCTTGACCTTCGGGCAGGGCATGCACGACGCGGAAGCCGGTTCGGAACAGCGCCCAGAGCAGCACGACCACAAAGAGCAGGCCAGGCCAGCCTTGCTCCGCTAGCGGGCCGATGTATTCGCTGTGCGCATTGCCCATGTTGCCTTCGTTGGTAGAAATGATGGTCATTTCGGCCGAATGCTGAAACGGCGCATACTGGAATTGATAGGTGCCGGCCCCCCAGCCCGTGTGCGGGCGCGCCTCAAACATCCGCAACGCGGACATCCACCGGTTGATGCGCTCCAAGTTGGAGGCATCGGTCGAAACGTTGGAAACGGATTGGACGTGTTCGGAAAAATTGTCGGAGGAAACCGTATCGTTCTTGGTGAAAATGCGCATCCACTGATCTTGGGTCGCCCAAAGCCCAGCCAAAACCAGCACCAACCCGCCCAAAAACAAGCGCAAAGAGATTTTTAAGCGAATGAGGGCGTACACGCCCGCCGCCGCGATCACGCTCAACCAAGCAGCCCGGGTGTAGGAGAGAATGATGGCCGCCGTGAGCACCGCCCAGAGGCCGATGTAGATGAACCGCGACAGGAGGTTTTGGTCGCGCAGCATTCGGTATACCGCAAAGGGATAGACAAAGGCCAACGCCATGCCGTAGACGGTGTGCTCCTTGTAAAAAGGGTACATGACCCAGGTGGACGTCTCTTTGGAAAAGCCGTATTGGCTGTGGATGTACATGGTGTACAAAGACGCAATCGCCAAGGAAAAAGCGTACAACGGGAAGAACCAGTCGCGCGCTCGGGGCTTTTCGAAGACTTGGAGCATCGCAAAAAAGAGCGGGACGATGAACCAAATGCGGGAAATCCAGGCCTTGAAGGAGACGAGGGGCATTTCGGACGTCAAAATGGTCACGCCCATCCAGCCCAACTGAAGCAGGATAGCGATTCCGACGGGATGCGCTAAAGCTTTCCAGGGCAGGCGGCCGCTTTGCAGAAAGCGCAAGAGGAGGAAGAAGGTGATGCCGGCGAGAATAGGTTCGGCCGGTAAACTCAAGCCCACATTAAAGCCCGAATCCTTCAACGTAATCGACAGCGGCGTGATGGCCACTAAAAACAGCAAGAGCGAGTCGAGCGAATAAAACGTCCAGGCCACCATGAGGATGGCGAAGGGCACCGCGGCGACGAGGTAGGTTTCGGTCGCGACGGAGAGGCCCGTCACGGCCACTAAGAGCGCGAGGGCGAGGTAGGCGTTTCGGCCGCTTAAGAAGGAAGTTGGCTGCGCAGATCCTTCCATGTGTTGTAGAGCAAGATGGCCAACAACGTGCTGACAAAGGCTGCCAGACCGCTCACCGCGCAAATTAGCCAGCGGATGGGGTACTTCTTTTTGTCGGCGGGACGGGCGGCATTCACGCGTTGGGTGGCGGGGAGGACCACTTGGGCATCCACACGCACTTGATCCAGTTTGGTCCGAAGCTTGACCTCCTCTTCTTTACGCAGACGCAGTTCGTCGCGCAGGGATACGTAGCGGCCGCCGTATTTAGCCAAGGTGTCGAGGGTGTTGCGCAATTCTTGGATGGCGGATTTGCTGCGCCCCTCGGCGATGGCGGTGGCGAGCTGGTCGCTGACGACCATGGATTGGCCTTCGTATTCGTGCACGCCTTTTTTGCGGAGGTTTTTGATTTCGTCCTCCATGTTGCGCATGTCTTCGCGTGTCTTGTCGTACTCGCGTTGGACAATTTTTAGACCCACTTGGGCGCGGCTGCGTTGGATGCGGCTTTTGGCACGGTCCAAAAGGTCCGTGATGGCATTGGCGATGTCGGCAGCCATTTGGGGATCGGTGTCGAGTACTTTGATTTCGACCGACATAAACTGCGTGCGCTGGAAGCTAATCTTGTCCGAAAATTCTTCCCACAAGTCGGTCCGAAGCGTTTTGGACGTCGTATCCAAATCGTAGTGTTCAATCAGCCCGAATTGATCGACAATCGTATCAAAGATGGCGTCCGAATTCAAAATCTGAATGAGCTGTTCGGCCTGTTCTTCCGCACCAAACTCCAAAAAGTCCTCGTCCTGGTAGGTGTTCTGCGGCAACAGGGCTTTGGAGGGCGAGTTGGTCGTCGCAGGGAAGACCGTTACCACAGACTCGTACAAGGGCTCAATGAAAATCGGCATCGATGCCACGGCGGCGACCACCGCCGCTACCACGGGGGCAATCAGCAGGGGCTTGCGCCATTGGTACAAGAAGTGAAGAAGCGTTTGCGATTGGGCGTCCATAGATCGGGGGTTTCTTACCGCCACAAAGATAGCGGTAGGTTTAACAGGGTCTCACATTCGGCGACATCCGCTTGGAAATAGGTCCAGGCCGCGCTTCGTTCGGCGTCACTGAGGACGAGCGCCTCCTTAGCGGCCAAGGCTTTTTTTGCTCCCCCTTTGAGTCCGCTGGGCACCAGCGCTTTGAGGGCGCGGCCAAGGGGATGCTGGGTCAGGAAGCGCTGAAGCCCCGGGTGGGCGGGGTCTTGGCCTTCAAAAACTTTGGTTTGGGCCGGCAGCGGGTGGTCGGAAAGGCCCAGGTCGCGGCAGAGCTGCGCCCAAGACGCGGGTTCATCGGCGAAGAAGTCCTCGTAGCGGTATACATTGAGCTGCTCGGCGGGCCAAACGGCCTGCCAGCGGCGCAAGGCTTCGGCGTAGCGGCTGAGGTGCACAAAGTTTTCGGACTGACCCCAGGCGGCGGGTTGCGCCGCATCTTCCGCTAGGGCGCTCAAAAAGTCGGTTTGGACCATGCCGTACTTGCGGGCCATGCGGTAGTGCGAGAAGGCGCGTTCGACCGGGTGGCGCAAAAGGAGGATCACGTGGGCCCGAGGATTGGCCGCGAAAAGGGTTTCAGGCGCCGCCGCGGAGAAGAAATAGCTCGTGGAGGCGTCTAGCGTTTTTTGGCCGGGGTGGGCGTGGGCGAAGAGGCGGGCGTAGCGGCCGGCGTCGCGCACGAAGTCTTGGTGTTCGGCGGGTAGCGGGTCCTGGGCCCAGTAGCGTTCGGGCAGGACCGGACTCATACGGCGGTAGGCCTTGGAAAAGGATTCGGGCCGAATGTCCGTGCTGAAGAAATTCGGTTCCTTAATGCGGGAAACGGCCACCTCGGGATGCGCCTCCATCCACGATGCGAGGGCCGTGGTGCCTCCTTTCGCGACGCCAATGAGTGCGATATCGGGATACACGCTCATTTCAACGCCAGAAAAGCAAGGTTCGTATGCCCGTTTTGCGGTAGACCGCGACCAGCGCCCAGAGGTTCCACAGGGACATGGTCAAGGTCGTAGCCCATGCAGCGCCCTCCAGACCGAGGGTCGGAATCAACGCGGCATTGGCGAGGATATTGACGACGACCGCCAGGGTCATGGTGTTGCGTGCCGAAGATTCGTGGCCCGTCATATTGAGGAGGTACATCACGGGGCCGCAGAGCGCATTGACGATCTGGCCGATGCATAGGATGCGGAGCAGGCCGGTTTGCTCGAGGATTTCCGTAGAATTTTCCGAAAAGAAGGAGAGGAAGAAATCCCCCCAGCCCGTAAGTACGATGAATGCAGGCAGGCCCAGGGTGGCATTGAGCAAGGCGACACGGTGCACCGAAGCTTGAAGGCCGTCGAGGTCTTGCGCCTTCCAGGCCGCGGAGATTTGCGGGGCTATTTGGGCGTTGACGGCAAATTGGGCAAAGGTGATAAGGGTGGCAATTTTAAAGGCTACGCGGTAGAGTCCGACGCTTTCGGCATCTAAAAAATAGCCCACCATCAGCGTGTCCGACCAAGTCATGACCATGAAGAGGGTTCCCGTGAGAAACATGGAGGTGGCCGTACTTCGGAGGGGGCGCAGGGCGCCGAGGCTTTGGCGCATGGAAACGACTCCGGGCACCCGGCGATCTCCACGCAGGAAACTGGGTAGCCAAAAAAGCAATGCGGCCGAGACGACGGCAAAAACATAGAGGGATGGGCTGTCCGCGGGGCTTTCAGGGCCGAGGGCGATGAATACAGCAGTTGCACCCAGGAGCACGCTGGATTGCAGGAGGCCGTAGCCGACCCAGCGCTCGCGGGCGCGGAGGTGTTCGGCCCATACTTGGAAGAGGGTCCAGGGCACCAGGGCTAGGGCCATCCATTGAAGGTCGTCCGCCAACTGCGGCTCCTTGAAAAAATCGGCGAGTAGCGTGCGAAGGCCGAAGAGCAGCAGCATGAGCAGCGCGGCGAATCCGCCGGAAAAATAGAGGACCCCGCGCGTGAGGGCCTTGTTGGATTTGGGGGATTGCACGGGGAGTTCGCGCAGCAAGACGCCGTCAAACCCCCATTTGGCCACCACTGCAAGGAGACTCAAGAAGGTGAAGCTCAACTCAAACCGGCCGTAGCCCTCCGCCCCAAAGTGGCGCACGGCCACCCACACGAAGGCATAGCCGCCCAGCGCACCCGCAACTTTCAGCACTAAAACCAATGCCGAACTGCGCAGCAAGCTGGACCAAGGATTGGAGGAAGAGGGCGCGGCCATACCGCAAAGGTCATACTTTTGAGGGCATGCCCACCAAAAGCTCCACCTCCCCGACTTCTCCCTTGCGCATTGGAGTCAATGTGCGCTGGTTGATTTCGGGCAAACTCGAGGGCACCGGATGGTACACCTTCCGCATCTTGGAGCAGCTCCTTCACGCACATCCTGAGGTCGAATGGCATCTGTTCTTTGACCGGTCGCCCGGGGAGGACTTCCGCTTTTCCGATACGGGCGCACAGGTGCAGCGCCATGTGCTGGGCCCGGCAGCCCGCCACCCCTGGCTCTGGGAGTACTGGAACGAGGTCCAAATTCCGCGCGCCCTGAAGAAGCAGCGCATCGATGTGTACTGGTCCCCCGACGGCTTGCTGCCGAAGCGGGTTCGGGGCTGGCACGGCCGACTCGTCACGACCATTCACGACCTCAATTTTGTGCACCAGCCTGAGGGCATTCCTTCGCGGGTTGGGGCCTATTACCGGCGGGTGGTCGCACATTCGGCCCGTCGTGCCGATACCATTTTAACCGTTTCTCAGAAGACCAAAGAGGACGTAGCGCAGACCTTTCGCCTGTCCGACGCCCACATAGCGGTGTCCTACAACGCCCCGGCCCATGTCTACCAGCCTTCGTCGGAGGGACAAAAGCAGGAAGCGCGGGAGCGTTTTGCCCAGGGCCACCCGTATTTCTGCTTTGTGGGGGCCTTTACGCCCCGCAAAAATGTACGAACGCTCGTCGAAGCCTTCCTCGCCTTCCGACAGGAGCACCCCAATACCCCGCACCGCCTCGTGCTCGCCGGCAGTAGCCTGCACCGGGACCCCGCACTCACGCAGGCCCTAGAGCAGGCCGGGGACCGTGTCCTCACGTTGGGGCATATCCCCGGTGATGCCCTGTCTGCGCTCTATGGGGGCGCAGAAGCCTTTTGCTTTCCAAGCCGGTTTGAAGGCTTTGGCATTCCCCTGGAGGAAGCCATGGCCTCGGGCTGTCCCGTGATTTCCAGCTCCGCCTCCTGCATGCCCGAAATTGTAGGCCCCGCCGGCCTCTTGGTCGATCCGGAGGATGTGCCCGCCTGGGCCGAAGCCCTAGGGCGCCTGGCCCAAAATCCAGAGGCCCTGGAAGCCTACCGCCAGCGGGGATTGCTGCGCGCCCAAGACTTTTCATGGACCCAGTCGGCAGCGGTCGTCTGGAAGGCCCTCCAGCCATGCTAGCGGGGGTGGACGAGGCCGGCCGAGGGTGCCTCGCCGGCCCAGTCGTAGCGGCCGCCGTGCTCTGGCCGGAGGGGCAGACCATCAAAGGCCTTACGGACTCCAAAAAACTGAGCGAAGCCCAGCGCGAGGACCTGCGAGGCACCCTGGAAACCTTGCTGCCTGCCGGGCATTGGGCCATAGGTTGGGCTAGCCCCGAGGAAATTGACGCGGTCAACATCTTGCAGGCGACGTATTTGGCTATGCACCGAGCCATTGCGGCCCTTAAGCCGGCCCCCGAGCACTTGCTCATTGATGGCAACCGATTCAAAGCCTATCCCGGCATCTCGCACCAATGCGAGGTCAAGGGGGACGCGCGCTTTCAGGCTATTTCGGCGGCGAGCATTTTTGCGAAAACCGAACGCGACCGACTTATGCTAGAAGGTCATGCCGAGTTCCCTCAGTATGGATGGGACCGCAACAAAGGCTACCCCTCGTTGGGGCACCGCCAAGCCCTAGAGACGCATGGTCCATGTTCCTGGCATCGTCGTAGTTTTACCTGGAAACCCGCACAACTTCGTTTGGACCTGTGAAAAAGCGCCTCTTTATTTCCGCTCTCAGCCTCCTCGCTGCCCTTCTCGCCACTACCTCGTGCCAAGAAGAAGTGGCCAATTTGGACCTCTTGCAAGCCACGCCGGTGCATGCCGTGCTGATGGTGCCTGTGCGGGACGCAGCGGCCGTGACAGCGGCTTGGAGCGACGGCAGCCCTCTGCCCTATGCGGACGATGTGGCCGCCATGCTGCAGCTCCTCCCTGTGAAGGACGGACAGGAGGGCTTGCTCAGCCTGCATCCCGTGGGTGCAGGCACGCTGCATTGGGCCTACAGCCTACGACGCGGATTTACCGATTGGCATCCTTCCGCCCTGAACGCCTATTCGCCCAAGCGCCGCGATTACTCCTCTGGAACCATCTGGGAATGGCGGGATAGCACGGGCTCTTGGGCCCTGGCCGAGACGACCGAATGGCTTTTGCTCAGCCGCAGCGATATTTTGGCGGAAGAGGGCATTCGGCAAGTGGAAAACCAGGCGGGCGGCAAGTCCTACACCGCTTACCCAGAGCTGGCCAAGCAACTGGCACGCGCAGATGGCTTTGTCACGCTAAGCCTCGAAGACGCCTCGCCCTTGAGTGGTGCCTGGCCCCTCGTCCAAGGACAGGGCTTGTCCGATGATTTGCGGTCCTGGCGCTTCCAACAACCGGGCAGCCAGGCTTGGACGGTGCGCTACACGGCCGACAGCACCGCCAAAGTGGCGGTAAGCGACGAAGCTGCGAGAGCCGAGGCCCTTGCTTTTGCCGATAGCACGGAGGCGCGGACCTTTCCCGGCTGGCGCTGGCTCACCCCGTCCTTGGTTTGGGCCCAGTGGACCGCCGTAGACAGCCGAATCAACTTCAAAGGACAGCCGACGACCATCCAGGCCCAAGGCGAATGCCATTTCCAAGGCCGCCGCAAAGACGTGCACCGCGTCACCATGCGGTATTCGGAAAACAACCCGCTCGACATCCCGCACTGGATGCCTGCTACGGAACTCTTAGCCGTCAACGACTTAGGCCTTCGTAAACCTTTAGACGTCCTTCCCTACGTGAAGACCCAAGGGGACTTTATCCTGACCTGCGAGGACACATCGGCTGCAAACCGCTACATGGACCACCTCTCGGACACCCGGGACAGCGCCCATGAAGCTGCGTATCAGCAGGCTATTCGCTACGTGCGCAGCCAACCCAGCGAAGGCCAACTCTGGTGGGTAACGCGCCAAGCGAATCCCCAAGCGCCTTGGGCTGGCTTGACCTACCGCGCCCAGGGCGAAGAGGCCTATTGGTCTGCAGCCATCTTGCTGCCCTAACGTAGCCGTTGTCCTCCTAGCAAGAAACCTGGGAGGTGTCCTGCCGCCCTACTCCTAGGGCTTAGAGCGTACCCGCGGGTGTTTTCGTCAAATTCAACAGAGGCCCCTGCAGACGAATGAGCTCCCCATCGCCGGGCTGGTAGCCCACGGACCAGGCATTCATTTTATACAAGGCCTCCAACTGAATGCCGTAGCGTTGAGCCACGTCCCAAGTATTCTCCCCAGCCACCATGCGGCAGGTACTGATATCCCGCAGTTTGCGGTCCCACTGTTTCTTTTTAGGAGTAACGTAGATGCGGTCTCCGGCGCGCGGATTCCACGCGTAGCTCGCATCGTTAAAGGCCAGCACTTTTTCCAGCTTCAAGCCCAAGTCAAAGGCCACTAGCTCCACCGTTTCCCCCTGCTCCAGCAGGACATAGCCCGCTCCGTTGGGGGCCATTTTGTAACGAGAATGCGCCTTGAGTCCTTTGGTCGCAGGCTTGATGACCTGCTGGTCAAAGCGGTAGAGTTCTTCTTCCTCAATGATTTTGATGAGTTTTTCGGCATACGTAGGGCTGGTGGCGTATCCGGCTGCTTTCAGTCCTCGCGCCCAAGCCGCATAGTCGCGGGGATCTAGTAGGAAGAGACCGTCGTAGCGGCTGCGGCTCACTAAGAAATCCGAGTGGTCTTTGTAGCTCTGCTTGGGATCGCGGTAGACGCGGAAGCACTCGTCCGGCTTGTCGTCGTCCACAAACATCGTTTTGCCCTTCCAGCCATCGTGGCATTTGATGCCGAAGTGGTTATTCCCCTCCGTGGCCAAACGGCTCTGTCCGTTTCCACTCTCCAAAATTCCCTGGGCCAGCGTAATCGAGGCCGGAATGCCCGTGCGCTTCATTTCCTTCACCGCCCACTTGGCGTAGGTCGCGATGTAGGTTTTGCGTGGGGAAAGTACCGTCTCTGCGCTGGGGGCGGCTTTTTGGGCCCAAACCGAATTCGCACCCAACAAAAGCACCGAACTAAGGAGGAAAGCAAACGTTCTCATGGGATAAAGGTCGCTCCTTTTTGACTTTTATGGCCGACTTTTGTAGGAGCAACCCCGCCATGAAGCAGCTAGACCCGGAAGATTTCTACCACAGCCCAGAAGGCTACATCGTCTTCACGGAGGCTTACCACCTCAAGCGGGGCCATTGCTGCCAAAGTGGCTGCAAACACTGCCCCTACGGCTTTGACAAAAAACTTGGTCGCATAAAGACGCCTTGATGATGCACACCTTTCAATCGGCTATCCTAGCCGGCATACCCGCTGAACTTCCCGTCCATCCTGGACTCGACCCCCACGTTTCGCACGCGCCGGTGCGCAAGGACGTGCTTTCGGGTCGTGAAAAAGCCCTCGCGCTCAAAAACGCGCTGCGCTACTTCCCCCAAGACTGGCACGCCACGCTGGCACCTGAATTCGCTCAGGAACTGAAAGACTACGGCCGCATCTACATGTACCGCTTCATGCCTACCTACGCGATGCACGCCCGCCCGATAGGCGACTATCCGGCCCAATGCCCCCAGGCCGCTGCCATCATGCTGATGATCCAAAACAACCTGGATCCCGCCGTGGCCCAGCATCCCCAAGAGCTCATTACCTACGGCGGCAACGGCGCCGTCTTCCAAAACTGGGCCCAGTACCTGCTGACCATGCAGTACCTCGCCACCATGACGGAGGAGCAAACCCTGCACATGCACAGCGGCCATCCCCAGGGTCTTTTCCCCTCCTCGAAGGAAGCGCCCCGCGTCGTCGTGACCAACGGCATGGTCATTCCCAACTACTCCAAACCCGACGATTGGGAGCGAATGAACGCCCTGGGCGTCTCACAATACGGCCAAATGACCGCCGGCTCCTACATGTACATTGGCCCGCAAGGCATCGTGCACGGCACCACCATTACGGTCATGAATGCGGCCCGAAAATTTACCCGCGGTCCCCTGGAAGGCAAGCTCTTTGTCACCGCCGGCCTGGGAGGCATGAGCGGGGCACAGCCCAAAGCCGCCTCCATCGCCGGCATGGTGAGCATCACCGCCGAAATCAACCCTGCCGCCGCCCACAAGCGCCACAGCCAAGGCTGGGTCGATGCCATTTTTGAAGACGTCGATTCGGCCATTGATTCGGCCCTAGAGAGCCAGGCTGCCGGCGGCAACCGCTCCATCGCCTTT
>Ga0255761_10001047_pt1 | contig 25622 bp, 49 predicted proteins | sample 071ome_29_FD_179961 | JGI IMG/M metagenome (GOLD analysis project Ga0255761, IMG submission 179961) | Coastal salt marsh microbial communities from the Groves Creek Marsh, Skidaway Island, Georgia - 071407BT metaG (version 2) | ecosystem: Environmental > Aquatic > Marine > Intertidal zone >... | reverse complement strand
TGCTTGGCATGTATCTGGTTGGATGTATGACAAGTGGTATTACTACAAAAGCTTACGCATACATAAACGATTTATCTGTGTAAATCGTCCTTGTGTGTTTGGCTGTAAGTAGGCATGTAGAGCCCATTGGAAACAGTGGGCTTTATCATATCTACTTCTAAGACTATCCGAACCGAAAGGAGGTGATAGCTATGACGAGTCTCATGCAGTACTTAGTTGCTGCGTGGGTCATGGTCACGACACCACGTCGTCTTTATTGGATGTATTCCTTTAGAGGCATTGTGGAGTTTATGCGTGACTATGAACTTTCTGGTCTAGAACAGTTTCGTCGGTATTTCTTTTATGTGAATTCTTTTAAAGATTCATATAAAGACATTACCGGTGTACGAAACAAGTTCGTAGACCCGGATGTACATTCCGTCGAGTACATGGTACAAGAGCTTAAAGAAGCTGAAATGTTCCATGCATACGAAGAGGAATAGTCATTCTGTCCGGAGATGCTGGCAATCTCTGTCAATCAACCAGCCGTAAGCCACACGTAAGTGGGAAGTAACTAAACCGTCCTGAGCATGACATAAAACTGCTCTGAAAGGAAATACTATGAGGCATCTCATTAGTTCTTTCTGCACTTGGGTATATGTCCAAGATTGGATTATGGAAAACATTCCATTAAGCCTTGCAGTAAAGATAGAAGAAAATGCTTATGTCATCAGAGTTATAGATGACTATGACTACTGTAACTGACATTGATTGCACATGTGACCCAGTTCATGTGTGTAAGTTACTTAAAAGAAAATAAAACCCTAGCGTGTAGGCTAGATGCATTTGAGCCTTTCGGTGCATCTAGACGTACACGTTAGCTAGTAATTAACGTGGACGGGGACGGTGTAAATAAACTCATAAGCTTATTTGGCATGAGAATTTACAACCGTTAATTCAACATAATAAGGAGGACTATTGAAAGAACTCGAAAGAGAACTTCAACGTCTTGCTAATCGAATCACTCATAGAGCAGTGCCTAGACCTAATACTCATAGGTCAGACACTCATAGATGGGAAATATACTGTGCAGGGTATTTAGCACCTAAAACAGTAAAGCTCGATAAAGCAAGAGCTAGAGACCTTACAGTCGATAGCTTAGCATTCGATTGCTAACAGCTAGAGCTCATATGAAAATATGGGCTCAATGGTGTTAGTGACAGTAACCCAATAGTATAAGAAAATAGGAGGACAGATGAAAGGGCTCGGAAGAGAACTTAATCGTCTTGCTTCTAAAGTCAATGCGAGAACTACATCTCGTTTAATGGCAAAAGAAGACTGCAGAATGTCAGATACATACTCTGGCTGCAAGCATGCTTCTAAAGCTATATGGCTTGAAAAAGCAAGCACTGTCGACCTTGTACCTAACCAATTGGTAATGGATAACAATGAGTATATTCATTACTTGTTTGGTGATATGTATGCAGAAGAGAAACTAGAAGTTGTCTCTGATGTTACATACATCAAAGATGGCGTAGAGTACGCGGTCGCTCTTAAAAGCTAAGCGATTAGCTTTTGTAAGCAGGTTTCTAGTACCAACCTAACAAACTAGAGAACATAACAAGCTGGAAGCCGATTACAGTGGGCTGAGTCCATAGTGTGTATTGTAGCGAGGTACACAGTATGGGCTTTGCCCACCCGTAGTTGTCTAACAAAAGTTAGACCGGGTCAATCCGAAAGGAGTTCTTTTGAAGATATTCAGAAGGATACTAAGTCGAGAAATGAATGTGAACAAGTTTATGTTCTTTTTCGCACTCCTTGGATGTGAGACAATTGATGCTGCAAAGCAGAAGTTGTACTCTCCATCTTTGGAGGCCTTGAGAGAGGCTGTAATCAGGGTTACTGATGAATCCCATGTTTGGGAATTCAAAGGTATCGTCCCAGGTACTTTTACAAGTATCTTAAATTCATATCCAGAAGGAACCTTTGCACAGGTCAAGTCTGTTTATGGCAAGTTCGAGAAAGTATTTGCAGAAGCATATTACATTCCAGAGCTAGGTCATGAGCAACTTGGAATTACTGTCAGAGACTCTGAGGGTATGGTAATCAGCGATGTCAAGCCATGCTGGACAGGTAAGCGATTCTACAAAGATATAGATGGCAACTATGTCGAAGCAGATATTCGTAATCTGTACAGTGTGACAAACATCGGGGGTGGCAAGTCAGAAGTGGAGTCAAATCCATCAAGACCTTCCATGTCTATCTATGAGGACTGCTTCATATGTGCTAGCACATTTGCAGACGGTTCACCAAGAAGATGTGAGCAAGCCATCCAAGATACTAAAGAAGCTCAGATAGAAGCTTGCTATAACCAGAAAGCCATTCTGGATAAGCACAGAGCTCCTATGTATGCTGTAGCTAAGGATAGAGGATTTGATAGATTCTCAATTACCTTTGCTCTCAATGATGAGCTCAATAAAGTATCGCCACTTAGAAGAGCTAAGGTTGCATATCGCAAGTTGCACTTACAACTTGATGATGTCAACTTTGCGCTTGACTATGTGAATGGTAAGTTAGCTGCCGAAGTAAAGTCAGCCAATAAGGATGCAGTTAAAACTGTACTTAAATCCAATATTGGTGACAAATACAAAGGTGGTAAAGTACTTAACACTCAGTGGGCAGTTAAGGACCTTAAGAAAAAGCAAATGGTTATTGCTAGTCAAATAGCAAAAGCTGAAGCTTTGATTAAGAACTTAGCTTAAAACTAAACAGTGGCTCAGTCCACTGCAATCGGCTTCTACTTGAAAATACAAAAAAATAAATTGACAATAGGAAACTATTCTCATGAGTGGAACAAACCACACAAAAGTACAACACAAAGAAGCTAATGAAATGCTTAATGACTTAACAGGAGAGCATGTGTATGACACATTCTGTTTCTGTAAGCGTTGTGATTCAATAGCTGGATTGTACAAAGTAAGACAAAATAACCTAGATGCAATTGTTGAAAGATACAAAGGCACATGTGTTATGAAAGAGAATCAGTTTGGAGAAATGGTTCATGACTCTGAAACATGTAGAGATGCAGTGCAAACTCTATGTTCAGAGAAGAGACACTATTTTAACTCATGGTTACTCTTTCTTATTAATTTTGACATTGAAGCATTTGCTTGGAAAAGAATTGCTGCAAGAGTCAGAAATAATAACTTGTTGTTAGATATGACTGATGTTAATGCTTGTAGGTCAGAAGTAGCTTTTGAAGTTCAAAAGTTATGGGACCTTAGAGATAAGCTAAACAATAGTCCATTTCTAAGAACACACTCTAATCAAAGCATTGATTATGTGGAGACATCCCCATTTTCAGCTTTGAAGTTACTTATACAATTTAAGTAACAAATACATAACATAGCATATTGACGGGCTGGGAGCCGGCAGTGTTTTTGACAGGGCGGGCACCCAGAACTACGTATGCTAAAAATATATAAACAATAGGAAACTATAACAATGAAACTAAACAATCAAATTAAGCATGAGCTTGGAATGATTGACGACAATCAAGCAGAAGACTCTACATTCGAAAGAATGGTAGACGAATTTAGCTTGGGTCGTAAACCAAAATACAATGGCGGTAGGAAGTATTCTGTCGAGAAGAAAGCTAGAGCCAGAAATTCTCGTTTAGCTAAGAAAGCTAGACAAGAACAAAGAGCAAGAGAGCATTCAGCTGCGAAAGCGTTGAACCATCAATTGCTACACAATAAAATAAATAAACTATAGGAGACTATATAAAATGAGTTACTTAACAAGTAATGATAGAAAACAATTGAAGAAGCATGCTGACCTTTTAGCAAAGGAAGCTAAGTTTATACAGGATGGTTGGATAAACCTACCTGAAACAAATGCTTTTACTGTTAAAACAGATGCAAAATTCTTCAGAGCTATGTTAGAAGTAATAGATGCAGTTCCGGAAGTATTCAATCAATTGAGTGCTAGTGAAGCATTTATGCTTGCAAACATGGTGTTAACCGATTGGAGTAGTATGGTTGCATTTACATTTGTAAGGCGATTCAGCTATTCACAATCATTTAACTTATATCACGATGGTCTATGGATTAGTCCATGGTATCAGCAACTCTACTCTGTAGAGGAATTGACAGCAATGTCAAATAGTGATATACTTTAATCAATACAATAAAATAATAACAATAATAGGAGGATAACTTATGTGTATTATCGCATCAGTGCCAGCCGGACATACAATAGATGACGATGCTTTGACATCCATGTGGGAGAACAACCCAGATGGTGGCGGTATCGCTTACATTGATGACGGCAAAGTAAAGACCTACAAAACAATGAAGATGCAGAAGTTCAAGATGAACTTTGACAGAATCGTTGAAGAGTATGGTCAATCCGACATATTGGTACACACAAGAATCGCTACACACGGTTCAATATGTATACCAAATGTACACCCATTCAAAGTAATGAGTAACGGAAAACAAAGAAAAGACCTTGTGTTTGCACACAATGGTATATTGCCTAGCGCATTTATACCACCTGCAAAGCAAGACATATCTGACACAAGATACATCAATGAGATGTTGTTTAACCACACAGACCTTGATGCAGTGTTAGATGATGAAGCTTGGCGAGAAATGCTTGGTGAAATCATTGGACACAACAAGTTTGTGTTCTTGTCTGCTAGCAAAGCGCACAAGAGAGAGTCATATATAATTAACTCTCACTATGGTCAATATGATGGGAAAGTTTGGTATTCAAACTCATCTTATTGTAGACCTAAGATAGTTAAGACATATAAGCCATACAAGACTGGCAAACAGTGGAACGGTTATCAAGCACCTGTCTCAAGAGACAGCGACTTGATTGACACTAGAGCTGATGGGTTTGTTGACCCAACAACTGGTGAAATCGTTTACTACGATGACCATATTAATGATGAAGCTCAAGCTCACTTAGAGCGACAAGCAATCAAAACTGAGGGATTGACTTATGACAAGCAATTGCTCGAAGATGATGCATTCATTAGAACATGGGAAACATTGCAAGCTAACACTGGTTACCAAACCATTGAAGATGCAATGGACGGTCTATGGGCTGAAATTGATGAGAACGGTATATGGAGATGCTTTGACTGTGATAAAGCTATTACAGTCTACGGTGTCAGAACATGTACTGACGATTGTCAACTTGGTAATTATATAGCAGACGCTTCAGAGTACGAAGGTGCTCAGATACAAGCAGAAGCTGACTTTAAAAGGTCAACCAAGAAAAAAGAAACGAAGCAACAACAGCTTCCTTTCTAATTACAAATAAATAAAAATATAAAGGAGACAAACTAATGTCCGAATATACAGGTATCATACGGGGGTCTAAGCTCCCGTATGAGCATATTAAGGCACAGTATCTCAATATTGTAGATGAAAGTCGTAGTGGTGCAGACCACCCACTTCATCAAGACAATACTGAGTACGCTTACAATAGATGGTTGCGTGAAACTCCTAACCTTACTGGTAGTAAGAAGAAGTACAATGCAATTGTATCTATTGACGTTGCCGAACTCATTGAGTCACTAGCATCAGAAAATGTTAGAGACTTTCATGAGGCATCTGCAAAATGGAAACGCAGTATGCAGGACGTTGTATCCAATAGAGCTTATGCTTACGCAAGTAATCATAATGTAGACGTAAGGACTGTCATAGAAGTATTGAATAGTTTATATTCAGTATTCGTGACTGAACCTTTCTACTCTGTATTGGAAAGCAACTATACATACGGTTCCAGAATTAATTGGTTACGTAATCTATTGGCAGATAGATTCGGAGCTATTAATTACAGTAACCCAAGAGCAACTTGGATAGGTCATTATGAGACTATATCCAGTGGTGTTGCGGATGCTGATGACTATTCACAGACAGAGATAAGTTCTGTGCTTAGAAATCATATCCAATATCAAATGTATCCTAAACAATGGGACACTTTACCATTACGATACATTGGTATTCCTATGGTTACTGATAACTACATATCATATGCCTTACCTGGCAATGGTAATGAATTGAGTTACGACTCAGTTTATTACAAGTCAGCTACAGCTAAGAGTTGGTTCTCAGCTAAGAGAGGTTATTGGTATGGTAGGTCTAGGAGTGGTCAAGTATTTGACAACTACTCAGGTAACTGGATAAGCAAAGAAAGATGGAGCAACAATCGTAAGTATGCTTCATGTAATTTATGTCATCACAAGTATGATGTAATGATGCTTGACTGGTACAAAGTACGTAGCTATCAAAATAACAGAAGCAGAATCTGTTATCAATGTATTGCTACTTATGGACTATCTTATAACCCTTGGCAAAAGTCTTGGATTATAGCTAGTTACAATAGTACCCAAGATATGGAAATTGCAGCCAATGACAGACCAATCAGACTAAGACACGTTGACGATACTGGTGATAGACCAGTTGGTAGACGTGACTATGATTGGCGAGTTGATGAAGAGTTCCTAGAGGACAACAACATCGACATTGATGTCAATGACCTTAAGTTACCAGTAGAGACCAGACGTTATCTTACATGGCTTAGGAAACTTCCTATGTCAGCAAGAATGAACATTGGCTTTACGTTAACTACGTTACGTAAGGATGCTATTGCTAATCAAATGACAAGTAACTCATCTGAGAGAGTAGAGTTCATGGATAGGTTCAGTCCTATTCTTGATGCATTCCCTGCTCAATACAGGTCAGACGATTTAAGAGGCGACCACATTGCTATGTGGATTGACTCTATGATGGAAGACCGTGATTTCAGAATGAGATACTCAAGTAGAGTAGCAGAGAATAGAGTAACTGACGATGGTTGGCTTGAACCTTCTCATGGCATACGCCTAAACAAAGAGAAGAACACATACAACTATCGACCAGACTTCTATTATGTTGACTATATTGATGGAAAATATTATTCAACATATACAGAAGGCTCAAGTGGTGACTATGCTTACTGTTCTGAACATGATACACCTAACCATAGATGTACATCATGGCACAGAGAGTATGGATTGTTTATGGGTCTAGAGCTCGAGCTTATTGCTAGAGATACTAGAGAACAATCTAATGTTGGACCAATGCAATTGTTCCAGAGAACATTAGAAACATTTCATCCTAATGACTATCGTAAGATGTCACATGATGTAGCACCACAGTTAATGTACATCAAACATGATGGCTCACTACCATCATCTACTGGTGCTGAGTTTATTTCTCAGCCAATGTCTATGAGAGCATGGCAAAATGCTCCTAAGACATTCTGGTACATGACTGAGCAAAACTACAAAGCACACAGTGTTGGTGGTGTAGGTATTCACATACATATACCATGGGACGCGTTCACTGAGCAACACGGTTATACATTCTTGTCAGCGCTACAAGCACTGCAATGGAATGCAAACGGATTGCTTAGATACATTGCACAACGACCAAGCAACAGCTGGACATCTTGGGACCAACTAGAGTACCACGATGTGCCTAATGCTATTGCAGCGGTTGTTCGTTCAAGACGTGCTAACAACTCAAGCAAGTATCAAGGTATTAACCTTATGCACAATAACACTATTGAGCTAAGATACTTCAACTCCAATGCTAAGGGCAATAGAGTTCTTAAGAACTTAGAATTTGTTCAAGCATTGTATGACTTCACAATGTGGAAGTCAGACAGTTCCGATTGGGATAATGAACTAGGTCCTGATGAATCATTGCTAAATGAAATCAGTACTTGGCGTAATTATGCCGACGAATGGTCAGATGCTGAAGAGAATCTGATTAGGAACACACATGATGAAGGCTTTGATGGAGTCTTAAACATTGAGCAAGCATTTGTTCAATTCATACAAGACAATCATCATAAGTATCAACATCTTATGGAGTTCTTATTGAGAAACGATGACGACTTGGAAATATCTCAAGACGAAATTGATTCTCTCTGGGAGCAACCAGAAGAAGAAACTACTGAGGAAGAGGTTGAAGAAGTCGTTGAGACTGTACAACCTGTGACACGCCTTGGTAACACAATATAATAAAAAACTATAGGAGATAATAAAAATGCCTAGAAGTACAGAAAACATAAGACACGACATAGACGAAACACCGGACTCATTGAGTTCGGTGCGTAGTTCGCACGGTGTCTTTGTAGTACACAAAAATACTATTGCTCTACCAGCTGGTAGAAGAAATGGTAAATGCTCTACGGAGCAAGCAACAAAGAATATCCAAAAGAGATATTGGGAAACTGGTATCCCTATGGGTATGGAACTAGAAGCAGAATATGATGGTGGTGAATGTAATTGTAGTTGCGATTACTGTTACGACGCTGACCATAATTACTGTGACTATGATTGCGATTACGGAAGCATACATGAATGGGGTCCTGTTCAAGATATCATTACTAAATCTAATGAATATCTTTACAAGCACATGCGTGACTTTGCAATAAGTAAGGGTAGAGAAACATATCCTTACATCAATCCGATAATAGCAAAATATGATGGCTCACTTAACTGTGGTGTTGAATTTAACTTTCAACCAATGACAGTTGAGTCATTCAGACCATTTGCACAGATTGTCGAAGACAATGCAGGTGGCTTGTCTGGCTATTGGAATGACAGTGCAGGTATACACATACATATGCCTAAAGCTGCCTTTACAGATGCGGAACTTTACTTGTTCCTAGTTCTGTGGAGAACCTTTGAACTATATGTTGACGATGACGGTAAACCGTTCTTGGAAGTCATATGTCAAAGGTCTGCAAACCAATGGTGCCATTACAATGTACCATTCGATAGAGAATCTGATAGAGACGACCTGCATGCAGGTAAGCTCGGTAAGATATTCTACGATGTCATTAAGAACGGAAGAAGGTCGCAAGCCGGTAGATATTCCGCACTAAACCTTAATGGTCATGGTACAACAATGGAAGTTAGGGCATTCAACTCTAACTTACGTGCAGATAGACTAATTAAGAACATGGCATTCTTAGACGCATGTTGGAGATATGTACATCTTCTTTCAGACTTATTGAATGAAGGTAGATATAAAGAGGCTCTACAATATGTAACTAACTTACATTCGTTTGTAGGTTATTGTAAGAATCCAGTTAGAAAGGGCTTCAATGAAGAACTTGCTAGATTCTTAGATAGTCATTGGGACGATTCAGATTCTCATAAAGAGCAATCGCTTATTTATGGAACTGACTTGTTGCCATATCTAATACAACTAAATGAAGAAGACAACTACGGAGGTACAGAATAATGAAAACTATATTCGGTATACTTGCTTGGTTGTTTGTACCTACAGCAACCGACTATCATACTCACCCAGGTTTATTCTGGGTTAAGGCTATGTTAGCTGGTACCTTTTGGGCATTCGTGTTCATGGGTATTGTTGGTGGTACATACTTTTACTTCAGCCCAGACTTTGATGACTGGAATGAAGACAGGTAAGTAGCGCTTCTATTTAGGGGGTATCTTCGGGTACCCCTTATAATACAAGCCTCTTAATACATACTTGATTTCTAGGCTCGCGGTGAGCTGTATCCATTAATTCAATTTTGACCGCTACGCATCAATTAGCGTGTGTATTTTGACGGGGACGGAGAGCTATATCCATATTTGGAAATTTGCTTTTCCATATGGGAATTTACATCTCTATATGGGAATTTGGGAATTAGTCTGTCTTTATGGGGTTTAATGTCGTCTTCTGGGAACCTGATGCTTCCTTGCTGTCTCAATACCAGAGAACAGTAATGCTAGTAAATAAAGGGATTTTGAGTATCTATAGCGAAATTTTCAATGTTTGCTAGGTTTAATGTTTGTTTGGCATCTTCTCTTCCAGAACTCTAGATTTGATAAAAAGCCCAATGTTTATAGGGTTTGATGTAGTTCCTGCCAGATGGCTATAAGACTGTAAGAGTTTTTAGATTTTTTTAGGATTTTTTATAATTTTTTTATTTCTCCATTTATCTTTAGTATAAAGGTCTTTAATATCTGTATCACTTTCACAAGGAAGTCCGTCCGGATAATGTTTAAAGAATTTAGCACCACAAACTAAACACGGCTCATGTCTGTTGTAATCATACTCAACAATAGCCATAAGAGATTGTAATTTTAAGGCAAGTTCTCTACCTTTTTTGTCTATATCAGTATTTTTTTCCACGATATACATATTTTATTTGATGATTTTTATGTTCATGTAAATCACAAGTTTCAGTATCTATTATCCAATTTTCCTCGTGTCTAAGTGTCCAAATTAGTGCAGAACCACGAGGTATATACTCTTTTAATATATCAGTAGAGCAAACACCATAGATATTTTCTATCAACATACCTTTAAGTGTGTCCATTTGAGTAAACTTGTTATCGTGAGTTTCAGATTTTACATTAGAGATGTTTTCTTCCTCCTCTGCCCACGATAACAAATCTTTACTTACCATTTTAAAATGGAGCCTCTCCGTCAGCATAATTAGTTCTTGCTACCGGTTCCGGTTGTTTTTCAACTGCACCCAATACGTCTTTAGCCATTTCAGTATTGCTTGTGTATGTATTTTCATTTTTAGCACTTGCTTGATATGTAATACCACTTACAGTTTGATAGTCCATGCAGATTGCAATTTGGTCAGCAGTAACAACAAGTTCTCGTCTTTCATTACCAGTCTTGTCAGTCCACTTTTCTTCTTGTAATCTACCTGTAACCATAACCCTTACAGTTTTTTGTCCCTGCGGGAATGAATAGTTAAAGTTATCTGCTAGGTTTTCCCACATATTTACAGATACCCACATATCATCGCCTTCGCCTGCAGTTTTAACAACCATACGGGCTTTTGCAACTGTTTTACCAGTTCTTGTTTGTCTAATCTCCGGTTGCATAATTTGTCCAACCAAGATTGTATTATTATTAGTCGCCATTATAAACGCTCCTCTTTTTGTTAACTTTAGGTTTAGGTTTAGATTCTTCCTCACGCTTTTTTTCTAATTGCTCAATGGTCATTTCCTTACCGAACATTTGAGTCCAATTAGGTTTAGCAGAAGTCCAATCTTCCTCTGTATCCCATGACAAATCATCAGTAGGTATTGCTTTACCACTTCTAATTCGTTTCATAGTTACATCCCAAACTGCATGAGCAAAGCTTTCATATCCATTTAATTTAAGATACTCAATCAATCCGCCTTTATCACGACGCATTACTTCTCCCATGCCTATTGCTTTTTGTTTGTTGTCAAGGTCTCTAAGGTATTCATTATATTCCTCAATACAAATCTTCCTTAACTCAACAATGTTAAAGAACTTACTACCACTATCGTAATAAGTCTGCATAGCTCTCCACATTACATCTTCCGGGAATTGTGCGAAGTCCGGATATAATGCTTTAATTTTTTCGTCATCTAACTTTGCGTTATCCCAACGAAAATTTAGCCATGATACCACTTCTATCCATTGTTTCTTGGATAGTCCGTCTTCAAGTCTCATAAATTACCAGACCTTTTCCAGATGCGAAGTACAATGGACATTGAACCCTTTATTAATTGAGGTTTAGCCATTATTAGCACTCCTAGTAATATCAAATTGCTCTCCCAATAAAATAAACAAATCCTTCTGAACTCTTAACAGAAAACTTATAATCGTTCTTATACAATTTGCTATACTTTACTGCTCTATTTGCAATACGGCTATGTGTTGTAGCATTTAAAGGTAACTTTTCTAATACTACATTTTTACCGTCTGCTTGGTTCATATCGCTGAACCACTGCGGATTTTCGTCCCCTAAAGAACGTCTACCTCTACCTGTTGGGAAGTTATTTAACTCATCATCAGATAAAATTGCACCCACTTCTATTTCTTTAGTCATCATGCTATTTCCCCTCTGAACTTGGCTTTTTCTTTTTCAAGCTCACTAAATAATTTATGCTCAGAACCAAATACCATATTAGATTTTATATATGAATATATATCTTCAACATTCTTCATATAAGTACCCATACGATAATTTTTTCTGTATTTAGACTCTAAAGGTAAATCCTTTTTCAATATTCTAAATACTCTTGCACTTGCCTCAGCTATTTCATGTACTTCCTTTTCTTCTAAGTCAAGCAAAGAACATACCATAGCTAAATGAAGGCTAGCGTCTCTAGTCCTAGCATTGTTAGGTATTTTTTGTTTTGCGATAAAGTCTCTGATAGGCGTAGTAATCATTACACACCTACCAAAGAATGTACTTTATCTGTTATAGGATTTTCAATACCAAGTAGTGTTTTACTTGCTAATTTTTCCTCACGACTTGCTTTACCTCTAATACTTGCCTTCCATTGTTCGTAATTAGAAGTTGCATTAATTAATGCCCATGCAGTATTTTTTTGAGTAGCAAATTCGGGATTATTAAATAGACTTGTAATCTCCCCACGTTGATTAGTTATCCTAGTAACTGCTTTAACGTTTTCAGTTGTTGGTTCCGGAATTGGTAAAACTGTGTCCATGATTTCTACAAACCTTTGATTTGTGATTTCTGTGTCCAAAAGTTTTTCCATTTCTAACTGGAACTCATCAATATATTCATAACTTCCAGTCAATATACTTCTTGCTTGTGCAACTTTACCCTGTAAGTTCTTAGTATGTCTAAAAGCAAAACTATTCTTTTTTCCATTAAGAGCCATTCTTAAAGTATTTGCACATACAACTCTAATCGGTGTAGTCAAACCTTTTAAGCTTGAACTACCGTCATGAGAGTTAGTAAGAAGTAAGTAATTATGTGTTATATCCTCATCAACCTTTACAGGCTTATTAAGGTTTAACAACATCCATACAACTCTTCCTCCAAATAAACTACCTGCTGTTTCATAAGTAGCTTCACTGTCATCTACAACTGTATCCATAAAATCAAAACATTCAATGTTCTGTATTGGTGTATATCTATTACCAACAACACCCAAAACACTATTGTCACTTTCACGAATAGTAGCAAAATGATTTGGAACTTCTACCCCGTATTCTTCTCCACCAGCGTCAGTAACCCCAGTAAATAAAGGATTTAAAGTAACTGTCCAATCCAATCCTGCTTTTTCTATTGCCTCAGTAGATGTCAATGCACCCTTAGTCACAACACCAAGTCGGTGCCATGCAGGTATGTTCGCACTAAACATTGTTTCAACTTCAGAAGGCATTTGTGTCTCCTGCGTCAATCATTTCTCTTTCAACAACATCTTTAGCGTATCTCAATCCGTCTAATGAACCAACCATTACACCTTTATCGAATGCCTCTTGACACTCGACTGTGTTTTGTATCTGTTTATTAGTTAGAATGTTTCCACTAATATTGTATCTAGTGCGAAGTATTTCAGAGACTTTAGCAATTTGACGTTCTATTTGTTTAAATACGTCTTTCATATACTCATCTCCTCTCCGTCATTAAGACTTTGATACTTCTTAGGTGCTTTATTCTCGGGAACAATAGAAACATCTCCTGTTACAACAGTTTCAAATAAACTATCAAATATAACAAAAGGATTATCTCCACGTTCTTTAGCAATAGCTTTGATTGCAGTTGTTCTAAACGCAGGTCTAACCGCAGTTTTCCAATCGTCTCCCAAGTAATCAAGCACTTTGTTTACGTCATATGGTTTATAGGTATTAGTACCTTTACCAATGACAATTTCATTACCAACTCTTTTAGCTTTGCCCTGTAAGTCATAAGCTAATTTGTTTTTGAGTTCGGTTTCTAATAAAGTAACGGCTCTCTTTACAGATTTTACTTTGTAAAGTAAGTCCATTACTTCTTGTGTGCTTTGAGGGAAGTTAGATTTAACTTCCTCCAAAGACTCATCGCGTGTGTCTGTTTCAACATACTGTAAAGCAGTAATTTCCTCTACTGTTTCAAGTATGTCTGATACATTTTTCATTTCTTTTTCTTCCATAAAAGACCCCCTCTCACTCGCTTGTACTTCTACGTTATTAATTAAAATAACTTAACCAATATATCACAATTAAATTATATGCAAATAATATAATGAATTATTTTTATAAATCAGAATCGTCGTAATTACCTATAAAGTCAACATTAATAAGGTTTGATGTCCCTTCTTCTACTTTTGGCTTCTTTCCTAGTAAAAAATTTTGTGCAGATTCGTAAGACAATTTGTATTTATTACGACCTGTAGCATTAGCCCAATCAATAATAGTTTTAAGTGTCCAGATTCTTGTTTTCATATCATTAATGTACCAATCTGGTTTTGGTAAATTATTGCGAAGTTGCCATGATGAAACTGTATCTGGTTTCACTTTTAAAATTTTTGCAATTTCACTTACACCTAAAGGTGTATTTTCTGCGTTATACATTTTATCTCCTTATAAGCACCACACTAAGCTGAAGTGAATAAGGGCGAAACTACTAACCCACCCGTTTTTTTTTATCAAAGGATTCGGGCACCTCAACTTAGTGTGCTACCTATCGGTAGCTTTTACTTGGCGGGCAGAACAGGAAAGTTAATCTGTTTATACTGCCTTTCATCACTTGCGTGATTTCCTGACTTGTGTACCAAGTAATAGTATCACTGTGAACTATATTACACATCTTGTTTATATTGTCAAGTTTATATGTGCAAAATACCTTTTTTTTATTTCTGAGTGCTATATAATTAGTATATGCGAGATATATTGACTAGCGTCAATACACAAGAGGACGTGTCCTTTTGGTTTGATGAGTATTATGTTGTCGTTTCTTGGAACGAATTAATACTTGGATATGACGCTAATATTTATAGACAAACAATGGACGGAGAGTTAATCCATTACACAACAACAGGTGGTAAATCTCCTAAAAGTGCGTCTATGAGTGCAAGACAAATTATATTAGGTAAGTTAGAAAGAATATAACTTGACATAAATATAACTAATTCGTTATACTAGGGAACTAGCGAACGAGGAGGTTTTACTATGATTACAAGTTGCATTATATTTCTAGCTACTTTAGGCACTCCAACAACAAGTGGAGAGTCTGATAGTTATTACCTATCCAATTATCTAAATTGTAAAGATAATGTTCCTGTATCTATGTGGGAATATGCACCTCTATACTATGAATTTTATGATGAAGAAAACATTGATACTGCTATTCGTATTGGTTGGTGTGAAAGTCGTGGTAAAGAAAAAGCAGTAAGAACTGCTGAGGGTAACTACGACACAGGTGTTATGCAATTCGTGTCTTGGACATGGAATTGGTTAGCAGACATGGAATACGTACCTTATTGGAACGAATGGGTTGTGCTAAAAAATGGAAGACCTTATTTGGAACAAAAAGTTTCTAAAACAAGTTTTGGCTTTTCTTTTGTGCAAGCACAGAAGTCAGCTTATTGGAACATCTATGCTAGTTCTGTTTTAGCTGAAGATGTTTATGGTAGAACTCAATGGCGAGATTGGAGTTCTAGTCAATGGTGTTGGGAAGATGAAAAAAAATTCAAAATAAAGTGGACAAGTGAGAACTATTAAACTATATTGATATCAGTATAAGACGAACAAGGAGGTGCTTTATGAAAAAATTTCTAAAGAACTTAATAAAAGAAGTAACCTCTAGGGCAAAGTTTATGCTTGAACTTAGAGGGTACGAAATACAAAAAAGGAACGAGGACTTATGGGTTGCTCGTGACGAAAATATAACAGACAAAGGAGACAAGTAAACATGTGGAAAACAGATGTATCAATAACTTATCAAGATGAAAACGGAAATATGACATTAATTGACGAGGTTGTGAATACACACGACCAAAAACTTGCCATAGGTGTAGTTTATGATAGATATAAAATATCGGCTAAGATGAGCAAATTTCAAAACTTTGAAACTATTGCTCGTTCTTTCTACGACAATACGGAGGAAGAATAATGGCTATTAAAGACCACATTGGACACAAAGTAGAAGTTGTTACTTATGCTAATGGTGTCAATGGGAATGCAAGTGTTGAGTGTAACGATTGTTATGAAGTCATTACATGGGAGGAAGAATAATGATAGTTTATAGCGTTGACGGATATTATAACGATAACAAAGAAACCTTTCATGAATTTCTGATTACTAGCACAAATGACAGTGTTGATGAATTATCAATAGACTTATCAGATGATGACATATTTTATTATGGGATAGATGTTCCAAATGTAAAAGATTGTGGAGAATTTACAATTACAGATTGGGAGATTTATGGAACTTATACGGAGGAAGAACAATGCTGAAGTCACTGTACCAATATTCATTAGTGGCTTTAGAGAAACTTGATAGCCGAGATACTTTTATTAAAAGGCTCGGCTACAAGTTTGCATATAAAATTTATATAAGGTCTTACAAAGAATTATTTGGAATGTCGCCCTACGACAAAAGAGCAATAGACGACCATGATAGATACCAAGAAATGCAAGAGTATAATGCTCGCATGAGTGTAGAGGAGGAACTCTAATGCACGTTGATAACTGGAAATATTTTGACGCAGACGATTATGTAATTGTAGTGAATACATTTCAAGAAGAAGAAAGTGAATCTCAACAAAATGTTTATGTTGCTCTTAAAAAAGATATTGAGAAAAATGTAAGCGTTCATGATGTAATGGTTGAATGTTTGGAGATGAAATAATGCAAGAACATTACCCATTTATAGTTGATTACACACAAGAGGGGCAACCTATTTGGTCTAAATGGTGCCCCAAGTGTAATAGTTACACTGACTATTCACAAACAAACGACATGAAGTATGTTACTGATTGTTGTTTAGTAATTTTAGACGAAGACGAGGAGGACGAATATGTCTAATATTTATATGCAGGGTAGCAAAACAAGATACGCTACTAGAAAAAGTAAAGTTTACGATGAGGGAAGAACCTGTAGCGAAAAAGGTTGCGAAGTTACATTATCAAAATATAATGACCGAACTGAATGTTTTGTACATCACAAATTTAAGCAACCAAGAGTTCGTGGTAGAGAAGATGCTAGGAACAAAAAGTAATGCCTAATATTGTACACAACACACTTGAAATATCTTTTGAAGCAGAAGATGATATGAGCTCATTTAGAAAAATGATTAAAGTTCATGAACATGAGAATATGGAAGGACATCTCGCATTAGCCGAATCTTTGTATCCAATTCCCGAAGATTGTGAAGATAGATACAACTGGACTATTGCTAACTATGGTGGTAAGTGGGGAGATTGGTACACAGAGGAATTAGTTAACTACAGAGAAAACAAAGTTATTTACAGATTTGATAGTGCTTGGGCTCCACTTGTAACTCTTGTTTCTAGAATAAATCAAGATTACAAACTTGATATAGACTTTAAACATTTTTCGATTGAAAACATGCAAGAGGGACAACTTATATTAAGTAAAGACGGAGAAGTTATAAAAGATTGGTGTAAAGATTTAGACTATGACGAGCTATTTGGCGAAGATGTGGTAGATTAATTATATGAGAATGCAAAGATGTCGAGTCTGTGGCTCACAAGCAAATAATTTACACCACCCTTCATGTCCTATTGGTAAATCTGAAGATATGGATTTTAATATGGAACAACCGGAAGAAATGTTTATTGTTAATGAAGAAATGTTACAGTGGATATCTCATGCAATAGCAATAGCAGGTGCTCAATACACAGAGTATATGTCTAATAAAAATGAAGAGAGAATGCTTACTGAAAGAGTTGCACAATTTCAAAATGATTACATTGAGTTATCAGACTTCGCAGAAGCTTTGTTAAATGTAGGATTTTTATTAAACGCAGATGATGTAGTTTATTTATTTAGACACCCTCAAAAATACACACAATATTATATGTTATGGCTTGAATTATCAAGACCTATAACAAGTGACGATGAAACTTTTGAAATATGGAAAACTGAAGTGTGGGAGAGGAAACAAGTTGGTAAACAAACCAAAAATACAGGGGACTAAGTTTGAGACAGGAACAGTAAACCTACTAAAGTCTTGGGGTTACAAAGCTTATAGGTTAGCTGAAGGTGGATTAAAAGACGAGGGAGATGTTCAAGTAGAGTTACCTAAAGAAATTATATTTGAATGTAAAGCTAGACAAAATCTAAATATTCATCAAACATATTACAAAGCTAAACAAAAAGCAGGAGACAAACCTTTGGTACTTGCATGGAAAAAGCTAATAAACAAAGGGTCTAATGCTCGTAGGTCTGCAGACGGTGTATCAACACTATATATAGTAGATGAAGAATTTTTAAAGGATTTACTTGAAAACTATGGATAACTCAACAAGAGAACGCTTAGATAAGCTACGTAAAGAGCTTGTTAGACAACAAAACTCTAAAAATAGAGTTGAGGGTAGAGCAAGTCAAGACAGAGCTAAGAAATTATTAGGTGTTCCCGACTCTGAACTAGGTAAAGATAGTGATGAAGAGTTTTGGAATACAGATAATTTGCGTTTAGAAGTTAAAAGTGGTAAACAGGTAAGTAACACAGTTTCTTTATTTGAGAAAGCTGAAACACAATCGTGGGATTACGAACTAACAAGAGATAATCCTAAAGAGTTATTTGGTCTAATGGCTATGCCCGACGGAACAAGAGACGGATTGTTTATTTGCAGGCTATCTGAAATTAAAGAAGTTGTAGAACAATTAAACAAAATGTGGACAAAGGAGAACAAGTAATGGCTTGGATTAAATCAGAACAGGCATTAGCTTCTCATCCAAAAGTTCATTTATTAGCGAAAGACTTGGGGATTAATGTTCCACAAGCAGTAGGGCACTTACATCTTTTATGGTGGTGGGCTCTCGATTACGCTGATGACGGAAACTTAACTAGGTATAGAGATTTTATTCCTAGTGCAAGTCAGTGGACTGGAGATGAGGAACTATTCATAGAAAGTCTTATCAAACATGGTTGGCTAGACAAAAAAGATAGTGAATTATTTATTCACGATTGGCTTGACTACACAGGAGCTTTGATAGAGACTAGGGAAAAAGACGCTGAGAGAAAAAGGCGATATAGACAATCTAAAGTCGCTAAAACTTCAGCTAATCGTAATGTTTGGTCAGAATCTAGTGAAAATGATACTACTAGGCTTGAACAAGCGTCCGGTGGACATCCGGAGGACATCCCTAGCCCGTCCGACGTAGACAAGACTAGACTAGAGAAGACTAGACAAGACAAGACTAATAATGGTAATTCTAAAGAATTACAACAAACAGATACTATTAAGACAGATAATAAAGTTATTTTTAGTGCTTTATGTAGTGTTTTAGAGTATGACACAAAAGGACTAACTCAAACTGCAAGAGGACAACTAAACAAAGCTAGTAAAGAACTAGCAGAAGTTGGTGCTACACCTCACGATATTGAGGTAAGAGCTAAGAACTTTGCTTTAAGTTTTGGTTGGAAACCTACACCAACTGCTTTAGTAAAGCATTGGGCAAGTATGGTTAAACCACAACCTAAGTTAAGTCCGGAAGAATTATCAAAGCTACAAACTTCAATGCGAACTGCAAGTGCATTGACAGATTGGGCTGATGATGATAATATCAGTAAGTAAGCGAAGAAAGGGGGTGCTTTATGTCTCAATTATACGAATTAAGCAGGAAATTTCCTGAAAAATTTATCCATAAAAATCCAACAGGATTTGGGGATTATATACAACACTCAGTTATCAGACAAAGGCTTTTAAGCGTAGTAGGTGCTTATTCTCAAGAAGTTAAACACATTATACGTGAAAAGCTAACTGACAAGCAGGGTGTGGAAAAAGAAGTTGTAACTGGAGTAATCTTAGCATTAACAGTTGAGATTGACGGAGAGCTTGTAACTATAGAAGAAGCAGGCGACGTTGAACAACCATTTAACTGGAGAACAGACGGTGCAAGACTGAAAGACGCAGTATCTGACGCAGTTAAAAGATGTTCAATGGCTATGGGTGTAGGTTTACATCTTTGGTCACAGTTTGACGGTCAAAGTGAATATTTCTTAGAAGAACAGTTGAAAAAAGATTCAGATGTTTGACGAAGAAAATGATTTTGGCGAATTAACTTCTTTGCTTGATGAATCAAGAAGTCATTTAAGAAATTCTTTAAATGAACTTAACATGATTTATAAAGCCTCTAAAGAGGATTGGAACTCCAATACTCGTAGAGAAATAGCTAAAGAGATATCAAATCTTATCGAGCCACTTTTAGTTTTGGAGGATTACTTCCTTCAATATGGAGAGGAATAATAGGGTTTGATGTCGTCCGCAGCGAAGGGCGTGACAGGGATAGACTTATTGAATTGCGGGACAGCATTACAAGAAGTAACTGGGGTTCAATTCCCCACACGTCCACTAAGTGTGCTACTTTGGTTTAGTGGTAGCATACTAGGAGGAGAGTTAGGTACTAAATTCTAAGTGCCCTTTTGTCAGTATCTTTCTCTCCTCCGTTTTTTTTCAATATAACTTGCACAATATTTTAAACATGTTATATTTATTACATACATATTAATAATACGACTATAGGAGGCACTTAAAATGTCAAGTCTAAATGAAAATAAAAGTGGGGCTACATCCCCTAAAACTGTAGATACAAACAAATGGGATGTCTATGAATATGACAACTCAGATGATTACAAACAAAAATACAACGAGCTTAGTGTTACTTTCTACTTTGATACAGATGTAACAAAAGAAAAATCAGTTAAAGAAATTGCAAAATTCTTAAACGATTCAGAGTATCAATATTCAGTAGATATGTTCACTCTTGGCTATAAGGATACAGAATAATGAATAAGTATACATTTTCTGTTGACTTTGAAGTAACAATGACTGCAAGCAATTACGAACAAGCTATGGAGTATTTAAACAATAAATACTTTCTTGGTAGTTTTGAAACTTGTAGCTTTGTCAACATACCTGTTGATTCAGTTAGCGTTTATCCTAACTCTGACACAGTTAATGAAATGACTATCAGAGGAGAAGATTTCTAATGAGTAAGCAAACAAGATACGATTTAGTTACTGATGTAGATACTTTCTATAATTGGCTAGATACTTGCCCTGTTCATTGGAGACACAGAGTGGTTGACGGAGACTATATAGAGATTGGTTTCTTTTCAGTATTGGAGGAAGAACAATCATGATTGACTATTCAAAAAGAGAAGAACTATCTAAAGTCATAAGTGATTTAAAACTTATGGGTGTAAGCAGTATTGTAACTAAAGATGAAGTCTTAAATGGAAGTTATCCTATGTACAAAACAACAGTTGAATTTTATTATTCGGAGGAAGAATAATGACAGATAGTAAATATGTTTTTGTATACGGCTCTTTGCGTAAAGGCAAAGGTTTATCGGGTGTGATGTCTGTTGCACTTGATGATTTAGGCGTGTATAAATCAAAACCAAAATACAATATGTATAATCTTGGAGCATTCCCATGTATTACTAAGAATGGTAATACAAGTATTGTTGGAGAGGTTTACGAAATTGATAGCGACTTAGAACGAAGACTAGACGCTATTGAGGGCGTACCTACTTTATACATTAAAGATGACATTGAGTTGGAAGGCTTTGATAAGCCAGTTTATGCCTACTTTATGAAATCTAAGGAAGTACAAGGTTTACGAATTAAAGACAATGGAGATTGGTTATCATGAAGATGACAATACAAAAAGCAGTAGAATTTGCACGAGATGAAAATCTTGGGTATAAAAAGCATATGGATGAACATGGTGTAAGTATGCCTTCGTCTGTTACTTTTTATTCTAAAGAAATAGACATTCCTTTAATGAATGTACAAATACCACCGGACTTAATGGAAGCACCAATGAAGCAAATTGCTCATGGTAGTGCATTAGCTTTGGGTTCATTTATTGGAATAGATTATGTGACTATTTGTACAGACACGTTTGTTTCTAAAGTAGATGCTAATGATGAAAACAAGCAAAAACTTAAAGAAGGTAAAAATGTAAGACCTAGCGAAGACGTTGAAGCACAAGAAGCAATTATGATTTTAGGTGTTTCTAAAGAAGGCAAAGTCATTAACAACATAAACATGTATGGTAGAGATGACTTAGGTAATATGTTCTTTAAAGAACAACACACTGTTGAACACGACCTTAACGACGATAAAGACAATGAGTTCAGAAGTTGGATGTTGGACTTTTCTATGAGTGCATTTAATGGAGAAGAACAGTTCAAGAAAATGGATGTTGACTTTGACGCAGAATCTAGACTAGCGTTGTTAATGGGTGGTATGACTTCGTTAGCAGAAATGGATTACATGTTTGCTTTTACAGAGCCTTTGAAAGATTACTTTATAAATCAATTAGGAGAAGAAAATGTTACTGATGAGATGAGAAATCTTATTGAAGAAATATTTGGTACTCCTACAGAGGACGGAGAGTAAAATTATGTTATCTATTTTGGACGTTATTGATACAACAGTTCACTACGGAAACGTAGTTAAGAAAAAAATGATGTTGATTGATAAGATGAAAACTCTTGAATCTAAATATGATATGACTAAAACTTCTTTTGAAGAAATTAAAAAGAATAGTATTAGCGATTATCAACTTGCAAAAGAGGTTGAGAGAACTTTTAACACAATAGATGACGAAGAGGTAGCATTCAATATACAGTACAGGCAGTCTTTAAAAAAGCTTATACAAGCTAATGGACTGCCTGTGCATATTAACGCTTTTGATATTCATGCACACAACATTGATGTTGATAACATTATGGAGGTAAAAGAGACTTTTGAAAAGGGTGGAGAATTTACAATCATGGATATGTTTGATGATAAATCACACCCTGCATTTAGTAATGCACCTTACAATTTTTGTTTTTTACAAGTAGAAAACAAAGAAACATATTCAAAAGGAATTGGAGAAGTAGTTAAAGCTTCAAACGAAAACAATACAACGTATCTTAAAACCCTTAAAGAACAGGGGCTTACAGATGAACAAGTAGCAAGTTTCCTAGACATAAGTGATAGTGAAATGTATGCAATAGTACAACACTACGCAGTCGATGACTACATTGAATACCTACACATGTTCACTGAAGGAAAAATCGGCATTCAAGTTAATGACACAATAATGTCTTTGTTAGGTGGTAAAGGAGACGAAACATTTGAATCGTTTGCAGATAAAGTATCATTTATACAAATTTATGATTTGATAAACAATAGAGAAGACGGATTGATTCTTGAAGAACAAATTATTACTTGGCTTGATAGTAATGGAACTCCATTAATACAAAAATGCACACAATATTTAGATGTAGATGATACAGAAGTAACATCTAACTCTAATTTTTATGTGACTTCTTGTGAAAAAATATTCCAATGGTGGAACTCAGACAACGACCTCTTGGAGCAAGCCGACATTAAACCTAGTAATAGGTGGTCTAAAAAGATAAGGAACACTTACAAAGGTAAAAATAAACCTAGTTTATTGTATAAAACTTTGCAAGTAAACTCTAAAATCAAAGTAATTGACGGGTTTGGTGTCGAGAGGAGCCCGCTTCTTCGTGAAATAGCACAACATACTAGGCGTGGTCATTGGGCTCATTATGGTATCAATGGTAATGGTAAGTTATTTGGTAAATACACTAAGAGTGTTTATAGAAAACCTAAAACTATTGGTAAGTTATCTAATGGTTTAATAATTAAAGATTATACATTGGAGAAGTCTAGTTAATGTACATGTACTCAGAAAACCAAATTCAGAAAGCAACTTCTTTGGGTGCAGTTCTTGAACCTGTAATGGTCAAAGAATTGCAGAAGTGGGATTTAGTTTTTTATGAGAATAGAATTGACGAACAACGCGGAGATTGGATGCAGTTTATTAGGTGGACTATGTATTATGATTGTCATTGTCATATTGATATTAAATATACTGAACGTAGATTAAAGCATATAGCGACTATGGTTGATGAAAATGGCGAAGAGTTTAAAGATAAAAGTTTAGGTTCTGCTTATGGAATGGGTGCAATTCATGGTCTACACAAATTAACTTCAATGAGATATAGTGGCGACGAAGTGTATAAATACCCTACTAAAACACATATTACTCATGTTAATTATGATATAGAGGGAGACCCAATGTACACTCAGTTTTATAAAGACGATATAGTTTTTGTATTGAGAAATAATCCACAAGACTTAGATTGTATGGTATCTATTGACGGTAATAGTGAGTGGGAATACATGTCTTATCAATTTTGTGACGGACTAAGCGACCCTAGAGTGTTTCACGATTGGGTATTAAAAGATGTTAGTAAAAAATGTATTAGGTGTGACGAAATGGGTGTTAATAGTTACTCTAAACAACAAAAAGAGGGTGGATACTTTGGTCTAATTGATTGGGATTCTATATGGAATAATAAAGTAAATCAATGGGTTTCTGATAGAGAACGTATAAGTAGATTGTTAAATAAAAAAGATTATACAAATGAAACTTTTACATTTCAAGATGAAGATTGTGCAGATTTATATTATGCATTAAAAGGTTTGTTAAACGATAAAGAATCAAAATCTTTAGGAACAAATGCAACTGAAGTAAACACATATGAAGTTATGTTAAAGATGTTAGATATGTATTGCGAAAAACTAACTAGATTTAATGAAATTTACAAGCTTTATCAAGAAAACAAGTTGACTGTAGATATTTGGTTTAACTTTTACTATGGTGACAATATAAAACGAAAAAGCAGAAAGGTGGTAAACTGTTAGCATGGAAATATTAGGATTTTTCTTGCTAGTCTATATAATATCTAAAATCATATGATAGAAATAGAATATATAGACTTAGATGACATAATTGAAGCTGATAGTAACCCTAAAGACCACGATATTGGTGTTATATATCAATCTATAAAGCGTTTCGGATTTAATAATCCAATAATGTTAAATGAAGCTACAGGAAAGCTACTTGCGGGACATGGACGACTTCAAACCCTTAAAATGATGAAGGATAATGGAGAGCCTGCACCCGATAGGATAAATGTAGAAAAAGATTTAGAAGATGACCGAATAGAATTTTGGTATGTTCCTGTTTTAAAAGGCGTAAGTATTGATAATGTTGCTGAGGCACAAGCATATTTGCTTGCAGATAACCGTATTACTGAGCTTGGTGGTTGGCAACCAATGGATTTAATGGAGAGTTTGACTGATATTATAGAGCAAACAGGCAATTTAGAAGGAACTGGTTACGATTTAGAGGACGTTGAGACAATACTTGGCGATATGGAGAGCACTACATTTGAAGTAGATGACAAACAAATGTCTGATGTAAAGGAAGAAACTGAAGTAACTGTTGCAGTTGGGCGTTATAAATTCAAAGTTCCCGCTGATGACTTCTATGATTGGGAAGAAATGGTGCAAAGTTCTACAAATTCTAAAGATGTTGTTGATATATCACTTTGGATTAAGGAAAGTCTGGGACTTAATTAGCCAGCCATCTGGCAGGAACTACATCAAACCCTATAAACATTGGGCTTTTACACAAATCTAGAGTTCTGGAAGAGAAGATGCCAAACAAACATTAAACCTAGCAAACATTGAAAATTTCGCTATAGATACTCAAAATCCCTTTATTTACTAGCATTACTGTTCTCTGGTATTGAGACAG
>Ga0255761_10001034_pt1 | contig 25734 bp, 23 predicted proteins | sample 071ome_29_FD_179961 | JGI IMG/M metagenome (GOLD analysis project Ga0255761, IMG submission 179961) | Coastal salt marsh microbial communities from the Groves Creek Marsh, Skidaway Island, Georgia - 071407BT metaG (version 2) | ecosystem: Environmental > Aquatic > Marine > Intertidal zone >... | reverse complement strand
AGAATTCTTTTAAATGCAAAAAATATTAACCCTACAACTTTTATTGGATTACTTTTTGTAGGGATTATTTTATTTGTTTTTAACTCTGTAATTATATCTCAAGTAATAAATGAATGGGAGGATACAGGACAAATCCAAGAATGGATTGATGATGGAGTAATAAAAATTGATAACTGGAAAACATATAGATATTAGTTTTTAGCTACATTTGCGCCTTAATGAAAAAAATTCTATCATTCTTTTCGATACTAATTACAATTACTTCTTATTCTCAACAAGAATTCAATCTTATTAAATCTAACGATTCGAGTATATCAATAGATGGAAGTATATCTGATACAGAGAAAGCTAATTCATTAATAGTTCCTATAGAGTATGAACAAGAACCAGGGGACAATGCTCCCTCAAAGTTAAAGACAGATGTTTATGTTACATATACAGACACATATATATATTTTGGGGTTCAAGCCTATGGCAATCCAAGAAATATAAGAGGACAAGTAAAGCCAAGAGACCAAGTAGAATATCGAAATGAGGATATTATTTTCCTAAGATTTGATCCATTTGGAGATTCAAGAGTAAATTATATTTTAGGTGCAAATGCCTATGGAAGTCAGCTCGATTTAAGAGCAAAAAATGGAATAAGTGAAGAAGATTCTTTTGATCAGGGATTTAATGCTATATATGAGACGAAGTCTTCTTTAGTTGAAGATGGATATATATTAGAATTTAAAATACCGTTTAATTCTCTACCATATCCAAAAGGAAAAGATCAGAATTGGAACTTCAACATATCTAGAGTATATACTCTTAATGGAACATTTTATAGAAATCAAAGTCAACCTTATGACAGGAATAATCCTTGCTGGGTGTGTCAAGTTTCAGACAAATTAATAATGGAAGATATAGTATACAAAGGTAAGGTTGAATTACTTCCATATATAACATCAAATATTTCTGGTCAAAAAAAAAATAGTATAAAAGATCCTATAAGTTATGATGATATTAAAGGAAATTTTGGAGTGGGATTAAATTATGATTTTTCACCATCCTCATCAATTGAACTTACAATTAATCCAGACTTTTCTCAAATAGAAGCAGATGAAACTCAAATTGATATTAATTCAGCATATGCGCTTGAGTATCCTGAGCTTAGACCTTTTTTTAATAAAGGAATGGAGTTGCTCAACTTCTTAGATGGAGCATTTTATTCAAGAACGATTAATAATCCTAGCTTTTCATCAAAATATACGAACCTAGGTAAATCATCAAGTACAATTTTTCTTACTGCAATAGATCAAACCTCACCATATTTAATAGGTGGAGAGGATAAATCATATTTTGGAGATGGAAGTGTTAGTTATGTAAATGCATTTAGGCATCAAAGAATAATAAATGAAGCCAGTAAATATGGATTTTTTAGTACAAGTAGGTTTTATAAAGATGGAGGATATGGAAACTTATTTGGTATTGATGGTTTATTCACTTTTAATAAAATTTGGAGATTTCAATTTGAAGTAATTAAAAATTATAATAAAGAACCTGTCTCTAACTGGATTGAATCCAATGATTTGTTTGCAGGGAAAACAGTCAAATTAGATGGTGAAAAGTTCAATGGAAGTGCTAGCTACTTTAGATTGGCTAGAAATACAGAAAATTGGGATACATATTTATTTTACAGATCTATATCGCCGGAATATAGAGCTGATGTTGGCTTTGTTCCCAGGATTAACAGAAAGTGGACTACATTTTATCATGGCTATAAAAACTTTTTTGAATATGATTACTTACAAGAACTTAGTATTAGTTTAAGAGGAGATTTAACATACAACTTTAATAATGATTTAAAATCTCAAAATATTGATTTTGATATATCTCTTCAGACATTTGCCAAAACCATGATTATGTACAATTATGATATTAATCCGTTCAGAAATTATAAAGGAATTGATTTTAAAAATGTGGCTAAATCTGAATTGACTTTAATTGGATATCCTAACGAGAAATTGTCTTTTCTTTTCAAATATGTTTTTGGTAAAGAGATAGCGTTTAATGAGGATATTCCAAAAGTTGGAAAAGAGAGATCCAGTTTCTTTAGAATAAGCTATAGAATAAGTGATAACATTAACCTGACTTCTTCAATAAATTATTCAAAACTAGAAAACATAGAAACAAAAAACAGTTTCTATGATGGATATATTGGTAGAATCTCTTTTAGATATCAATTTAATAATGATTTAAGCCTTAGATTAGTTAGTGAGTATAATAAATTTAATGACACTTTTTTAATACAGCCTCTGTTTAAATGGAATCCAAATCCATCAACTATATTTTATATAGGAGGTATTCAAAATTCTTCAAATGACTTTAATTTAGACCCAGAAGATTTTAATCCATTTAAAGTAAACAGGTCTCAGTTTTTTATTAAATTTCAGTATCTAATTGGTGTCCAATAATGTCTGATAAAGATTTAATCATCATAGGAAATACAGAATGGTGTTCATTTGAGTCACTTAGTCTCCCTGCAATTAAAGCCCGAGTAGACTCTGGGGCTAAAACTTCTTCTATTCAAGCAAATAATATAAAGAAAGTAACAAGAAGAGGTGAACAATATGTTCAGTTCGAAGTAAATCCAATTCAAGATAATAGAAGTGTTTCAATAGAATGTAAAGCAAAAATATATGACACAAGAATTATTAGAACTTCATCAGGAATTGCACAAAAAAGGTATGTAATTAAGGTTCCTGTTAAACTTGGAAATCAAGTTTTCGATGTTGAATTATCCCTCGCAAATAGAGAGGCCATGGAGCATAGAATGTTACTAGGCAGAGAAGCTATGGTTAATAGATTTATTGTTAACCCATCATTAGAAAATGTTTTAGGTAATATTTCTGATGAACAAATACTAGATTATTACGGTAATCTAATGCATGAAAAATCCGGTTTAACAATTGGTCTTCTTGCTACAAATAAAGAGTTATATAGTAACAAAAGAATAATGGAAGCTGGAAGACAGAGAGGTCATGAAATGATATTTTATAACATGCAGCAATGCTATATTGGACTCGATGATGGAATTCCTGAAGTTAGATATAGAGGGGGTAGTTTGGTTTCAGTTGATGCTATAATTCCGAGAATAAGACCAAGTATGACATTTTATGGATGTGCCCTCTTGAGACAGTTTGAGTCAATAGGAACATATTGTTTAAATTCTGCAGATTCTATTTCTCAATCAAGAGATAAACTTTTTTCATCTCAACTATTTTCAAAGAATAAGATTCCAATTCCTATCACAGGTTTTGCAAAATCTCCATTAGAAACAAAAGATTTAATTAATCTAGTTGGTGGAGCCCCATTAATTATTAAACTACTTGAGAGTACCCAAGGTAAAGGAGTAGTAATGGCAGAAACTAATAAAGCTGCGGAAAGCGCAATTACTGCTTTTAAAAGTCTTAAAACTAATATTCTTGTTCAAGAATTTATTAAAGAAGCAGAAGGTAAGGACTTAAGATGTTTTGTAGTAAATGGTAAAGTAGTGGCGTCTATTCAAAGAGAAGCTGTTGTTGGAGAGTTTAGAGCTAACATCCATATGGGTGGAAGTTCAAAAAAGGTAAAAATCACTCCTGAAGAAAAAAGGATTGCAATAAAAGCTGCAAAGTCACTAAATCTTTCAATTGCTGGTGTTGATATTATTAGATCCAATAAAGGTCCTCTTGTACTTGAGGTAAATTCCTCTCCTGGTTTAGAAGGAATTGAAAATACATCTGGTAAGGATATAGCTAATCATTTAATTCTTGCTGTAGAAAAAAAATTAAAGTACACATTAAAGTAATATCTACTTTCACTATATTTAAATATGAAAAATAAAATTTTTATTCTAACATTTTTTCTCACTTTTTCATCCTGTAGTATTTTCCAAAAGACACAAACCGTAAGTCAAAATATTGAATCTGAAGACTCCATACAAAAATTTATTGGAGTTTATGATATTAAGGTGTTTGGAACTCCTGAAGGTGATCTTGAATTAAAAATTAATGTTTCCAAAGACGGAGATGGTCTCAAATCAAGTTTTGAAAGTGAAGAGGTTGCAAATGCATTTGATATCACTGGCACTGAGATTGATCAAGGAATTCTTTATATAGATATATATGTTAGTTCTTATGGAGTAAATATTGCTTTTGAAATTTATGTTGAAGGCAATCAAGTTTCAGGATATCTAGCTGACATGTTTGAACTAGAAGGGACAATAAGTAATTAAATATTTTTTACGTTTTTTTGAACCGTAAGATTAAATGAGTCATTCCAACAGAGTGATTTTTAATCACTGTGAAACTTCATACTCAAATTCCCAATTTGGATTATCAAGCTTATTTATTATGTAGTTCAATGTTAATTCCTCACCCTCTGAAATTTCCATCTCAGTAATTATTCTTATGTGTTTAATTTGGCCTATTGATTCATGGGATTCAAAAACAACTGCTTTACAATTTGGCATTTCATGATGATTTATAAAGGCCCCTAATGGAAGCCTTATATAATTATCTGGAAATCTTTCATCGTAAATATGGGATACCCCAAGATCAGTCTCTGGAGCTAAGTCTTTAGTTGTAAATATACCAAGACCTTCAATTTTACTTTCCTTAATAGTAATTGAATTAGGTAAGGGCCTCCATTCTTTTTTCTCTTTCATTTATTTAAATTAAAAATAAAATTTGACTAATTTGAATGAAATTACAAACATTCAATTTCATAATCCTGCCAAGCTTTATCTGGAGTAGAGTTTGGAAAGTAATAACACTTTCTTGAACCGTCTGGGAAAGTTACATATTTGGAAAAGGCTGTTGGCACATGAGCACCAGTATCTAAAATTATGTGAGAAGAGTCAAACTCAAGATATATTTCAATATCGATATTGCCTAATTCATCAGACCATTTTCTCACCTGCTCTTCTAACTCAACCCACGCTCCTCTGTTCAAATCATCATATTGAAGAGCTACATTTAGATATGAGAAAGTTGCATATAAATTTTCATATGAGTCATTGAATGATCCCGCAGGTGCCATGTGACCCCTATCCCATCTATTAGAATAGTAATCGCTATCATCTGATGTATAAATTGAGTCTACTGTATAGAATTGCATTCCATCTCTATCCGCATTTTTTACAATATCTCTAACAGTATATTTCACCCAGTTAGGCTGTTCATATTTTTCATTGTATGATATTTGAAAGATATTATTTGATACTAATAAAGAATCCATTTTTACCCTATTTAATATATTACTATCAATTAGATTTTCAGTTTCAGTTAGATTTTCAGTTTCAGTTAGATTTTCAGTTTTAGAGGGGTCCTGCTTAGAACATGAAAATAGAAAAATTAGAAAAAGAATTAAACACCTATTCATTTGGACATAACAAGTTTTCTCATAAGTCCCTCTTGTGCAACTGAAGCAATCATTTTTCCATCTTCAGTAAATATACTTCCTCTTGCGAATCCTCTTGCATTTGATGCACTTGGGCTTTTCATATCATAAAGTAGCCAGTTATTAATAGAAAAATCCCTGTGAAACCAGAGCGCATGATCCAAGCTTGCATAATAAGCTCTTGTCTTAGAAATTTCTTTCCTATGAGGCAATGATGCTGTAGCCAAGAGTTGATAATCACTAACAAATGCTAATAACTGATGATGGAAAGAAAGTGGTAAATCAATTTTATCCTTGAGTCTGAACCAACAGTGGTTATATGGAAGATCATTTTCTTTTCTCATGAAAATATTAGTACCAACAGGTTTAAATTGAAAGACTTTTGGATGGGCCATTAGAAAAAGCTGATATTTCTCTGCTAATTCTTCTTTATGTTTTTCTGCCTGTTGGAAATCGGTAAGTAATAAATCGGGGCTAAGAACATTTGGCATTTGAACTTGATGGTCAAAACCTTTTTCGTTCATTTGAAAAGAAGCTGCCATATTAAAAATTGGCTTATTTTTTTGAAATGCAACAACTCTCCTAGTAGTGAAACTTCCTCCATTTCTAATTTTATCAACCTCATAGGTGACTGGTATATCTAAATTGCCAGGAAGTATAAAATAACCATGCATTGAGTGGGCTATCCTATCAGTTGGAACTGTTTGATAGGCAGCATGAAGAGATTGACTTAGAACTTGACCACCAAATACCCTACCCCAAATAGTTTCATAGTTTTGACCTTCAAATCTATTATCATCAATTTTTTTAAGAGTTATTATATCCAGTAATTCGTTAATGTCCATTTTAAATATTTAAAATATTAGTGATAGATTGAAACCACCAATAAAATAAAGGCTTCGTGAAACAAAGTTAGTAAAGATTTGTTATCTTGCTATTTAAAATAAATTAAACTTTTAATGAAAAATTTTTTAACCAGAGCATTGTTTGCATTAGTTTTTTGTGCTTCTAATGCTCAACAAATCAATTATGTTGAATATGATTTGGACAACGGTCTTCATGTAATATTGCATCAAGATAATTCAGCCCCAGTAGTTTCAGCAACTCTACAATACCATGTGGGTTCTAAAGATGAGGATGAAGGTCTAAAAGGTTTTGCTCATCTTTTTGAACATATGCTAGGAAAGGAGACCAAGAATATGGAATCTGGACAGTGGGGAAAGATCTATAGTGCAAGAGGAGGTAGTGGTAATGCCTCAACAAGTGTTGACTTAACAAATTATTATGTAACTGTTCCATCTAATAGTTTAAAACTTGCTCTATGGAGGTATTCAGAAATAATGCTTCATCCAATAATTGAGCAAGAGACAATCGATATTCAAAGAGAAGCGGTTAAAGAGGAAAAAAGACTTAGGTATAATCAACCTTATATCCCAAGATTCTATGACTATTTAAAAAGAAACTTTTTTATAAATCATCCTTACAAACACCCAATTATTGGGTATTTTGAAGACCTTGACAGTTCATCACTTGATGATTTTTTAAATTTTAAAGAAAAATTTTATTCTCCAAGTAATGCGGTTTTTGTTGTTGCAGGTGATATAAATGTTGATGAAACAAAAGAATTGATCTCAGAGTATTTTGGTGAGATACCTTACAAAGGTGAAAAACCAGAAAAAAAATATCCTAAAGAGGATCCACTAAGCGAAGAGATTAGAGTTAAAGAATATGATCCTAATATTCAAATTCCTGCTTTATTTTATGCGTTTAGAACTCCAGCTCAATCCGATAGAGATTCTGCAGTTATAAATTATATTGCTCAGCATCTAAGTGGAAGTGAAAGTTCAGTTCTCTACAAAAAGTTAGTTGATGAAAAACAAATGGCTCTAGGAGTTCAATCCTTTAATATTGAGCAAGAAGACTATAGCCTTTTTACAATTTTTATTTTACCTCAAGGAGAAACAACTCTTGATGATCTAATTTTAGAAGTAGAAGTTGAAATTGAAAAATTGCAAAAAGAACTAATCTCTGAGAACAATTACTTAAAAGTGCAAAATGCTTTTGAAAATTCTTATGTATCATCATTGTCTTCAGTAACTGGAAGAAGTCAAGCTCTAGCTAGGTATTATCATCTCTATGGAGATACATCTATGATAAACAAGTTCCCAGAAATTTATAGATCAATTTCAAGAGAAGATGTTAAGGATGTTGCTAATAAGCATTTAAATAAAAGTCAAAGGTTAATAATGGAGTATCTCCCTGAATCAAAAGATTAAACAATGAAAAAGTATATAAAACTAATTGCTAAAATAGCATTAATCAAAAAGATAGCATTCTTACTACTAATTATATCTTCAAACTGGATAAATGCTCAAATTGACAGAAATATTCCTGAGCCAGGCCCAGCTCCTGAAATTAAGTTTAAAACTCCTTTTACAAAAAAACTTAATAATAATTTAACTTTAATGATTGTTGTAGACAACAAACTTCCCACTGCATCTGCAACTCTAATAATTGACAACCCGCCTATATTATCAAGAGACAAGTCAGGTATTAAAAGTCTTTTATCTTCAAGTCTAGGTAAAGGAAATAAGTTTCAAAGTAAAGATGAATTTATAGAGGAAAAGGATTTTATGGGGTCATTTATAAGTTATAACTCTAGTGGTGGATCATTATCTTCATTATCTAGATATTTTGATAGAACATTAACAATGTTTGCTCAAGGTGCTCTATATCCAAAATTTACTGATGAAGAATTTGACAAAGAAAAGACAAAGCTTATTGAGGGACTTAAGGTTAACGAAAAAAATGCATCTTCAATTGCAAGAAGGGTTGAAAATATAATTGCCTATGGGGTAAATCATCCTAGGTCCGAATATACTACTCAAGAGTCTGTTTCAGAAATTCAATTAGATGATATATCTAACTATTATGAAACATATTTTAGACCTAATAACGCCTATCTAGTTGTTATAGGTGATGTTGATATTGACAAAACAATTAAAATTTCTGAAGAACTATTCAGTAATTGGGAGAAATCAAAAGATCTTGAAAATTTATTCGGTAAAGACTCTACAAATAGTTTTGAGGAACCAGATGTGGCAGATAAAATAACAATTCATGTTGTTGATGTTCCAAATTCAGCAAATGTAGAAGTCACGTTTCAGAATATAATTCAGAGAAGTCTTAAAGGTCAGAATTATTTCTCTGGAAATATAGCAAATAGAGTTCTAGGTGCAAGACCTGAGTCAAGACTAGAATCAGTAATAAGGGAGGATAAAGGTTATGCATATTATGCAAGATCGATACTGCCTTCTAATTCAAATACAAAAACAAAGTTTCAGGCTAGAACAACAGTCAGAGAAGAAGTAGTTGATAGTGCTGTTATTGAAATTTATAATCAGTTAAAAAAGATGTCAAATAATCCAATTACTGATGAAGAATTGGTAAATGCAAAGTCAGGATACTTTGGCTCGTTTGCTATGTCTATGGAGAACCCTGTTACAATTGCAAATCAAGCTCTAAATATTAAAACTGAGAATTTGCCTGAAGATTTTTACAATACATTTCTTGAGAACATAAATAACGTCTCGAAAGAAGATGTAATAAATTCATCAAAGGAATTTATTTTGGCAGATAATTCACAAATAATAATTACCGGTAAGGTTGGTAATATTTTAAATAGTATTGAGAACATATATATTCAGGATGTCAAAATCCCAGTATTTTATCATGACGAATATGGTAGCATTACAGATAGGCCAGACTATTCTGTAGATTCAAATATAACTGTTGAGAGTATAATTAGTAAGTATATTGATTTAATAGGGGGTAAAGATAACCTTGAAAAAGTTGAGTCAATTCAACTTAGAGGATCTGCTAATTTAGATATGCAGGGTCAAAGCTTTATGTTAGAGTTCTATTCTTTAAAGAATAATCAGAACCAATCATTATCTACTGTATCCGCAGGTGGAATGGAAGTTCAAAAGACAGTTTTTAATAAGTATCAAGGTTATAATATAGTAAATGGTCAAAAAATATCTTTATCTGATAATGAATTAGATGAAGCTGCAACAAATTCAGAATTATTTAGAGAACTTAATTATGATTATAGTAAGATAGAGCTTATTGGAACCTCAATTATTAATGATCAACAAGTTTATGAAATTAAGATTACAGAAAATAAGACTGAATTTTATTCAATTGAAAGTGGTTTAAAGGTTAAAGAAATAAATAGTCAAGAAGTTGATGGAAATTTAATAGTTGTTGAAACTAATATTATTGATTATCAAGAGGTTGAAGGAGTTTTAATACCTAGCGAAATAAACCAAATAACACCTTCCCTTCCAATACCTGGAGGAATTACAATAAAATTTAGTACTATAGAACTAAATGTTGAAACATCAGACTCAGATTTTAATTAAGAGTTATTATTAAAAAAGGCACCTAAAAGGTGCCTTTTTTATTTAGAATGATTTATTTTTTAATAAAATCACTTTTAGAGAGTAACTCGATTTGACTTAAGTCAACTCTTTTTATGATTTTATCATATTCACTTTTTAAATTATAATATTCATCTTCAACTATACCTAGATTATCAAGATCATTTCGTGAAGGTTTATCATAACTTGAAGCTAACTTTGAATAAAGATCAAGCAGATCTTCTCGTAACTCATTTTCAGCTGTTCCAACATAGTTGTCACCAGTCGTAATAACAAGTGATTCTTTTAAAGTTTGTAATTTATTTTTAATTCCTTTTTTAAATTTATCAGATGCTAATATTTCATCAATTGTATATACTATGTATGCTAGCTCCTCAGATAAGTTATATAACTTCATGGTAGTATCATATTTTAACATTTTTTCAGTTGCATCTAGATCTGTATTAGGGTCACTGATAACGTTTATAGATTTTGAAAAAACATCCCTTCCTTTTGTGATAACTACATTATATGTACCTTCCTTTACTCTAGGACTTATTAATCCACCACGAGCTAAAGTTTTTCCCTTAGCAACTTTAGGCTGACTCATTCTGTAGTTCCATGAAACAAAGTTCATTCCTTTAGACTTGCCTGGACTTAATTTTACTATAGATTCTCCACTTTCATCAACGATTTCCATAGTCATTTTTCCAAATGTATGTCTCTTTGGAAGCAGGTATTTAATTTGAGCATTTAAGGAAGAGTTTGATCCAAAAAATTGGGTTTCTCTTCCGAAGTTATCTGAAAAACCGCTTTGGTCTGACATAATATATTTATCATTATCAAAAAAATATAATTTCTCTGATAAAGACTCCTCATTAATTTCTCTTAGAGGTGAAATATCATCTATTATTATTATACCTCTTCCATGAGTAGCCAGCACCAGATCATTTGTGTTCTTTTGTAATTCTATATGGTGAATTGCAACAGGTGGAACATTTTTCTCAAATTTATTCCATGAATCCCCACCGTTAATTGAAATATATAATCCAAATTCAGTTCCTAAAAAAAGTAAATTTGGATTCATATAATCTTCCTGAATACTTCTAGTAAAACCATAGACATCCTTATTAGGTATAATATTTTTCCAAGTCATTCCAAAATCTTCCGTTTTATAAGCATATGGATTCATATCTCCAGTTGTATGACCATCAAAAACTACATATGCAGTTCCAATATCATGAACACTTGGTTCAATATGATACACCCATGTGTTTTGTGGAACACCATTAAAGTTTGTGATTAAATTTTTCCATGACTTTCCACCATCTGTGGTAAGTTGAACATTTCCATCATCTGTTCCTATCCAAATTACTTTCTCATCAATTGGAGATTCAGCGATTGTAAAAATTGTAGTATGATTTTCAGCACCTGAATTATCCATTGAAAGTCCTCCTGATTCAATTTGCATTTGTTTTGATTTATCATTAGTTGTTAAATCGGGAGAAATAATGTTCCATGTATCCCCCATATCATCAGATACATGTAAATATTGACTTCCTATAAAGAATCTGTCTGGATTATGAAAGCTTGTTGAAATAGGGGTGTTCCAATTAAATCTATATTTATCATATCCTTCAACTTGCAAAGGTTGAATTGTCTTCACTCTATTATTATCTACATCATACCTCCATACATTTTCAGCACCTTGCATCTCTGAATAAATAATATTTTTAGTTGGGTGCTTGTAAACTCTAAACCCATCACCTTGTCCAACTGGATTCCAATTTTTTGCAGATATCCCTCCTACTGCACGCGTAGGGCTATACCAAGAACCATTATCTTGTAATCCTCCGTAAACATTATAAGGCTCTTGATTATCAACTGTTACATGATAAAATTGTGATATGGGTAAATTCTCAGATATTTCCATTGTTACTCCCTTATCCCAAGATCTATACACTCCTCCATCGGTTCCAACATATAATAGGTCAGAATTATTTATGTCAAAAACTATATCATGAATATCAGGATGCATGTAGCCTAAATCTTGGAAAGTTTTACCTCCGTCTTTAGAAATAGATCCATAAAGTCCAGCCTTAACAACTATATCCTCATTTTTAGGATCAACTGCAATTCTTGAAAAGTAAAATGGTCTTACTGTGATTCCAAAATCATTATTAATCTGTTCCCATGATTCTCCTCCATCAAAGCTCTTATATAAACCTTTATCTTCATTTTTTTCAGCTTCGATAACTGTATAAAGAATATTTGGATTAGTCTTTGCTACTGCGATAGCAAGTCTTCCTAATCTCCCTTCGGGAAATCCATTATGAATTTTATTCCATGTTTCCCCTCCATCAATTGATTTAAAAAGAGCACTGTTTTCTCCTCCTGATTCAAAAAACCAAGGTCCTCTTCTAAATTCCCACATTGAGGCATAAATAATATTTGAATTATTTGGGTCCATTGTTAAATCGGCTGAGCCTGTAGACTGATTTATATATAAGATGTTATTCCATGTTTGACCACCATCAATTGATTTATAGACTCCTCTTTCTTCACTATCAGACCATAAAGCACCTAATACTCCAACATAAATTTCATTTGAGTTATCTGGGTTAACTATTACATCCGAAATTCTTTCAGAATTTTTTAGACCTATATTAGACCATGATTGTCCACCATCAGTTGATTTATATAAACCATCACCAATTGATACACTATTTCTTGGCCATGGCTCACCAGTTCCTACATAAATGGTATTGTCAGGATCATTAGGATCAAGTTCAACAGCACCTACAGATTGAGAATGATCATCGAAAATTGGCCTAAAAGTAGTCCCAGCATTTTCAGACTTCCATACACCTCCACCTGCAGTTCCTGCATAAATTACTTTAGGGTCTGTTGGATGGTTTTCCATATCGCTAATTCTACCACTCATTACAGCAGGTCCTATAAATCTTGCATTCAGATCTCCATAGTAATCTTTTAATTCTAAAGATTCTTTTTCTTGAGAATATGAGTTAAATGAAAACAATAAAGCAGTTGCTAAAAATAAATTTAGTTTATTCATATTTCTGTTATTTAATTTATATTATTCTTAGTTCTCTTCCTCTGGAAATTTAAAATCAGAATCATCAAGTTCTGGATTAATTTCCATACTTTGAACTACAAAAGTTTGTCCTCCCGGTTGTCCCTTAGCACCAAATGTTAATGAAAAAGGGTAATATACTCCTTCTACTTCTTGATAATCACTGAAGCTTTGTTGAATAACTGCACCTTTTCCTGGACCTTCAAGCATTTCAGACCATACTGCTAGCAAAACATAATTATCCATATCAAATAAGTAATAATCAATATTTGGATTTTCTTCTCCATCAATAAGATATGGAGTCTTTGTTATCTTAACTTTATAAACTTCCGTTCCCTCAAAATCATCGGTTCCGTCAAATTCAGCAGTATACCCTAAATCTTTGTATGTAACAAAAACATCAGGAAATTCTTGAAGTTCATTTTTAAAATTAATTACATCTTCTTCGTCACTTTTAACAGGTTTAAAGTCAGGAAATCCACTTGACCATAATACCTCTCCATCAAATACATTATCCTTAAGTTCTTGGCCTTGTATTGATATTGTTAAACTCGATCTATTTTTAGAACTTACTATTTCGATTGGAAGTTCTAGACCTCCCTGATTTGCTGATGCATTAATTATTACTCCTTCAACATTTTGAATAGCTTCAACACCTCCTATTACTTCAAGATATCCATCTATTATTTCCTCAGCTGTTTGAGAGCTCAAAGTATTAATTGAGAATAACATAATTGCGGTTAATAATAACCCTTGTAGTTTAAATTGTTTCATGATTAATTTTGTTTTAGTTGTTTATCCACAAACTTATAATTTTTTTTAATGAGAAGCTAAGGTTACACCTATATAGTTTTTCATAAATACTCACTTATTTTTAGTAACTAGATAAACACCTAATAAAATAACTGATGTTCCTAAAAACTGAATAAGCCTGAATTCTTCTCCATCTAATAAACCCCAAAAAATAGCAACTATTGGAATTAAATATGTTGTTGAAACAGAAAAAACTGGAGATGAAATTGAAAGAAGCTTTATATATAAAACTTTTGCAATTGCAGTTCCAAAAAAGGCTAATAGGACGATATAAAATATTGATTCAAGTATTAGAGGATCCGAAGTAAATGTTTGAATTGGGAATTCAGTTAACAAAAGAATAAATACCGCAGGTAAAAAAAGGAATATAAAACTCATACCAATTATCGCAATTGCAGATATGTCTGGAAGTTTATATTTTAAAATATTAGCATTAACTGCATAGAAAAATGCAGCCAATATTGTAAATGTGACATATAATAGATTAAGTCCTGAAATAGAAAACTCATTATTGACTAATATTAAAATTCCAACGAATCCAATCATTACTCCTATAAGCTGTTTTTTAAAAAATTTTTCATAAAAAAAAAGGACACTTATTAAAAGAGTAAATAAAGGTGTCAAAGAAACCATTACTCCAGCAACTGCACTTGATATTTCAGTTTCTGCAAAAGCAAATAAATAATTAGGGAAAAAAGTTCCAATAAATGCTGAGAATGCAACCCATTTTATTTTATTCTTTGGTATCTGATAAAGCTTGGAAAGACTAAATGGGATAATCATAATGGCAGTGATGATCATTCTAATAGATCCTAATTGTATTGGAGTTAATCCCGTTAAGCCTTTTTTTATAAGTATATAAGAACTTCCCCATATGATTGATAGGATTATTAAAGTTCCCCATTTTCTAAATTCAAGATTCAATCCTACAATTATTTTGGAAGAATCAACTTTACTTGCTTGATTCTTTTTTTGTCTACAATTTCAATAATAAACTTGTATTTGTCATGATATATAACCTGACCTACTCTAGGAATTTTTTTAATTTTTTCAACTAATAATCCTCCCAATGTCTCAATTTCAGAGGACACTTGATCAAAAATGGAAGTATCCTTTAGATTTATTGCTCTATAAAAATCTTGTAAGTTAATTTTTGAATCAAAAACATATGTAGTTTCGTCCAATCTTGAAAACAGATTATCTTCTTCATCAAACTCATCACTTAATTCTCCAAATATTTCCTCTATAACATCTTCAAGAGTAATTATTCCTGAAGTTCCTCCATATTCATCAACTACAATTCCCATATGAATCTTTTTAGTTTTAAACTCAGTCAATAGATCATCAAGTTTTTTGTTTTCAGGAATATATAATGGCTTTCTTAATAATGAGTTCCAATTAAAGTCATCTTTTTCAAGATGAGGCAATAAATCTTTGACATACAGAACACCTATGACTTTATCAAGATTATCTTCATAGACAGGCACTCTTGAAAAGCCATTTGATATTAATTCATCTATGATTTCATTTATATTTTTATTAGATTCTAAGGCGAATACATCAACTCTAGGACACATAATTTGTCTGGTCTCAACATTTCCAAAATTAACAATACCTTTTAAGATTTTTTTCTCCTCTTTACTTGTCTCCCTAGAATCAGTTAGTTCCAAAGCCTTGGATAATTTATCTACTGAAAGTTGCTCATTATCTTTAGATAATGTTGACTCAAGATAATTCATCGATTTACTCATTGGTTGATTAAAGAGAAATAATATAAATCGATCTAAAAAATAAATAGGTGTAACCATCAGCTTTGAAAAAATGAGTGGATTTCTATTTGCATAAATTTTTGGTAAAATATCTCCAATGAATAGAATTAACATACCTATTACACCAACTTCAATTAAGGTTTCTAAAATGGGATTATTAATTGAACTTAAATAGGGGTTATCTAGAGAGGCAAACAAAATGACTATTGCAATATTTATAAAGTTGTTTGATATTAATATTGTAGCAAGAAGTCGTTTTGGTTTTTCTAATAATAATCGAATTTTTTTAGTTAGCCTATTACTATTATCCTCTTGAATACTAGATTTGTCAAGAGAAAAGAAAGCAACCTCACAACCAGAGGTTAATGCTGATAGTATTAGAAAAATAAATATTAAAGTAATTTTTACTATCACTGGAATTCAAAAAATTATTGAAGAATACAAATTAGAATGGTAAATCGTCCTCCGCTTTATCACTATCCTGATTATCTGTTAATTTAGATGTGTTGTTTTCGTTATCATTACTAGAGTCACTTTTAGTTGATAAAAAAGTAAATTCATCAACATTAATCTCAGTTGTATATCTATCAGCTCCGTCATCACCTTGCCATTTTCTAGTTCTTAATTTCCCTTCAACATAAACTTTATCCCCCTTGGATAAGTATTTTTCGCAGACTTCAGCAGCTTTGTTTCTTACTACAATATTATGCCAGTCAGTATTTGTGACTTTTTCATTAGTAGTTTTATTTATATATGATTCATTAGTTGCTAAAGGAAATCTCGCAATGCAACCACCGTTATCAAAATGTTTAATCTTAACATCATCTCCAAGATGGCCAATTAACATTACTTTATTTAAAGTTCCGCTCATGTTTAAATTGTTAATATCAATAAATATACAAAATTCAACTTCCTAGGTTAAGTACTTACTAATAAAATTTGAAATAGGAACTGGAAATGTATAATTCTTAAGATTACTAATTTCAGTACCATTATTTATTATCTCTTTTAGGTAAATTAAATGAAATGAAATAAATAATGTTTGATGTGTTAAAATATGTTTAACTCTTAAAGGATTTCCAATTTTCTTAAGCTCTAATTTATTTTCATTTATGTAATCAATAAATTCATGATTTTCATGAATATTATTAATTAACATGTCCGTTTCAATTAGTGGAAACTGGTAAAGTCTAAACCAAATGTCTTTCTTATCTCTTTGATTAATTATAGTTCTACCTCTTATATCTCTTAAAACTATATAATTTAAATAACGAGTTTTTTTGCTTTTCTTTTTTGATTTAACTGGTATTAATTCTACTTCTCTATTAATAAATGATCGACATTTAGATTTAAAAATACATGTTTCACAATATGGGAATGGAGTACAAACTAATGATCCAAACTCCATCATAGCTTGATTAAAATCTCCAGGATTTTCTGTTTTGACTATCAAATTAGATGATATCTCCTTGATTTTTTTTTTACCTTTTAATGAATCAATTGGCTGCTTTATTCCGTAAAGCCTTGATAAGAATCTTAATACGTTCCCATCAACTACTGAGTTATATTTATTAAAACATATTGATGAAATGGCAGAGGCTGTATATTCTCCTATTCCTTTTAATTTTATTAAGTCATCATAACTTTTTGGCAAATTCGAATTAAGTTTATTTACAATAAGTTTTGATGTTTCATGTAAATTAATTGCCCTGTTATAATATCCCAGTCCCTCCCATTGTTTTAAAACTTCTTCTTGACTAGCATGAGCCAAATCATTAATAGTTGGAAAATTATTTATAAAATCATTAAAGTATTTTTCTCCTTTGGAAATTCTAGTTTGTTGAAGAATTATTTCTGAAATCCAGACTCTGTAAGGGTCTTTATCTTTTCTCCATGGTAAATCTCTTTTGTTGAAATTATACCAATTTAAGAGATCTTTTACTATGGTCATCTAATAAGTAATATTATAGATCTATGTCGCTAATTTAAAATTTAAATTTATATATTTGCTAGCCTTAATAGCTAATTGTATAACCAAATAACAGAAAATGACAAAGGCAGATATTGTAAAAAATATTTCGGATCAAACTGGAGTTGATAAAACTGATGTTCAGATGATCGCAGAAAAATTTATGGATGAAATTAAAAATTCACTCCAAAAAAATAATAACGTTTACTTGAGGGGATTTGGAAGTTTTATTGTTAAGACTAGAGCAGAGAAAACAGGTAGAAATATTTCACAAAATACAGCTGTAATTATTCCCGCTCATAATATTCCTTCTTTCAAACCTTCAAAGACATTTGTCGAATCTGTAAAAAAAAATGTGCCAATTGGCTAATTAATTTTATAAAGTATGCCAAGCGGTAAAAAAAGAAAAAGACATAAGGTTGCTACGCACAAAAGAAAAAAAAGGGCGAGAGCAAACAGACACAAAAAGAAATAGTGTTTAGGGATTCACTTTAATCATCCCAAGTTCTTTGAAATAGTATATAACTTATGTTATATCAATATTGAAAATGTTTAACCTTTCTACAATAATGTAGAAATAAATTAAAAAACAGTGAAAAAAGAATTGATTATACGATCAAATTCCAATGCTGTTGATTTTGCAATGCTCAATGAAGGAAAATTAATTGAGCTTGATAAAGAAATAGGTAAAAACAAATTTTCTGTAGGTGATATTTTTGTTGCAAAAATTAGAAAAACTATTCCTGGTTTAAATGCTGCATTTGTAAATGTAGGACATGAGAAGGATGGTTTTCTTCATTATCATGACTTAGGTCCAAAACTTTTATCATTATCAAAGTTTGTAGAAGAAATTGATACAAAAAAAGTAAAATCTTTTTCGTTTAATAAATTTAAATTTGAGAAAGATATTCCAAAAAATGGACTAGTTAAGGATTGTCTCAAAGCAAAGCAGACAACTTTAGTACAAATAATAAAAGAGCCAATATCTACAAAAGGTCCAAGATTAAGTTCTGAGATTTCATTAGCAGGTAGATTTATGGTATTGATTCCTTTTTCAGAGAGAATCTCAATTTCACAAAAAATTAAAAGCCATGATGAGAAAAAAAGACTAAAGCAATTAGTTAAGAATATAAAACCAAAAGGATTTGGAGTTATAATTCGAACAGTAGCAAAAAATAAAACTGTGAGTGAATTAGAAGGGGATCTAAAAGATTTGATTCTAAGGTGGAAAAGGCTCTGTATAAATTTTAGTAAAGCAGACTCATATCCAACAAAAATCTTAGGAGAGATAAATAGAACTACATCTAAATTAAGAGATGTATTTGATGATTCATTTTCAAACATTTATTTAGATGATCCTAATTTGTATTCAGAAATCAAGGAATATTTAAAAGTAATCGCTCCAAGTAAATCATCAATAGTTAAATTATATAAAGGTGTAACGCCAATTTTTGAAAAATATGGAATTGAGAGACAGATTAAATCATCATTTGGTAGAACTGTATCCATGCAAAAAGGTGCATATCTTATAATTGAACATACAGAGGCTCTTCATGTAATAGATGTAAATAGTGGAAATCGATCTAATAAATCAAAAACACAAGAAGAAACTGCTATGGAAGTAAACTTAATTGCCTCAGCAGAGATTGCAAGACAATTAAGATTAAGAGATATGGGAGGGATTATAGTTGTTGATTTTATAGATTTAACCAAAAGAGAAAACAGAAAAAAGCTCTTTGATCATTTCTGTGCTGAAATGGCAAAAGACAAAACAAAACATAAAATTCTTCCACCCAGTAAGTTTGGATTGATTCAAATAACAAGGCAAAGAATAAAGCCTGAAATGAATATTAAAACAAAAGAAGCAAATCCAAATAAAGACCAAGAGGTAGAAGCACCTATTTTATTAATTGACAAAATCAATACAGAACTTAACAAGATTGTTAAGAATTCGCGCTATAAGAAAGGGACTATATATATTCATGTGCACCCATTTGTAGCAGCGTATTTAAATAATGGTCTATTTTCATTGAAAAATAAATGGAGTTTTAATTATAGGAGGGTAATTAAAGTTATCCCTAGAGACTCTTACTTATATCTTCAATATAACTTTACTAGTAATAGATCAAAAATTTTAAAATGAATACGAAAACCGCTTAGAAATTCTAAGCGGTTTTTTTTATATTAAAACATGGAATCTTCGTTAAAAAGAAAAATTGAAAATTACTGTGCATATCAGGAGAGATGTCACTTTGAAGTAAAACGCAAACTAAATAACTTAGGTGTTTTTGGACAGGAAGTTGACGAATATATATGTTATTTGATTGATGAAAACTTTTTATCTGAAACAAGATTCTCAGAGGCTTATGTTAGGGGAAAATTCAATAATAGTAACTGGGGGAAGATCAAAATTATTCAAGAGTTAAAATCTCGAAATATATCAGATTGGAATATTAACAAGGCATTAGGTCAGATTAGTGAGAAGGAGTATAATGATAAGCTTAAAAAATTATGTGAGAAAAGAATTGATTCAAGTGATAACTCTTCTCCACATATAAAAGATAAAATAATTAGGAGTCTAACTTATAAAGGTTGGGAAATAGATAAAGTAGTGAGCTTAGTTAATCAACTAATAAAGTAACTTGATTATTATTCATCTCAACTGTTCCTGAGTCAATTTCAAGGATTGTTTGTTTATCAGAAATTTCAAACTGATCTTTAACTGTAGGATCAATATTTAATTTACCTATAATTTTAACTTCACCTTTCTTTAAAGTAGAAACAATAGGTGCATGATTATTAAGAACTTGGAAATCTCCTAATGAGCCAGGGAAAAGGACAGAATCAACTTCTCCTTTAAAAAGTGTTTGCTCTGGTGTAATTATTTCTAAATACATTTTTATTTTGTTTCTGCAAGCATTTTTTCACCTGCTTCTATTGCTTCCTCAATAGTACCTTTAAGGTTAAAGGCAGACTCAGGAATGTGATCAAGCTCACCATCCATTATCATGTTGAATCCTTTAATTGTATCCTTTATATCAACTAAAGCACCTGGAATACCAGTAAACTGCTCAGCAACATGGAATGGTTGAGATAAAAATCTTTGAACTCTTCTTGCTCTAGCTACAGCTAATTTATCTTCTTCAGATAATTCTTCCATTCCAAGAATTGCAATAATATCTTGAAGCTCTTTATATCTCTGAAGAAGTTCTTTTACACGTTGAGCACAGCTGTAGTGGTCATCACCTAAAATTTCAGGTGTTAGAATTCTTGATGTTGAATCAAGTGGGTCTACTGCAGGATAGATTCCAAGCTCAGCAATCTTTCTAGAAAGAACAGTAGTAGCATCTAGGTGAGCAAAAGTTGTTGCAGGTGCTGGGTCAGTTAAATCATCTGCGGGAACATATACTGCTTGAACAGAAGTAATTGATCCATTTTTTGTCGATGTAATTCTTTCCTGCATTGCACCCATCTCAGTAGCTAGTGTAGGCTGATATCCTACCGCTGAAGGCATCCTCCCTAGAAGAGCAGAAACCTCAGAACCTGCTTGGGTAAATCTAAAAATATTGTCTACAAAGAATAAAACATCTTTTCCTTGACCATCAGCTCCTCCATCCCTAAAATATTCAGCAACAGTTAATCCAGATAATGCAACCCTGGCTCTAGCTCCGGGAGGCTCATTCATTTGTCCAAATACAAAGGTTGCTTTTGACTCTAATAATGCCTTTTTATCAACTTTACTTAAATCCCATTCTCCTGCTTCCATAGATTTTTTGAATTCATCACCATAATTTATAATTCCTGATTCAATCATCTCCCTCAGTAAATCATTACCCTCTCTAGTCCTCTCACCAACTCCTGCAAATACAGATAGTCCTCCATGACCCTTAGCAATGTTATTTATTAGTTCCTGAATTAATACTGTTTTACCAACTCCAGCTCCACCAAATAGACCAATCTTACCACCTTTTGCATATGGCTCAATAAGATCAATAACTTTTATACCTGTAAATAAAACTTCGGTGGATGTAGATAGTTGATCAAAGTCAGGTGCTTGTCTATGTATAGACATTCCATCATCATTTATTTTAGGTAATTCTTCAAGACCATCAATAGGGTCACCAACAACATTAAAAAGTCTTCCATAAACTTCTTTACCAATTGGCATTTGTATTGGGTTTCCTGTTGCTACTACTTCAGTCCCTCGACTAAGACCATCAGTTGAATCCATTGATATTGTTCTAACAATATTTTCACCTATATGAGATTGAACCTCAAGAACTAAGACTGTGCCATCTTTTCTTTTAATCTCGAGAGAGTCATATATCTCAGGTAGTGTACTTTCTTTTGATGAGAATTCAACATCAACAACAGCTCCAATTACTTTTGAAACTTTACCTATATTTTTTGACATTTTTTATGTTTATAAAATTAAAGTGCAAATATATGTTGTATCATTATATTTTAAAAGCTAAAACACGTTCAATTTTGATAATTTATTAAGAAAAACTATAACAATAAATTATATGTTTAATCAAAGCTCAATTTTTTGTTTTTCTATTGATTTTATTGCTAAAAATGAGTAAGCCTTTACAGCAAGGTTAAGATGTCTAAAACGGGCATCCTTAGTAAAGCCATTCTTATACCTAAAAAATATTTGTTGAACTATTACAGCTATTTTGAATAGTCCAAAGACAAAATAAAAAAGAATATTTTCAATATTGTTTCCAAATTTTTCAGAGTACAGATTAAGAATTTTATTTCTTGTTGGATTCTTAATGTCTAAAGTTATATTAAGGCCAACTCCCTTAATAAAATCTGGATCATTATGTTGAATCCAATAAGCGAGAGACGTCCCTAAGTCCATAAAAGGATCACCAATAGTACACATTTCCCAATCGAGTATAGCTTTAATCGATAAATCATTATCATCTAAGACTAAATTGTCATATTTAAAATCATTATGGATTAGTGAGACATGTTTAGATTGAAATATATTTGACTTTAGCCACTCCATGACTATTTCCATCTCCTTTAATTCTTCTGTTTTTGAGTTATTATATCTCTTACACCAGCCGTAAACTTGTCTAGAATTATAACATTCAGGATTCCCAAAATCACTCAATCCAATTTTATTTATATCAAGTTTATGAAGTTCAACAAAGGAATCTACAAACTGTTCTGCAAGAAAATTAAACTGAGATTTGTCTTTAACGATTTGACTATAATTGTTACTCCTTAAAATAACACCCTTAACTCTCTCCATTAAATAAAAATCTGAGCCAATAATATCGGTATTAGAGCAATAGTGAATTGGGGTAGGGGTTTTATTATAGTGATCTTTAAGTGAGGAGAGAACTTTAAACTCTCGTGACATATCATGTCCAGATTTTATTTTTGCACCATGAGGTGGTTTTCTTAGTACATATTCCCTTTTATTTGACTTAATTAGATAAGTGAGATTAGAGTATCCCGAAGGGAACTGAAGAATATCAAAACTTTCAATATCAAGATCTATAATTTCTGAAAGATATTCGAATAACTTTGAATTATTGAGTTTTTCATCATCTCTTATTTCTCTTGGCCTATCAATTAATTTTTTAGACATTTTTTAATTGAACTTTAAGATTTTTATTTTTTAAATGACTTAAGGATAAGTCTAGCTAATCTAGTTTTATGAACTTCATCCGCTCCATCATAAATTCTGGCTGCTCTTTCATGTCTATAAAATGATGATAGAATTATATCATCTGTGACTCCCAATGCACCATGGACTTGGATAGCATAATCAACAACTTTTTGAAGCACATTAGCACAATAAAATTTGATAATTGAAATCTCAGCTCTTGCATTGGAAGCTCCTAATGAATCTATTTTCATTGCAGTTTCTTTTACCAATAATCGAGCTGCATTAATTTCAGCCCTTGACTCTGCAATCCAGTTTTGAATTGTTTGCTTATCTGAAAGGTAAACTCCATCTTCTAATTCTCTTGATATTGCTCTTTCGCACATAAGGGTAAATGCTCTTTCGCACATACCAATCCATCTCATACAATGATGAATTCTTCCAGGTCCTAGTCTTTTTTGAGCAATAGCGAAACCATCTCCTTCAGAGCCAAGAATATTTGATTGGGGCACAATAACATTTTTAAATTTAATTTCTGCATGACTCTCCCAACCTCCACCAGGATGTCCCATTATAGAAACATTTCTAACAAATTCAACTCCTTCAGAGTTAGTAGGAACTATAATTTGACTTGCTCTTTTATAGGGGTTTTTCTCATCAGGGTCGGTAACTACCATTACTATTGCAAAGTCAGCTCCATCAAAGCTAGAAGTAAACCATTTATGTCCATTTATGATATAGTTTCCATTTTCTTTTTTTGCTACTGTACCCATTCTTGTAGGATTTGACCCTGCATAACCAGGTTCAGTCATAGCAAAACAACTCCTTGTTCTTCCCTCTAAAAGAGGTGTTAAGTAGTCTTTTTTCTGTTGAGAAGTCCCAACTTCAATCAAAATTTCCATATTACCAGCATCAGGTGCTTGACAATTAAATACGTAAAACCCGTATGGACTTCCACCAAGGATTTCACTAATCTCACCATGCTCTTCAAGTGATAAGCCAATACCTCCATATTTAGTTGAGATTTGAGGTAACCAAAGTCCCATTTTTTTAACTTTTTCACGAAGCTCATTAAGTTTAGGAAGTTTTTCATCCCATTCACAACTGTATATCCAGGGCTCTAATGAATAAAGTTCCTCTTTTACAAATTTTACTATTTTATCTTTTAAATCTTGAAACTCCATATTCTTGGTGTCTTAAACTAGTCTAACTTGGCATTGAATATATTAACGAAATTGTTTCAGCAACACATACAGGCTTTGTTTCTCCTTCTACCTCAAAAATAATTTTAAACGTATATTTTGCTCCACCCTCAACATCCTCTATGTTAATTAACGAAACCCTACCTCTAAACTTTGATTCTGCTGGTGTAGCATTAGGAAATCTCACCTTTTCTAAACCATAATTTACAGCAAGCGCAACATTATTTAACTTTAGTGTCTGAAATACTACCTGAGATGCAAAAGACAGAACATGGAATCCATGGGCTATAGTTTTCTTATATGGAGAATAAAGTTTAGCTTTCTCCTGATCAATATGAATCCACTGTTTATCTTGAGTTAATTCTGCAAATGAATTTACTTTGTCTTGAGTCATTTCAAACCAATTTGAAATGCCTATTTCTTTATTAAGATATTTATTTAGATCTTCTAAATTCTCTACTTCCGTTGAGTAAGATTTTTCCATTTTATATTTTTTAATTTATCATATATCCTCCATCTATATTAAAGGTCTCTCCAGTTGTATAGCTAGATGCATTTGATGCCAAGTAAACTGCCATTCCCGATATTTCTTCAGGCTCTGCAGCTTTTCTAATTGGCAGATCTTTGAGCCATATTTCTAACATCTCCTCATTTTGCCATAAGGCTGAACTAAGTTTTGTTTTAATTAATCCGGGACAAATTGCGTTTGATCTAATTCCATATTTACCCCACTCTTTTGCTTGGGACTTTGTTAGCATACTAATTGCTGCCTTGCTGATTGAATATACTCCTAGGCCTTTATCTGGTTTATGTCCTTCAACTGATGAAATATTAATGATTGATCCTGAATTATTTTCTTTCATATATTTCATAACCATATTTGAAAGCTTAAAAGCTGCTTTGACATTAATGTCAATAATTTTATTAAATAATTTATCATCTGCATTTTCGAGTCTATCAAAAACTGGATTAATTCCAGCATTATTGACTAATATGTCAATTTTACCATATGTTTTTATAGTTGTTTCAACGAGATTTTTTAGTTGCTCCTCTTCACCTACATGACACTCAACAGCCTCTGCCTCAAAACCATTTTTTTTAATATTTGCAGCAATTTTACCTACACTTTCTTTGGTCCTACTACTTAAAATTACACTTGCCCCAAACTCAGCAAAAGCCTCAGCTATTGATGCACCAATGCCTCTACTTGAACCAGTTACTATTGCAACTTTATCAGTCAAATCGAAAAGTTTTTTATACTGTATACTCATTTATAATATTTTATATTTCTGTAATATACTAATTGATTTAATTTTCTATGCCAAATAATATATAAAAGAAAGAAAAAGATATTTTAGTAATTTTTTAAATGAGGTAGTATTTTTTTATAGATGAAAATATTCTCATATATTTATT
>Ga0255761_10001029_pt1 | contig 25801 bp, 44 predicted proteins | sample 071ome_29_FD_179961 | JGI IMG/M metagenome (GOLD analysis project Ga0255761, IMG submission 179961) | Coastal salt marsh microbial communities from the Groves Creek Marsh, Skidaway Island, Georgia - 071407BT metaG (version 2) | ecosystem: Environmental > Aquatic > Marine > Intertidal zone >... | reverse complement strand
AGAATCTTTTTGAAAGCGATATCAATCCAATCTTCCAATGTTTAAGTGAGAACTATCTCAATCAAGACGCACCTAAACTAAACATTGCGTTTTGGGATATTGAGACGGACTTTGACCCAGAGCGTGGATTTGCTCCAGTTGAAGATCCGTTTATGCCAATCACTGCTATTACTGTACACTTACAATGGCTAGATGCACTAATTACTCTTGCAGTGCCACCTAAAACAATGAAGCACGAAGATGCTGTTGATATGTGTAAAAAACGCTGGGGCGATGATGTAATTCTATTTACAAATGACAAAGACGGTAACGGCGAACGTCAAATGTTGCTAACTTTCTTAGATTTGTTAGAAGATGCTGATATCCACAGCGGCTGGAACTCAGAAGGTTATGATGTTCCGTATACTGTAAATAGAATTAAACGAGTATTAAGTAACGACGATTGTAGACGGTTTTGTCTTTGGGGACAGATGCCCAAGAAAAGAGAATATGAGAAGTTCGGAAAGACATCAGAAACATATGATTTTGTAGGTCGTGTGCATTTAGACTCATTAGAATTGTATCGTAAATACACATATGAAGAGCGTCACACATATCGATTGGATGCAATTGGTGAGTTAGAAGTAGGCGAAAACAAAACTGTTTACGAAGGTACACTTGATCAGCTGTACAACAACGACTTTGAAACATTTATCGAATACAACAGACAAGACGTTGCACTATTAGACAAACTAGATAAAAAACTACGCTTCATTGATTTGTCAAACGAACTTGCTCACGCAAATACTGTATTGTTACAAACAACAATGGGTGCTGTTGCTGTTACAGAACAAGCAATTATTAATGAAGCACATCACAGAGGACTACAGGTTCCTAACAGACCAAGGCGTGATGATGAGAATACACAAGCAGCAGGTGCTTATGTTGCATTTCCCAAAAAGGGTGTACATAAATGGATAGGATCAATGGACTTAAACTCCCTGTATCCATCGGTGATTCGTGCATTAAATATGGCTCCAGAAACTATCGTAGGTCAAATACGGCCAGAGATTTCAGAAGCTCGTGTACATGAAGATATGAATCTAAAGAAAAAATCTTTTGCAGGAAGTTGGGAAGGTAGATTTGCAACAGAAGAATACGAAGCAGTTATGGAGCGGCGCAAAGACGTTGCACTTACGATTGATTGGGAGGATGGTAGGTCGGATGTACTATCGGGTGCAGAGATTTATCAACTCATATTTGACAGTCATATGCCATGGATGCTTTCATCTAATGGTACTATATTTACTACAGAGTTTGAAGGTGTAATTCCAGGTATTTTAAAGAGGTGGTATGCAGAACGAAAAGACTTACAGAAAATGCTTAAAAAGGCAAAAGACGCAGGCAATGATGCTGAAATTGCATTTTGGGACAAAAGACAACTTGTTAAGAAAATTAATCTTAACTCTCTTTACGGGGCCATTCTTAATCCTGGCTGTAGATTTTTTGACAAAAGGATAGGACAGTCGACTACACTAACTGGTCGTACTATTGTTAAGCACATGAGTGCTGAAGTTAACAAAGTTATTACCGGTGAATATGATCACGTAGGTAAAAGTGTTATCTATGGTGACACAGACTCTGTATACTTTAGTGCATATCCCGTTCTTAAGGAACAAATTGATGCAGGTAATATTCCTTGGACAAAAGACAATGTAATTACACTGTATGATCAAGTTGCAGACGAAGCAAATAGTACGTTTATAGACTTTATGGGCAAGGCATTCCATTGTCCAAAGAGCCGTTCAGATGTTATTGCGGCAGGTAGAGAGATTGTTGCTGAAAGCGGATTATACATTACAAAGAAGCGTTATGCAGCACTTGTATATGATACCGAAGGTTTCCGTTCAGACGTAGATGGCAAGCCAGGCAAGGTTAAAGCAATGGGTTTAGACTTGAGACGTTCGGATACTCCTGTGTTTATGCAAGAGTTCTTGAGTGAGATTTTGCTTATGGTACTGCAAGACACACCACAAAAACAAATCCTAGATCGCATAACCGAATTCCGAAAAGAATTTGAACAACGTCCAGGTTGGGAGAAAGGTTCGCCCAAACGTGCAAACAAGATTGGACACTATCAGCGTTTAGAGCAAAAGCAGGGTAAAGCAAACATGCCCGGACACGTTCGAGCAAGTATCAACTGGAATACACTAAAACGTATGAACGGTGACAAGTATTCGCAAGAGATTGTAGACGGTATGAAAGTTATTGTTTGTAAACTAAAACAGAACCCACTAGGTTATACTTCTGTTGCATATCCAACAGATGAGCTAAGACTACCTGATTGGTTTAAAGAACTGCCATTTGACGATGCAGCAATGGCAGAAACAATTATTGACAACAAGCTAGATAACTTAATAGGCGTGTTAGATTATCCGTTAGAAGATACAAAACAACACAATACCTTCAGTAGCCTATTTGATTTTGGAGATTGATATGAGCGAAGAACAACGTATTATCCTTATTTCAGATTTTATAGAACAAAAACTACGCAAAGAACAAGAACTAGAGTTTTATCTCAAAGAACTAGAAGAATTACAACGTAAAATAGGTTATTTGCGTAGAGAAGTTGATCTCACCAATACAATTATCACAATGATTAAAGGCGAACAAATTTACGACATTCGAGAAGGAATGCTTGGAAATAGTAATGATAATCTACTAGGAGATAATGAATGAAAGTAGGCTTCACTTGTTCGACCTTTGATCTACTACATGCAGGTCACGTACAAATGTTGCGTGAAGCAAAAGAACAATGTGATTATTTGATTTGCGGGTTACAATTTGACCCTAGTCAAGATAGAACAGATAAGAACGCTCCAATACAAACTATTGTAGAGCGTTACACTCAACTAAAAGCAGTAAGCTATGTAGACGAAATAGTTCCATATTCTAGCGAAAAAGACCTAGAAGATATCTTGACAATGTATCATATTGATGTTAGAATATTAGGAGAAGAGTATAGAGATAGAGACTTTACTGGCAAAGATATTTGTCGTAAACGTGACATAGATTTATATTTTAACAAAAGAGATCATCGCTTTTCATCAAGCGATTTACGAAAAAGAGTATCGGAGAAAGAAAATGTCTAAATTACCTGAAGGACGTACACCATTAACAGACGGTGACATGATTATTCTTTTGCACAATATTGCTAGGCAACTAGAAAGTCTTGGTACCCATGGAAAAGATTTAAGAAAGGTTGCTGATAGATTTAGTGATTTATCTAAAGCAGAAAAGGTTGCACAGCACAAGGCACAGCAAGGATGAAATACTTTTATCTAGCAATAGCATTTATCGCAGGATGGGCAGTAGCAATGTACTTTCATCCTTATGAAACTTGCAAGCGAATGTACGATACGCCTGAAGACGTTTCAGAATGTACATGGATCAAGGAGAATCCCTAAATGGATGATGATTTGGATAACAAGGTAGACATTTGGGAACACCAAAATCTACAAGGCGAAGTCTGGGAACTACAGCGCAACCTTGAAAAACTTCGCGAAGAGTTTAACGAGTTTAAAAATAGGTTAACTGGCGATGGAAAATGATGATATTTCAGAATGTACATGGATCAAGGAGAATCCGTAATGTGGACACTGTTAGTATTAAGTTATGTTTATGCAACTGATGACATAGTTGAACCCAGAGTTACTCGTATTGCAGAATATGAATATGCATGGCAATGCCAAGATGCTTGGAGAGAACTGTCTTACGATCTACCTCCTACTGAAACAGCATGGTGCGAAGGTCCAAATGAATAAGTTTATATTTGATGTGGATGGTACACTTACTCCTAGCAGAGGTATAATGAGTCCTAAATTTAAATCTTTCTTTTTAGATTTTTGTAAGAGTAATGATGTTTATTTGGTAACAGGAAGTGATAAACCCAAAACTATAGAACAAATTGGCAAAGATATTTACAACAACTGTGTTAGAGTTTATAATTGTAATGGTAATGATGTATGGGAAGGTGAAGTTAATGTACGTCAAAACAAATGGATTCTTCCAGAAACAGCACAAGAATGGTTAAGCGAGCAACTAAGTGCTAGTGCATTTCCTTTACGGACAGGCTTACACTTTGAACATCGTCCCGGTATGTGTAACTTTAGTATTGTAGGACGTAACGCAGATAAAATAGAACGTGCAAAATATGTTACGTGGGACACAGAATATAACGAGCGTGATCTCATTGCACATAACTTTAATTTAATCTTTACAGAACTCGATGCAAAAGTAGGCGGAGAAACAGGACTAGATATAAGTCCAAAAGGAATGGACAAAAGTCAAATTAAAAAAGATTTTGATCCGGAAGATGTTTTATGGTTTTTTGGAGACTCTATGGATGAAGGCGGTAATGACTATCCATTAGCAAAAATTGTACATCATCACAGAGCTATATCTCACTGGGGTAACACTTTAGAATATCTGCAATGGTTCCAAGAACAAGGAATAGCAAATTGAAGATTTTACTAACAGGACATAGAGGCTTTATAGGCTCTGCATTACTAAAAAGATTAAAAAAGAACAATCAAGTAATAGGTATTGACTTAATTGACGGTTGGGATAGAGATAAGCTAAACCAAACACAAGACTTGCTCACATGTGATTTAAAAGAAGAGTTTGATCTAATTATACATCTAGCAGGTAAAAGTGGTGTACGTGAAAGTTTAAAAGATCCTGCAGGGTACTGGTTTAACAATGTAGAAGCAAGCCGCAGACTGTTTGAACGCTATCCTGATACACGTATACTGTATGCGAGCAGTTCGAGCGCATACGAGCCCGATTTGAACCCTTATGCGGCTAGTAAATACATACTTGAAGAACTAGGGGAGCGTTATCCAAATACACTAGGTATGCGTTTTCATACAGTGTATTCCGATAATTGTCCTAGAGAAAACATGTTCTTTAATAAATTAAAAAATGGTAAATTAGAATATGTTACCAGACATTATAGAGATTTTATACATATTGAAGATGTTCTAGATGCAATCGAAATACTAATTAGAAAAACACATGTAAACGGAGTGGTTGATATTGGTACGGGGCATCCTGTTAGGATCCAAGACTTAGCACCTGATTTGCCGGTGCGTCTAAATACCCCAGGAGAGCGAGAATGGACTTGCGCTAATACAGAAAAAATGAAGGCACTAGGCTTTAAACCTAAATATACAGTAGAAAAGTTCTTGACAAACAAAGGCTTAGACAATATAATAACTTTATTCAATGGAGAAACAGTCACATGAAAGACATTTTACAAGATATTGTTGCACATACACACTCACTAGGATTTCTTAGTTTGGTTAAAGTTAGCAACGAAGAAGGCACACAAATTGACTCAATGGCAGAAGATCGTTCTGTTATTTTATCAGCACAAACACACTCATCAATACAAGAGTTTAAAGGCACATTTGGTATGCCTAACTTAGACAAACTAAATTTGCATTTAAAAAATCCTGAGTACCAAAAGGACGCAAAGATTGAAGTTGTCGAAGCAGAACGTAATGGTGAAACAGTTCCGACACACATTCACTTTGAAAATGCCGCAGGTGATTTTCAGAATGATTATCGCTTTATGAACAAAGCAATCATTGAGGAAAAACTTAAAACTGTTAAGTTCAAAGGTGCAAATTGGAATGTAAGTTTTACACCAAGCGTAGCATCTATTGCACGTATGAAATTACAAAGTGCAGCACATTCAGAAGAAACTGTTTTCAAAGTAAAAACAGAAGATGGCAATCTAGTGTTTAGCTTTGGTGATGCAAGCACACACGCAGGCGAGTTTATTTTTCAACACGGTGTTGAGGGAAGTTTACAACACACCTGGAGTTGGCCAGTAGCACAAGTACAAAGTATCTTAAATCTAGATGGTGATTTAACTATGAGTATTTCAGATCAAGGTGCAATGCAAATTTCAGTAGATTCGGGTATGGCAAAATACGCTTATATTCTTCCAGCTCAGAGTAAGTAATGAATAGAGACTTAACTGCAACACAAAAAGATTATGCTGTTTTTCTTCCTGCGTTAAGTGGCTTTTATGCCACTTACGTAGGTAAACAACGTTTTGATAACTATGTAGATCCTGCACGTATTCCTTCAAATTTTACAAATGGTGTTGAAAGTCTTAACTACCTAAATAAGCAGGATGGATTGTTTAATTATCACTGGACACTTTACTCTGCAGGTCATGCCGATCTTGATGTAAACAAGCATGCTCCAAAAGAAGATATGGTGCGTAACAGAGATCGTAACAACAGTTGGATACTAGGCGACTCAGGCGGCTTCCAGATTGGTAAAGGCGTTTGGGAAGGTGATTGGAAAGATCCTAGCTGTCCAAAAGCACAAAAGAAACGTGAGCAGGTGCTTACGTGGATGGATGCTTATATGGACTATGGTATGATCCTTGATATTCCTGCGTGGGTAGCACGTTCGCCTGCAGGACAAAAAGCAACTGGTATCACTAGTTACATGGAAGCAGTACAAGGTACTTACATTAACAACGATTGGTTTATTCGTAACCGCAACGGCAACTGTAAATTTTTAAACGTTCTACAAGGTGAAAATCACGCTGACGCAGAAGATTGGTATCAGCGTATGAAGAAGTACAGTGATCCTAAACAATATCCAAATGAACATTTTAATGGGTGGTCAATGGGTGGTCAGAATATGTGCGATGTACATCTTGTACTTAAAAGATTGATTGCACTACGCTATGACGGTTTACTTGAAAAAGGTGTGCAAGACTTTATGCACTTCCTAGGTACAAGCAAACTAGAGTGGGCTACACTACTAACTGATATTCAACGAGCAGTACGGAAACATCATAATGAAAACTATACTATTACTTTTGACTGTGCTAGTCCTTTCTTGGCAACCGCGAATGGACAAATCTACATTCAGAATGAGACTGAAGACCGAAGCAAATGGACGTATCGTATGGTGCCGTCAGTTGACAATAAGAAATATGCTACAGATCAACGCTTGTTTAGAGATGCTGTTATATCAGATGGGATATTTAAAAACTTTGAAGACAGTCCCATTACTGCCGAACTCAAAGTATCAGACGTTTGTACGTATGCTCCAGGAGACCTAAACAAAATAGGTAAAGAGGGCAAAACGTCTTGGGATAGTTTTTCCTACGCTATCCAAATGGGTCATAATGTATGGAGTCACATTAATGCAGTACAAGAAGCAAACAGACAATACGACAATGGATGCGTTCCGCGCATGCTTGTTCAAGAGCAATTTGACAGGGTATTTTTTAGAGATGTTGTGGAAGAAATATTTGCAACAGACGACAAAGACAAGGCACTAGCACTTGTCGACGAGCATAGCCGTTTTTGGATGGCTATTCCTGGTACTAGGGGTGCAGTTGGTAAAAAGACTGTAAATGCAAGCACATTTTTTGATAATTTATTTGAAGTCGATGAAAGTGATACTGTCGATGAAAACGAGCTTGATGAAACTAAATTAGAGGAACTTGAAGATGAGCAACTTCACGGAGAAGCACAATAAAATTGCAAATTATCTACAAGAGTTATATAAACGTCATAGAAAGCTTGACGACGAGATAAAAGACATGTATAATAAATGGGAAGACGACGGTGCAATTAACCGTAAAAAAACCCAAAAACTTTGGCTTAAAGATGAAATTCACAGACTTGAAACAGAACTAAAGGCACTAGGATGAAACGAGATTACGAAACAGGTGTAGCAGAAGATATTATCTTCTTTACAGGTGTAGAAGTTGAAAAGACTCCTGCTATTGGAAAGAAAACTTTATTTGTAACTGGTGTACAAGACGTCTATCTAATTGAAAAACATTTTATTGACGAAGAGTGTGAACATATCTTCTTTGGTGCTAATCACAGTTTCAACCCAGGAGTAAACTTTCCAAAAGATGCAGATGCATGGGACGAATGGGAAGAACTGGTTATGACATTCCTTGACAAGGGAATTCTTTGTAGTTTAGATCTTCCTTACAGTCATGCGGAAGCACTGCTTGAAAGTCGTATGATTGAGTGCGATAATTTTATTCCGCAGATTCGTATTCCCCTTCCTTACATCAAACAGTATAATTATAACACCATGATTAAATTGGATGATAAGGATTTTAACGCAACCAATCCAGGTGTTTGGTGTCACAGCCTACATGATCTAATGGACCGTAATAAATTTACGGATTGGACGAAATATGGCCTTGACAAAGTTATAGAATGAAAGTATACTATAAAGACAATGCAAGAACGCTACCACGATTATATGGCACGTAGAATGAGAGAAGAAGATTTTAAAATGGCGCAAGACAATGTAATGCGTAAAGCAGAACGCAGTATTTGGGTTACCTTTGCAAAAGAAGGTGTACATATGTATCCAGGTGCTGACAAAGACCCTGCACTAGCAACAGGCGATTGGGATGATGTATCATTCCTTGGTATTCCACATCGCCATATCTTTCACTTTCGTGTTCGTATTGAAGTATTTCATAACGATCGCGATATTGAGTTCATTCAGTTTAAACGCTGGATGCAACGACTCTATGACGTTGAAGGCGTACTAGAGTTAAATCACAAGAGCTGTGAGATGATCGCAGATGACTTGTACAATGAAATTTCTGCAAAGTATCCCGGCCGCTTTGTAGAGATCAGCGTAGCTGAAGATAATGAAAATGGCTGTTCAATCTTTTATCCTAAACCAAATTAATGCTATTAAAGGAAGAATAAAATGGCAATCGAATTTAATCGTGAAGCATATACTAAAGTGTTTAACGACTTAGATAAGTATCGCGACTATTGTCGCTTCGAAGGCAAAGTTTTTGATGAAAAAGCTTTGTATAACAAGGACGACCCTAATTGGGAAGCCTATCAAAAATGGCAAGGATGGATGCGAGCAAAAGCTCGCAATGCAGGACGCAAATTTAATAATCGGAGAAATTAATGACTATTTACATCGTAGACATTGAAGCAGTTGACACACGCTATACAAAGCAGTGGAAAGAACACCTTCCGCGTCAACTGCAACGAGCTACGAATGAAAAAGTTGTTGTAATAAGTGGAGGAGAGGCGCCGCAGGCTACAACACCTGGGGCGTTTCTCAATTTTGGAGGTACAAATGTTTACAAGTCTAATCAGCTTGAGCAGATTGGTCGACTCTTCTGCGACGGCAAAATTAATAGTGGGGACTATTTCCTTTACACTGATGCTTGGAACCCTACCGTTATTCAGTTACGATACATGGCTAGCCTTCTTGGCACAGATATTAATGTCGGCGGTCTCTGGCATGCTGGCAGCTATGATCCTCAAGACTTTCTTGGACGACTAATAGGCGATGCTCGTTGGGTACGTCATGCAGAAATGTCAATGTTCCAATGTTACGATGATAACTTCTTTGCTACAGACTTTCATATTGATATGTTTAAAGACGTATTTGTACCTGACTATAGCGAAGTATGGGCAGACGATAGTATAAAACGTGTAGGATGGCCTATGGAGTATTTGAAAGAATCGCTTGTTACTTACAGTGGCATGGACAAGCGTAACCTTATCTTGTTTCCGCATCGTATTGCTCCTGAAAAACAAGTTGAAATCTTCCGTGATTTATCTCATCATCTCTCTGAATATGAGTTTGTAGTTTGTCAAGAGCGTTCGCTTACAAAGAACGAATATCATAACTTGCTAGGTGAAGCAAAGATGGTGTTCTCAGCTAATTTACAAGAAACACTAGGCATTAGTTGGTACGAAGGCGCACTTGTAGATGCTATTCCTATGGTGCCAGATAGACTGAGCTATACAGAAATGGCATTACCAGAGTTTAAGTATCCTAGCAAATGGACTGAAGACTGGGGTTCATATATTAAGTATCGTGGCGAACTTGTTGCTAAGATTCGCGACTACATGGAAAACTATAATGACTATCTCGTCAGTTTAGAAAAACAAAGAACTAAACTAAGCAAAGAATTTTTTAGTGGAGCGGCACTGTATGACGCAATCAAAAACTGATACAATTACTATTAATATAGATGATTATGTAAGCGGTGAAGATATTACAATCGATACTTCATATCTTAACGACGGTACATTTACAATTAATACATCAGAAGTAAGTTATGATAGCCATACTTGGAACTTAACAGGTGAAGATGGTATTTGGCCTAGTGAAGTTGAAAAAATGTGTAAACAATATCCAGCATTAGAAAAGGTTTGGCGTAATTTTAAATCAGTGTACGATATGGTGCAACAAGATTATGAAGGAAAGATAAAGGCAGGAGAGATTGACGATGACATTCCTTTCTAAGATTATGGACAAACTAGGACGTAGACGTGTTATCACAGAGCGTGATAGCGATGTTCCTTATCTAGTCCGTTATTACGTTTTTCTCAAAGATAGAAAGCGTTTTCCGTTTAACATCACACTACACAAAGTATTGCTAAGTGATGAGCCCACACTGCACGATCATCCTTGGTCATATGCTACACTTATCCTAAAAGGTGGCTACTGGGAGAATACTCCTCAAGGACGCTACTGGAGAGGACCTGGTCACTTCCGTTATCGCAAAGCCAGTGACTTGCACTATTTAGAATTAGAAAGAGATGAACATGGTAATGAAATCCCTTGCTGGAGTCTTTTCTTCATGGGCAAGAAAGCCACTGAATGGGGATTCCTCAAAGACGGAGAATGGATCCATAACGAGCAGTACCTTGCCCGCGGAGCCAAAGACGATGCGTGATCATATTGAAAGCATATTTCCTGTAGAACACTCTCTTACTGTAGAGGGTCGGGCTATTGTACAAGGTAGAGACATACTAAAAGAACTTGACGAAATGCGTGATTCTCTGTTATTATTAAAGCGTGATGTAGATATGGAAGCAAAGTATCCTAAACTAAAAGAACTAAAGGATGCTTACGAAGAACAACTTGAAAAATACAAAACCTTTGAGGCATTGAAATGATTAAGAAACATTACTATTCGTGGCAGGACATAGAACGTGCTTGCCTAAACATTGCACTGCAAATGTATAATGACAATTGGAAGCCTGACTACATTGTAGGTATTACACGAGGCGGCAATGTTCCTGCAACTATTTTATCTAATATGTTAAATGTGCGTGGAGAAGCACTAAAGATTAGTTTACGTGATAACGGAGATGACAACGGTTGCGAAAGTAACTGTTGGATGAGCGAAGATGCTTTTGGTTATGTAAACGAAGAAGATCGTGAAATTTATAAAACTCGTTGGGACCTAAGCAAACGCAAAAACATTCTTATTGTAGATGATATTAACGATACTGGTGCTACATTTAACTGGATAAAAAAGGATTGGCAAAGCAGTTGTCTACCAAAAGAAAGTACTTGGGATAGCGTATGGCACAAGAACGTTCGCTTTGCTACTATTACAGATAACTTATCAAGCGAGTTTGACGGCACTGTAGACTACAGTGTGCATGAAGTAAACAAGTCAGAAGAAGATGTTTGGTTAGTTTATCCCTGGGAGAATGTCGGACAGTGAGAGATGATTTAATGGTGCAACAGCAAGTAGAAAATGTTTGGCAACATATGGTGGGCGTCATGTGTTTAAACCAAACAGGCAGAAAACAAGTAAAGGCTGTTCTACCTGTTTTCTTTTCTAAATGGCCAACGCACACTGCATTACTTCATGCAACAAGAGACGAGATTGAAGAAGTAATTGCACCGTTAGGAATGAAACGAGTTCGAGCAGAAAGACTGTATAGAATGAGCGAACAGTTTGGAGATTGGGACGGCGAAGATGCTACAGAGTTATATGGCATTGGAAAGTACGGTAGCGATAGTTATAGGCTGTTTTATAAAAAAGAACTACCTGAAAATGTAGGTGATCACGAATTAAAAAGATACATTGAGGAAGAGTTTTATGCAGTTTAACGAAGTACCTTGGAAGGACATACTAATAGATACCAAAGAATATACTGTATTTAAAGACGGCTTTCCTGTAACCGAAGGACATGTTCTTTTTGTGCCTAAGGTACAAGATTGGGACCATTTGGCTAAGTGCTACAAAGCAGCCTATGCATGGGGCCATGACTGGGTGCAAAAAGGTTATTGCAATGCTTACAACATCGGTCAAAATATAGGCGAAGAAGCAGGTCAAACTGTTATGTATCCACATGTACATCTCATCCCCCGCCGCAAGGGTGATATGGAAGATCCTCGTGGAGGAGTGCGGCACGTGATACCAGAGAAAGGAAACTATAAAAATGAGACAGCAACTACTTAAAGCATCGAGAGATCATGCACTAGGACACGTTGAAAAGCACAGAATGAACGTAGAAATTCTACTAAACAATCCAGCAGGCATCGGCGAACACGGAGATGTAATGGATGAGATTGAAAAAGAAATGATGGAAATAGCAAAATATCATGATATTTTAGAAGTTATTGATGGATATTTTGCATAATATACTTGACAAAAACCTAAATAAAGTATATAATAACAACATAATAGACATCCTCGTCTATAACTCGGAGAACTAAATGAGCAAAGCAGAACAAATTAAAGCCCGTTTGCAAGATGCAAACATTCGCTATTGGGCTGGCGACAACATTTCAGAAGTACTACAGAAAGGCGATAAGGAAGAACTTATCGAAGAAGCAACTGTTGCATTTGAAGGTGTACTAGACACACTACTAATTGATCGACACAACGATCCTAACTCACAAGGTACAGCAAAACGTCTTGCTAAAATGTACTTTAATGAATTAATGAGCGGAAGGTATGATCCTGTTCCAAGTGCAACAGCATTTCCTAATCATGACGATGATCGTTATGAAGGTATGTTAGTTGTACGAAGTGAACTGAAAAGTGTTTGTTCGCATCACCATCAGCCAGTATCTGGTGTAGCATATATTGGTATTATTGCAAGTGCTAAACTAATTGGTCTTTCTAAATATACACGTATTGCACAATGGTGTGCTAGACGTGGTACGCTACAAGAAGAACTTGCTAACGACATTGCTCGTGAGATTGCTAAAGCAACTGGCGCCGATCACTTAGGTGTGTACATTCAAGCAACACACGGTTGCTGTGAAAATAGAGGCATTATGGCACATAGTTCACTTACACAAACAACTGTACTAAAAGGTGCGTTTAAAACAGATCCTGGTACAAAGAAAGAGTTCTTTGACAATATTAAATTACAACAGGAGTTTGCTTGCTAATGATTGAAAGTCCAGTATTTGAAAAAGGTTATCCTTCTTATGAAGCAGTTAACAGGAAACCAACAATGAAACTACGTTACAGTGAAGCATTTTATAGTGTACAAGGTGAAGGAAAGTTTGTAGGAGTACCTAGTGTATTCCTACGTACATTTGGTTGTAACTTCCGTTGTATGAACTTCGGTGTTGACACTAAAAAAGATCGCTGGGAACAACACAAAGAAGGTCAGCGTTACAATGCAGAAGTAAAAGCATTGCTTGACGCAGGTGTACACAAAACAACTGAAAAATTTGAAGACTTGCCTATTATCCATACAGGTTGTGATACTTATGCAAGTATCTATCCAGAGTTTAAACACTTCAACAAACTTGCAGAAGTAGACGAAGTTGTTGAACACTTGATTAGTTTACTGCCAGAAGGCAAGTGGACTATGGACAATGGTCAAGACGTACATCTTATTTTAACAGGAGGAGAGCCATTACTAGCTTGGCAACGACTTTATGTAGAGTTGTTTGAACATCCTAAAATGGCTGATTTAAAAAATGTCACAATTGAAACTAATACTACACAACCTTTACATGATGACTTCTTCAATTATCTCAACGATAACGATAGAATTAAAGTCACATTTAGCTGCTCACCAAAGCTCTCCGTTTCAGGCGAACCTTGGAGTGATGCTATTAAGCCTGACGTTGCTCGTGAGTATTCCCTTGTGGATGGCAGTGATATGTATTTCAAGTTTGTTGTTGCTACTATGGATGACTTTGACGAAGTTAATAGAGCTGTTGAAGAATATCGTGCAGCAGGCATCGAGTGTCCAGTATATCTTATGCCGCTTGGCGGACGTTCGGAAGAATATAGTCTCAACGTTAAAGACGTGGCAGAAGCGTGTATGGAAAGAGGCTGGCGATTCAGTCCCAGACTACACATCAGCTTATTCGGAAATGCCTGGGGGACTTAGCAAAGAAGATCTTGAAGTTTTACAAGCAAAAAAGATTACTGAAAAACAATATGAGAAAATAAGGAAACAATTATGAAGGACCCAAAAGTAACTAAACTTGTTAATGATTTTAAAAAGCAGTTGAAAGATTTAAATGCTCTTTGGGCTGTACTACAAAAAGAAGGTATGTATATTGATCTAAGAGCAGAAGGTACACATACTTATAATGACCCTAAGTATTTTTCAATAACACGTATGACACAAAGCGTGGAATACTTAAAGGAAGAAAAAGATGTGGGATAAACTAAAACAAACGCTAGGTGTAACTCCTAAAATTATAGAAGAACCTGTTAAAGAAAAAGAACTTACTCCAGAAGAAAATCGTAGAGCTGCACTTGAAATTGAAAAACAAGAAGCAACTAAAAAAGGCGAACCATGGGTCGCTGTTTTAGATACACAGGTTAATCCAGAGAACATTCGTAACGGTTTTTTCGAACTAGACTGGAACAACGAATTTATCGAGCAATTGCTCGATGCAGGTTATAGTGGTGAAACAAACGAACTAATTGTGGATGCTTGGTTTAAAACTATTGTATACCAAATGTTAGAAGAAGAAGGCATCGATACAGATAGAGGTGCAGGTTATATTAATGTTGTTCCGATAGATAAAGGTAAAAGTTCTGTATCATAATGGTTGACATAATACATATATTCGTGTACACTATAATAGATAATAGTAACCATCATAGGCACTAAAATGGCAACTTATATACTTGTAGACACACTTAACACTTTCTTTAGAGCACGTCATGTAGTACGTGGAGATATCGATACAAAAGTAGGTATGGCACTACACATTACACTTAATAGTATTAAAAAGGCATGGAATGATTTTGACGCTGACCATGTTGTATTCTGCTTAGAAGGACGTAGCTGGCGCAAAGACTTTTATGCTCCGTACAAGCGTAACCGTCAAGAAACTCGTGACGCAATGAGCCCACGTGAAGCTGAAGAAGATGCAGTGTTCTTTGAAATCTTTGATGAGTTTAAAAACTTTATTTCCGACAAAACTAACTGCACTGTACTACATAATCCTGTACTAGAAGCAGACGATCTTATTGCAGGTTGGGTACAAAATCATCCCAATGACAATCATGTTATTATCAGTACAGACGGTGACTTTGCACAACTAATTGCACCTAATGTAAGGCAGTATAACGGCGTTAGTAACACAACTATTACACATGAAGGATACTTTGATGATAAGGGCAAGGCTGTTGTAGACAAGAAAACAGGTGAGCCTAAGCCTGCACCTAATCCACAATTTATGTTATTTGAAAAATGTATGCGAGGTGATACCAGTGACAATGTTTTCTCCGCTTATCCAGGCGTTCGCAAGAAAGGTACAAAAAATAAAGTTGGTCTATTGGAAGCATTTGACGATAAGACCACGAAAGGTTATAACTGGAATAATCTTATGTTACAGCGTTGGGTTGATCATAATGGTGTTGAGCACCGTGTTTTGGACGACTACAACCGCAATGTAACACTTTGTGACTTAACTGCACAGCCAGCTGATATCAAAGAGATAATTAATAACACAATAAACGAAGTAGAACCTAAGGATGTTACACAGGTCGGTATGCGTCTTATGAAGTTCTGTGCTAAGTGGGATATGCAACGTATTGCAGATCAAGCACAACATTATTCTGAACCATTACAAGCGAGGTATCCGTATGAGCGTTAATGCTAAAGAAATTATTAAAAACAAATTTTGGATTGTAGAAGACAACGGTATTAGGGTAGGTACCTTGTCTATATCAGATGACCAGTATATGCTCAGCGATTCTACTGGAACTAGATTTTTTAAAAACGAAAAACAACTTACTAAAAAATTTAAAGATAAACTCACTTGGACAAATTTAAGCATAGAAAAACACGAACAGAAAGAAAGCAATAGTTTTCCTACTAGTTGTGTTCCTTACAACGATATGTATGATGTAAAACGTAAACTTCCATTGTTTACAAAAAGTGAAAAATCAAAAAGTTTATATTGTGCAGGTTATTACATTATAAGATTTGACAAAGGATGGGTGAAAAGCTTTTGTCCAAAACTTATCACTCTAGAACGTTATCATTATAAAGGTCCTTTCAAAACAGAACTTGAAATGCGACAGGAGTTAAGTCGTGCAAAATGAACCTTTAAATACTGCGCCAATACAGCAATTTATTTCCCAAACAAAAAGTGCAGATGCGAGTAGAGCAAAAGAAGTTAAAATGTCTTTAGACCAAGCTAAAAGACTTGCTTTTGCACTGGGAGAAGTTATGGCAAGATTGAACGGCGACCTAGAAAAAATACTTATTTCTAAATCATCTAACGATGACCAAGTAATACAAATTAATATGGATGCAGGAGCCGGCTGGAAGTAATGTGCGCACATAACTAAAAAGAGATAAATATATGCGTATATTATTTAAGGATTGCGCATATGAGTAGACCGAAGCCGACGGTACTAGTTGAGTACATAGATAAAAAAACATATAAAAGCGAACAAGTTCTGAAGGCTGAAGCCATTTGGGCAGTATTCTATAAGGATGAAGCTTTCAATTTGAAATCTTCTAATATGTTAACTAACTATCCTGGACCTAAGTATAAAAAAGTTTCCTTCTCTAATCCAGGACACGCACACAATTTAGCAAAAAAATTAAACGATATGTTTAATTGTAACGATTTTTCAGTAGTTAAACTAACTTCCGGTGAAAAAGTAGAAGAAGAGAAATGAATATTCTTTGTCTGGGATGCAGTTACACTGCCGGAATGCCAGAACAATATTATAGTTGGGCTGAAAAATTATCTAAAATTAGATCTAAAGACAAAGTTTACAACCTAGCTATAGGTGGCTCTAGTGTAACGCTTTCGTTGTACTTGTTAGAAGAATTTTCAAAATTAATCACAGCAGATATAATAATATTTCAAATTACTCATCCTCATAGATTTTCTAGAATAGGCGACTTTCAAGTTAATTTAGATTCTCTTTGTAATACAAATAATTATTATAGATTAGATCCCAATATTAGGGCTAATACAAGTATATCAACTATTGTTCCTGGAAATGCAAGGATGCAATGGACTAAAGATTATCAAAAAATAAAATTTGCAAAAAACTATTATAGATTTTATAGCAAAGAACTGGGCAATTTAGAGCACAATATTCTAGTAAACGCAATAAAAGAAAAAAGCAACTTCAGCTTCGAATACAATAATATACCTAATATAGCAAGGCAAAATGTAATCGACGATGCAGGCCATTTTAATAACCTCGGTCATGATATTATAGCAGAATGGGTCAACAATGAACTGGAAAGAAACATACACTAAAATATTTCTAAAACAAAAAGATATTGCTATATCTCATGCTACTTTGAAAGAATACATGCCTGTATGGTGGCAAAATACTAGAGCCAAGGATGCGGGCGGCCTACGACTTACAGATGAAGGATATAGATTTGTAAAGGAAGAACTAAATTTACAAACTTATGAAGTTCCTTATCCAGCTAATTTTCAAATTACAACCCAAGTATTAATTTTTTTAGATCAGTTTATTGATTGTCCGTACTACTTGACTAATCGGAATATATCAGTAACTAACGAAAAAAAGGCAGTCGAACTGCATCTATTTTCAGGAGATATAAGAAAATATGGTATTTCAAAAGCGATGAAAAGACAATCAGGTAATGAGGATTGATCTACACGGATATCACATACACGAAGGCTGGCGCAAATTCAAACGTGCAGTAGATGAAGCGTATCTTGCAAATCACAGAAAATGTGTAGTCATAACAGGACAAGGTGCTATGATGCGCGAGTTTCCTACCTGGGCACATAATCATCCTTATATTAGAGAATGGTCACAGCCTAAACATAATCCTGGAAGTTTTGTAATAAAATTGAAGAAAAAAAGGTTGACATTTCCTTTAGAGTGATGCTATTATATATACATAGTAAGAAATTAAGCACTGAAACAAAAACGAAGGAATACATTATGGAAGCTGTCGCTAGCCGCACTGTAACACCGAATCAAGCTAAAAAAAGCATTGTACGAGCTTTTAAAAAACAACGCCCAATTTTTATGTGGGGTCCTCCAGGTATTGGTAAATCAGATATTGTACATCAAATTGGAGAATCAATGGAGGCTCATGTAATTGATGTTAGACTTTCACTTTGGGAGCCAACAGATATTAAAGGTATCCCATATTACGCTGCCAACGATAACAAAATGGTTTGGGCGGCGCCTGCAGAATTACCAGACGCAGAACTGGCTGCAAAACACAAATACATTATTTTGTTCTTAGACGAAATGAATTCGGCAGCGCCAGCAGTACAAGCGGCAGCATACCAATTAATTCTTAATCGTCGTGTAGGACAGTACGAATTGCCAGACAACGTTTTGATTGTCGCCGCTGGTAACCGTGAAGCAGATAAAGGCGTCACTTACCGTATGCCGGCTCCATTGGCAAACCGTTTTGTACATATCGAACTTGCAGTATCATTTGATGACTGGTTTGTTTGGGCAATTGAAAACAACATCCATAAAGATGTTGTAGGCTACTTGACTTTCTCTAAGAAAGACTTGTATGACTTTGATCCTAAGTCTCCTAGCCGTTCTTTTGCTACTCCTCGTTCTTGGTCGTTTGTATCAGAATTACTCGAAGACGACGATGATGAGAACACCACCACCGATCTTGTTAGTGGCTCGGTTGGTGAAGGCTTGGCTGTCAAATTTATGGCACACCGTAAAGTTGCTGGACAAATGCCTAACCCTAGCGATATTCTTTCTGGTAAGGTAAAAGAGCTAAAGTCAAAAGAAATCAGTGCTATGTATTCCTTGACTGTGTCTCTTTGTTACGAACTAAAAGAAGCTTGCGATAAGGGCGATAAAAAGTTTGATGACAAAGTCAACAACTTCTTGCGTTTTGCAATGGATAATTTCGAAACCGAACTTGTTGTTATGGGTATCAAACTTGCACTAACTCAATATGCATTGCCAATTGATCCGGACGAAGTAGAATGTTTCGACGAGTTCCACGATAATTATGGCAAGTATATTGCGGCAGCTCAGGCTGCATAATATTTTATGGGGGCTTAGTCCCCCATAAATTTTAGGTTGACATTTGTAGTAAATAATGTTACTATATATTAAATTAACAAACCAGGATCAGCAATGTTAGATTTTTTACCTCAATATACCGCACTAAAAATGTCTGCCAAAGACACGCAAACAAAACTAAAAAATTGGCAACCGGATCCTAATATTACAGAATCCGCATTATTAGAGATGCGTAAGGATGTAATTGAAAGAATTATTGTTGCACGGGTAGGGCTGTTAATGCGCCATCCGTTTTTTGGTAACATGGCTACACGTTTGCGCATTGTTGCTGCCGACGAGTGGCTTATGACTGCCGCCGTTGACGGTAGAAACTTATATTTTAATACTCAGTTCTTTAATGAAATGAACAATAAAGAAATTGAGTTTGTTATTGCTCATGAAATTTTACATTGCGTATATGATCATTTAGGACGCAGAGGTGATCGTATCCCTATGTTGTATAACATTGCTGCCGATTACAAAGTAAATAATTTGCTTGTTCGTGATCGTATTGGCGAAAAACCTAAATTTGTAGACTGTTACCAAGATTTTAAATATGAAGAATGGACATCAGAAGAAATCTACGATGAGCTGTTTGACTCTGCTAAGAAAAACGGAGAAGAATATCTTAAACAACTAGGCGAAATGCTCGACGAACACCTCGACATGGAGGGCGACGGTGACGGCGACGGTGATGGACAAGAAGAAAAAGACGAAAACGGTAATAACGTCAGTAAGAAAAAACCTAAATTTTCTAAAGAAGAACTTAAAAAAATACGCGATGAAATTAAAGACGGAATGTTACAGTCCGCTCAGAGCGCAGGAGCCGGCAACGTGCCAGGTGAAATCCAGCGTATGATCAAAGAACTTACAGAACCTAAAATGAATTGGCGGGAATTACTACGTCAGCAAATCCAATCAACTATTCGCAATGATTATACATTTAGTCGTCCGTCACGCAAAGGCTGGCACACTGGTGCTATACTACCGGGAATGAATTTTATGGACACAATTGATGTTTGTGTCAGCTTAGATATGTCAGGTTCTATTGGTGACGACCAAGCAAAAGATTTTCTAGGTGAAGTAAAAGGCATCATGGAAGAATACAAAGACTACAATATTAAATTGTGGTGTTTTGATACTAAAGTTTATAACGAACAAGACTTTAGTGCAGATGGTGGGGATGACTTATTAGACTACGAAATTATGGGCGGTGGTGGTACCGACTTTATGGCTAATTGGGAATATATGAAAGAACATGATATCCAACCTAAGAAATTTATTATGTTTACAGACGGGTATCCATGGGATAGTTGGGGTGATCCAGAATACTGTGATACTATCTTTATTGTACACGGCCACAGAGACAAAGACATGAAAGCGCCATTCGGCGTCACAGCGCACTATGAAGAAGCCTAATCATTACGATTTTTTTAATATTCGCCGTCAGTCTGTAGCTGTACCACACTTTGAATATGTAAATATACCAGTAAGGTATAACATCGAACAAAGTATATCTAAATGGATTACTACTAACTTAAAAGGCAGATTTTACATAGGAAAATCTGTACTAGTAAACAACCATGGTGACATAGATACAGTTTTAAAGATCGGCTTTGAAGATCATAAAGAATGTTCTTATTTCACTTTGGCGTGTCCACACTTAAAATATAATTAAATAACATACTAGAGGAGTATATAATGACTGAAGAAGTTACTAAAGAAATTGCAACTGAAGAAGCACCTGTACAACAGGAGCAAGGTCCTGAACTTACAATCCAAGACCTAGCAGGTATTAAAACAATTATCGATGTTGCAAGTAGTAGAGGAGCATTTAAACCTAACGAAATGATGACCGTTGGTCAAGTATATAATAAGTTAGATACATTTTTAAGTGCAGTCTCTACCCAACAAGCAGCCGCTAAAGGAGAGTAATTATGGCACTTAAACATGTAGGTAGAATTAAAAATAATAAAAGGAAGGTTGTAGTTGCATACAGAGTTGTGCCTAACGAACCTGATAACTGTGTTGTAGTTACTACCGAAAACTTAATGGCCGAAGAGCACGACACACTAATGAAAGCAGTCGAGTCTGACGCAGGACAAAGAGCAAACGAATTTGCTGAGGTTATGGCAAGAACAACTTTACCAGATGGCAGAAACATGCTTGCAGGTTTCCATACAACAGGCAAGATGGTAAAAATGCCCACTGACTCTGTAGAAATGACTCCTGATAGACAAACAGTAATTAGTTTAGCAGAACTAAATCAAATTATCGCAGAACAAAAAGGTGTTACTGTTGCAGATCTAGCACTTAAAGGTGCATCTACACAAGAAACACAAAAAACACAAGAAACTGAATCAGTTGTAGAGCCGTTAAACGAAGCTGCTGCTGTTACTACTGATGGTTTGTTGACTGACGAGGATTTAGCTGCACAGTATAGATCACAGGCAGATTCTTTATTTAAAGAAGCAAAGCGTCTTAGAGAACAAGCAGAAGATCTTGTTCCTACTAAAAAAAAGAGTAAAGTGAAAGAAGGTGCCTAAGAACAAGAAGCTCCCCCCTTCCGTTATAGATCGCTGGCCTGAAATTTTAGATGATGTCGAAGTTGAAGTTATACCAGTACAGTATTTAGATAGTGTAAAGGTATACTTCAGAGATGGTAAAATTTGGGATATTGACGTTAAAAAGTCCTTAGACCAAGAAATTCCAGATTTAGAAGAGGCTTTAGAGGATTTGTTTTCTCAATACGAAGATGTTATAGAAAACATAGATTTCCGATTAGATACAGAACGAGTTAAGCGAGATATACAAAATAGAACTAGATTGTTTATGAAGAAACGTAAATGAATTCTCCAAAAGGCATAAATACATATGAATAATTATTACCAGGAGTTCGTACATGGCCCTACAGATCAGACGCGGCACAAATGCTGAAAGATTAGCTATTACTCCCGCATCGGGAGAATTAATATATACCACTGACACAAAATTGGTTTATGTCGGTGATGGAACCACATCCGGCGGCAAGCAAGTTGGTGCAACTAACGCTGTAAACAATGATCCAAATCCACAATTAGGTGGTAACTTAGACCTTAACGGTTTTAATATTAACGGTACAGGCAATATAAACATTACTGGTAATATTGTTGCTACTGGAAACATTAACTTAGGTGATGGAACAGGTGGCGATTTAATTAATGTAGGCGGAGATGTATCCGGACACTTAAAGCCAGCACAAGACATTGCTTACGATATTGGTAGTAACTCTTTAAGATGGCGTAATGGTTATTTCAGTGGTCTTTCAGTAGATGGTGTTTTAAGTGCAGGTGCAATTAATTCTGATGTAATAGCAGACGATTCAACTGTAATGGTAGACGTAAGTACAAATACTTTTACAGGGGATGTAACCGGAGATGTCACTGGTGATGTAACTGGTAATACCACAGGTTATCACACAGGTGATGTAAAAGGTTCTATTTTTGCTGACAATAGTGTACTACTAGTTGATGCAGTAAATGCCTGGGTACATGCAGATGTAATTGTAGGAACATTAACTAACGATTTAATTGGTAATGTAACTGGTAATACAACTGGTGTACACAATGGCGATGTTATAGGTAATGTACAAGGTAACGTAAACGGTTATGTTGATGGAGACTTACAAGGTTCTGTTTTTGGAAATAACAGCACTGCATTGCTAGATGGTATGACTAATACACTTGTATGTAATGTAGATAATGCATTGATTACAAGTGAAAAAGTTATTGTTACAAGTGACGACAATGATCCAGATGTTGCACCTTTCCAATTAAGTTGCATTACAACTGGAACTAACGGTCCAGGTGCTGTATATAAAGCAGCTCGAGGATCACAGGCAACACCAACTGTATTATCTGCAGGTGATACTATTATTGATATGTCATACACAGGGTATGACGGCAACGGATACTCGCCCGCTGCTGTTTTAAAAATAGGACCAGACAAATATACTTCTGCAATTGGTACTGGCGTTATGCCAGGACGTATATTGTTCTTAACATATGACGAAACAGGTACAACCGGTGCCGATAATGCTATGGTGTTTAACAGACAAGGTAGGCTAGGTATAGGCAAAGACGATCCAGACGAAAAACTAGATGTTGTTGGTAACATAACTGCATCAGGTTTTGTGCAACCTGGAGTGTATGCTGATCCTACTGCACGTGATGCTGACATAACATCTCCAGCAGCTGGCATGATTGTATTTGTGACTTCATTAACTCAATTCCAAGGTTACGATGGCACAAGCTGGGTCGCACTTAATTAAAAAAATAGGCGAAGTTGATTTAGATCAACTTCGTGACGATTTACTTTATATTCCAGAACAACGTCAATATCCTTTACAAGGAAAATCTAAAGACGATGTAGACAGTGCTATAAGTACAAATACAAACTATCGTGACGATGAAGAAGAATATACTGTCCGTCTTTACGATGATATGTTAGAATATACATATTCTATTATAGAAGAATATGGGTTGTACAGAACACGATACATGTCACTGCCAAGTATAACTTGTTATGGATATCACAAAGATAGCAGCCCAAGAATTCACATACCTATTACAACTAACGAAAACTGTTTCTTTTTAGTGGACGAACAACTTATTAGATTACCTGCTGACGGTAGCGTTTATTGGGTAGATACAAGATATCCTCACACATTTGTAAATGCAAATCCTCATGTAAGCAAATTTACAAGAATACATTTAATCGGAAATACTAACAAGACTTTCTCCTTTTAACGGATCACCTATTACTATTCCTGATCTATAATGATCAGGTCTTAGATACTGCACAATAACATTATCGTTTGACCTTGCCTTGTTTATGATATCTTCTTTTTCAACTTCGTTGATACATCTTTCGCTTTCAGTAAACGGAATTCCTATTTTATCATAAAACACATGAGTATCTATTAAACTTATAAAACTATCTCTAACATCTTTTGTTTGATATATTTGTTTGATAGTAATACTATCAGTTGTAACAATTTTAATTCTAAAAATTAATCCGCCAGAGTCTTTTATTGTAGTATAGGCATTTGCATACTTCCGCCAAAAATCATTACCTATATGCGATGCTATACCTGTTTCAAATCTTTTTGCAGGATTAGTAATGTAATCAAAGAAAAAACCAGGAATAACTACTTTAGTTTCAGTTAACCAATAATTTTCTGCCATGGCTGAAGTAATGTTTTTCTCCATAATAACCTTTCTTCTTCGTATTGTCTATTTCCGATATAATGCAAACTTACCCAATTATCCATTATTAATACGTCTTTTTCATTCCAGTTGTGTCCGTATAAGTATTTGTCATTCATCATAGTTTTAAACCAACTAGAGATTTCTTCATCGCTAACTATTTCTCTGGTAGATTTCTGTATAGCCATTGTATAACTAAAATGGGGGAACTCTAGTCCTTCATCGCTTATCATACCAAATACATCAGTTTGGAGACACATTGCTCCCCAATAAAAACTTTCTTTACCTGTGATGGGATGTTTTTTAACTAACGAACTCCAAAAAGGTTGCCAGCCGCCTTTATAATCTTGTGTTAAAACTTTTAAACTTCTAAAATAATTTTTAGTTTCTTCATCCTGGTCTTCAAACCATTTTGTAATATTTAAAAACCATACTACGTCAGAATCTGGATGAGGTATTTTCTTTGCATAAAACAAACGTAAAGGAAGTTTATAGTCGGGATGGTATGGATTATCTGCATGAAAAGGTATACTTTTTCCTTTGAAGGCAGTTTTGTTTGACCAATTAATTATTTGGTCTTCTGACCAACTTTCTTTATGTATAGCATGTACATCAATAGTCCAAGACGTACCTACATAGTTACAAAAATCTAAAAAATCTTGTCTAGACATATCTATGTTACGTCTATAAAAATATCCTTGTTCTCTTGTTTCTTCAAGTATCTGTTCGCGTGATAAGCCAAACATTTAAATAGGTTCCTTTTAATCTTCTAATACTGACAAATAATATGTTGACTTGTGTCTAAAATTTGGTGCCCGCTTGAGTACAGTTTTGTGCAATGAAGCTGCGTCTGTCACATCCTTTGTATCTATATCTCTATACATTCCAACTTTATTATCTACAATATACTTAGTTAAGCGTTTAGCAGGTAGTAAAGTTTGCGGTGTATTTGGAGCTAAGTCAAAAATCTCAAGAAAGTAATTTTTAAAGTCGTAATTTAAGAATATATCTTTTTTAGAATTGTCATATGTTAACAAGATAAATTTTTGGAATTTAATAATATCCTTAGTGTACTCACCTAAATCTATATCGAACTCATTATAGATTAAATCAAGATTATCTAACATACATAGATAAATGTAGTTTTCAGCATTCATACGGATTCCATTATAATCCATAAACTTATTTTGTAAGTCTCCGTGTACAAAGTTTGACAGTACATCTTTTACGGGTTGTAATA
>Ga0255761_10001017_pt1 | contig 25895 bp, 20 predicted proteins | sample 071ome_29_FD_179961 | JGI IMG/M metagenome (GOLD analysis project Ga0255761, IMG submission 179961) | Coastal salt marsh microbial communities from the Groves Creek Marsh, Skidaway Island, Georgia - 071407BT metaG (version 2) | ecosystem: Environmental > Aquatic > Marine > Intertidal zone >... | reverse complement strand
TCAAATGCTTATGAAAAACCGCACACAAATCGCACACATCACTTTACGACAGTTGTTTCTAGATACTCTAGTTGCTCGAATAAAGCCTCTAGTAAGTAGCGATATTTAAAGTAAGTTAATGTAAAATGAACTAAGGTCAAATGGTTAGCCCATATCTGAAAAACAAGGGGTCGGCAGTTCGATTCTGCCTCTGGCCACAATACTTATAAGAAGTTTTATAACTTTCATTAGTAAATTAGACAAAAAACTGCAATTATCAAAAATATTTATTTCTTTTGTTATGTTTAAAAAATATTTTTATCTGTATCATCAGTTTATTAACTTCGAAAGATTGCAGATATGAGTTATAAACAAATTCTTTACAATTTAGCATCAATGATATCTCCCAACTATCAGAATGAAATATCTGAAGTATTAAAAAACAATAAAAAAATTTGTATTTTTGATGTTGGTTTTTACCAAGGTGATTTTTCTATAAACCTTATTAACAAATTATCTATGTATAAAAACCTCGAAGAAATTATAGTTTATAGTTTTGACCCTAACAAAAACATAGACTTAAGTACTTTTAATGATTTATCAAAAAATAAAAATATTCAATGGAAACATTATTTTTATGCACTCGGAGATAAAAACTCTATTGAAACATTTACCACAATCAAACACTTCCCTTCATCAGGTTCTTCAATAAACAATATTCTTAAAGACTCTCTGTGGATTAAAACAAGAAAACTACTGTTGTTTCCTTTTTTAAAAGAAAATAACTTATATGAATCTTTTAATGTTGATCAAAGAAAACTAGACTCAATAGAATTTGGCATAGATTCAGTAGATATATTGAAAATTGACGTAGAAGGATATTCGTATGAAGTACTAAAAGGAAGCGTAGAATTTTTAACAAAATATAATCCCATAATACAGGTTGAAATTTTAGCTAAAAAAAATCAATTTAATGAGTCGAAAGTAAAAATTTGCAATTTTTTGAATGATATTAACTATGAATTAAAATTAGAAAAGAAACACTTAACAACACACATTTTTTCCGATGTAACTTGTAGAGATTTATTATTTATTAATAAAAACTCTGAGTAATGAAAAACACTGTTTTATTTTGAAATGTATTTTTAACAAATACAATAAACAATAAAGCACCCATAGATTAGTTATAATTAACTTTATCGAATGTTAAATCTAGAAATGCAAAAAATTAATTCTTTGATTGGCATACAACAATGATTATTAAAAAATCTTTTAAAATTACAACTGTTTCCAGTTTTAACTATTTGACAAAAAATTTTTTAGTATATGTAATTTTCGACTTATTTAATCATCAAAATAAATGGATTTATGGTTTAATCCTAACTTATATCTATTTACAAAGTTATCTGTTGCATTGTAAATTTACACTAAACAAAAAAATTGGAACTTCGTCATTTTTTTTGTTTTCAAGAATTAATATCATACTATTTTTACTTGATTATTTTATTTTTGAATTAATCAGTCAATATTTTTCTTACTTTGTATTTTCAACGTTGATGATAAGTTTTTTAGTTCACTTCGTTAGAGTCTTATTGTTTTCAAAAGAAATGGAATAAATTTTCAAATATAAATTAAGCTTTTTTAAAAATTGTTAAGAAGTGATAAAATTAACTAATCAATTAAGGTGAATAATTCTTTCCAACATTTTTTATACTTACAGTGAGAAAATTGATTATTTATTAATCATTTCATTTATTTTATTATTTATAATCTCTCGAACTTCATTAAGTGGACTGTATAAAAAATTTTATTTTTTAAAATTTATTAAATGGATAGAAGCAAAATTAGATAATAAAGTATTTTCTCTTTTAATAATCTTTATTATTTCTCAAAGTGTTCAATTTACTTCTTTACAAATTGAAACTATAAATTGGGATATAAATACTTTTGTAATTACGTCTCAAGATATTTCAAGAGGAAATCTTCCATTTACAAAGCAGTGGGACAATAAAGGACCTCTATTGTATATCTTATACTACATTCCACAATTAGCTTTTAAAGGTAGTTTATTGGCAATCAAAATATTCAATGACCTAGTATTTTATTCTTTATTAATATTAATTTTTTTTACAACAAAAAAAATAACAAGAAACAACCTATCATCTCTAGCATCAGTTTTGTTTTTTATACTAATAACAGGAGTGGAGTTTGAAGGACATGCAGGATATTACGAGTACTACTCTTTAATATTTATTGGTAGCTGTGTTTATATTTTGCAAAACAAAAATAGCCCCAGTGCTCTATTGGTATGTGGACTATGTTTAGGATTGTCAATTTTGGTGACACCTTCTGTTTTATTAATAGTTTTATTTATTTTTACTTATGTATGTATAAAATTTTTAAAGGAAAAAAATAAAATATTTTATTTTTTTATTGGATTATTTTTTCCAATCGGGTCTATTTTTGTAATTTACCAAATCTTTAATGAATCAAAAATATTATTGGAAAATTTTTTAGTTTTACCATATTTATACAAATCAGAAATTGGATTTTTTGTATTTCAAAGATTTATTGAGTTTTTCTTCTTTGTTATTAAACAAAATAAATTAATACTTTTGGGAGCGGTTAACTTAATTGTTTTTATATTAATAATTAATAAGTTTTTAAAATTAAAAAATTTACGTAATTTATTCCAATTTGATTATTTTATATACCTATTAATTTCAATATCTTTATTTACATTTGTAATAGCAAATAAAGGATACTGGCATCATGTAATTTATTTTTACTACTTTTTTGCTATTTCAATTGCTTTTTTTATTGATAAATTACAATTGAAAAAATTAATATATATAAATTTTTCAATTTTATTTCCTATTTTTTTTACAACATCCCTTATGAATGTAATAAATTTTGATTCAGAAAAAAACTATCCAATCTATAGCGTTTATCAAAATATTTCAAATGAATACAAAATAAATTCTGCTTTAGCATTAGGAGATCATTTAATATTATATTATTTTAACTTACAAAATGAGTCTTTCATCATACATCCCTCAGGGCATGAGTATGAATGGCTATTAGAATATTTTAAAAGTCAAGACTATATATCAGATTCAGAATTGTACGATATATTAGATTCTGGACCCGATTTAATAATTTGTAATAAAAATTTTAAAAATATTGGGTTATTTTGTGAAAAAGTCAATAAAAATGTTAAATACAATATTTATGACCAAAACAATGTGGGTTCATCTATATTCATAAAAAAAAATACAAAAAGTAACTAACTTGGGAGTTTGATATCTTACGTTTTAGAATTTAAGTTAATTAAATTGGCAATTATACCAACAAACACTGTTTGGACGCCAAATAAAAAAAGTAATGAAATCAGATTGTCGCTTTGTATAATTTTGTCACTGTAACCATTTAAATATCGAAAAACTTGGTAACCCGCAATCATTACTGAATTCATAATTAGTAAAAAACCAAGCTTTCCAAAAGTTTTCATAGGTTTTAAAGATGAATAAATAGTAAAAATTTGCCAAAAAACTTTAAATGGGTATTTATAACTTATAAAACTTTTTCCATAAATTCTTTCATTGAAAGTTATTGGTACCTGCGTAAATCTATATCCCAACATTGAAGACTCAATTAAAATTTGTTGTGTATAGTTATAGTTTCCAATTAATTTTAAATCTTTCGCCACTGATGCTGTAAATGCTATCAAACCAGGCTGAGAGTCTTTAATGTTGTATTTTGTTAATTTTTTTGTAACAAGTGAAAAGAATTTATTTCCAACTTTTCTAAATAGTTCCATTCTATAGTTGATTGAACCTGAGAATCTATCTCCATAAACAATCTCAGCATTTCCAAGTTCTATTTCGTTTATTAACTTAGCAATGTCATTTAAGTCATGTTGTAAATCAGCATCTACTTTAACTATAATTTTAGATTTAAGTTTTATAGCTTCTTCAATGCCTGACTTTACAGCTGCAGCTAATCCAAAATTTTTTTTATGTACGATTTTAGAGCATGGTAAGACAAGATTTTCTATTATTTTATTAGAATCGTCAGTCGAACCATCATTAACAAAAATAAAATAAAAGTTTTTATATTTTTCTTTTGTTATTTCCTCAAACAATTCTGGTAAGTTTTCTTCTTCATTATAGATAGGAATAATTACTGAGATATTTTTCATTACTTACAATATTAAATAAAAAAAAATTTTTAAATTAAAATTTCAAATTTTGTTGAGTTTTAAAAACAATAGAAAACTTTATATAATTTTGACTAAACAAATCATTTATTATTTACAAATACTTCAAAAGAATTATTTTTGAACTCTGAAATATAATCTTCAGGAATTAGACATTTATCGTTTATGTATTCACAAATAATCACCGTGTCTGTTATTAGGTTGGTGTCAAGACGATAGGCAGATTTTTCTGTAAATATTCTAAATACTCTCGGAGAATGAAAACTAAATAGTTCATACTCCGAACCATTAACATATTCAAAAAGTTCAATTGAATCTTCTTGGTAAGGTCCTCTTTGTGTATCTAGATTGCTTACTTGATAACCTATTTGAAAAGCATAGATTAAAAAGATAAACAAAACTATTAATTTAAATACTTTCGCATTTATTTTTTTCTTATTAACAAACTCTACGCAACCCAAAGAGAAGAATATCAACACAGGAAGTAAATATCTTACAAAATAAGGTGCATCCCAGGCAAAGTGAAACAATATATAAGACAATCCCATAAGTGAGTATTTATTTCGAAAAATAATTAGTAAGACAAGAATTATTAGACCTATGTAGTAATTGAATGAATTTGTAAACCCAACAAACAATCTACCAAGTTCAGAAAAGATAAATTTAAATCTTACAAAATCAAGAGTTATTAAATGCTCATATAATTGCATTAAACTACTGCTTTTAGTGCCTCTATTTGAATAGTCTCCATAAAACTTAATATTAAAAAATTCACTTAAAATTAGATATATAGAACAAATTGCGAAAAAATAACTTAGACCCCCTAAGTATTTTTTCTCTTCAAAAAAAACAAAAATATAATAAATGAAAATTGCTATGACTAAAGGAGGTCGTATTAATGTGGCGATAATAAATAGCGTAATTTTAAAAATTTTATTTTCTGCATAAATGCCAAATAAAAAAAATATCACCCCTGGTAACTCAGTCTGTGTATCTCTATACTCATCAACTACTCCTGGATTAAGAGGTAACAGCAGATAAACAAATTTATATTCAGAATTTTTTGTAATTTTATTTGAGTAGATTATTAATAAAAAAACAGAAATGGGGACAATCAATTTAATTAACAATGGGTTCCAATTGTGAAAAATAGACAAAATATTAATTAATATGGGCAAGCCAATTGGGGTATAAATAGGATCTCTTTGAAATTCTGTAAAAGAGTACAGAACTTTCTGAATTTCTACAAAATCATAAAATTTACTACCGAAGGCATTCTGTGCTTGTAGAATGTATCCTGCATATCCTCCCCATGAAAGTATTTGTGAATAAAATAGATAAATTGTTGCTGTAAGAATTAAAGAAATTAAAGTAAATCTTATATCAAGTAAGCGTTTTAATCTATTTATAAACATGCTTTATATTTTATAACAAAAGAATTAATTTATAGATTAAAATATCTTTATGATGAAATTCAATGAATCTGACTATTTAGAGTATAAAAACAACATCTTAATTCACAAATCAGCAAGATTAGGTCAAAATATTTCTTTACAGTCAAATATTGTTATTGGCGAAAATGTGATTATTGGAGATGATTGTGAAATTAGCTCTTTTGTTTCAATAGGGTCTCATGCAGAAATGCCAAGAGAAGAAAAAAATAATTTTTCAGTAGTAATTGGCAATAATGTTGAAGTTAGAGAATTTGTTACTATTCACTCAGGGCATACCAAAAATACAATAATTAAAGATTTTGTTTACATAATGAATCACTCCCACATTGCACATGATTGCACATTAAATAACAAATCAGTTATTTCTGCTGGTGTAACTCTCGCAGGGCATGTAGTTATAGGAGAAGAGTGTTTTATTGGTATTGAAGCTTCTGTTCATCAAAGAACAACCATTGGAGATCTGACTATTTTAGGTGCTAACTCATTTGCTAAAGGATATTTAGGACCATGTTTAAAGTATGTTGGAAATCCTGCAAAACCAACTGGAATAAACGAATTAGCCATAAAAAGAAGTTCAAAAAAAAGTACTGAAATTGAAAATTTACTAAATGAAGCTAAAGCATTACTTTAATTAAATATTTTTTAAAATTTCTTTTTTTTGTCTTATAAGTCTTATTAATTCTTTAGGGACCCAAATTATATCGTGTAAATTTAAACCTTTTGCAGATCCAAATTCTCTTTCAACATGGTCTATATCAACTTCAGTTTGTTGAAAATTCATTAAAGAAGAAATAAATCCAATTTGAACTTGAATAAAAGCAGATTTTGAATCAATATGTTTTTTTAAAATTTTATATTTTTCGTTAGAGATCATAACAGCTGAATCAATATCAGAAGAATAAATTTTAAATAAATTTTTTGAAATAAAATTGTATAAAAATGAAATTAATCTTCTAAAAATACTATCTTTTCTTAGATAACGATTAGTCCAAACAATATCATTGTTTTTCATCTGATTTATGATTGAAAAAATACTATCTGGAGGAATCTGATTGTCAGAAGGTAAGACATACAACAAATCGCCAGTAGCATTATTCCAACCTTGAATCTGCGAAGGATGGCAACCTATATTAGAAATATTATTTATTAATCTAACAGTCTTAAATTTTTGCGATAATTCATTAGCCAATTCTTCTGTATTATCCGTTGAACAATCGTTAACAATTATTAACTCTAAACAATTTGGGTTGTCACCTAAAACTGAGACACAGTTGTTAATCATTTTCACAATACTTTCTTCTTCATTAAAAGTAGGTATAGAAATTGATAATTTAGAATATCCTGAATTGTTCAAATAATCATTTAACACTTATACAACCTTCACCTAAAAATACTATTTTTGAATTTAAATTCAACTAAAGAATCGTCTTCATTTACTAAAACTCCCATAAATAATAAATCTACATTTAATAATTGATTCTTTTCACCATCAACATACACTTCCCACCTCGGATCATAAGCGTTTCTAAAAACTAATAAATTTTTTCCTTCAGATTTAATATCAATTTTATACAATTGGAGAGTTTTGATATATTCCAAATTTAAAATTTGGCTATTATCTGTTGTTATGAATTCCTCTACATTTTCAATAACTTCAAAATTTACAATATCATCAATCAGGCTTTTATTGCTAATATTTAAATCAATTTGTTTTAAATCTTTGTTTGCAAATGTAAATAATTCCTTTGGATTTTCTAATTCATAAATAAAATAATTATCTGATTCATCAACTAATTTTAATTGTTTAGATTGCCCACATAAAGTTTTAGGAGAAAGAAGATATTTTACATTAGCCTCTTTCAATAATTCAAAGTTAATTTTACTATTTGTAAAGTTAGAATGATATCCAGTCCAATTTGAATTTAGTAAACTATTTTCACTTATCAAGTTAAAATACATAAAATGCCTTTCAGATATCCAGGAATCATAAATGTCAAACCAGTTCGTCTGATTAGCAACTAGTCCCATATTTGGAAAATAAATATCTTTAGTAGCATTTGATACACAAATTGCAGACCATCTATATTCTTCTGAGTTGTTTTTTTCAACTAAGATTTTGAATTCTTCATATAATGCCAAAATATTATCATTAGTGAAATAACTTGGTTTTGCATCAACTTTAAATTGTTCTCCGTAGTAATAATCAATTTTTAAAACAATGTTTAAACTGATCAAAAAACTAAGTAGATAAAATATTGCACTTTTATTGGGTTTTAAATTTAAGACAAAAATATAGGAAATTAAGATAATAAGAAACAACAAACTAAATATCCAAAATCTTGCATAGTTTGAAATTGAGTTCAATATGGAGATATTATCCAATAAAAATTCTATCAAGATATTTTTACTTGAGACAAGTGTGCTCAAAATAGTAAAGAAAGTTAAAAATTTTACTATTTTATTTTTCAATGAAATTTTTGTAAATACTAAAACAATAAAAATCGATAAAAAAGAAAAATAAAGATCACTATTTCCGTTAATTATTAAATTTTTATCCATATCTAAGCTAAAGAGTGATTGAAAGTCTGAAAATTTAAAAAATTCAATTGTAGGTTGTTTTATGCTTACTCTGGAACTAAACGCAAATGTCTCAAAAAATAATACCCAAGAATTCAAAGCCGTTAACCCAGCAACAATCATGAAAAATAAATTGTAATAAATAAAATGAATCGATCTAGCCATTATTGCAATTACAAAAATTAAGAAGTTAATAATTGCTAATACGTAAATTAAAAATTGAATATTTGCGCTGTGAAATAAAATTAAATAACCTAGAAATTGACTTAAGTAATAAATAATATTTTTTTCATTTCTATAAATGCACCCAACAGAGTAAATTAAAAAGCTAAATGCAAGTATTGTTGGTGGAAAGTGTGTTATCTTATACCATTCAATAAATGAGTTTGAGAAAATATATAAAACTACACTTGTTATAGCAATAAATTTATCACGAAATATTTTATTTATACCTAAATATAGAATGCAGGCTGATAACAGTAAATGGCTTACAAAGTAAACACCAATAGCTAGGTTGAAATTTTGAATTAATTTAAAAATTATAATTCTTGGTAAATAACTGTTTCCAAACTGACCAACAAGTCTTTGTCCGCCGCCAATTTCATTTATGTAAAAATTATTTGAAAAGAATCCTGTTTGGTATTCGTTTTGTATTCTTAATATAAATTTAAGACTTTGATAAAAATCTCTTTCTATGTTTAAGTTTAAAAAGTTAATATTTTGTTCAATTAGAAAGAAAATTATCATTGAATAAATAAATAGAATAACTTTTATGTCATATCCATAATCATTCCTTTTATAAATAATTAGTAAAAGAGTTGCTAAAGAAAAGAAAAAAACTGTAAACGATTTAAAAAATTCTGATTGATATAAGTAGATAGAAAGAGATGCAAAGAATGTAAGTAATATTAAAAAAGCTTTCTTAAAATTACTTAAATTGTTGAGATTTAAATTATAAAATTTTTTTAAATTATTTTTCTCAATAAATTTTTTTATTAGAAGTAATAAAATAAATAAACCTAGAAATATTATTGGATTTGGTGAAGGATTATAAAAAATAATTATTTCCTGGTTTTCGTCCAGTTCTTGAACCAAGGAAAAGTATGCTATATTAGTGCCATAGGCTCTGTCCCAACATTTAAAGTTCAATATATTGGAGAGTGAAAATTCTTCTGTGTTAAAAGATAATTTACTAGCGTCAATTCCTCTATTTTCAAATGCTTCTAAAAGTCTATTCTTGCTGTAAATGCATGTCCCTGCAACGGCGGGTGTGGTTAGTAGATTACTATCGTTATCAATTGAAAGCTCATTAATAGACCTAATTAAATTGAGAGGTAAATAGTTTGATTCAGTATTAACGTAACCTAATTCAGTGTTGTAGAGCAAGATGCTTGAAAAAAAAAGTAAGCAAACTAGCAGTAAGAGAAAAGAAAAAACAAAAGCAATAGTTTTTTTAGAAATGTTTTTATGAGTCTTGTATAACACCAATTTGTCTTAGCTTATCACTAGCTTCTTGAAATGTGGTTGAAACATTTTCTAATGTTGTAAACCATTCAAGATAATTTATTACTCCAGATTTGATATCTATTTTAGGTTTCCAACCTTTATTTCTTAATCTTTCACTATTGTGAATAAAATGTCTTGAATCACCAGGTCTAAATTCTCCCGATAGAATAGGTTCGATATTTTTATTTAATCCTTCAGTTAAATACGTGTTCAAATTGTTCACTGTAGTACCAACTCCAGTTCCAACATTAAACACCTCTTGACTATTAAATTCTTTTTCGAGCATCAAAACATTTGCTTCCGCTACATCTTGAACGTAAATAAAATCTCTAGTTTGATTTCCATCTTCAAATATTAAGGGAGAAATATTGTTTGTGATTTGTGATGAAAATATTGAAAAAACACCAGTATATGGGTTGTGAATTGACTGCCTTGGCCCGTAAGTCACGGCGTACCTAAAAGCAGCAACAGGAATTCCAAGAGATCTACCAATTCGTAATGCTATTAATTCTTCGAAGTATTTACTTAAAGCATATGGAGATTCACCAAAAGGATCTAGATTTTCATCAAAAGGAAAAGGTTCTGACTCTTTTCCGGTTTCTGGACATTTTATTTCCCAATCTTTATTTTTTAATTGTTTGATTGAACGTGGTTCTGCATGAAAAATATTTCCATTTGGTGACTTGTAAAGGCCTTCGCCAAATATAGCTTGGGATGATGCTAAAACAAATTTATTAATATTTACTTTATTTTCTCGTATAACTTCGAATATTTTTGCTGTACCAGATACATTGCTATCAAAATAGTACGACATTGAGCTTGTAAATCCACCAAATGCTGCTTGGTGAGAAATTGAATCAACACCTTGCTTTAAAGCTATTTCTACATCTTCATAATTGTTTACATCACCATGAATAAATCTTGCTTCATTTGGAACCCACTTAGGCTTACCTTCGGGATGAGTTTGAGGATGAAGATTATCTAAAATTGTAACTTCATGACCTCGAGTAAGTAATTCATCAACTATATGAGAACCAATTAAACCTGCTCCACCTGTAACTAAACAATGCATAAATTATTCCTTTTTATAATATCTAGTATAGTCAAAGTCATTAATCTGTTGATTTTCTAAAGCATCTCCGAAAAATATATCTAACCAAACTTGAATGCAAATAATAGACCACAATTGTCTTGCGAGAGAATCTTTACCTGAATTAAATGATTCAAGTAAAGTATTTATGTAGTCGAAATTAAATATTTCAAACTTCTCAATATTTTTTTTGTTAAGAATTTTTGAAATGAATTCAGTGTTGTCATGATTTCGCCAATGTTGAATTGGAGGAACAAATCCAACTTTTGGGTAAGTAAAAATCTCATTATTTAATTTATGCTTAAAAGAATTTCTCAACAACAATTTACCTAATTTTTCATTAAATTTTTTATTTGGGTCTATACCAATTACATAATTTACTAAATTTATATCTAAAAATGGAACTCTAGATTCCAAAGAGTTAGCCATAGATAATTTATCTTCGGCTATTAAAAGTCCCTGTAGAAAAGTATTAAATTCAAAAGCAAAAATTGTGGAAAGACCAGTTGATTGCTTACTAACTTTAAGAGCTTCTAGGTATGTCTCATATGGGTAAAAATTTTCTTGAAAATATTTATTTTGAATAAACGCCTTATTTGCTTTATTCTTGTGTACTACCCTATTCCAATATAAAAAATGAGATTCTGTATCTAATTCATTATCTTTGAGAAAATTGTATCTCCAAGGATATCCTCCAAATAATTCGTCACTACCAACTCCTGATAGAACTACTTTAAATTGTTGACTAGTTGCATTAGAAATCAGAAGATTTTGATAAGAATACCCCATCCTTGGTTCATCAAGGTGATAAATTGTCTGATAGATTGTATTTGCAAGAGAATTGTTGAATATGTTATATACATTATGATTAATGTTTAAACTTTCTGCAGTTTTTCTAGCGAGGCTTCTTTCATCTACACCAAATAAAGGATCTGAATCTTCCATATCAAAACCACATGTGATTGCAGTAACGTCTCTATTTTTCATACTGGACAAAGTAGTAATGATGCTCGTATCAAGTCCTGAACTTAAATATGTTCCAACTTTTACATCTGACATAAGCTGTAAGCTTATTGCTTGATCCACTAAATTGTAAAGCTCTTCTTTGTTGTAAACATTGGTTAGATTTTTATCATCGTATTTCCAATATATTTTTGAGCTTTTTATACCATTTTTTAACTGAAGTATTGAACCTTTTTCTAATAATTGAATATCTTTAAACATAGATTTATTATCTAATAAGTTTTGAAAAGTCAAATAATCGTAAATTGCACTTCTATTTAATTTTATATTTATACCTGGAAGTGTAAATAGAGTTTTTATTTCGCTTGAAAAAGCAAAAATTTTAGAATCCTCATAATAGTAAATAGGCTTAACTCCTACATGGTCTCTAGTTAAAGTTAAACAGTTTTTAAGTGTGTCATAAATTGCTATTGCAAAAATTCCATTGAGGTGTTTTGGAAATTCTAGTCCATACTTCATAAACATAGGAATAATTATTTCACCATCTGATTCAGTTTTAAAATTCCAAAAACTTAGGTCCTTTTTAAGCTCTTGAAAATTATAAATTTCTCCATTAAATATTGAAACGTATCTACCATCTGGTGAAACAAAAGGCTGGTTACCATTTTCGAGATCCATAATGCTAAGCCTTTTAAAACCAAGAGCTAAGTTAATTTTTGTATCTTTATTAATTTCTTCTTGCAGATTTGTTAAATAAGAATTTTTTTCTAGGTCCGTAAAAAAATAACCCTCACTATCTGGTCCTCTATGAGAAAATTTATCAACTGATTTGTAAAAATCTGAAATAGTAATTGAACTAATTTTATTTGATGAATATCCTGTAATTCCACACATTAATTACTAAAAAATTTTTCTACAACATCACAAACATAATTAACATCTTCAACATCCATATATGGGTAAATAGGTAGTGATACTTCGTTGAAACATATTCTTTCAGAATTAGGGAAGTCACCCTTTTTATGTCCTAGATAAGAAAAAGCTTTTTGTAGATGAAGTGGGATAGGGTAATGAATACCTGTTGACACTCCATATTCTGCTAAGTAGTTAATAAATTTTTCTCTATTTTTAACTAAAATAGGATATAGGTGATAAACAGGTTCAGAATTGTCTATTTTTTTTGGTAGAGTAATCTGTTCAATTCTTGACAACCTTTCATCATATATATTTGCAATTTTTCGTCTTTCTGTATTCCATTCTTCCAACAATGTTAATTTTGAATCTAACACGCTTGCGTGAATTGTATCAAGCCTCGAATTCCAGCCAAGTATCTCATGTTCATATTTACTAAGCCTTCCTCCGTCAGCTAATTTTCTACATAAAATTGCTAACTTTTCTTCATTAGTATTTATTGCACCTGCATCGCCATATGCACCAAGATTTTTACCTGGAAAGAAGCTATAAGTAGATATATCTGAAAAAGTACCAGCTTTTTGTTTGTTTATTGTAGCTCCGTGTGATTGAGCACAGTCTTCAATAAACCAAATATTTTCTTCTTTTGCAAATTTAGACACTTTGTTTGCTTGAAAAAGTAAACCATATAAGTGAACACCAATTATGCCAGCTACACTTTTATTCATTTTTTTGTTTATCTGATCTATAGAAATTTGCCAAGTATCTTCATCAACATCTATAAATCTTATGCTATTTCCAACTCTCGGAATCATAGATGCAGAAGCAATATAGGTTGTTGGCTGGACTAATACTTCACCTTTTTTACTCAAAGCTTCCATAGCGATAAGTAAAGCATCTGTGCCGTTAGCAACCCCAATACTGTAGTCAACATCGCAGTAATTAGAAAAATTAGTTTCAAAACTCTTTACAAATTCTCCTTTAATAAAGGAGTTGTTTTTTAATACATGTTTTAAATTTTTATTTATTTGATCTTCAATTTTGTGAATCTGAAGAGTGAGATCGTTGAATTTAATTTTTTTCATAATAATTGAGATTGAGCTTTCTCTAAAATTTTAACTATTTCATGACCATTTTTACTGTCAGACAGAGGTATAATTCCATCAATAATCCAATTTGCAAATGCTGATATTTCAGATTTTAATGGTTCTTTGCTTTCAAAATCTAAAGTTAGTACATCGCCATCGATTAATTCAAATCTAGAGTTTTTTCCTTTTTTATTTTTTTGAAATTTGTCCCAATTTATACCTTTTTCATAAAATAAAAGTTGATTATTTTTTTTAGTATCGTCAAACAAAATCATACCCTTTGAACCAGTAACTATTACTTTCCTAGATTTTAAAGGGTGGAGCCAACTATTGTGAACAAAACCTTTTATACCATTTTCAAATTTAAGATCAATATAGACAATATCCTCGATATTATCATTGATATGCTTATTGCCAATAGCTTTAATTTCTTTAGGATATTCGCCAAGTAAATAGCAAATTATAGAAAAATCATGTGGTGCTAAATTCCACATTACATTTATGTCTTGCCTAATTTGACCAAGATTAAGTCTCTCAGAGTGTACGCAGTAAATGTCACCAATAATTCCTGAATTAATAAGTTCTTTAATTTTTAAAATTGCTGGGTGATGTAAATAAGTATGTCCAACCATTAGCTTTAAATTATTTTTATTTGCTAAATCAATTAAAGCTTTTGAATCTTTAGATTTTATTGTAAGAGGTTTTTCAACAAAAACATGGACTCCTAAATTAAGAAAATGTTTTGCTAAATCAAAATGAGTAGTTGCAGGAGTTGAGATAAAAACACAATCATAATCTGAACCAATTTCATTCAAGCTTGAATACACAGTTGCTTCAGGATAATCAATTTGAATTTGTGAATGAATGTCTAAATCAATTTCATATATTGAATTAAATTCAAATTGTTCAATGTTATTTAAATTTCTTGCAATGTTAGGGCCCCAATAACCATAACCTACAAGTAAAGTTTTTAATTTTTTCATATAAGTATTTCTTATGATAGTTGAGAAAAATTAGTAAAATCTAAAATTATTAGGACATCTCATATCATCAAAGTGAGTTTTTTTAAAAAAGATATAATCTATTTTTATATCATTTGAAATTAAATATTCATTAACCTCTATACAAGAATCTAAAGTATAAATTTTATAATAATGATCCATTCTTAAAAAATAAATATTTAACATTCTTTCATTAAACCAATCAATTGGGTGAAAAATTGAAATGTAAACATTAGGAACTCCATAATCATACAAATATTTTGTTTCATCAATAGGTATTAACAAAATTTTCTTTTCATCTAGTAACTCAATTTGTGTTTGAAGATTTTCATCATAATCTGTTTTTTTTAGCTCAGAATTAGACCACAAAAGAAGTGACAAGGGTATAAATAAAATTGAAAATAAATAAATTTTGTAATTTGTTTCTATTTTTTCTTTCAAGAAAGTAATTAAAAGAATAAAACTTAATACAGAAGCAAAATGAATTAAGCGCCAAGGATAAATAAATCCTTGAAAAGAATAAATGTCTTTAGAAAATAAAACATGTGAGGCAACAAATATTGTTAATAAGTATTTTAAAAATGAAGATAAAAAATAATTTTTACTTTTGTTAATAAAGTAAATAACAACAAAAATATAAACAATTTTTTCAAAAGGTATTGATGCTAAATTATTGTAAACACCTAAAGTCGGTGAAAAATTGTCAACCAAGTGGATTGGTTTAAATATTTTTAAAACATCAAGATCAAAATAATAAATAAAGCTATTATTTTTTCCATTATTAAATAAAGTACCAATGGAAATTGTTGGAATCAAATTTATATTTGTATAGTATTCTTTAGAAGAAATCATTACATTACTCAAATATTTAAATACATCTAATCTATTTAATAGATTAAATACAGCAAGAGTTAAGAAAAGATACAGTGTCAAAAAACTTTTTTCAGTTTTCGAATGTTTATATGTGATAAACATTACTAAGAAAAGAACAAACAAGTAATAATGAAACGATGATATTACTAATGATGAGATTAAAAATTTTTTTTCTTTATTTTTTAAAAGATAGGTTAAAGGTATAAAAGCCAACAAATCAAAACTAGCAGGTGAGAAAACTCTAAAGCCATAGCTACCAAACCCAGCAGTACCGTTGACAAGCAATTTTCCTAAACCCATAATTGAATTAAAGTCACTGGGTAAGTTAATTAAAAAAAGTATCGACAATAATATGCCCTGGAAAATTAATATGTTTTGTTTGCTTGAAACAGTTTTATAAAAATTAAAAATTCCAAAAAAAACAAATAAGTTTACAAAAAACAAAGCTACATTTAAATTCATTAGATTGTTTGTTGCTAACAAGGGCATAGATACCATGTGAAAACCTATATATCTAAAAGTGTCAGCATAGACCACAGAATCCACGTAATTATTTGGTAACAATAAATAATCAAAATATGAAAATTGAACACCAGAAAAAGGTGCTTTAGGCGGAAGAAGGGCTGTAAATATATTTACAAAAAAATAAGATTCATAAAAATTTACTTTAATCTGTTGACTTGAAAACCTTAAAAATATTACACAAACAAAAAGAAATAAAATATAACTAACTACACCTTCTATAAAAAAGAAAAATAAATTATAAGATGAAATAATTAATAGTGGAATAAATGTAATTTTAGAAAACAATTTATAAATCATCTTAATCATAAATTGCAATTTTTAAAAAATAAATAAGGAAATTTAATAAATGTAAAAGATTTTTATAACTACAAATTGATTTCATTCGAATTTTTTTACATAATTTATATACTTGTTATATGTCTTTAAAAAGTAAATTTTCAAACATCAAGCATTCAATAAAATATAAAAGTTTTCAACCTTATAAGTTTTTTATACTAAAAAAAAGATTTAAAAAAAATAGAGAAATTACCTTGTCTATGCTTGAAGGTGATTTATCAGTTATAAGAATTGAAAAAGACTTATTGGAAAAAAAATTTGTGAAAGAATATAGTGAATTTAAAAAAATTAATGACAGAGTAATCGAAAAATTTAAAAAAGTTTCTAATCATAAAAAATTTAGCTTACATGGTATAAAGTATCCATTCTTGCTATATATTATTATAAAAATAATTAACCCATCAAAAGTTTTAGAAACAGGAGTTTGGTTAGGTCTTTCAACAAACTCTATCCTTTCTTCGGGGGTTAAAAACTGCAAAAATTTTTCGTTAGACTCAATAGACCTGCCAAGAGCTGATATAAAAGACTCAGAAAGCTATATAGGATTTTTAATTGATAAAAAATTAAAAAAATATTGGAAACTTTATATAGGAAAAGATAGAGCAATAGCCAAAATGCTCATTAAAAAAAATAAATACAATTTGTATCATTTTGATTCTGATAAATCGTTAAATGGTAAATTATTTTTACTAAAGAAAGTGTTAAAAAATTCTAAAGATTACTTTATTATATTTGACGACTTAGAAGACAATTTATTTTGGTATAGAAATGAACTTAGACTGTTAAATAAGACAGCATTAAAATATGGAGAAAAGTATGTTGGTTTAATATATTCAGATCAATATATTTCAAAAATCAAAAAAATTTATGAATAAAAAAATTATTTTTTTTACATCCACTTACAACACAAGTGGAGCTGAAAAACAACTTATAAAAATATTTAACATATTAAAAGATTCTAATCAGTGTTTATTTTTGACTGCAAAGAAAAGTGTCCACAAAGAAAATCATCAAACATTTGGTGTGCGAAAAACAAGAAATTCATTTTTTCAGTTAGTTAATGTATCAAGAAAATTTTCACCTGATATTTTAATCTCTACTCTTCCTACACCAAATTTATTAAATGTAATTATAAAAAAATTTAAATTCGTTAACTATAAAAGTATTGTGAGAATAGCAAATTACAATATTGATTCAAATTTTACAAAATTTATTTTAAAAAATACTGACATTGTATTGTTTAATTCAATAGAAAACTTAGAACTGTATAAACTTCGTTTTCCTGAATTTGGTAATAAGTTTTATTATTTAAATAACATTATTTCAGAACTCGATCAAAATTTAACCATAAAAACTGAGTCTCAACTAAATGGGGTCGTTATTTCAAGACTTAGACACAATAAAGGAGTTGACATATTAATAAACGCAATGAATGAGTTGACTGATACCAAAATTAAAATTGACATATTCGGTATAGGTCCGGAATATAAAAATTTAAAAAATTTAATTAACAATAAAAATGTTTCACTTAAACGCGAATCTGTAGATATGAGAACTATTTGGAAAAATTATAATTTTTTCGTTTTACCATCAAGAAAAGAAGGCATGTCTAATGTCTTGCTTGAAGCACAATACAATAATTTATTTTCAATAGTATCTGATTGCAAAACTGGTAATAAGGAGATTATTGACTTGACTGAAAATGGTGTAATTTTTGAAAGTGAAAATTACCAAGATTTAAAAAATAAATTAATCAACTTTTCAATGGGTAAATACACTCCTAATAAAAGTCGAGAAAAGATCATTCAAAATTTTTCTAGTAAGCAAGCTTTAGAAGTTTTAAATAGATTAATCTGAATCAAGCTTTATCCATTTTTGTAAGACATTTGATGCAAGATATAAACTTAAAAGAAAGCAAAATAATTGTAAAATCTGAAAATCACTATTTTGATAAATAGTTGTCATAAAAATTGAAAAAATAATCAAAAAAATCGACTTAATAAATTCTTTTCTAAATAATGAAACTGTTTTCCAGAAAAAAGAAATTATAAAAATTAACATCGTTAAAATTTGTAAAATGAAAATTTCTTCTAAGTTCTGAAAATCGTAAAGAAGATATATAACTATTTGAAAAATTATGACTACTAGATTAAATAAATATATACTTTTTAGTTTATTAACCCTGCCAAGATCAATAGAAAAAATTAAAACAATGCTTTGTAAGAAAACAAGTGCTGAAGCTAAATCAATCATATTTATAGATATCGCATAGCTGGTTGGAAATACGTACTCACCAACACTGCAGACTATTAACATAAGACCTGCCAATGAGTAAGAAGAAATTAATATGATGTCACCAGTTATTTTTTTTACTTTATAGTCTGTTTCATCCTCAACATTTTTTGGCCAATATTTAGAATAAGCTGCAATTAAAATTGAGCTAATAAAGACAAGACCTAAGTTAGAAATTCTTGTTGTTACAGAGTAGATTCCTAATTCTTTAAGTCCAAATAGTATTTCAACAAAGAATTTATCTTGCCAATTTAGAAAATAATTTGAAAGCAAAATTAAAAAATTAATATTTGAAAACTTTAAAAAATCATCTGGTTTTTTTGATAGAAAATATTTCATTGATTGTATGAGTTCAAATTCAATTTTCTTAGCAAAATAAATAAACTTAATCAAATTTCCTAAAAATTGAACAGCGAAATAAGAAGTTACAATAACTCGTGAATCATAACCGTCTATCTGTACGGTTGTAGCTATTAAAACAAGTTGAAGTCCATTTATAAAAATAGATTCAAAAAATGAAGACTGAAAAATAATTGGGGATTTTTCCAAAGATCTCAATTTTGCTATAAATAATTTATTTATAGAAATTACTACTGTACTTAAAAACATAAACCTGAATGGTAAACCGTAAATTAATGAAAAGGGTAGTTCATTAATCAGCTGGCCTAAAGTTTCTATAAAAATAAATCCTAATAAACTATATCTAATCAAACTCATAAAAGACTTTTGAAGATGCTCATTATTAGATGCAAATTTTAATATTGATCTTTCATCACCCTGAGTCAAAAAGTATGAGAATAGTAACTGCAATGCTAAAAGAAGAGTTATTTCAGCCCACAGTTCTGGCTTAATTAAGCGTAAAAGTATAGGCAGTAAAAGTACAGATACGAATTTGGGTGATAGTTTTTCAAATGTATAGTAAAAAGAATTTTTAAACATCTATTAACTTAAAGAATACAAAATAATTTAGCATTAATAAATAAGTTTTTAACATAGATTCAATTTATTTACTTTGTTCAACAGAGACATCTTCAAACAAATATTTATCATTATCGTAACCGTTGATAATTTTATTATTAATTACATTTACTTCTTTTGGTAAGTGTGTAGGAACTATAGACGTATCGGAAGGTATTGCTAGTTCAAAGAATGATTCAGGTTTTGCTGAAAGATTTGCTAATACTTTAATTAAGGTGTTTTGAATTATTGTTAACTCATTTACATCAAAGTTAACGAAATTATCTGGAAATCTTATAGCTAAAAAAGTACTATGCCTATCTTGAATATCTAATCTAGTTATCTCGCTTAAAGGGTACTTAGATAAGCTAGTACAGTTTTTTGTTAAAAATGGACCGTGGTCTCCCATTACAATTACAATGCTATTTTCAAAATTATTTTCTAACAGAGAAATGTCATTAGTCATTTCCAGATTTGCATACTCAAGCTCTTTTTTCCATTCATCAAATTCTCCTGGTAAGCAGGTGCCACTATTTTGAGTGTGACCAGGAAAATATGTATGTGTATACAAAAAGTATGGATCTTGTGAGTTCCCAATTGTTGAAAGAATTTTATTTTTTTCATCCAGATAACTTTCATAAGGTATTGTGTAGATTGCATCTTTATGAGTTAGATACCCTCTGAGAATTGAAGTTGCCATTTTTTTAGACCTTTGGGCTTTATTTGGAAAATAATAGTCATAATTTGGCTCCATGTTTGGTGGAAAATAAAAAGAACTAGGAAATACTCCTGCTGTTTGATAGCCATTATTATCTAATGCTTTTACAAAAGATGAATAGCCTCCAACAATATTTCTCATGTTATCTTCGTCAATATTAATACTTGTGCCTTCAAAAAATCTAGCCATCGTACCTAACGAATAGCTACCAATACTATAAGTACCATTAAATATGAAAAACCCATTATCAATTAAATAGTTTGTTTGATCTGAATTATTTATCCCGTAAAGATTTAAAAATTCATTTTGTGGATAACCATCATAGACCAAAACTACAATAGAATATTTTTTTTCTAACCCTTCGTTTAAGATGGAATAAAATGGAGAGTCTTTTTGCAATGCTTCAAGGTCTAAATTTTCATTTTTATTTATAAGAAAAAAAGCTTGATTACTAATACCAATAAAACAGAAAAGAGTGAATGCTAAAATAAGTTGCTTTTTTGATGACTGGATTAGGGCTGCAAGAAATATTGCTACTAATATAAAAGCCAGTATTGAGTATCCACTCCAATTAATATTTCTTAAATTAAAACTATTTGTGATTGTGGGTAATTCATAAGCAATTATCAAGGTGCTGGAAGCAATAAGAATAAAATAATTGTTGTTTAAAATTTTTCCTAAAACATTTGAAACAATTCCAATATATATAAAACTTAAAATAAAAAATATAACAATAATTCCTAAAATTTCATTTATACCCAAAATTTGAGAATTTCCTAAAGAGAATCTGAAAATTGGAATTAATGTAAATAAGATTAATACCAATGACTTTAGTTCTAAAAATGATTGGTTGTGTAAATTCTTAGAATGTTTTTCTTTTGAGTGATTCGAATAATCATATATATTTTTAAAAAAGAAAGAATAAATGCAAATCTGGAGAATTAATGTAAAAAGAAAGAAATAATACACCAGCTTGCCAAAGTATAGACCTGAGGAATCATCAAAAAGTAGATATATTGGAATTATGAGAGAAAATAATAAGATAGGTAAGACTATTTTGTTGTTTTCGTATATTTTCTTTTTTATCTTTGATATTTTTGTAATAAAAAAAGGCAAAAATAAAAAAATAATAAAAATTAGGAAGGTAGAAATATTTTTTAGAAACGTTTTAGTATATCCATCTTCAAGAAAAAATCTTAAAACGATAAGTAAAGAAGAATTAAAGAAAGAAGCTAAAAGTATTTTTTGCATCTCTCGAGTTTTTATTTTTTTTAATAATGTCCAATTTGCAAAGTAAATAATATAAACCAAAAAAATTGTAATAATTAGTAAGTCGACATACTTTACTCGAATAATGTTAAGAGTAATGTAAGATCCCAAATTAGATATTTCTTCACCTTGAATATAGTTTGAGCCATAAACCTTTCCCCAGCATTTAATATCTTGAAAAGCATCCTCTATATCAATAAATTTATATTTATATCTAATTTCATAAGTTTGGCCGATATTTTTTTCTGACCAATTTTTAAATGAATATTGATCAAAATAGCACTCACCATTAATTGGAGGTAACCTATTGTCATTAAAATCATTTATATCAAGACCAACTAAGCTTTTAATTATAAAATATGGCCCAAAAAACACCAGAGATATAAAAAATAAGGATGCCAATATCGAGACTATAAGTTTTTTATTTTTAAAAATGTAATTAACCATATTTAGCTCAACTTAATGATTATAAACACATAGGTAGAATTGGTTATTAATTTTGTTTTAATTGTGTTTGTTTGATTAATTTGTTAATTATCTTTACTGTTTGATTTAGTGAGCTTTTGCTATAATTCAAAGATTCAATAAACTTCCTAGACTCCCCTCCTGCATATAGTGTGCTTATATCAAAATTTGTTAAGTTATCGATTTTTGTCACTTTACCAATCACATTTCGCATATCATTCTCTATTAAGTTCAAATCTTTTTCTTTCTTTTTAAGTTTTCTTTTAATTTTTTTTGTTACATCTAAGAATAAGACAGGCCTCCCTGTTAAATAGAAAAACTCGAGTGCTATTCCAGAAAAATCGGTTATTAAATTCTTGTACATTTTTAAGTTTGATAAATCTTTATTGCTATCAATTATTATTTCTGAATTCAATTTTAAAGATTTTATATCTGTCATAGGATGAGGTCTAAAAACTAGTTTTAGCTCATTCTTGATTGCAAATTCATTAATTTTATTTATATTTTTAGATATCTCTTTTACCCCATCTCCCCAAGTTGGTGCTAATAAAACTTTGTTACTTTTTATATCGTTAAATTTAAAAACATCTATTCCATCAAATAGTAAATAGCCAGTTTCATATATTTTTGTGTTGTTAGATACTAAACTTTTAATTTGCTCACTAATAGTTTTCGAAGGTGAAAAGATAAAGTCAAAATTCTTAAATGAATTTTTGATGTACATTTCGTTAGGACTTACTAGTGAATGAAAAAGATAGATATATTTAGGGATCATACTAGAAGGCTTTATTTGCGATTTAGGAAATATAGATGTTCCAATACTCGGAGTTGTTGTAAAAAATAAAAACCCAGTAAGATTTTTAAGATAATTAATTTTTTCTATATTATTTTGAAGTTCAACAATTTCTAATCTTGAATCAATTTTTTTATCTTGGAATGGATTTTCCAAGCAAAGTAACTTAACAGAAAAATTTTTGCTTAAAAAATACTCAATTAAATTCAAAATAAAACGTAAGTGACTTCTATCTTCAATAAAAAAAATTATATCTTTTGTTTTGTTAGTATCTTTGATGAATTCAATTATAGTAAATATATCATGAATAAACCTTTAGTTTATGTTGGTATGAGTGCAGATATCATACATCCTGGTCATATGAATATCTTAAAAACAGCAGATTCATATGGAGATGTGATAGTAGGGCTTCTTACAGATAAGGCAATAGCTTCATATAAAAAAATTCCAATTATGAATTTTGAAGAAAGAAAAAATGTAATTGAAAGCATAAAATATGTTTCGAAAGTGGTAAAACAAGAAACACTTGATTACACAGAAAATTTAGAGAAAATAAAACCTAATTTTGTTGTACATGGTGATGACTGGTCGACAGGAATACAAAAAAATACTAGAAAAAAAGTGATTGATGCTTTAAATAAATGGAATGGTGAATTAATTGAAGTGCCTTACACAGAAGGTATCTCTTCTTCATCCTTAAAAACAAAGCTTAAAAGCACTGTTACAACTGAGGAGAGAAGAAAATCTTTAAGAAATTTGCTTAATTCAAAAGATACAATTTCTTTCCTTGATATACATAATGCTCTTTCAGCAATAGTTATTGAGAACACTTCCGTAAAAATTAAGAGTTATAACCGAGAATTTGATGGAATGTGGGCAAGCAGTCTAACTGACTCAACTTCAAAGGGTAAACCAGACATAGAGGCAGTTGATACATCATCTCGATTAAATACTTTGAATGAAGTAATGGAAGTAACAACAAAACCAATTATTTATGATGGAGACACTGGTGGAAAGCCTGAACATTTTACTTACACTGTTCAAAGTCTTGAGAGACTAGGTGTATCAGCTGTAGTAATAGAGGATAAAAAAGGACTTAAAAAAAATTCACTTTTTGGCACAGAAGTAAAACAAGAACAAGACTCAATTGAATCTTTCTCAGAAAAAATAAAAGTTGGCAATAGTTCAAAAAAAACTGAAGAATTTTTAATTATTGCAAGAATAGAAAGTCTTATTCTTGAAAAAGGGCTAAACGATGCTCTTGAAAGAGCTGAGGCTTATGCAGAAGCTGGAGCTAATGGAATCCTAATTCACAGCAAAAACAAGTCTGAAAAAGATGTATTTTCGTTTGTAAAAACTTTCAAGAAGAATTCAGATTTACCACTAGTAGTTGTTCCAACAACATATAACCATATAAAATTTAATGCGTTTAAAGAAATAGGTGTTGATATTGTAATTTATGCAAATCATTTATTAAGAAGTGCCTATCCTGCAATGCTTAAAACTGCTGAATCAATACTTAAAAATGGAAGAACTAGTGAAATTGAAAATGATTTAATGAGCGTGAAAGAAATCATAAACTTTATTCCAACAAATTAACAAATGATTAACGCAAAATACTTTATAGAACAACTAAAAAATTTAGATATCAAATTCTACACAGGAGTACCAGATTCATTAATGTCTGAATTCAGTAAAAGCCTTCATTTTGATTTTAATGATGAGAACCATATTATTTCAACAAATGAAGGTAGTGCCTTAGCAACAGGTATGGGTTACCATCTTGCTACAGGAAAGGTTCCGTTAATCTATCTTCAAAATTCTGGTTTAGGTAATTTAGTCAATCCATACACATCTTTACTTCACAAAGAAATTTATCAAATTCCATTCGTATTACTTATTGGGTGGAGAGGTGAACCAGGAAAAGAAGATGAACCTCAACATATATTTAAAGGAAGAATAACAAAAAAGCTTCTTAAAATTTTAGAAATTGAATACATAATAGTAAATGCTCAATCAAATATTGAAGAAGTACTGAGAGAGGTAAAAAACTATCTTGATAGAAACACACCAATAGCTCTATTATTGCAAAAAAATACTTTTCAATCAGACGAAAGAATGTTTGTTGTTAATAAAGAATTACCTAAAAGAAAAGATGCATTAAAGACTATATTAAAAAAGTTTGATAAAAATAGTTTATACATTTCTACTACTGGAAAACTGTCTAGAGAGCTATACGAACTAAGACAAAAAAATAGTGAAATTAACAATGATTTATACACTGTAGGTGGCATGGGTCATTGTTCAGCTATAGCTTTAGGTTTATTACAAAATATCAATAATAGAAACATTGTATGCCTAGATGGGGATGGATCAGTCCTGATGCATACAGGAAATTTAAGTCTTTTAGGTTCTGAAAAATACAAAAATTTTATACATATATTATTTAAAAATTCATCACATGAATCTGTTGGCGGTCAACCAAATAGCTATAAAAACATTAACGGAACAAAATTATTTAAATCATTGGGTTATAAAAAAACCTTCTCATTTAATAATTTACCAGATTTACAAAATCTCGAAATTGAAAAATTTAGTGGACCTATATACATCGAGATTTCAGTTCAAAACAGTTCGGATAAAGATTTGATGCGTCCAGATAAAACCCCTGTTGAAAACAAAAACAAATTTATAGATAAAATTAATAATGAATCAACAAATTGTTAACAAAGAAATAAATGATCATTTTATAAATTTAATCAAAAAGAATGATTTTGAAAATTGTTTGATAGTATCTTCAAAAGGTAATTTTAAAAGAAACTATCAAAAATTATTTGTTGATGGTCTAAGCAACAAACGTCGTAATATTTTTTTCTTT
>Ga0255761_10001008_pt1 | contig 26031 bp, 21 predicted proteins | sample 071ome_29_FD_179961 | JGI IMG/M metagenome (GOLD analysis project Ga0255761, IMG submission 179961) | Coastal salt marsh microbial communities from the Groves Creek Marsh, Skidaway Island, Georgia - 071407BT metaG (version 2) | ecosystem: Environmental > Aquatic > Marine > Intertidal zone >... | reverse complement strand
GTGCTTCATTCCCTACTCAATGACTCATGGATGACGGAGAGCATGGATCGTCTTTCGCGACGCGCCCAAACGAAGAGAAAAATAGAATTGCTTTAAGTTTTATTCCTAAGCCATTGAAAAATAAAAGCCGGCAATACAGCCGGCTTTTATTTTCTAAAGTGGACAGCCCTTCGGACTGACTTGATATCTCGCAATCACTTTGAGGGGCCGTTTGACCTTCCTATAATCGCTGAGCGACATCAATACCCTTGGAGCACACCGTAGCGATCCCGATGATAGGCGCTATTACCAAACGCATGCTCGCATACACGAGACCGCTTCATGAAGAAGCCAATCTCGTACTCGTCCGTCATGCCAATGCCGCCATGCATCTGAACACCTTCGCTGGATACGAGGTTATAAGTGTCGTTTAGGCGCGTTTTGGTCAAGCTCGCTAGCTCCGCCACCTCATCCGTTTGCTCATCCAACGCAGACAAGGCCTCAAGAACCACGGATTTGGACAGCTCAACTTCGCAAAACATCTGCGCAGCGCGGTGCTTCAAAGCTTGAAACGAACCAATAGGTACTCCGAACTGCTCCCTTACTTTGAGGTACTCTACCGTGCGTTCAAAGCATTCCTGAACGCCGCCAAGCATCTCCGCCGAGAGTAGGATCCTCGCCACATCGAGCGCTCGTTCCAACACAGCACCACCAGAGCCGGCCTCACCCAACACCTCGCCTTCTGCACCGTTTAATTCGATATTAGCTGCGTTTCGTGAATCCGCCATGATCGTCCGCGTCACACTGACGCCTGCTGCCTCTCGATCAACCAAGACCAAGGTAATGCCATCTGGATCACCTGAGTTGCCTGAAGAGCGGGCGGCCACAATAATTTTGTTGGCTACATGGCCATCGAGAACAAACTTCTTGCTACCGGAGACTTTAGCCGTGGCACCGTTTACTTCAGCCGTGGCCGAGACGCCCAATGGATTATGGTGCGCTCCTTCTTCTAGGGCGAGCGCCAATAGGAGTTCGCCTGAAGCGACCTGAGGTAAAAGCGTAGACTTCTGCTCGTCTGACCCACCCTCCAGAATACAACTCGCACCCAGACAGGCGGTTGCGAACAGCGGAGAGGCTGTTAGGGTTCGACCACACTCCTCGAGCACGACACCCATCCCGGTGTAACCAAAGCCCAAGCCACCAAAATCTTCTGGAATAATGATGCCTGCCCAACCCAGTTCGACCATCTGTTGCCAAGTCGCTTGATCGAAACCCAGATCGCTTTTGTCATCTCTCAGTTTTCGTAACTGTGTGATTGGGGTGTTGTTCGTGCAAAAGTCCTTTGCAGCGTCTTTGAGCATGTTTTGCTCTTCATTCAAGACCAACGCCATGTTTTCCCTCCGTCTAAAAACTCGACCGCGAAATAAGCGGCCTCCTGATGCGTGCCCATGCAGCACGCTCAAATAACACATGCAACCTTGGGTCCTACCCGTTGCTTGTTGGTCCGCTCAAAGCAGACCGACTACCGCGAGCCTCCGCGCTACACCATGCATCAGCTCCCTGAACGTCACCGTCTTGCACAACTCTCCGAGGCTTAGCTTTGGGACGGTCGCCTAAGACTACCGGCCCGCTTGGCTTTTAGGGTCTCAGTTCAACCAATGTTCAACCAATGTTCAACCAATAAATACTCAACCAATGTTAAAGCAATGTACGCGCAAGCGCCGGAGCATCTATCCATATCGCGCAGCGAACCTAGGTCCTGCGCTATTCACCGGCCGGATTGTAGCAGCTAAATACCCTCCACGAACCGCTAAGTCGCTCCATCAGGCCGAGCCCGCATTACACCCCGAAAGCGGATGCGATGTCTATGCTCGCGGCGCACGCAGATTGACCAAAAACCCATTGGCCGAAAGTGCTCAGGCATCAGGTAAGCTGAGCACCCGCTTGGCAATGATATTCAGCTGAACTTCAGACGTTCCCCCCGCGATGGTGCTGGCCTTGGAACGCAGCCAGGTTCGCGTCGTTGCAAGCTCATCAGCGGCAAAGCTGCTCCCTTCCCAACCCATAGATTGGGAGCCCATCAACGCCAATTGCAGCTCCATGCGCCGATTCCCTTGTTCTGAGCCGTAATATTTAAATAGCGAGGTTAAAAACGTGGGCGTGCCTCCAGACTCGCTCTCTTCGCTCGCTCGTCTCTGAGTGAGCTGGAATGCCTTACGATCCATTTCGTTTTGAATAATATCTCGCCGAAGATTGCCGTCACTCAATCTCCCGCAGGTCAGTCCTAGATGCTTTTTGGCGAGATCGGGCAAGGATCCAAAGTGATCGTATCGACCACGACTGCCCCCCGATGCCAATCCAGAAATTGAGCTTCGCTCATGCTGCAGAAGGCGCTTCCCCACAGTCCAGCCTCGATTGAGTTGCCCAACCAAGTTGTGCTTTTCACACCGAGCATCGTCGAAGAACGTTTCACAAAAGGGCGAGTTCCCACTAATGAGCCTGATGGGTTTCACTGTCACACCGGGCTGCGCCATATCGATCAGCACGAAACTGATGCCGTCGTGCTTGCTGGCTTTTGGATCGGTGCGCACCAAAGTAAATATCCAATCGGCGTACTGAGCGCCCGACGTCCATATCTTTTGACCGTTGACCTGGTAATAATCCCCTTGGTCCTCGCAGCGGGTCTGCAACGACGCCAAATCTGACCCCGCACCGGGTTCGCTGTACCCCTGACACCAGCGAATTTCACCCGAGGCTATCTTGGGTAGATGCTCCGCTTTTTGCGCATCCGTGCCAAAATCGAGCAAGGTGGGCCCAATCATAGAAAACCCCATGCCCTGGATCGGCGCCCTCGCATTAATCATGGCCATTTCGTCGCGAAGAATAGCCACCTCCGACTTTGACAAGCCAGCGCCGCCATACTCTGTCGGCCACGTGGGGGCCGTCCAGCCCTTCGCTGCCATTCGATCAAGCCAAAGCTTAGCCTCTGGATTTGCGTAGGTCTGGCGTGTGCCGCCCCCCACGATCTCATCCTCCGCCGCTGAACCCCGCGTCGAATCCGGGCAATTTGCGGCCAGCCACTCTCGGGTGTCTGCACGAAATGTTGATAACGACACGCTACCCTCCGATTCCAGAAGCCTCTTGCTTCGGACGTTAACAAAGGATCCGCCCCTCTGTCAGCCTCACGCGCGGATATTCATGAGACGTCACGCAGCCCTGACCTAGACGCTTACCAGCGACTGACGAAGGGTTTCTCGTGCTCTTAGCGCCAAGCTCTTAGTACAAAGCTCTTAATACCAAGCTCTTCGCACCGAACCGGATACATTCAGTTCAACGAGCCAACACCCTTGGCGTCCGCTATGATGCGTGCCAGAACTGAATGGAGGATGTCCCGTGCATTATGTGATTTATGGTGCAGGCGCGATCGGTGGTGCGATCGGTGCTCGACTGTTCAAGATGGGTTTTCCCGTCACGCTGATTGCGCGTGGGCAGCACTGTGAGATCATTCAACGTAAAGGACTGCGTTACCGGGATACCACCCGCGACGAGAGGCTCTCCATCGACTGCGTTAGTCATCCAAAGGAGGTCAGTTGGCGTGAAGACAGCGTTGTTATCGCGACGATGAAGGGCCAGGACAGCGAATCTGCATTCGAATCCTTGTTCGCCGTGACCGGAGACCGCTATCCGATTTTCTGCGCCCAAAATGGCGTCGCGAATGAGGCCCTGGCGCAACGATATTTTTCCAAGGTCTATGCCATGCTCGTCGTCCTGCCAGCCACTTACCTGACCCCAGGCGAGGTCATCCATTCAGCAGGAACGCCAGGGGGCCTACTGGATACCTATGGATTCAATCTGAATGCCATGCCTGAGACTGCGACCGAAGTCGCTGAGGCACTCACCCGATCTGGGTTCGCGAGTCTGGCAAACCCGGACACGATGGCCCTGAAACACGCCAAACTTCTTCAGAATCTCGGCAACGCGCTCGACTTGGTTCTGGAAGATCGAGATCACAGTCGCGAGATTATGCGTCTACTCAGACAAGAGGCGCTCGCTGTTTTCGATGCTGCCGGTCGACCTTGCGCGGATGCAACAACTTCGAGCGCCAGATTCAACTTAGTGGAACGAGGCCGAGTGATGGGTGCTACTCGCGGCGGCAGCTCGACGTGGCAGAGTAAAGCGCGAGGTCAATCTCGGATCGAGACGCCCTATCTGAATGGCGAGATTTGTCTGCTCGGACGGCAATACGGGATACCAACGCCCACCAATAATCTGGTCATGACATGGGCTTTTCATGCGATCTCAGATCAGGAATGGTCCATGATTTCCTCGGCGACGGCGCTGGACATGCTGCTCGGTGCGAGCAAAGAAAACTAAACGCGCAGATCGAGAGGGCTCGGTCCTTGGCAGCCCACTGACCCCCATGACGATTCTGCAGTTGATATGCGCTGGGACACCGGATCTTACGCCATTGCTTTCACCGCCCTCCGGCCTGCACCCGACTGAACTGCCCGGCCGGATAGCCCCGAAAGCCCTTTGGGCGAACCGTCAGTGCCACTGCCAAATCGCGGGTCAAAACTCAGGCAGCCTCGCTTCAAGCATCAACTGGGCCACTCGGAGTGCTTCTTGCAGGCTGGTGGCATCAGCAATGCCCTGGCCAACAAGGTCATACGCCGTGCCATGATCAACTGACGTTCGAACAAACGGAATGCCCAGCGTCGCGGTGACACTCCGTTCAAAATCCTTGACCTTGATAGGGATGTGACCTTGATCATGGTAGAGCGCCAAGACCGCGTCGAATTCGCTCGCAATGGCTCGATTAAACACCGTGTCCGCTGGGAAAGGTCCGCGCACATCCTCCCGACACTCACTCACCAAGTATTCGACCGCTGGCCTAATTTCATCGACTTCTTCGCGACCTATCAGGCCACCCTCTCCGCCGTGAGGGTTGAGCGCAGCGATTGCAAGACTTGGAGATACATAGCCCCAAGCGCGAAGCGAATCCAAAGCCAGACGGGACTTCTCAATCAAGATATCTTTTTTCACGAAACGCACCGCATCGCCCAAGGATAAGTGCGTGGAGAGGTGGACGACTTTAAGACCCGTTGTCATCAATAGCGTTGCCGTGAGCGGCGCATGAGTCAAACGCGCTAGGATTTCCTGGTGCCCAATATCTCCAACGTATCCCGCGAGTTGCACAGCAACTTTATTGATCGGGCACGTCACCACACCCGCCACACGACTGGAGAGGCAGGCTTCAACCGCATGCTCAAAATAAAGAACTGAGGCTTGACCGCCAGCCGCAGACGCTTGCCCGAAGATAAATGTATCCAAGTCGAGGGGGCTGGGGTCGAATATCGCAAGCCCCTCACAAGCATCCAGGTTCTCCAGCGTGGAAAGTACCGTCCAACTGGGGCACTTGAGCCTCAATTGCTCAGCCGTTTTTTCTAAAAGCGCTGGCGACCCGAAGATCACTAAATGCCGAGTCGCCTCCCCCAGCGCACACAATGATTTCGCCAAAACCTCGGGACCAATACCCGCGGGATCCCCCATGGTCACCGCGAGATGCTTGGTCATCGGTTTAAATCTCGAATCAATTGCGCAACCATTTCCGGTGCTTGCATTGGAATGAAGTGGGTCAATTCAGGGTGATATCGATCAGTGCCCTGGGGTAATCGATTGGCAAGTTCGGGCCAGGTCGGCGATGCACTGAAGTCCAAGGTTTCTCGTTCACCAATCCGTTGTTTCGCTCGAACCACAGTAATCGGCAAAGTCAGCTCATCCAAGCGATCGAGCAGCCGTGATTGTGCGCTGCCCATATAAATTGCAGCTTCCGTTTGAGGGCGGCATGCGAGCGAGACGCCGAGGCCATCCTCAGCAGGCACGGACCCCCACTGACAGTAGTCCCTGAGCACTGCAGGCAGCCAGACACCATAAGACCCCTTGGTTTGAAAGTTCTCGATCATTTGATCAACAGATTCAAAATAATTTCGTCGACGAGACACCGGATGCTCTCCCGACTCATTCAGGAATTTGGAGTGCTCATGCTTACCTTCATCATAGATTGTCGGGGACAAAATCACTGGATCAAGCAACAAGAGTTGATCAAAGAAGCCTGGTAGGTTTAGGGCCACTTCAGTGATGGCATGCCCCCCCATGGAATGTCCTATCGCAAGCGCTCCAGGCCCGACGATTTCTTGAGCAAAGACGGCCAAATCCTCAGCAAACGTTGTCCAGTCGTAGGGCCCTTGACTTGCACTTCGACCATGACCTCTTAAATCCACAGCGATGGCATGCCCTTCAAGTTGATTGAGCACTTGATCCCAACAACGCGCATGAAACCCGGTCGCATGAGCCAAGAACAACGTCTGACGGCCGGCTTCACGCTCGCCCCACTCGAACCAACAGAGTTCAACGCCATTAAACTGGCCATAGTGTTCGATCGGCTGCCGCTCTGTCATTCCAAGGTCTCCCCGTTCTGCGCGGCCTGAGCCGCGGCTGTTATAGGACATTCATTTGTCATCCGCGTACCGTGCACGCACCATCCACGTACCATCCGCGATCCTGAACATCAGCGTTTTCCGGCATGCACTATTGCACCCTTGCGCTTGACGCCTGATTGGGCTTGATCTATCCAGTGCTCGCCTTTGCCCGCAAATGCTCTGAGCCAAATCAGTCGGCTTATGACCCTAGCCTCAGCAGGATTCCAGGATCGATGCTTGAGATCAAGCGCAGCCCCTCGCTTCCCTAAAGCATAGCGACTGAACGCTAACTGCTCGATGGGTTTGGATGAGGAAGACCCAGTTTTGCTCGGTGCCACCGGTAGGCCAGAACGATCGATGCCATACTGCCAGCGACGACCCACAGGGCGATTCGGGGGCCCCAACCATTGGCAAATAATCCCCAACACGCAGCGCCCAACGGCATACCACCCAAATTGGCTAACGAATAAACAGCAAGGACCCTGGCACGATATTGCTCCGGCGCCGCGCTCTGAATCATGCTTCGACTCATACTCATGGGTATCGTGCCACACATACCCCAAATGAATACGGCGACCAGAAACCAGACAAATTCCGTGGCGAGTGACCCTGCGATCAGACAAAGGCCGCCGACCATCAGCCCGTGCAACATCGCGTTCATGGGGCGTTTAATTTCTTTTCGAGACATCAGCACCGCGGTCATGACGATTGTTCCAAAAACGAACGCAATGAAACACTGAGCCATTTCCCCCGCACCTCCCGCAAATGCATCTCGAGCCATCAACGGCACCAGGACCACATAGGCTCCACCGTACATAAAGCTCATGAGAAAAACGAACAAAATGACGGGACGCATAATTGGCGAGCCCTTCACTAAATCAAAACCAACCCAGATTGAACTTGCTACGCTCGACGAGTCGGACTGGGTCTGCGCGGGTCGTCCCTGCGATGCCAAGGGATAAACAAAGGCAGCACCAATCACCATGATCAAGGCCTGCAAATAGAGCAGAAGTTCCGGTCCGCTGGTCTCAGCCGTCCCACCGGCAATAAATCCGATCATCTGGCCACCAAAACTGAGCCCCATAACCAAAGTCACGGCCCGTTGCAGCCGATCACCCGCTAACTCGCTCAGCATGCCGTCCCTTGCAGGTTGAACAAATGCCGTCACGACCCCAATGGCTAAGGCGTAGAAAATCAGATGGGTGTATGTGAGTTCCCCCCGAGCAATCGCCATCGACAGCATCAGCGGCGGAATGGCCGCCAGGAGGTGACAGGCAGCGATGATATGGGCCCGATTGACGCGATCGGCCAGAATACCCCCCGCGATAATCAACAACATAATTGGCGCTTGCAAACTCATCTGAGCAAGTCCTAGCCGCTCTGGGCTCTCGTGCAACACCACAACCAAAAGCCAAGGAAACAGCACCGTTTGGATGCCCGTTGGTGCAACAAAACTGAGCACACCGGCGAGATAAAAGTAGCCTGACTTGTGATTCATCGTTCCTATTAATCTCGCTCATCGAACGCGCGTTCGATCACCTTTGAGATTCCCGAGGCGAGCCTAAGGTCTCTGTACTGGCATGCTTACGACACGAATCTGCGTGCTTGAGGCACTGGGTTATTTGCGTCTTGGTTTATCAGTTGGTTGGCTTTGAGCATGCCTAAAGACTGGCAATGGCGCAACGCAAAGGGTGACAACGCTAGCGGAACCCTGTCTTGATAAAGGGGACAGTTGTCGCTCTCGGCGCATTCAGGCTTTTTGATCTGGAACTAAGAAAAGCCCCTGCTCTTCTTCGCTGAAACACCCTGAAGACAAAGCTCGCCCCTTAGGGAGAAGCTTCAAAGGAGAAGCTTGAACCTCAAGCTCAACGCTTGAACAGGTCCTCTTCAATATTTCCGAAAGACTTAAATTCAATCGCATTGCCTGACGGATCCAGAAAAAACATCGTGGCTTGTTCACCAGCCTCTCCTTCGAAACGAATGTAAGGCTCGATGACGAATTCAATCTTTGCGGACACTAGCCTATCTCGAAGTTCTCTCCACTCGGGCAGCTCGAGGACGACGCCAAAATGAGGCACGGGTACACCCTGACCATCGACCGGCCGACTGGCGCGATCAGCAGCGTAGTTGGCCACCTCATGACACACTAGCTGGTGCCCATAAAGATTAAAATCAATCCATTGCGTATCCTCCCGACCACGGCTACAACCGAGCATGCCTTCGTAAAAGGCGGCCGCAAGTTTCAAATCATGGACGGGAATCGCAAGGTGAAAGGGTGTCAGCGTCATGTCTTCATTTTTCCCGTTGATCGTGGATTCACTGCCCTTGGATGCTGCCTTTGGATGCTGACTTTGAATGACGACCTAGGATGGCGACTTTGGACGTCTTGGCCCCGACTGATCGTGTTGGAGCGCTAGCCGGTCAAACTACGATAAACCTTGGACAGCTCTTGCGGAAGCTGCGTGACATCCTGGATGACCATATATTGTTTGTCAGGACACATACGGCGCAAATAATCGTGTCCTGATGGGTCCACGGTCAAACAAAATGTCTGGACGCCCAGTTTCTTCGCTTCCATTAAGGCCTTCGTCGTGTCGTGAATGCCATAGTCTTTATCGTTCCTGTCATGTCCGTAGTCGTGATCCTGCGGATAACCATCGCTGATCATGATTAAGGCTTTTATTCTAGATTCTGTTTGTTGAAGCTTTTGCGCGGCATGACGAATCGCGGGCCCCATTCTGGTACTGCGGCACGCCTTGATACCCCCAATACGAGCACGACTCTGAGCATCGAGCGGTTCCGAGAAGCCCTTGCACTGAAAGTACTCGACTTGATCCCGGCCGTAGCCACTGAAACCTGCAACCCCATACAGATCACCCAGCGATTCCAGCGCTTCACACATTTGGATCACCGCGTGTTTTTCGAGATCGATGATTCGATCACCGGTTGGCTCTACAAACACGTAATCGTCATCCCAATCAAAGTCATGGTAAACCGGCGTCTCACCTTGCGAAGGAGCTTCTATCCTGTCGTCAGTCGAGGCGCTCATGTCTAACAGAAACAAAGTCGCCACATCCCTACCGCGTCTTTGCGACTGGATGTAGAGTTGCTCTGTTGGCGTCTTACCCATTTTTCTGTCAATGACGGCGTCAATGGCTCGCTCTAAATCTAACCACTCACCATCGATCATGCCTCGCTGTTTGACGAGCAGTTCAGGCTTTAGTCGGCTCAATTGAGCGCGCACCTTCTTTTGCAAATGCGCGTGGTCCCGCACAGACGTTTCGTAGTACGCGAGATCTTCCTCAGGATCGAGAATTTCCACGAGTCGACACCAGCGGCGACGATAGTCCGTGATGGTGTAATCCCACTCGTCGTAATACTGCTCAACCACGCGGTGCGCCTTGTTAGGCCGGGTTTTCCCCAGCTGCCCCTCTTCGAGACTGAAAGCCTCTCGATTCTTCTCTTGGATCTCTGGGGTCTCATCGAGCTCGGTCATAAACTGACCCTCACCGATAGGAAGATCTCGCTCATTCATCGACTCAATATCGAGCTCGCTCGCATCGATAGGCAACCCCATTTCCACTGCATGATCGCCCGCGGTCACTTCATCAGGAATTTCCTCGTCGAACAAAGGCACCATGGCCCCCAACTCGTCAGCAGGTAGCCGTGACCGCGGTAGACCTTCAAGCCAATCGGCCAGTCCAACGCCTCGGTATTGCTCAACTTCGAAGTAAAGTTTCTCAAGCACGTGAACAGAATCTCGCCAATGGGTGCCTTTGAGAGACAAAGGCAACAGGTGGTTCGCCGCGGCCTCAAATGCCCTGGTCTTCATCATCGAGGGGACCACGGTTGCCTCAAACTCATGATTTGCAATGAGCAAGGCTGCGCCTAAAGCTGTTAGCGCATCTGAGATTTCGGTTTCGTTAGAACTGGCGGCTATGAGAAGCGTGCTCGGCAGCCAATGCCTAATGCCAGCGTATTGGTGCTGCCAACACCAATCAATTCGATGTCCCTCGATGAGCGACAGTAGATCCAGCGCCAATTGTGGATCCGGGTAGCGCCGGATAATTTGCTCGATCTCAGGCATTGCCGCCTCGTAGCCAAATATCAGCCAACCGATTCGCTGAAGAATACGATGACAGTAGACTCGAATATTCGCTTGGCGACTGCTTGCAAGCGCAATCCAATCTGGTAAGACAATCAAACGCGGCTCGAAATCTTCTTCGGAAACCCCCGGGTTCGATCCCTGCCCCTGCAAACTGAGCTGCTGGCCCGACCCTTTAAGGACCCAAGTTTCGCCAGACATCGCTTCTGCGAACAAGGAAAATACGCGCCGTTCCGCGTCAAGACGAACTAAGCCCTGCAGAGACTCAAGCAAATCGATCGATTCGGCAGACTCGACACTAAAAAACGCTTCGGATCGCTCAGGGTGACTGTGACTGAGGCGATGCCCATGATCGAGCCATGCAAGGCAAAGAGCCTCATCAAGCAGTGGCAGTCTAGATGCGTGGCGCAACACCAGTTCAGCCTCGCCAATTGATTGCGATTGAAGAAGCATCGACTGGATGACCGTCACTTGGCTTGAATCATCCGGCAAATTAGCCATGCCTTGGAGCACCCCGGCGAGCGATCCTCCCAGCGTCAGCAGATGGTGCAGGCACGTAAACCAGCCCTCATCCAACCTCGCTGCCAATCCCGGCTCAACGAGCATCCAATTCAGGAGATCGAGTCTTGCCTGTTCAGCGCCTGACTCAAGGCCATCAATCAATTCCCAAAGCCGGTTCGGCGTTTCGCTGCTCAGCAGCTTTTCGAGTAGCGGACGGTCGTTCTCTACAACCAGGATCATTAGACGCATCCAGGCAGAAAAGGACTTGTTTGTGTCTACCCGTGCCCTGCTTTCAGCGGCGGTCAATACTCGGACCAACAATTGGGAGGCGTAATTGAATGCCGACTGAACTGAAAGAGCCAGTTTGAGCACCGACTCCACTCGCGAAACCGCAAGCTCGGATGGTGCCGATACAACGAATTGCCAAAACGTTCTTGCTGGCTCGAAACTCACTGCGGCCAACCGAGCCGAGCCTTCACCCCAATCCATCAACTGCTCGAGCGCGAAACGGCCATGAAGGTCGCCAACCGCCTTGATCAAGGCTGAGGCTGCTTCCCAGCCATGCCAACCTGAATCGATCAATAAGATCAGCACGTCATCTAGGCGTTCACGATCCCGTGCGGCAAGATTCAGCTGCTGGACCAGAGCAAGGTAAGCTTTTCCGGTTCCTTCATTCTGTTTGAGCAACCGCTCACTTAAACCACGGCTCATGGTTCCAAGGTCTTGCTCATGTTGGAAAAATCGCCTCGACGACCTGTCGCAAAGCTGCCTGAACGTCCGAGTCGTCTGATACTGCCAGTGTCACGCCAACGTCACAGGCGCGCCTTGGAGCGAGCCCGCCAGCCATCATCTGGCCCGCATAGATCAGCAATCGCGTGCTCACACCCTCGTCAAACCCGTGATCTGAAAGCTGTCTGATCTTTTGGCCAAGGTGCGCTAGTTGCTCTGCCAGCGCCTCACTCACACCACTTTCGTGGGCGATGATGGCGGCCTCATCCTCAAGGCACGGGTAGTCAAATTCGATGGCAACGAAACGTTGACGGGTGCTGGTCTTCAAGTCCTTGAGCAAGTTCTGATAACCCGGGTTATAGGAGATCACCAACAAAAAATCGGGGTGGGCGTCGAGGATTTCGCCTTTCTTTTCGACAGGCAAAATACGACGGTGATCGGTCAGCGAGTGGATCAGAACAGTGGAATCCTTTCTAGCTTCCACGATTTCGTCGAGGTAGCAGATGCCGCCTTCCTGAACGGCAGCCAAAAGCGGTCCATCCTGCCATACCGTCTCATCGCCTTGGAGCAAGAACCGACCAACCAGATCCGTCGCTGACAGGTCTTCGTGACACGCCACGGTTCGAAGCGGATACTCGAGTTGCTTGCGCGTATCAGGCGCATCCTCACCTCGATAAATCGTATGAACAACGTGCTCGACGAATCGCGTCTTACCACAACCGGTCGGACCCTTGAGCAGCACAGGGAGACGCTGCTCATAGGCGGCCTTAAAGACATCGATCTCATCCGCGACCGGCAGGTAATAAGGCGCTGTAAGTAACTTCGATGATTGTGTTACTTGATCAAGCATTAACGGTTCTCCCACTTGGGTGCTCGCCCTTCCAGGTAGGCGGCAACACCTTCTTTATAATCTTTCGTCCGACTCATCGTCTGGATCTGTTGCTCGCTAAAATGCACACTCGCTGCAATATCGCGATGCCAATCCAGATACAGTTGATATTTGGTCATTGCCAACGCCCCGGGCGCGTTGGTTTGAATCATCGCCTTCGCGTATTTCAAGACGCGATTGAGCAACTGATCAGCGGGGAACAACGCGTTGACCATGCCGAAGGCCTCCGCTTCATCCGTACTGAATTTCCGACAGGAAAGCAGCAAATCGCTTGCCCTGGTTGTGCCGATCGTACGTGGCAATATCCAGGACAGGCCATACTCCGCGGGAAAATTCAGCTTCCCATGCGCGGTCGAGCAGTTGACCCCGGGAACCGCAAATCGAAGATCCGCGAACATCGCAATCGCTAGCCCCACCCCAGCGGCAGGACCATTGATCGCCGCGATAATGGGCTTTTTGATACCAAACTGAAAAGCAAAACTCGCATCGAACTCTGGGCGCACACCAAACCCTGGCCGAGCCATTACCTCTGGGGTTCCTGGGTCATAACCACCCTGAGTCACGTGATGCTGGAGCGCCGAGCGATCGGCCCCAACGCAAAAACTCCGCCCGGCACCCGTGACAACTATGGCACCTATCCCGGGATCTTCCGCCAACTCAGCCAACCCGTGGCGGTACTCTGCGTGCATCCGCCCCGTCCAGGCGTTATTTCGCTCTGGCCGATTGAGCGTCAACACCCCCACGCCTTCGTCAGAGGTCAATGTCAGCGTTTTAAGTTCCATCGACGATCGCCTCTATTGCACGAGTGAGCCTATCACCCCCAGATGAAAAAAAATGATCGAGCCCTTCGAGCTCTTGAAGTTCGATGCCTGGTAACGATGCGTTGATCAGGGTTGCCGTGGAGAAAGGATCAGCCGTGCCGACCACCGCGCCCCTAACCTGGCGAACTCGATCTGGGTTTACGCGTGCATCTTTAAGCAACCCCATCGCTGGCGCGATCAGAAGCACTTTGGTGTCGCTGGGCAGAAGGCTAAGTGCGGACGTCAGCAAGGCGCCACCATACGAATAACCAGCGGCCCACTTAAGCGTCAGACCCGCCAGCGAAAAATAGCGACAAACCGCCTCAAGACACACCGCCTCCGAGAGATCGCCCACAGATCGACCCGTCGATTGCCCCACACCCGGAAGATTGAAGCCGCACACAGCGAACCCTCTCATAACAAATGCCTCACGGACGAGCGCTAAGATGCCGTCGTCCATTGACCCACCGTAAAGCGGATGAGGATGGCAGAGCAGTACCCATGGCAAGGCACTCTGGTCTTGAGCCGCCTCGGGCAGCCATCTTTTCGCCTCGAGTGCGCCCTCGTCTGTCGGAATCATGAAGGTTTGATTGGTTAAGGCCATGATGATTATTTTGAGACCGGAGAAAAGTTAAAACGCGGTGCTGGGCACTAAAGTTTAAAGAGCCTCAGCCTAACGCTAGTGAGACGTTCTGAACAAGGTTAGTTAACCCTTTATACTGCAGCATCACCAAGTTTGATTCATCAGACGCTTGGCTTTGATCCAGAGCGTCACAACAATCAGAATGATCAAGCTCACTCAAGCAACTCGCCAGACCTAAAAGACGAATACCGCCCTCATGATTCGAAACCCCCTGCGTTACATCCTGATTGCCGAATGCCTCGGATTGGCCGTGCTCGGGCTGACCTTTGGCTTCGCGATTTTTCTGCTGGAAATCTTGATCACGGGCCTCCTTGGCTACGGGATCATCAAACGCTCCGGCCAATCGCTTTTAGCCTCAACTCGCCAAGTGCAAGGCCTAGGGATCGCCGATTTGAGATTGGCCCCCAAGCAACTTCTGATGATGTTTGCAGGGGTATGTCTCTTGCTGCCAGGATTACTGACCGATTTAGCCGGCATCGCACTCTTCTTGCGGGCCGCGCCCGGGGGCGCGAGCGCCTCGCAGTCGGGCGCTGGGGAATCCGGGGTGATCGAGGGTGAATTTGAAACGCTATCTGACTCGAAACCCCAATTGCCTAAATCTCGCTCGCCAGATTCAAAGCCCTAGAACTGATTTGGCAATGATGTCGTGTTGAATTTCGCTCGTTCCACCTGCCAGCGTGAACCCCCGATGGTGATAACGACCACTGGCAATCATATCGATCGATTCATGACAAATCGGTGTCGCGTCCTCCTCCCGCTGAAACCGATTTTCGGGCAGCGCGTAATCACCGATCAACTCCATGAGGAGCGTATCAAAGGCTTGCACCAGTTGACTGCCTTGTAACTTCAACATTGAAGGCTCAGCACCTATGACGCCGCCCTGATCAAATTTAGTCAACAATCTCAGCGCCGAGGCCTCGAGAGCCTCCAGACGAATTCGTGTCTCAGCAAGGCGATTTGTCCAAGCCTCGTCGCCCGCAAGCGTGATAGGGGGTTCGGCTAAGAGTTCTAAGAGGCGCCGACAAATTCGTTGGTTCTCCCCGACTCTGGAGACAAGCAGCCTCTCATCTCCTAACAAGCTTTTAGCAACGGACCAACCCTGGTTTTCGCCACCCAGACAATTCTCTTTGGGGACCAGCGCATCCTCAAAAAAGACCTGATTCCAAAGCCGCACCCCGTTAAAAGCCAGTAAAGGTTTGACCTCTACGCCGGGCTGATTCATGTCCATCAACAAAAACGTGATCCCCAGTTGCTTCTTGGCGTCTGGGTTGGTTCGCACCAGAAGGAAAATATGATCCGCGACCTCCGCGCGCGAGGTCCAAATCTTGGAACCGTTCACCACATATTGGTCACCATCGAGCACCGCACGCGTACTCACGCTGGCCAAATCTGACCCCGCGCCCGGCTCGGAATAGCCCTGGCACCAATTCATGTCCTGATTCAATATTTTTGGCAGGTAGTGTGCCTTTTGGGCCTCACTGCCATATTTGATGATGGCCGGTCCGACCATGTTGAATCCAAACCCCTCCGTTTGCGGCGCGTGGTGCACTCGCATCGTCTGGTCAAACAAATGACGACGCAGCATGTTCCACCCCGTGCCGCCATATTCGAGCGGCCAATTCGGCGCCGCCCAACCTTTCCTGTTAAGGGTCCGGGTCCATTCATCTAAGTAAGCTTTTGGCACCGGCTCACCAAACTTGACCCGACGAGCCATGGCGGGATCGAGTTCCGCCGTAATGAACCCAGCAATTTCTTCAACAAAAGCAGCATCCTCAGGGGATAATCTGTATCGCATGACACACCTCACGGTTCTCAGAGACCGATCATAAGTGCGCAGACAGAGTTCGCTCAAGCGAACCCTTTGAAGAGCGTTTTCGCGTGTCTGCGGAGCCGCGCCTATGCCCAGGCAAAGCGCGCAACATGGACCAGCAAGCAACCGCTCTCGGTTTGCAGGCAGACACCGCGCTCTTTATCATGGCGCCCGCTTCATTCATAACTCACAACATCCACAATCCGATCAACGCAACAGCGACCATGTCCAATCTTTTCCGAGTGATGCCCTACATCCAGCGCCATGCGCTGGCGTTTTGGAGTGGCATGGCAGGTCTACTCGTTGCAAGAATCTTCGAAGCCCTAATCCCCTTCTACCTCAAAGAAGGTATTGATACCTTGACGGCGGCGGGGAACCTCACGGCGCCTCAAGGCGAAAGTGCCTTCAATCAGGTCCTAACCGCACTCGAGGGACCTGTTAGCCTCATCGTTCTCTGCGTTCTCGGTCAGCTCTCCATCACCATCGTCAGCCGAATCCTCATCCGCCAGGTCGGTGTTTACGCCGCCTACTCGCTACGCAACCGACTGTTCGACCATCTGCAAAAACAGGGCCCATTGTTCTACACCCGCTTTGCCGTGGGTGACCTGATGGCACGCGCGATCAATGATATCGCCAGAATTCGAGAGTTTGTTGCAGGCACCATCAGAACCACAATGGTGCTCTTTTTCACTGCTGTCGTCGGACTGAGCTTCATGTTCACCCTATCTTGGCAACTGACACTGAGCGTTTTGCTACCCATGCCGCTGATCACCTGGGTGGCCCATCGATACGCGGGCGTAATCTACGCGCGCTCGCAGAAGACGCAAGAAGGGTTCGCGGAGCTCTCCACCTTCGTTCAGGAGAACTTAAATGGGATCAGAACCGTTCAGGCCATGGCTCAGGAAGGTCGAGAAATCGAACGATTCGATATCAGTAATCAGACGTTCACGGAAGACAACCAAGCGCTCTTCTCGGCGAGTTCTGCCCTTGGCGCATGGATGCCCGTTTTGGCTGGATGTTCAACGGTTGTGTTAATAGGGTACGGCGCGCACCTGGTTGAGACGGGTGCAATCACCTTGGGCACCTTCGCCGCCTTCTTTTCTTACCTCGCATTGTTACTCTGGCCGATCAGGGAGGCAGGCTCGATCGTCACTCAGTGGCAGCGCGGCGCGAGCGGCGCCGATCGCTTGTTTGAAATTCTCGATCAACAACCTGAAATTCAGGATCAACACTCAGACCGCCACCCAGAACTACGCGGCGAGATTTTGTTCCAGTCCGTGGGGTATCACTATGAGGGTAAACCCCACCCTGCCCTCAAGGACATTTCGTTCACCGTGGCTCCGGGCGAAACACTGGCCATCATTGGCCCAGTAGGCTCTGGCAAATCGACGCTGCTCAGACTCCTGGTGCGCCTTTTAACCCCATCCACGGGGCAGATTTTGATCGACGGCCACGCGATCGAAGACTATCCGCTCGAGTATTTGAGGCGCCATGTGTGCATGGTCCTGCAAGACCCATTCCTTTTCGCTGATAGTCTTGCCGAAAACATTTCTTACGACGATCCAGGTCGATCTCTTGAAGCCATTCAAGAAAGCGCCGCGCTGGCAGCACTTGAATCAACCCTTAACGAGTTTCCCAGCGGATTGGACACGGTGATCGGCGAGCGCGGCGTCACACTCTCCGGGGGCCAAAAGCAAAGAGCGGCCCTCGCGCGCGGTCTCATCCGAATGGCACCGGTGCTGATTCTAGACGACTGTTTTTCTGCCGTGGACACGGAAACCGAGGAGCACATACTCAATGGGCTCACTGAGCATCGAAGAGAGGTCACGACGCTGATCGTCTCAAACCGAATTTCGACGGTTCGTCATGCAGACCAGATTCTCTTTTTATCGTCTGGCACTGTGATCGAGTCCGGCACTCATGCTGAACTCATCCAACTCGGCGGCGCATACTTTGAGCTCGCGCGACAACAAAATGCTCTGGCACCTCCCAGTGTTGATGACTCTGCCCCTGACGCGCTTAGGTCCGAAACGGTCGAGGCGTTAGATCCGGCTGGAGGCAATTCATGACCCCATCGGATCCGGCTGCTCTGAGGCCTCAGGCGCAGGCCGTCGACGGCTATTCAGTTCAGCAAACTACCCGACTCGACCACAGTGTCTTTGATGCGGATATTCATGGCCAAGCCATGAACCTCCAGTACCTCGGTCGTATTCTTAGCTGGGCGAAACCACACGCCCGTATAGGCTTTCTCTCGATCGCCCTCGTCTTACTCGCAGCGACACTGACTGTTTTGCTCCCTGTCCTCATCGGACGAGTGGTGATCGATGGCATCCTGTTCGCCACACCGACGAGCGCAGCGCCTGATTTTGGTTTGATGTCACTCACGTCCCTGGTGTCTCGCGGGCTGGAAAGCTCGACCCTCGTGGGCGCCTGTTTGGTGTTTATCGTCATGACGCTTTTATGCCACGGGCTCTATCATGCCCATCGCGTACTGCTTTCAAGAACGGTGCTGAATGCCTTACGTGATCTCAGGCACGACCTTTTCGCTCACATGGAACGTCGACCCGCAGCTTTCTACGACAAAGTCGCTGTCGGGCGCGTCATGACGCGAATCACCAACGACATCCAAGCATTGTTTGATCTGCTAATGGGCGTTGGGATGCTTGCCGGCGAGTTTGTTCCTTTTTTCCTTGCGCTCATCGTGATGTTCTCGATCGACGTCACTTTGACGTTATGGCTATTAATCGCCGTACCTGTCTTCGCGGTGTTCACACTTGTCTTTCGACGCGCCACTCGGCGGGTCTACCGCGATATCCGTTCGAGTGTTTCGCAGCTCAATCAATACCTTCAAGAGAACCTCTCTGGTATTCAAATTGTCCAGCTCTCGAACCGAGAGCGGAGAAACCTCAACACCTACTCAGAAATTAATCACGCCAATCAAACGCAAGAAATCCGTGCCATCAGAATGGAAACTGCCTACGGCGCCTTCATGGACAACATGGTCAATCTGGCACTCGCGTTAATTCTCTGGGTCGGAGGCCAATCGGTTCTGAAGCTTGAAATGACACTGGGCAGCGTCGTGCTGTTCACGCAATTCGTGGATATGTTCATTCGGCCCATCCGCGTCATGGGCCAGCAGTACAATGTGCTTTTTAGAGCCATGGCCAGTGCAGAGCGCATCTTCCAAGCGCTGGACTGGCCGGAACGCATCACTGAGCCGCAAGCACCTCACGAACCCGACCAGCGCCTGCAAGGCGCGCTGCGATTCAACCACTTGAATTTCGGCTATCAACCCGGTCACCCCGTGATCAAGGATTTCACGTTATCCGTTTCTCCTGGGGAAAAATTGGCCGTGGTGGGGCCCACGGGTTCTGGAAAATCAACGCTCATCCGTCTTCTGGTGCGCTTCTATGATGTTGACGATGGGATGATTTATCTCGATGGCGTTGACATCAATCACTATCGCAGCCAGACGCTCAGGCGGCGAATCGGGGTTGTGCTTCAGGACTTCCACATCTTTTCAGGATCGATCTTAGACAACATCCGGCTGGGCAATCCCAAAATCAGTCGCGAGGACGCTATTCGCGCTGCCGACGCCGTTCATGCCACACCCTTTATTGAGCGTCTCGAAGAGGGCTTTGACACGCCACTCAACGAGCGAGGCCAGAATTTATCTCAGGGTGAGCGTCAGCTCCTGGCTTTTGCCCGCGTCTTAGCGTCTGATCCAGAAATATTGATACTGGACGAGGCCACCGCAAGTATTGATACCAAGACCGAAGCCATCGTCCAATCCGCACTTGAAAGGCTCATGCAAGGTCGAACGTCCATTATCATCGCCCACCGCCTGCAAACGATCCGGTCTGCTGACAGGATTCTTGTGCTCAAGCATGGTGAGACGCGCGAACTGGGGACCCATGAACAATTGATGGCCCAACGTGGAATTTACTACACCCTGACCCAATTGCAGTTCCAGGATGTGATTGCCTAAGAGCTCAGCGCTTACGCAAAGCCTGTCCAAACGCTGTCCCATCCAAAGGTAAAACACAGACCACTGCGGGCACATAGGCGGTGGTCACCAAGCGTGCTTGTCCTGCCGCTAACTCAACATCAAATATCTCCACCCTGCCTGGGTCTCTCGATGCGACGACCAACAGGCCGCGCACCCAGGTGAAGTGCCTCGGATAGGCGCCGGTACCCAATCGACGCTTAACAGCTAGCATCTGGTTATCGGAGGTATCAAAACAAACCACGTCGTCTAGCCCGCGGTTAGAAACCCACAGTTCAGACCTTTCCTCGTTAAACACAATCTCGGCAGCTTCACTAAACACATCGCAGCCTGAGGGTAACGTTGGAACTCCGATCCCGACGGTTTCTTTTTCATAGTGGCAGACAAACACTTGATTACTGAGTTCAGCTAGCACCCAGAAGAGATCCGGGTCAGAGGAAAAAGCCAGGTGACGGGGACCTGAACCTCGTGGCAGGGTCCATCGTCGAGTACAACGAAACCCCGGGCCTTGGGCTGGCGCTTCGGGATTCCCCTCATAACAGTACACCTCGTCATTGCCCAAATCGCAGATCATAAGCGAATCATCATCTCGCCAATAAACGAAATGCGCGTGGGGCGCCGCCTGACGCTCATAATGTCGCCCTGGCTCGTCCCGTCGTCGGGCAAAATCCGCTCGATGGTCAAGTGAGAGCTGATGCCCTTCGATTTCGCCCTCGCTGTCTAAGGAAAAGAGTTGAACAGTCCCGGACGAATAGTTTGCAACCGCGAGCCAGCGCCCATCAGGGCTGACAGCAAGATGACAAGGATCATCCCCGCGTGTTGAGTGCCTTTCGCACTGTCGCACCGTGCCACCTTCAGCCACTAGGCTGCTAACCCAACCACCGCCGTCATCGGCGCCCATCTCTTCGACCAGGTAGACTTTCGGCCTAGTGGGGTGCGCGCAAAGAAACGAGGGGTTTTCTACCGCAAGGTCTAGCTCTGCCGCTTGCAGAGCGGATGCCGGCTCAGCGTTTAAGCAATAGAGTCCTTGCGATTGTGTGCCTTGGGTGTAGGTGCCAGCTAAGAACTGCATGGTCGAGGCTCGCTTTTTCGAAGGCGCCATTAAACCATGGCCGCAAAAGAATAGGGCTCCGGCTCTCTGCCTCTCGGAATTGACTCGTTCGGTTGGACCAGTCGCGCTATGCTGCCCTTCTTTCAGATGGCGCCTTGATGCCCTCCTTTCGCACGCTCAATCAAATCGCTGGCCCTATTATTTTGGCGAACCTCGCGACGCCTCTTCTGGGTTTTGTGGATGTTGCGGTCATAGGCCAGTTGGGCGAAGCGCATCTACTCGGAGGCCTAGCCCTCGCGACGATGGTGTTCAGCTTCCTGTTTTGGGGGTTCGGTTTTCTCCGAATGGGCACAACCGCCCTGGTGGCAAATGCGGTTGGCGCTGAAAACCTTGTATCGACACGACAAATCCTCGTCAGGGTCCTCTCACTCGCGGCCGTCATCGGCACCCTGATCTGGCTCATCCAGTTACCTCTCAGCCAAGTCATTTGGCGACTAACCGACGGCTCCGTTCTCGTCGAAACCACCGCAGACACTTATTTTGCCGTGCGCATTTGGGGCGCACCCTTGAACCTCCTTTTCATCGGCATCTCAGGCTTTCTGTTGGGCATGGGTCGAGCCCGAGCCGTTTTAGCGCTCCAGCTGCTCCTTAACTTTACCAATATTGCCCTCGACGTTGTGTTCGTTTTGGTTTGGCACCGAGGGGTTTCCGGCGTCGCTGAAGCAACGGTTTGGGCTGAGGGCCTCGGTGTCCTTTTCGGGCTATATCTGGTCCGGCGTGAGCTGCTTGGCTTAACCTTCATCGAAGCCCACCGCGCACTGATTGATGCTGGCGCCTGGCGCGAGCTCTTGCGCGTTAATCGTGACATTATGGTGCGCACGCTCTGCCTCATCTTTGCGTTCGCCTGGTTTACTAATCAAGGGGCCATTTTTGGTGACCAGGTTCTTGCAGCCAATTTAGTGCTGATGCAGTTCATCGCATTTGCTGCTTTTTTCATCGATGGCTATGCCAATGCGGCAGAGGTCATCATCGGTCGAGCCCGAGGCGCGCTCGACCCGCACCGCGTGCGAGCCGTCATTGCCACAAGTCTAAGGGTTGGTTGGGTCGCGGGTTTAATCATGAGCCTCTTGTACTTACCTATTATCCCTGCCCTATTACCCCTGATCGCAAAAGACACCCTCGTCGTTCAGCAAGCGAGCGAATTTATGCTCTGGGCCGTACTAACGCCGTTGCTATCGAGCAGCGCCTACTTGCTTGATGGGCTTTTCATTGGTGCGCTTGCGTCCAAGGCGATGCGAAATGCCATGATTCAGTCGCTTGCCCTATTCCTCCTCTCTTGGTGGGTGCTTCAACCTTTGGCAAATCACGGTCTGTGGGCTGCCATGACCCTCTTTTACGCGGCTAGGGCGTTGACGCTATGGCGAGCGCGTTCTGCGCTATTCCCTTGATTCGATCAAGCGCGACGCACCCTATTAATGCAAGCCGGCGCCTTAGCCGAATTCTCCACAATTTCGTATGATGGGTGGTGAACACCTACCCAGTTCAAGCAGAAACGATCATCAACGAGATCAACATGGGGCCTGCGCGCAACGATCGATCGCCGCCGAGTCTCGCTCGTATTGGGAACCAATCAAGATCAATCGAGACTAGAAGGATTACGCTATGAAAATTTCAACTTTGATGAGCTACGCCCATGGATTTCGTGGCGCAACGAAAGAGGTCGTCGAACTTGAAAAAGCAGGGCTGGACGTCGTTTGGGTGCCCGAGGCCTATTCATTTGATGCCGTGAGTGCCATGGGTTACATCGCAGCCAAAACAGAACGGGTCACGATCGCCTCGGGGATTCTTAACATCTATAGCAGAACCCCTGCCTTGATGGCGATGACCGCTGCAGGGATAGATGAAATCTCCGAGGGCCGTTTCATGCTCGGACTGGGTGCCTCAGGCCCCCAAGTCATTGAAGGGTTTCACGGCCTGCCGTACGACGCACCCGTGACTCGACTTCGTGAAGTGGTGGAAATTTGCAGAAAAGTCTGGTTGCGCGAGGAAAAGCTCACTTACGACGGGAAAAAGTATCAAGTTCCATTGCCCGCTGATCAAGGGACTGGGCTTGGTAAACCCCTCAAAATTATCAACCACCCCTATCGCGAAGATATCCCCGTTGCGCTTGCGACGCTCGGTGAAAAGAGCGTTGAGATGACGGCGGAAATTGCCGACGCATGGCTACCCGCTTTCTATATGGCAGAGGGTGCAGCGGCTGTATGGGGCGATGCGCTCAAAAAAGGCGCGGCTAAGCGAGATCCAGGCCGACCGCCCCTTGATATCTATGCAGGCGGGGCCGTCGCCATCGGTGACAACTTGGAATCTTATCGAGACATGTCACGTCCAGGCATCGCACTCTACGTTGGCGGCATGGGGGCCAAGGAAAAGAACTTTTACAATCAAGTCTTTAGAAAATACGGCTATGAGCAAGAGGCCGAAACGATACAGAACTTGTACCTTTCTGGTCGGAAATCTGAGGCTGAAGCCGCGATCCCCCAGTCTTATCTCGATGCCACCTCCTTAATCGGCTCCGAGGGCTTTGTGCGTGATCGATTAGCCAGCCTTAAAGCGCACGGCGTGACCTCTCTCAACGTCTCGTTCCTTGGCACGACCAGCGAAGAGCGGGTAAGAAACTGTGACCAATTGAGAAACCTAATCGAGAAAGTCTAGCCATCACGTACTCTTCCGTTGTTTTTTTAGGCAGGCACCTCAGTGCGCGCGACCAATTCATCTGACCAGCTTTTGGCTTTGGTACAGGCCTACTCTAAGAAGATGGTCGCGCTCGCGTCCATCGAAGAGGTCCTGTGGTTGCTTGCCCATGAGGTGATGGGTGTGCTCAACTTCGAAGATTGCGTGATTTATCTTGTCGATCCCGAGCGTCACATTCTGGTGCAAAAGGCGGCTTTCGGCCCGAAGAACCCAGAGGGTCAATTAATCAAGGACCCCATCGAGATCGCCATCGGCGCCGGCATCGTCGGGGATGCTGCTAAAAAGCAAACAGCGCAACGCGTCGATGATACATTGCTCGATGAGCGCTACATCCTTGACGATGAAGCCCGCCGATCTGAGCTTGCAGTCCCCATTGTCTACGAAGGCAAAACGATCGGGGTGATCGATTCAGAACACAGCGAACCCCAGTTTTACACCTCGACCCACCAGTCCTTTGTTGAGGCCATCGCGAATATCACGGCGAGCAAGCTCGCCGATTCAATGCGGCTCGCAGAGCTTGATCGGATGACCAAAGCGCTGGAGGACTCCCACCGAAACTTAAAGACCCAATCAGCAGAGGCGCTAAAATTTGCTCGCAGTGGCTCAGACCTCTTGGACCTCCGCCGTTCCTTACTTTCAAGAATCAGTCACGAAATGCGGACGCCGCTCAATGCCGTCATCGGCATGAGCGAGCTCCTCATGCTTGACGCGCCTGAAGGCCCGATGGCAGAGCCACTTCGAATCATTCATGAGGCGGGCAAGCACCTGAATGAAACCGTCTCTTTGATGCTCGCCTTTCTAGAAATCAGGGGTCGGGGTGAACGAAAGGAATCGTTTCGAGCAATCCATTTTAGAACTTATGTCACAGAACTGATCTCGGGGCGTTCAAACGGCGTCCTCCCCGAGCATGCAGAACTGGACTTGAACCATCTCGAATACCTCGGTGTTGACGTCGATGCGCTGACGCAAATACTCGAACCCATCATAGACAACGCGCTGAAGTTTGATCCTTCCCAACAGCTGAGGCTCTCGGCTAACAGGATCGATTTTGATGGGGATCCGGGACTTCGAGTCAAAGTTTCTGATCAAGGCCCCGGCATTGCGACGGACATTCATGACTCGTTGTTTGAACCCTTCATCCAGGGTCAGATCGTTAACCAACAACTTCCCACAGGACGAGGACTTGGTCTCGCATTGGCAAAAACGATCGCCGATAGTTTGGGTTGGCGGCTCTCCTTCGACTCTCAGGCACGACCAGGAGCAACCTTCATACTTGATATGAGAGTGATGCCGCCTAACTGATGAAGATCCCGATGGGGGCACAGAAGCGAAATATCGCCTGACTGAATTGCGGTAACTAGGCGAACGCGCTATAACACGGCGTTCGCCAGGGGTATCTCAACGTGTCTCAACCCAACGCCACTCGCTGGGCAATGTATCGTTCATTGATCATCCCTGTTTACGCCCCATCATTTCTAATGTCCGCCTGTCAGGGCGGCCTGCTGATGATATTGCCGCTCTATGCCATGGATCTTGGTCAATCCGAAGCGATGGCCGCTAGCGTTTTGGCTGCCCGTGGACTCGGCAACATGCTGGCAGACCTTCCGGCGGGCGCAGCCACCGCGCGCTGGGGGGACCGTCTGGTGATGCAAGGCGGCATTGCAATCATGGTTGTCGCTACGCTGATCGCAGGACTGTTTGAGCATCCGGGATTATTAATGTTGTGCGCGACGGGAATCGGTTTCGCAATGGCAACCTGGCTACTCGCCCGATTGGCACTGGTCGGTGACCTCGTCGCAAGTCGATTCCGTGGGCAAGCCCTGTCAACGATGGCTGGCTTGCAGCGGGTCGGACATTTCATCGGGCCAGCGCTCGTTGGCCTCAGCATCGAATCGCTCGGCTACGGAAAAACCTTCCTGGTTCTTGCCAGCGCACTGTCACTTACCCTGGTCTTCGTGAACCTGAGTCAGCGGAAACAGCAAACGATTGCAACCGATACATCACAACCCCCAGCGCGCGACCAAGAGGCTCTGCAAACGCGGCAGGCCGGGTTAGCCGAAGCCAAATTGAGTTACCCTACCCTCGCGTTGCGGCACAGCCGTATTTGGTTAACCGCAGGGCAAGTGGTGATGTTGCTGACCCTACTCCGAAGCGCTCGAACGTTGTTGATTCCCATTTGGGGGGTCCATCTTGGGCTCGGCGCCGGGGAGATTGGTCTGGTTCTCAGCCTCGCTGCCGGCGCCGACATGCTGATGTTCCCGGTGGCGGGGATTGTCATGGATCATTTT
>Ga0255761_10001003_pt1 | contig 26083 bp, 22 predicted proteins | sample 071ome_29_FD_179961 | JGI IMG/M metagenome (GOLD analysis project Ga0255761, IMG submission 179961) | Coastal salt marsh microbial communities from the Groves Creek Marsh, Skidaway Island, Georgia - 071407BT metaG (version 2) | ecosystem: Environmental > Aquatic > Marine > Intertidal zone >... | reverse complement strand
TAATTTTGTTCATGACTTTGACATAAACATTCCCGAAACCAAAAATTGTAACAAATAATATGACCGCAAATGCAGAACTATAGCCAGTTTTCCACTTCTCAAAGGCTTCTCTTTTCAAGTTAATAGAGGCAAGTTCTGTTGCCGAACCTGGCCCACCTGACGTGAGTTCAACGACTAAATCAAACATTTTAAAATTCTCAATTCCTCTAAATAATAATGCCAGTAACAAAAAGGGTAAAACAGAGGGTAGAGTAATATGAATAAATTGTTGCCATTTACTTGCCCTATCAACCTCAGCTGCTTCATAAAGATAATTTGGAATTGATCGCAAACCCGCGAGACAAATTAACATTGTGAAGGGAGTCCACATCCAAGTGTCAACAATAACAATCGACCAAGGTGCTAGCGTACTAGAACCAATCATATCAAAAACACCAAAGTCATAAAAAAAGTTTACAACATAATTAAAAAGTCCAACTTGAGGGTTATATAAATAAGTCCAAAAAACTCCCACCACTGCAGGTGAAAGCATCATGGGCAAAACTATTAAAGTTGTAAGTAGCTCATTACCCTTGAATTTACGATTTAATAATAGAGCCAGGCCTAAACCAATAAGTGCCTGTAATATAAGTGTCCAGCAAACGAAGTGCGCTGTGATCTGCATTTTTTCCCAGATCTCTTCTTTGCCTAGAATTTTTTTATAATTTTTTAAGCCAACAAATTTTGGCTCTCTTCCAATTTTATTCGCATAGAAATTTGTAAAAGACATTCTGATTGCATAGATCAGTGGATAAACATTGATAGCGAGTAATAAAATTAAGGTCGGAGTGATAAATATCCAAGCAATAGCTTTATCGGATAATCCTTTAAAATTTTTTACTGCACTTTTCATTTATGATAATAAGAAATAAAGATGGGCAGGAATAAATTCCCACCCATAGATGTTATATTTTATATTTTTCCGTCAGCTTCAAAGACTTCTTCCCAGTCCTCAATAATTTTATCGAGAGCTTCTTGAGCAGAACCTTTTCCGTTAACTACGTAGTCATGAATTCGCTCCTGCATTGGAAGCATTAATTCAACGAAAGTAGGCTCTTGCCAGAAATCTTTAACGATGCCCATTGAGTCTAAGAAACCTTGAGCATAGACAGCTGAGTCAACAAAATCAGGAGATCCAAGAACATCCATATGACATGAATAACCACCTAAATCCCACCATTTTTGTTGAATATCTGGTCTTGCAAACCATTTCATGTACTCAAGCGCTAGATCCTGTTTATCAGAATAGCTCACAACAGAAATACCCTGACCACCAAGAGTAGCAGCACAAACGTTTTGACATGGGTTAGCAAAGAAACCTGACTCACGTCCATCACTGTCCTCTTTATAAACACCAGGCCAGAATGCATACCAGTTCATCTGGAAAGCTACCTGACCGGACTTATAAGCATCAAGGTTAGCTACCATGTAGGCATCTGAGTGACCTGGAGGTGAACAGTCTTCGTACATCTTTCTGTAAAATTCAACTGCTTCAGCTGCTTCTGCAGAGTTAAAATAACCGTCCATTGAGTACGGATTGTTTGGATCTTCGTATTCCATACCCCATGCATACATCGCAGCCGTTACGCCCATAGTGATACCTTCAGAGCCACGCTCGGTGTTAATCGCAGCACCGTATCTCACAACGCCATCAATTTCTCTTCCTTGGAAGAAAGAACACATGTCATATAGCTCATCCCATGTCTTAGGTACGCCTAAGTCATAACCATGTTTAGATTTAAATTCTGCTTGAAGTTCTGGTCTATCAAACCAGTCTTTTCTATAAGCCCAAGCTAAAGCATCACCCATCGCTGGAAGCGCATAGTAATTTGGAGTACCCTTAGGCCAAGTAGAATAAGCATACACAGTAGCAGGATTAAAGTCGTCCATTGAAATACCATTAGCATCAAAGAAGTCATTAAGTTTTACGTAGTGACCATATGTTGCTCCAGCACCAATCCACTGTGAGTCTCCTATTAATAAGTCAAATGTCTTACCTTGGTTATTAAGTTCATTTAACATTCTGTCAGCAAAGCTTGTCCATGGGACAAACTCGAAGTTCATTTCAATACCTGTTTCAGCTGTAAACTCTTTACTTAATTCCTGTAAAGCATTTGCTGGATCCCAAGCGGCCCAACCAAGAGTCAAAGACTCAGCTTTAGCATTAAAAGTAAAAAGTAAGGTGAAAACAGGGACTAGAAATACAGATAGTATTTTTTTCATCGATTCCTCCTTATTGATGATTAACTTCAGATACAATATACAATTTCAAAACTAAAATCATTCCTATTAATCGCTTGATATATGAATTTATTTCATATTTAAAAATGTTTTCAATTTACCTGACTCTGTAATAAAATAGTAATTGGAGGAAATTAAGATGTCTATTAAAGGGCCTGCTATTTTTTTAGCACAGTTTGCTGGTGACGAAGCACCATTCAATAATTTAGAAAATATTTCAAAATGGGTAAGTGATCTTGGTTATATAGGAGTTCAAATTCCAAGTTGGGATGCTCGACTTTTTGATTTAAAAAAAGCATCAGAAAGCAAAGATTACTGTGATGAAATCAAAGGCACTTTATCTAATCATGGCTTATCTTTAACTGAATTATCAACCCATCTGCAAGGACAACTTGTTGCTGTTCATCCCGCATATGATGTTGCTTTTGATGGCTTTGCTGCACCTGAAGTCAGAGGCAATCCAAAAGCAAGACAAGAATGGGCTGTTAATCAACTAATGATGGCTGCTAATGCTTCTCAAAATTTAGGTCTCACTGAACATGTAACATTTTCTGGAGCTCTGGCTTGGCCTTATGTATATCCATGGCCTCAAAGACCAGCAGGATTAGTTGAGACAGCTTTTGATGAGTTAGCCAATAGATGGAAGCCAATATTAAATCAGTTTGATCAATGTGGAATTAATTTATGTTATGAAATTCATCCAGGAGAGGATCTTCATGATGGGATTACCTTTGAGATGTTTTTAGACAGAGTCGGCAATCATCCGAGATGTAATATGCTATACGATCCAAGTCATTATGTTCTTCAACATTTAGACTATCTTCAAAATATTGATATCTATCATGAAAAAATAAAAATGTTCCATGTCAAAGACGCTGAGTTAAATCCTTCTGGAAAACAAGGAGTGTATGGAGGTTTTCAATCATGGAAAGAGCGCGCTGGGAGATTTAGATCTCTTGGTGATGGTCAGGTAGATTTTAAATCTATCTTTTCTAAACTGACAACTTATGGTTTTGATGGATGGGCCGTATTGGAATGGGAATGCGCTTTAAAACATCCTGAAGATGGAGCGCGCGAAGGATCTGAATTTATTAAAAGGCACATTATCAGAGAAACTGAAAAAGCCTTTGATGATTTTGCAGACTCTGGAGCAGATCATGCAGCTAATAAAAAGATGTTAGGAATATAGCTTAATGGTTCAAAAAATTAAATTAGGTATGGTCGGTGGAGGTCAAGGTGCTTTTATCGGGGCAGTTCATCGTATTGCATCACGAATTGATGATCGTTACGAATTAGTTGCGGGTGCTTTTTCTTCTGACGCAGAAAGAGCTCTGGCTTCTGGTAAGGAGCTCGGTATCTCAGAGGATCGCAATTATCAAAATTTTCAAGAAATGGCTGAAAAAGAGAGTCTTAGAGAAGATAAAATCGATGCTGTTGCTATTGTAACTCCCAATCATATGCATCACCCTATTGCTATGGAATTTATGAACAAGGGTTTTCATATTATTTGCGACAAACCCCTGGCGATGAATTTAAAACAGTGCGAGGAATTAGTTCAAACTTCTCAAAGTAACAATATTCTATTTGCGCTTACTCATAACTATACAGGCTATCCAATGGTCAGAAACGCAAAGGCTATGTGTGAAAATGGTGATATTGGCAACATCCGTGTTATTCAGGCAGAATATGCTCAAGATTGGCTTACAGAGGATCTTGAAAATAAGCACAACAGCGGCGGCAATAAACAAGCATCATGGAGAACTGACCCTGCTCAATCAGGGGGTGGAGGATGTATTGGTGATATTGGAACGCATGCATTTAACCTCATTCGATTTATCACTGGCCTAGAACCTCATGAAATAAATGCCGAATTGACAAGCTTTGTATCTGGTAGACAACTTGATGATAATGCTCAAATTTCAATTCGCTTTCAAGGAGGCGCTAAAGGAACGATCTGGTCTTCTCAAGTAGCGCCCGGGAATGAAAATCATCTTATGATCAGGATATATGGGGACAAAGGTGGCCTAGAATGGTGTCAAGAAGATCCTAACTATCTTTACTACACACCGTTCGGTGAGCCAAAAAGAAAAATTACTCGTGGAGGAGCTGGTTCATTACAATTAGCAAACGATGTAACAAGAATTCCACCTGGGCATCCTGAGGGATACCTCGAGGGATTTGCTAATATTTACACTGAAGTTGCAGATGCGATCATCAGTTTTAATAATGGAAATTATGATTCTAAAAAATATCTTTTTCCAAAAGTGACAGATGGTTTAGAGGGTATAAGATTTATTGAAAGATCGATTGCTTCGAATGCATCTAATTCCTCTTGGGTAAATTTTTAATTAATTCCAAGATAACGATTTTCTAGTATTCCAATAATCTGTCTGGGATAGTTGATAATTACTAAGAGAAGGAAGGACAATATCAATTTTATTTAGAGAATTTATATTTTTATCTAGTTGATCAATCGTTGAAGCTCCCGTCAAAACTATTTTGACAAATGGCAACTGATAGACCCAAATCAAAGCTAGATCTTCTATTGTCATATTAAGTGTTGATGCAACTTTTCTTATTTCTGACAGTTTTTCTTGATGAAGATTGTCATTCAAATCTGTCAGCCTACCATTTGCAAAAATTTCTTTAGCAATCACATTAATTCCTTGCTCTGATGCCTTCTTTAAAACTTCAATACAAGATTGTTCAAAAATATTGATTGTACATTGAATAAACGTAAATAACTTCTCAGTTTTATTAATTTTTAATAATTCTATAATTGTTTCTTTTTGTTGAGGCCCACTGGTGGAAATACCTATATCCACTGCACCTTTTTTTATAGTGTGAAGTTCTTTAATTACATCTTTATCATTTAAAACACTACTTTCAGGAGTTACCGAGTGTATTTGATAAAGATCAATACTTTTTCCAAGATTCATTCTTGTCTCAACCCATTGTTTTTTCAAAAAAGGATGTGAGTGATCTTTTCTTTCATGCTGATCGGTTTCCACATTCCATTCTGCTAAATACTCATAGCCCCATTTAGAGCCGACAAATCCAGCAAATTGATTTTGTTTTCTTATCCAAGATGATAAAAATTCTTCTGACTCACCATAAACTCTTGCCACGTCAAAATAACGAATGTCTTTTTCATAAGCAAAATCAAGGACTTCATGACATTTATTTCTCATATTGTCTTTCGATTTGTCATCTCCAATACTTTGATGATGACCAAGGTTGATATAGCCTGGTCTACCTAATGCTGCCAAACCTAGCCCAAGCTTATTGTCTAATTTAAACACTAACGAATGTAAGGATCAATTAACTCTTTAATTAAAGAAGGGTTTGTAAGATGAATAGTTTGGAAATTTAATTTTTGTGCAGCTTCAATATTATCAAGTCGGTCATCAATAAATAAGGTCTCTTGAGGTATCAAATCAAAACGACTGATAGCTAATTCATAAATTGCTGGATCAGGCTTAATCAAAAAATCTCTTCCTGAAATTATTTTGCCATCAAAATCTTTTAAGAATGGGTATGTTTCTTCCATTCCTTCATATGTCTCGGCTGACCAATTAGATAAAACAAAACAAGGATAGTTAAGTTCTTTGATTTTATAAAAAACATCTACTGTTTTTTGAAAGAAGCCGCCAACCATATTTCCATGATTGGGGTAATAAAGTTTAATTTCTTTTTCAAATTCAGGAAATTTTTTGATTGCATCATTAACAGCAACTTCAATAGTTACACCAGCATCACATCGAGTATCTAATAAAGGAAAAGAAATGTTATTGATAAAAAAATTCATTCTCTCATCATCTTTAAAAATTGGTTTTAGTATTCTCTCTGGATTCCAATCAAAAAAAACATTGCCTAGGTCAAATAAAAATTTTTTTACTGTCATTATTTACTCGATAAAAGAATTCAATAAATTTTCGAGATACTCTTGTCTCCCAGACTGAGGCTCAGGATTAATATCTTCTGATTTAACCTTTTCATAAATTCCTTCTAATGAGGAGGATTTCATTAAATCTTTGTTTTGAGACCAATTTTCATATCTTTTATTCAAAAATTCTTCATAAGAGCCATCGTTAATCATTCTCTCAACTGCCAAAAGTGTTCTAGCACAAGTGTCCATGGCTCCGATATGTGCATAAAACAAATCCTCAGGATCTATAGATTGACGTCTTATTTTAGCATCCATATTTAAGCCACCACTTCCAAGTCCTTGGTTTTTGAAAAGATAATAAAAAGGCAATAAAAGCTCCTCAGTATTATTCGGGAACTGATCAGTATCCCACCCAACTAAATAATCACCCCGATTTATATCGATACTGCCAAAAATATCATTAGCTAAAGCATATGCGATCTCATGTTCAAAAGAGTGTTTGGCTAAAATGGCATGATTAACTTCTATATTAAGTTTAAATTCTTTTTCTAATCCGTATTTTTGAAGAAAAGCAAAAACGTTAGCCGAGTCAAAATCATATTGATGTTTAGTAGGCTCGTGAGGTTTGGGTTCAATTAAAAGGTTACCTTTAAATCCAATTTTATGTTTGTGTTCGGCCACCATGCTGAGAAAACGACCCAATTGATCGAACTCTTGTTTCATGTTGGTATTAAGAATAGTTTCGTAACCCTCACGACCTCCCCAAAGAACATAATTTTGACCTCCCAAGTGATGAGTATTCTCAATGCACATTTTTACCTGTGCTGCTGCATATTGAAAAATTTCTGGGTTAGGGTTTGTTGCTGCACCAGCCATATACCTTCGGTGACTGAATAAGTTAGCTGTCCCCCAAAGCAATTTTACTTTTGAAGTCTCTAACTTTTTAGAAATTTCATCAACTATAGTTTTTTGTATCTTCTCAGTTTGAGAAAAATTATCTCCCTCTGGGGCGATATCAACATCATGAAAACAAAAATAAGGAATTCCTAATTTCTCAAAAAAGATAAATGCATTATTTAATTTATCTTTTGCTTGTTCTACAGGGTCTCCAGACTGCATCCAAGGTCTTAAAAATGTCTGACCACCAAAAGGGTCGCCACCTGGCCAATTAAATGTATGCCAGTAACATACAGCCATTCTTAAATGTTCTTCTAGTGTTTTACCTAAGATTTCTCTATTAGCATCATAATATTTAAAAGATAGAGGGTCAGAGGAGTCTTTTCCTTTAAAAGAAATTTGAGGAATATCTTTAAAATAATCTGACATTAATCAGTCGTAATAAAACATTGGAGCTTTTTTGAAATCTTCCCAAGCGTGAGGATCATGACCTGTTACAATTAATGCATTTTTTTCTTTAGCAAGTTTTTTTAATTTTTTAACTGAATTCACTGTATCTACAGCTGAACAAACTAGTCCCGGTAAAGTCAAATCATTCCAATGGTCCATCGTATAAGCGGCATCAATAGTCAATAAAACATAACCAGAATTAGGCAATCTAACTAAAAATGATTGGTGACCAGGGGCATGACCAGGTGTGAAAATAATGATTATTGATCCATCACCATAAAGGTCGAAGTAATCATCGTTTTTATCTCTTAGAAATTTCCATTCAATGCCGGGTTTATCAAAGTCTGCACGAATATAGGCAGGTTTTGCAAACCAATCAGGGTTGAATGCATAATCATATTCTTTTTGTTGGACTATATGTGTGGCATTAGGAAATCTACCTACACCACCTGAATGATCTAAATGAAGATGAGAGTGCAAAACATATCTTATGCTCGAGGGACTGATGCCAATAGAATTTAATTGATCTATACAATTTTCAGTCTTGCCCATAACAGGATCATAAGCAGCAACTACCCCGCCCCAGTGAGCGTGCTTGTCTTCGCTAACTTCTTTGGCGTTACCTCCGTCAATAACAACGTCACCTTTGGGATGCCTTATAAGAAACCATGGAACAGGTATTTCAAAATCTTCATTTGATTGATTCATTTTGATATATTTCATCTTAGTTTTTAAAGTGCCTGTTTGGAAGAAATACAAACGAATATCTGTAGACGTTTGTGAATTTAAAAGATGTTGATAATCCTTTTTTGAAGACTCAATGGCCTCTTTGATATTGTAGTCTTCTTTATGTAAATCAGTTTTTTTATTAGTAATAATTTTTTCAAATTTATCTAAATCAGATTTTTTATAATTTACGCTTAATTTTTTCACCATTTTATTTAAATTCTATCTCAATAAATTTATAAATAAAATCATTGTTGTTTAAAACGTTGTGATTAACTCCCTTTTCCCTAAAGTATGATCCACCTTGTTTAAGTTTAGAAATTGTTACTTCTCCATCATGATTAATAATTTTTAGTTCACCATCTAATAGAGGGACAACTACATAATCAAACTCATGAATATGCTGGCCAGTTTCATCGCCAATTTCAAAAGTCCACTCCGTTACTCTAGTTTTTTGATTGTCAATCATGACATTGGCTTTAGCCATGTCTTTAGATATTTCTACAGGGTATACCCTCAGCTTTTTCAGCTTTTAGGGCTTCGGCAGCTTTAGTTGCCTCTTCAACAGAGCCGAAAACTAAATCAGGAAAAAGAATAAAAGGTTTGGCTCTATCCGCACTTAATTGACCTACACACCATTTTTTACCCGGTTCTATGATCATAACCATATACGTTCCAGGAATAGGTCCATAATGTCTATTGTTAAGCGCAAAAAGGCATTCCGCCATATCGTTTAATTTATCAACGTCCAAATTCTCTAAAGCCTTTTTTTCTAAATCATTTAAAGGCGTATCCAAGGCTCCCAGAGTCTCTTTTCCCCAGGGTATTTCTTGCATATTTTGTCTTTTCATAACTTCTAAGGAAGCGGCCCGTCTTTAAGAAAACCTTTAAGTGTGTTTTCCATTATTTTTGAGACATTATTATTATAATTATTATGTGAGAGGCTACCGCACCATGCAAGAGAACCGGGTGCAAACATGGCTCCATCATTAGGTGTTTTGTAGTAAATCATATCTGCACGAACCATAGGATTTTCATGACCTCCACCATAATATCCTCGCACCGCAAAGTGAATTTCCTCATTTACCTGAAGCATCATGTTTGAGTGATCTTGAGACCTAGCGAGATAAAATGCATTATGTGGTGTACCAAACTCGAGATCATATCTATCTAATTCTAAACCTGCAGCTCCACCACCAACCAATCCAAAGTCTCCAATGACCTCGTCAGCTCCTATACCCTCGAAAATCCATGAACATTCAGGTTTAAAGCTATCTTCTTCTCTTTTATAGTAAGATGAAACATCAAAGCCATAGGATGTAAAAGTTAAGCCACATACTTTTGAAGGAATTCTTCCTCTGGCTCTCCACATTCCACCATATTTTCCATCAAAGGCATTGTTATACTCACCGGGGTTTGAGGTCCATGCTCTGGTTCCAGCTTCACCTTTTCTTACTTCGGTAATATTTGAATTGTCAGGATGATATTCACTTATCCAATAAAAACCGTCAGACCCTAAATAAAAACATCTTCCGCCCTGCATCTGATAAGACTCCAAGGCATCCATATATTTTTCAGATGAGTATTCTGGATGACTACCTGTCAATACAACTTTATATCGATTTAGTAAATTCACGCCTTCATGCTGAAGATCTTCATCAGTCAAGACGTCAAACTCAAAACCTTTTTCTTCTAGCCAGTCAGTTAAATGAAGATCTGCATTTAGCTGCCATAAAGATGGTGAAAGCCAATGACGATATTTAGGTCTCATATTCAAAATAGGTCTTAACCTAGATGAAATTGAAACACCATGTCCATCTGAATGTAGTGAATAAGTCGATAAGCCATATTCTCGATGTTCATTTAAATAAAGATCTGCAGCTTCCAAGACTGGAACTTTTCCTGCAAGCAACTGAGCAACAACCGAGTTAGTTCCAAGGTTATCGTTAGAATATGCCATATAACTGTTGGTAGGCAGTAAAAATAAAATTTTTGAAGTTGCAGTGCCTTTAGGTGGTTTTACACAAAATGGTATATAATCCTCATATTCTGGCTCTTCTCTACCATCAACTCTTAATCTAGCAGCATAAATGCCACTTTTTAAGCCCTCGGGTACTTTTAGAGTAAAATCAACATCCCATCGAGCATCATCAATATCATCATCATGAAAGTGTATGGCGCCATATTCATTAGGTTTATGATGATAAACCATTTCATCAGCAGTCCAGTTATATCCGGTCATGCCTCTATTAGGCATATTAATTATAAAGCCATGGTGATTATTAGGAGAAGTATCAACAACCTTTGTAGAAGATATATCTTTCCCAATATTTGCGTGGAAGTCCCATGCCCCAACTACTGTAGATCTTACGGTAGTAGTACATTCGTCGTAACTTGAAGCTAGAGTTTCAATTTCTGCCTTAGACAATGCGGTATTAGATAGCCTAGGTCTGTCTATTTTACCATTAAAAGTAAGTGTTTGTTCTGGGAGCTCAATTGGGTGAGGTACCTCTTTGAAGTGCCCTCCAGAAATATGTCTACCTGACCTGTTATGTAAGGTGGTAGCAGCGATTAATATAGGTGAGTCGTTGGAAGCAGGCACAACTGAGCTAGTTGTCTCTATAATAGCAGATGTTTCTTCAATAGGGTTTAATATAGCCATACCTAGGCCACCATTAGTAGAAGTAACTCTAGGTTCTTGATGAAGGGTAAGCCTTCTAGTCTTGGCGTCAAAAGTTGCTATTACTAAATACCAAACTTTTCTTAATAGTTTTTTTTCAGATGAAATCTTTGTTACTTGAGACCCGTCACCTATCTCAACTGATAGACAGCCATTATCATCAACAAATAAACCAAAACCTTTTTTATCTCCTTCATTGAATTTTGTAAAAATACCTTGTCTTCCTTTATCAGGGGTGGTGGGAAAAATATAAGCTTGGATTGTAAAGCTCTCAACATTCAAATTATCATGTTGGGGAATTACAATGTAGGATCCGCCATGTATTCTCTGATTTTTTCCCTGATAGTTTCCATTACAAGAAGCATCTATTTCAGCCTCTTTGTATCCTGGCCCCTCAGGGTTTGTATCTCCATGAATCAATCGAACTAGTTGTACTTCGTAACTATCGTTATATTCTGCATTTATATAAAACTTTACATCTTCACCCGGATGAGCTGAGTACTTATCACTATAACCAGTTATTTTTAACATTATTCTTCTCCACTATACTCCTCTAAAAGTCTATTAATTCTTTTTAAAAAAATTGCATGCTCACAAGCTTCCTCTGATGAATAAGAGTCTTCGGTAATTTCTACTGGCTGACCTCTAACACCAGTAGTAATGCCAATTCTATAATCTTCATGCCTTCTTAAACAAACCGTGACAAAACCATTCTCTTTGCTGCCTCTCCTAAGTTTATCTAACAATGTCTGTAAATCTTGACTATGTTGAATAACACCATGGTCTCGAGTGGCGGCTCTTCCAACTGGGGTAGCCCTATGCTCTTCAATTAAAGATTTTAATTTTTGAGGGTCTCTGAGCATTTTTAGAATATATTTCTTAGTAATGAAATCATCTGTATGTTTGTGACCCTTGTTTAATTGGACATTAGATGGATGTTTGTAGCTATAATCAGACATTATTATATTGTAATTGTTGTTAACCTTTCAGGCATTTTTTTATTTCGTATTTTGAAACAGAATAAGAAAAAATCAATGAAATACTAATGTTTTTTATGTTTTTTATCATAATGCATAAACTGAAAGGATAACGGTTGCCACGGCCATTCCGATAAGGATTAAAGGCCATCCATAACCTCCTCCCATTCTATCAATATAGTTTCCTCTTTCCTCAACATCATCAGGAGACAAGTATTCGTCACCATTTAAAATTGGTTTTTTTGGCAAAGTAGATAAATCCATTTTATTCGCTAAGAACCAAATTAAAAATACTCCTACGACCCACCAAATAATTTGATATGCCCACAAGGATGGAACTCCCATAACCCATTTATCATAACTTTGATCAGCATTTCCAAAAATTGAATTTCCAAATATTAATCCTGGGCCAATTGAAAAGAATGCCCAAATTAAAAAGAAAACATAAGCTAAAGATTTAATTTTTTTCCTTGAAGGGTGAATGCCCATGTGTTCATTTAAAAAATCATGGAATGATTTTCGGTATTCTTTATGAGTATCATTGCTTGAAAAAATAGAAGAAAGAAAACAAACTATTACATTAAAGAAAAGTCCCCATAGACCAGAGTATATTGTTAACGGCCATCTTCCCCAAGGAAGAGAATTACCTGTTAGTTTATGACCAAAAGTTTCTGCTAAAGTTACAAAAATTAATCCTGTGATCAAACCTAATACGGCACCTCCTCTTGTAATCCATGGGAACCAAAGCATTCCAAGCAAAACAGGAAATAATTGAAACCCAAATGCTATTGCCAATCCTCCAAGAAGAATTAGTGAAGTTTCAAAAAAAGTAGCAAGATAAAGTGCAGCCAAACTTAATAGGAGCATAGCAAGTCTTGCAACTAACAACTCTCTTTTCCAACTAGGGCTATTATCAATATAAGGTCTATAAAGATCGCGTGCAACCATACTACCGGAAGTCATCAAAAATGCAGACAAAGTGGATTGCAGGGCCGCAATTAAACAAATTGCAAGAAGGCCAACTATAATGGGAGAAATTGAGCTAAAACTTTCAATAAATACAAAAACTAAAGAGGATATATTATTCAAATCTAATTCTGGAAATAATTGGTTTATAGAAAATCCATTTTCATTAACAAGATAATTTGCGCCAAGTAAATGAGCTCCCACTCCAAGTAATGGAGCAAATATGAAAAGGAAGACTCCAATAATAGCGCCTGAGCCCCAAACCTGATAAAAATAAAATGATCTCGGTGATTTAACAGAGTAACTCCACATAGAAAATGTTGGTGAAAGCACTATTCCCATATATGAGAGTGTAAATGAAAGGACCATAACTGCAGTCCAAGGGCCTCCTGATGGATTATTTTTGCCTATCCCCGCTATCCATTGAATAACACCTGGGGTGTTAAAATATCCTGAAACATCTCCTCCTCCATATCCTCCGGTAGATCCCCAAGCACCAAACGAAATAAAGGTATTTGCTATTGAAAGATCTTTAAAGAAACTCAAACCCCCAAGAAAATGAAAAATTCCAATACCTATGGTTAGAAAAAAAACAAAAAATAACCAAGATTGAACAACGCCCACACTGACCATTGGTTTAAAACCACCTGATACAATATAGAAAAGCACCAAAGCAGTGAGCGCCCACATTGCTGTATCACGACTTATTTCTCCCGCACTGATAAACTCCACAACATTACCTGTGGATCCAATGATGATACCCAAAAAAGGAACTGCAAAAAATAGCCCAATAATTAAAACGACAATTCTCAGTGTATTGCTTTGGTAATATTTGTAGTACATCTCTCCGGGGGTAATAAAATTAAATTTTCGACTGAGCATCCATTGTCTCTTAAAAAAAAGTATACTTCCAAGAGGAATTGTAATCACTATTGCGGCAGTAGCTAAGAAAGAGTATCCATCAGCGTAAACTAAAGCGGGAAAAGATATCAATGTAATACCTGCAAATGTTGCAACAGTTGCTGAAAAAAAGAAAACCCATGGAGAAACGCTTCGATCAGCTAAATAATAAGCCTCAGGAGTTTTATTTTTTCTAAGAGTTCTAACTCCCCAAAAAAGACAAAAGCTTATGTAAATTATAAGAAAAAAAGAAAACCAATATAAATTAGCGACCATAATTCAATTTTGAATTAAGAATTATAATCAGTCTTTTCCTTGATAATTCTTAGAGCCTCTAATAAATAAACTCTGAAAACCTCATGATTCTCACTCATCGGGAAATGACCGATATCTCTCATTTCAATATATACGCCTCCTTTAATTTGTCTGGCAGTATCCTCAGTTGCTTCAGGAGGAGTAAGGTAATCGTAAGTGCCTGTTAACATTACCACGGGGCATTTGTGGCCATCAATATTTTGAAGTTCATCTCTTAAATCATGGTCTACAGAGTAAAAATGTAGATCTCCTTTAAAAGCTTCAGAACCTTGAGTGTAATAATGCCATGTTAGCCATCTGTCCATATCAGGAGATTGAGGTGCCATTAAATCCCATACACCACTACCGCACACTTGTGCTGCATTGGCGTGAGGATGTCTCCACCAATCAATATAAAAACCAGGTGAGTAATGCGCAGCTTCAACGGGGATTACAGCTTTGAATTTATTAGGATATTTCAATGCGAGTTGTAATGCAACGTTACCCCCAAAAGAGGAGCCCATAAATATTGGATTTTCTAAATCAAGCGCCTTACAGAGTTCAATAATAAAATTACAATAATGTTCGGCGGTTAATTTGTACTCTTCTTTCCACCATTCAGTGTTATGAGGTGGATCAGATTTACCATGTCGAGGTAAATCGTATGCTATTACTTGATAGTTTTTTGTAATTTCATCATCCTCTAATAGTCCTCTCCATTGATGATTATGACATCCAGCTGTATGTTGACAAACGAGCGGAGTACCTTTTCCATTTGAAAGGTAAAAAACTTTGTATTGTTGACCGTCTACTTCTATAGTGACGTATCTTCCAACGGGATCATGATGCTTAACAGCCATTAAATTTTCCTTTCTCTATTTATGCTCATACAGGAACTCCTGATTGTCTTAATAATTCAAATTGAACAGTAAAATTTCTTAAATTTTGCATTAGGACAAGATGATTACCTTCGATTTTTAAATCTTCTCTAAAAGATGCAGCATAAATTCCATGAAACATAGGTTTAGGAATTGGCTTTGCAAACTCTCTCCAAGTTTGTTCAGATGCTCTTAATGCAAAATCATATGGATCAAGACCACCAGGGTTAGTATTAATATTTTTAACTTTGCCATCATGCATTTCAATAATGACTTTTACACTGCCCATATCAAAAAGAAATGAACAAGTATAATATTTAGCCATTGCTTTAATGGTCTCATCTTTTTCAGTAATCTCTTTATATTTTTTTGCCCAAGATTTTAAATCTACACTCATGATATTACCTTATTTCTTATTTGGATTCTTTTTTGCATCATCATCAAATCTCATATGTTTATCTTTTTTAGGATCATCATAATCACCTAAAATATTTCTTATGTTACTGGCTTCTCCCGGAGACATGCCGATTTCTTTGAGAAGACTATCTAAAAAAGGTTGTTGTGCCCTGTATCTTAGAGCAGAATTTACGACATTATCTGCAAGAGACCCTTTTTTTGAGTAACCTCCTGTTGATGCGGATGGGTTATTAGGATCTTCAGAGCCCTCAGACCCCCCACCTTGACTGAAACCAGGAAGTCCATTTACATCAACAACTTTAATTGAGTCAATATTTTGCATAGGTTTAACCCATTCTCTGATAATACCCTCAATCTTTTCAGCTAATTTCTGTCTTAGAGCACTTCTTCTGCTTGCATCACTTCTTGCATTTTCAGCCTCATTTAAAGCTTTTTTTCCAGCAGCTTCTATTTCATATCTAATTTTTGCAGCCATAGATGCTAGCTTTTCTCTTTCTGCATTCTTGCTGGCTTCTATAATACCCAAAGCTTTATTTTTTTCTGCCTGCTCAACATCTCTAATAGTATTTACCTTTTCTTCAGCCTCAACAGCTTTTGCTCTTGCACTTTCTTCATCAGCCTTAGACTTCAAGACTAATTTTGATTTTTCAAGAACTTCCATCTGCTTTTGTTTTTCTTCGATTTCAATTCTTTTTGCTTTTTCAATATCTAAGACTCTGGTTTCTTGTTCAGCTGCAATTTTAAATGCATCAACATTCTTTTGTTGAGCTGTTTTTGCATTTTTAATTTGTTCTTCAGCCATAATATAAGCCTCTTCGGACTCATATCTTTTTCTTGCTTCCTCTTTAGCTGTTACTGCTTTTTCTTCAGCTAGCTTGATATCAACAGATCTTTGTTTTTCAAGTCTACTGAATTCAACATCTCTTTCTAATTCAAGAATTGTCTTCTCAGTTTCAATATCTTTTTGTTTAATTTCTATTGAAGTCTGTTGCCTAAACTCATTTTGTTCTTTTCTTCTCTTTTCAATTTCTTGAATAAGTTTTGTTTCTTGCAGGCTTTTTTCCATTTCAACAAAATCTTTTTTGCTAATTTTTGCAATTTCAATATCTTTCTCAGAAGCAATCTCAGCTAACTCGGACTCTCTTTCTTTATCTGCTTTTGTTTTTATAGTTTCTGTGTTTTCAATAGCCCTTTGTTGTTCAATTTCTCTTTTTTGCTGATACTTTGAGAATTCTTCCTCTTTTTCAATTTCAAGAGTTTGTTTTATAGATTGAAGATTTTTATTTCTGATACTAACCTCAGTATCTTTCTCAATATCATTTCTCTTCTTTTTTCTGGATTGAGTAAATTCTGTTATTTGAGTTAAACCCTCTGCATCAAAAGTATTGGATGGATCAAAAACACTAATGGGAGCCTGGTTAAGAGAGGTTAGAGAAACAGTCTCTAACTCCAAACCTGTGTGTTTAATGGCTTCTTCAACGTGAGTTGCAACTTTTTTAATATAATCTGATCGATTTTCTTGGATTTCATCTAAGCTCATCTTTGCGGCAACTACACCAAGCCCGTCAACAAAACGTCCTTGAACAAGATCTTTGAGATGATCTGGTTCTAGAGTTCGATTACCTAGAGTTTGTGCCGCTATCGATACAGATTCATTCGTGGGAGCCACTCTTACATAAAACTCAGCTGTTACCTCAGCTCGCATTCTATTTTTAGTAATAAACGATTTACTTCCATTTCTTTGAACCTCTATGCATAGGGTCTTCATTCCGACAGAGGTAATGTTGTGAATAATAGGTAATACGAATGCGCCACCACTTATAACGACGCGCTCTCCCCCCATACCAGTTCTTACAAATGCAATCTCTTTAGAAGATCGCCTGTATAGCCAATGAAGTAAATAAACGATAATAGCTATTGCTAAAGCTATTAAAATAATTACTGCAATAATATCTGCTCCACTAGTAATGTTCATACCTATAAATCACCTCCTAATTTGATGCTATTGTCCATTTGCTCTTAAGTCCTGTGTTGCTGCTTTGTATATTATAAGTCCGAAAACTATTTTGTTTAAAAAATCTGCCAAATTATAAATGATGTTGACGCTATTGGTGTCAATTCCACCACCTAGGTGCTCAATAAAATAACCCATTGGATAAATCGCCCATCCAATTGTAATTATTAATCTATTAGAAAAGAAAACCATTTGAATATTTTCATTACCACATTTTGCGTTAGCTCTTCCAGCTTCACCAACGTATAATTCACCCAAGACATACAACCAACCCGCAAGCCAGACGATAAAACCTAAGGTTTTACTCATGTAGCCTGCCGCGCCCAAGAAACCTGCAACGACAAACACTAATGTGCCAACCAGCAATCTCCAAAACATTCCCTGTTTTACTTTTACGACAGACATTAACATAGCGTAAAAAATTAGAACCAACATCGGGAAATTTAAAAACCAATCAATGTATCTTAGTAAAGTTGGAGCCGTTCCGCTCACCACCCATAAGTTTTTTATGAAAAAATAATGAATAGAGGACATCAAGCAAACAACCGCTATCATTGTCATCGGTGTTTGAAATCTTATGCTAACTTTATTTCTTTCGAAAAAGAAAAAGAGGGTGGCGCCTATCATGCCAACTGAAATCAACCAAAAAGAACCCCCTACTATGTCGTAGGGAAGAAGCATCTTATTCATAAATATTCCTCCTCTCCTTTAATCATATTAACAACCTGAAACAATAATAATAATTTTTGTTTCGTATTTTGAAATAAATATTCATACATAAAAAAATTAAATCTGTTGATTATTTTGATCATATTTGCTCTCTAATATGGGGCGCTCTTGAGTATAAAGCAACTAATGGGAGAATTAACAAACCAAAAATAAATTGTTGTCCTTCAAAACTCAGACCTAAACCAGCTAAAAATGTACTGATAACTTGAAGAGCCAAGACCCCAATAACTGTAAATCCATATCCACCGTATCCGCCTAGCAGAGAGGTTCCTCCAACAGCAACAGCTGCAACAGTCAAAAATAAATATTGATCACCTACTCCAATAAAACCTCCTCCGCTCCAACCTAGCAACATTGCTCCAGTTGCAGCAGAAGTGAAACCGCTAATCACATAAACACCAACCCAGTAAGCTCTCTCAGAAATAGATAACCGATCTGCAGATAGTCTTTTACCTCCAACAGCATAAAGATTCCTTCCCCATTTAGTATGTCTTAAACCAACGATAAGAAGTATCGAGATAAGTATCCAAATCAGAATAACAGGAGGTATGGGAAGACCAAAAAATTTTCCATTAAGAGATGCCAGATTTTTTAACCAGTCAGGAACAACACCAAAAACAGTTCCTCCTGTGACTGTAGGAAGAGAAACTAAAATTTGCACTCCGCCCACAACCATAAAACCAACTCCAAGCGTTACAATAAGAGCTTGCCCTTGTAGATTAAAACTGATCAATCCATTAAATAATCCCACAATTGTTCCAAAAGCTAAAATAATAACAAATGCTAACCAAGGAGGAACGCCCAGTGAGATTAAAGACATCAAACCTAAATTTGTAGCCCCTATCAAAAAAGGTATTGAAAGATCTAGTCCACCTAACATCACAACAAGAGTTTGACCTATGGTGGCGATACCAAGGAATGATGCAAAAACCAACATGGATTTTATATTTTGCAAAGATAAGAACCCATCAATAGAGACTGAACCAATGATAAAAAGCCCAACTAAAACCGCCACGCCAATAATGACACTTTTATTTACATTTAAAAATTTGTAAGCAATAAAGGCTAAAATTAAAAACCCTAATAAAATAATAGCCGACACAACTGTTCTTCCAGAGAAGAAGCCTGGCACAAGGAAACATAAAAGTATAAAAAGCCCTAGTAGTAGTAAAAAACCAGTGACAGCAATCCAATTTTTTGCAATTAAATCCCAAAAGAGACTTCTTTTAGCTGGACCTTCGTCATCATCTGTTTGTTTGGTATCTCCTGTGCTAGATTTAAATGACCATCGAACTAGAAAAAAATGCCATCCCCAAAGAACTAAAGCAACAACAGCTACTGAGTAAAAGGCAACTTGTATCCAATCTGTTCTATCCACATAACCAAGAACTGCTGTACCTATTCCTGCCGCAACAGCGAAAAAGATACCAAGTCCTTTTAAAAAATTATGAGTTCTTTTTTCCACTTATCTCTATACTTTCCTATCTTCTGATAGCCCTCCCCATTTTTCTAAACCTTCTTGAGATTTTAGTTTAATTTTATAAACACTAAAAGCTTGCCATACCAAAGGTGAAATTACTATTCCAATTGCTGTTATGAAAATCATCTTCCAATAAGGATATCCTATTGCAAAAAATAGTGCTGACCAAGTCAAAGCAGCGATACTCAAGATAGCAATATAAGGTTTAAACTTAGCAAAACTAATTCTTCCCTGCATAGTCAAATAAGTAAAAAATTGAAAAACAAAAATTGCGAAAATAATTAGTGCAGCTTCTTTAAGCCAAGTAACATTATCTGTAATAAACTCACCTCGTATTGGTCTGGAGTAGGTTACGGAAGAAGTATCGCCAATGACCATTTCAGTAATAATTGGAGAGTAATATTTACTTCCATCATCAGATAAAATTATACCTGAAGGTGATGCTAAAAAATAAATAGCTAATAGGGAAAGGATTCCTAAAAATACAATAAAGATATTATTTAGATTTACTTGAGAGAATAAAGTTGGGGCAGTAAGCAAAAAGAGGAGAAAGAAAATAAGTATTACTGCGTATCCGTCGATACCAAAAAAGCTTTGTCTATTTGACTCAATACCATAGTAAGAAATTGCAGCAAAGATTATAATGGAAATAACAATAGCAAATAATACCAGAGTCTGTGTTTTGATTTCTTTTCTAAATTTTGGCATTGCAATAATTACAATTGCAGATGTAAAAAAAACTATTCCACCTAAGGTTGATATTGCATATGCCAAACCGACTAAGAGACTTGAAGAACTGGAGAAATCAGGTAACCCTGAACCAATTCTTAAGTATTCAGAAGTGAAATATTGTGGGGCATAATTAAGGATATATTGAAGATTAGTACCTAAATCAGCATTCACAAAATACGCCTCTCTTGTCCCACTCCAGACACATCCAAAAAAAATAACAATTGACGCAATAATAAATGAAACCGTTGGTCCATCTCTATGCTTAACTAAAAGGTAAACTAAATAGATAAGTGTAGCTATTCCGATTGCTATGAACATCCATACAGTTGAGTTGCCTCCCTCAGAACAAGCTTTGCCCGTTATAAGACAATCACTTCCAGACTCTAAGGCTTTTTCAAAAATTTCTGCATCTTTTGATTTACCCCCAAACCCTCCAACTGTACCTCGAGTGACTTGATCAAACTTCATATGTATTTGAACTGCAGCTGCACTCAAGGCGCCAATTATAAAGAACACAAAAACTGAAAGATTTTTAAGAGCTTTTTGAATATAAGGCAAAGCAATAAGAATTAGTAGCGAAGCAACCAATACCGCTCCATAAGAGAGATCAGTAACAAAACTTTGAAATCTCTCAAATCTGAAAGTTGATAAAATGAAATTAATCAAATAAATATTTAAAGCACCTAAAATAGCTCCAAACGCCCCTCCTCTTCCTCCAACTAAACTTGAACCACCAAGAACTAATGCCGTCACTGCCATTAAAGTATAAGTTGTGCCTTGAGTTGGATCACCAGATCCGATCAATCCAGTAAATGCTATTGCTGCAAGTGCTGCATAAACACCACCTATGATATGAGCACCAATTCTAACTAAATAAATTCTAACACCACTTGTATATGCAGATTTTTCATCTGAGCCCATTAACTTTAAATGTTGCCAATAGGCAGTATGGGTTAATGCGTACCAAATTAAAGTTGAAAAAATTAAAAGTATTAAAACTGGTTGAATAATTTCTGTACCTGCACTCCAAGAAAGCATCCAGTCAGGTGCACGACCCCCAGGTCTGGGAAGAATAACTAAATTAATTCCAGAAAAAGCAAGAAACATACTCAGTGCTACAATAATTGGCTGCACTCTTATAAATAAGACAATTAAGGCATATAAAAATTGATATATAACACCAATTGCTAAAGCACAGATAAAATAAGACACTGGTGATTGGATGTACCCTGCTCCATAAAGTTGAATGGTGGTAACATTAATAAAACCAATTAAAGGTCCAATTGATAGATCAACTGTTACTCTACCAGCCAAACACAATGCGGTAAGCCCATAAGTAGCCAAAATCAATGGTGTTGACACCATAATTGCAGTGCCTATACCAGAACTTGAGATAATTTGAGGCCCTCGGATGATGGCAAAAATTAATAATGCAAAGAAAATAAATATTGGAACAATTAAGTATTTTGTTGATTGAGGATCAGAACCCGGAATCTGCGAAGGTTTAATTGAGGCTACTAATTGGCTAGACATTATATATTAGTCGAAGTAAACGACCTTGATACCTCCTTCACTAATTTTTTTACTTCCATGAGCAACTTTCAATTTATCAGTTTCAATAATTTTAATTTTTCCTGGATTAAAATCAATTTTCTTTGATGCTTGATTAAATTTGGGTGTTGCGCCTATCAATGAGGCCATATTATTTTCAATATATTTAGTGTTGTGAGTTCCTTTCAAAAATCTTTTATCTTTTAATAATGAAATTAAAAAAGGGATATTAGTTTTTATTCCATCAATATAAATTTTTTCTAAAAAACTTATAAGCTTACTAATAGCATCCTCTCTTATCAGGGCATGAGAAATAATTTTTCCAATCATAGGATCATAATAAAAGCTTATCTCATCTTGTTCATCATAACCCCAATCTAATCTTAAGCCATTCGGTATTTCGGGGAATTTCATTTTTTTTATTTTTCCAGGTGAGGGTAAAAAATTCTTACTAGGATCTTCAGCATAAACCCTACATTCAATGGCATGTCCATAGGAAGAAATTTTTTCTTGTTTTAAAAATTTCGTTTTTCTATCAAATGCAAATTTGATTTGCATTGAGACTAAATCATTATTGGTAATTAATTCAGTTACAGGATGCTCAACCTGTATTCTCGTATTCATTTCTAAAAAATAATATTTTTTTTCATCCATATCATAGATAAACTCTATAGTGCCTGCACCCTCATAATTTACGTCAGACGCAATTTTAACTGCTGCGGCTGCCATGGAGTCTATTATTGATCTTTCTATTTCTGGCGCTGGTGACTCTTCTATAATTTTTTGGTATCTTCTTTGCATTGAGCAATCCCTCTCAAATAAATGAACCGATCCTTGAGCTCCAAAACCAAAAACTTGAATCTCTATGTGGCGTGCATTCGTGATAAATTTTTCAATGAATATATCTCCATTGCCAAAAGACTTTTCCGCTAAGGTGCTAGTTTTTTCAATAGCGCCCTCAAGATCTTTATGATTATGAACAACGCTCATACCTATACCACCTCCGCCTGCACTTGACTTTACAAGAAGAGGATAGCCAATGCTTTTACACTGATCATGAAGTTGATCTTGGTTAAATTTTTGAATGTCAGATATACCCGGACATATTGGAATATTTGATTTTATAGCCAAATCTCGAGCAACGTCTTTATTGCCCATAGATCTAATTGTGACTGGCTTAGGGCCTATCCATGTAATTCCTGAATTAATTACCTCTTGGGCGAAACGATCATTTTCTGAGAGAAATCCAAAACCGGGATGAACAGCATCGACTTTTGATTTTTTGGCCACATCAAGAATTTTATCATAAGACAGATAACTTTCTTGGGCTTTACTAGGTCCAAGATAGTAAGACTCATCCGCTGATCTTACATGTTTTGAATTTTTATCTGCATCTGAATATACAGCAATAGATTTATACCCTAAAATTTTACAACTTTTTATTATGCGATAAGCTATTTCGCCTCTATTCGCTATTAGAATTTTTTTCATTTATTGTCTTCGATGTAGGGCATCTTAGAGTGATTTGAATTATTTTTTTTTTCTTTTGTGCTTTTATTTGGAGAGATTTGTTTTCTCAAAGCTTTTAAAATTTCAATTGCATTTGGTGTATCAGAATGAACGCATATAGTTTCACAACCGACATCTACATCGTTGCCTTGAAGGGTTGTAACTTTTTTTTCTTTGATAGCTCTCATACATCTCTCTACCGCTCGGTCAGTTGGGTAATGTTTATTTCTTCCTTTAGCTATTACCAAGTATCCAGTCTCGTCATACTCGAGATCTGAATAAAATTCTCCATAGAATTTTACTCCTCGTTCTTTATAAACTTTTTCGTGGTAAGTATTTACCATTCCATAAATACCCACATTAAATATTTCAGCTGCATCAGCTATACCCTGTGCAACATCCTCTTCACGAGCGGATACGCCATATAGTGACCCATGTGGCTTTATATGATTCAAAGGTAATTTAAACTCATCGAGAAAAGCCATTAATGCGCCAGTTTGGTACATAACTAAATTTTTGATTTCTTCTCTTTGCATTTTCATTGGCCTTCTTCCAAAACCAACTAAATCAGGATAAGCAGGATGAGCCCCCACTTTAACATTATTAGCTTTGGCCAACTCTATTGTTTTACGCATGGTATTTGGATCGGAAGCATGAAAACCGCAAGCGACATTTGCAGAGTCAATAAAAGGCATTATTTCTGAATCTTCAGCGAATGAATAAATACCAAAACCCTCACCCATATCGCAATTAATATCAACCATTTGATCAACTCCCTTTAATTTTAAATTTACATAAAATAAGGGCTTAATGTTAAAATCTTATCCACATAATGGAACATTTTTTACCAATGCTTTTCTTTATTGTGTATTATTGTATTCAATTCAAAACTATAAGGAGGATGTAAGATGGATAAGATAAAAAAACTAGTAGCTATTTTTGCTATTAGCTTCATCGGTATTACTGCAAGCGTACAAGCTGACATACTAGATGAAATCCCACAAGACATCAGAGACTTTGTTTACAATCCTGATTTTATGGACCCTAACCAACCTCTAGGCGAAAGTGTTTATAGAAACTGGAAAAGTGACAGACCTCTTCCTTGGACCATTGGTTATGCTAGCTCATACGCTGGAAACCTTTGGAGAAAAGGTGTGATGGAAAGACTTTATGGAGACTACTTACCAAAAATGAAAGAGGCAGGTATCTTGAATGATATCGTTGTGACTCAGTCAAACTTAAAAGATGCTGTTCAAATTCAACAAATGAGACAATTAGTTGATCAAGGCGTTGATGGACTTATTGTTTGTTGTTCAAACCCAGTAGCACTAAACCCAACTATTGAGTATGCCTATGGAAAGGGTGTTCCTACTGCTTCAATGACAGGCTTCTTAACTTCTGAGTATGCCATCAGCACATCAGTTAACTATGCTTTGACTGGTTATTATATTGCTCAATGGTTAGCAGAGTCTATTGGTGGAGAAGGTAACGTTGTAATCATGGAAGGAATTCCAGGTGCATCAGCTTCTGACTCTCAGCACGCTGGAATGTTAAAAGGCTTTGCTGAATATGAGGATATAAATGTTGTAGCAGAAATTGCTCACATGTGGACTCCGCAAATAGCTCAAGCAGAACTTCAAAAATGGCTATCAGCTAATACAACAGAAGTTCATGGATTTGCTGTTCAATCATCAGGTGAGTCTGGAGCGTTAAATGCACTTGAGTCATCGGGTCGTCCAATGGTTCCAATGGCACTAGGTGGTGAGATTGGAGCATTTTGTTATTGGAGAAACAATCCTGATTTCATAGATAGAGCAATTTATGCATGGCCTCCAGGAGATGATGCTGAATTTGCAATGAATGTTTTGCTCAGAACTATGAAGGGTCAGGGATTAAAAATGCAATCTATCCTAGTACCTCCATATGAGGAAGATGTAGAAACTATTCAGTCTTTTGTTCCAGAAGATTGTGACAGAAACTCAAGTGAGTTTAGAACTGTTGGAATTGAGAACTGGGCAAGTGATGAGTATCTAAATCACTTCTTCGATAACGGCGAGGCACTTCTTTAATTAATCATTAATTAATGAATGAAGAAAAAACTAAAGACAGCGCCCCTGATTTAGACGGGGCGCTGTCAACTTCCACCAAATCAGGTGGAGATATTTACGTTCAAGATGCAACCAAATCTTTTGGCGTAACAAAAGCTCTAAATGGAGTAAATTTCAAAGCAAATTTTGGTGAAATACACGCAATTGTTGGGGGTAATGGTTGTGGAAAAAGCACTTTAGCAAAAGTTATCTCAGGCGTACTTCCTCTAGATAAAGGAAAGGTATCCATAATGGGCCATTCACCGAATTCACCAATTGAGGCTCAAAAAATTGGAATATCAACGGTCTTTCAAGAAGTAATGATTGCCGAAGAGGCAACAGTTTATGAAAATTTATTTATAGGTTATGACTCATTTTTTGGAAAAAAATTAGCACACCGAGACAAAGTAGAAAAAGCTGCATCTATAATGTTAGAGCTAGCTGGTGAATTCGTAGATCCTTATACAATAGCAAGCCAACTATCCTTGGGTATGAAAGCATGGATTACAATTGGTCGAGCTTTTCTAAGAAATCCAAAAGTATTAATTTTAGATGAGTCTTCCGCTGCTTTAGATTTTGACTCAACTGAAAGGCTATTTGCAAAAATGAGAGCCTTAAGAGATCAAG
>Ga0255761_10000991_pt1 | contig 26278 bp, 21 predicted proteins | sample 071ome_29_FD_179961 | JGI IMG/M metagenome (GOLD analysis project Ga0255761, IMG submission 179961) | Coastal salt marsh microbial communities from the Groves Creek Marsh, Skidaway Island, Georgia - 071407BT metaG (version 2) | ecosystem: Environmental > Aquatic > Marine > Intertidal zone >... | reverse complement strand
GCTTGATCTGATCGTTTGGATATACGGAGGTGAATTGATCGAACTTTGGTCGCTTCATCGCCGACTCGGGGTCGTAACCATTTACAACCTCAACCCGTATGAGTCCGAAGTACTTTTCACCTTCATTCGGCGGGCGCAACTGGCCCGCAACCATGTCACCCTGTCGCAGACCGAATCGTCGTACCTGGCTTTGGGAGACGTAGATGTCTTCGTTGCCATCTCGTCGACCGGGCGATCGAAGGAAACCGTATCCATCGCCGAGTACATCGATGATTCCAGCACCAACTAACTGGTCAGCTTCTTCAGCAACAGTTGCAAGGACTTCGAGTACTAACTCAGTTCGTTGGGTAGGTACCCGTTTGATTCCCTTGTCGATTGCCATTTGACGAAGTTCATCATCAGTTTTGGCTCCGAGATTTCCAAGATCGGGCAGGGTACTCTCGTCTACCTCGAAATTGTCCTGCGGAATACCGCGTGGACGTCCGCCGCGGGTACGCCTGCGACTCGGTCGTCGTCGTGACGAGCTACGTGATTGGTTACGGGTCTCGGTAGTCAGCTTGGTTTCCTCCTGCTGTACTGCGGTGCGACCATCTGGACTTGATGAGGCTTTAACTGAGTAATGCCCCGGGATACCCAGAAGAGAAAAGCTAAAGTGTGAAAGTGATGGAAAAGTAGAGGCGCTCTGGACTAAATCCATGATGCAAAGTACAAGCTTTGTGCGTCTCAGTAGAGTTTATGTTCTTGTCTTTGATGCTCAGGCCGGTTCGATGGAACGCAATTACCGAGCGCGATTACATAAATTTCCTAGGGGTTTTTAGATTCACCTGCAAAGCCGTAAAAGACGTTTGCGGAAGATCGGTAGGAGTGGACTGGCGAGTGATTTTCAACCGGTCACTCATTTCATATTACCAAATTACTAACCTCACATTCCACTCCGTTGTAATTCGGCCCCTGATACGCCAGCTAGTCCTCTTTTAGCAGACCGTATTGCCCGCCTTCACGCAGAACCGACCTTGCAGATTTGATGAACTCGAAAAACAAGGGATGTGGTCGTTCTGGTCGAGATCCGAATTCTGGGTGGAATTGGCTCCCAACCATAAACGGGTGGCCGTATACCTCGGTCACCTCCACTAGTGAGCCGTCAGGGGATGTACCAGACGCGATAAGTCCTGCTTCTTCAAGTTGAACCCTGTATTCATTATTGAACTCATATCGGTGTCGATGTCGTTCATCGACCATTTCCGACTGGTACGCGTCGCGTACGCGTGTTCCATCCTTGAGGAGGCAAGGATATGAGCCAAGCCTCATGGTTCCACCTGTTGAGTGAAGTTCTTCCTGTCCTGACATGAACGCAATGACCGGGTTGTTGGCTTCTGGATCGATTTCAAGTGAGGTTGCATCAGTGATTCCGAGTTCGTTTCTCGCATACTCGACAACCATGATCTGCATTCCCAGGCATAAGCCAAGATATGGAATGTTGTTGCTCCGTGCGTAATTTGCTGTTGCAATCATTCCTTCGAGACCACGCTCGCCGAATCCACCGGGAACTATGATTCCGCTTGCTGATGCAAGAAGCTTCTCAGCACCTTCGGTTTCGACATCTTCAGCTGCAATCCATTTGATTTTTACCTTGCGATCGTTATGGATTCCTGCGTGTCTAAGCGCCTCGACTACCGACAGGTATGAATCCTGAAGCTCGACGTACTTGCCAACCAGAGCGATCTCTAATTCCTCGCTGGCTTCTTCGTCGACTCGAGTAATCTCCGTCCAAGAATGAAGGTCTGGTGATGCTTTTGGAAGTTGCAAGCCATCGACCAGGATTTCTCCGAGACCTTCCGACTCTAAGTGGAGTGGAACTTCGTAGACGCTTGGAAGGGTTGGGAGGCTAATGACTGCCTCAGGGTCAACGTCACAATAAAGAGAGATTTTGCGACGCTCGTCTTCACCTACTTCAGTATCGGCTCTGCACAATATTGCATCTGGTTGAATACCCATTCCCCTGAGCGTGTGAACACTGTGCTGAGTAGGTTTTGTCTTGAGCTCGTGGGTCGCACCCAAATAAGGAAGCAGGGTTACGTGGACGTAGTAGGTATTCCTACGCCCCACCTGGTTACGCACCTGCCTGATGGCTTCGATAAATGGTTGACCTTCAATGTCTCCGACTGTTCCACCTACTTCGGCTACGACAACATCAGCTTTCGACTCTTCGGCAAGCGCTAAAACACGGTCTGTGATTAAGTTCGTGACATGGGGAACTGTCTGGATAGTTCCACCGAGGTAGCGTCCGGCTCGTTCGTTTGCGATGACTTCAGAGTAAATCTGGCCTGCAGTGACGTTAGATAAAGCAGTCAGTTCAACATCAATGAATCTTTCGTAGTGACCAAGGTCAAGGTCAGTTTCACTTCCGTCTACAGTTACGAAAACTTCACCGTGCTGATACGGGGACATGGTTCCCGGGTCGACGTTCAGGTAAGGGTCGAGCTTAATGACTGAAACGCTCAGTCCTCGACTCTTCAGCATGCGACCAATTGAGGCAACAGCAATTCCCTTACCGAGCGAGCTCACTACTCCACCGGTGACGAAAATGAATTTGCTCATCGTGCTAGGCTCCCAACGATTATTAGCGTAAACAAGGTTGAGGAATTTTTAGGGAGCCGATCTTGCCAGCCATATTCCAGGGGTTGGAGCGGCTTAGGCATTACATCTGTGAACCGTGAAGTTCTTTCGACTATCTCGCACATCCTCGGGCAGTGAGTGGGAAAGAAATCTCGCTTGTTTACTCCCTGCACGGGACTCGATTCTAGGGTGCCGAAATCCAGCGTGTCAATCGGTGGAATAAGTGATTAAAGCTGTTTGCATCCGTACCCCATCACACGGGCACTGCTACACTCATTCGGTTACTGTTTTAAGGTCAATATTGGGATAATCACCCGATCGCATATTTCTCCAGAAATACTCGGTAATGTGACCCAAATTCAAGCGAGATTTTTTTCACCACCAATGGCAATGGACCCACTTACCCCGGAAGACGTCGATCACATCGCCAAGCTTGCCTACATAAAACTTTCTGATGAGGAATCGGAAAACATGCGGCAGGAGCTCTCCGACATTCTTGGCCACTTCCAGGCGTTGGCATCTGTCGATACAGAGGGTGTTGATCCAACTGGGCACACCACAGACTCAAACACAATTCTCAGGGCTGATGAGCCTCAGACCCCAATGGAACGGGAGGATGTTCTAAAGAACGCTCCCGATCGTGACGGCGAATTTGTTCGCGTCCCCCCTGTTCTTGAATAACCCATCCAAGTATGACGTCTAAGCTTTCTTCTTCTTTCGACTTCTTTTATTCAACTGCACGAGGTCTACGCGAGAAATTTGATTCTCGTGAGTTCACGGCGGTTGAAGCCACTCGAGCCTCTCTGGAACGAATCTCAGCACTCGAACCGAAAATTAATTCGTTTATCACTATCACTCCCGACGAAGCGTTGAGCGCGGCTGAGGCTGCTGACCAGCGATTACAAGGTGTTGGCCAAGCCCCTACTCCGATGACCGGTATCCCGGTCATGGTCAAGGACAACTTTTCTACTGAAGGTGTCGAGACCACTGCTGCATCAAACATCCTGAAGGGTTACATCCCGCCATACGATGGCACAGCGGTCACCCTATTAAAGGATTCCGGTGCTGTAATCCTTGGTAAAGGCAACATGGACGAATTCGCCATGGGGTCATCCAACGAAACGTCCGCCTTCGGAGCAGTGAAAAATCCGTGGGACATTGACCGTGTTCCGGGCGGAAGCTCTGGTGGTGCCGCCGCTGCTGTTGCCGCAGGCGAAACGTTTATAGCTTTTGGTTCCGATACGGGTGGTTCAATACGGCAACCTGCTGCACTTTGTGGTGTTGTTGGCATGAAGCCGACGTACGGGTTAGTAAGCCGTTTCGGTCTTCTGGCATTCGGTAGCTCACTCGACCAAATTGGTCCCTTGACACGCAGTGTCGCTGACTGTGCCGATGCCCTCAATGTAATTTCAAGCCACGATCACCGTGATTCAACTTCAGTGAAAGCGCCGTTCGGCGACTTCGGAGAGAAAATTGACGCTGGGATTTCAGGCATGAAGATCGGTGTGCCTAAGGAGTATCTCGTCGAGGGAATAGAGCCCGGAGTACGTGAAGCATTCGAGAAATCTCTTCAAACTCTCGAAGATCTTGGAGCAGACATTAGCGAAACATCGCTTCCTTTGACGGACCACGCCCTGGCTGTCTATTACATCATTGCGCCTTCTGAAGCCTCTGCGAATCTTTCACGTTACGACGGTGTGAAGTATGGGCTTGGTTCCTCAGGTTCTAAAAATTCAGCCATTGCAACCGAAATTGCACGAGCCGAAGGATTCGGTGCCGAAGTTAAGCGACGAATTTTTATAGGTACGTATGCCCTTTCTGCCGGTTACTACGATGCGTACTACAAGAAGGCGCAGCAAGTTCGAACTCTAATCCGGCGTGAATTTACGGATGCTTTCTTGAAATTCGATGCACTTGTTACGCCTACCTCTCCAGGCGTAGCTTTCAAAATCGGTGAGAAGTTCGATGATCCATTCCAGATGTACCTCAACGACATTTGTACGATCCCAGTGAATATCGCAGGTCTCCCTGCAATTTCTATTCCAGGTGGAATGTCAGATGGATTACCCGTGGGATTGCAGTTTATTGGTCCTCAGTTCGGTGACACTACGGTAATCCAGGCTGCGGCAGCATATGAGCGAGCCACCAAGTGGAACAAGGAACACCCACGCATTTGATTTGCCAATTTAAGTCCAAACTGACCAGATTTTCAGGCCCAGCTTTAGCGCTGCTCATGATTGCTGTAATGGCGTTGACTGGCTGTTCCACGGACGGTGACCCGACTCCATACGACCGAAACGATTTCACCCCAATTGCGGGACCTCCACGATTCCCAATGATCTTTGAGGGCGAGTTCACGGTTGATGGCGAACCTGGTCCGGCTGGATTGACTATCTACGCCGAATTCATTCACGGTGGATCTCCGCTTTCGACGACGATTGATGGCGGATATGTTCAAGTGATACTCGGACCTGTTAGTGAAGCTGATCTCGAATATGGCGTGATCAACTTTTATTTGGGGGATCGTGAAGGCGACCGGGTAAAAGCTGAGGAAAACTGGGAATGGAAAGGCGTAGCCCAGCCTACTACCCAGGTGTTGGATCTTACTTTCCCCCGATTACCTAAGAACTAAAGGCTAACTCCGTGATCAGAGCGCTAGACGGAAAATCTCCTCAAGTACACCCGACCGCGTTCGTATCAGAAGCTGCGTATGTTGTTGGTGATGTGATAGTTGGGCCTCGTTCAAGTATTTGGCCGGGAGCGGTAATCAGGGCAGACTCTGGCACCATCAAAATCGGCGAAGGCTCCAACGTTCAAGATAACTCAGTGTTGCACGCTGATGATGATGCTGAGATTGGTGACAACGTGACCATAGGGCACGGAGTCGTGTGTCACGCGAAGTATGTCGGTGACGGAAGCTTGTTAGGCAACGGATCGACCCTAAACGACGGAGTAATTCTTGGCAAAGAATGCCTTGTCGCTGCAGGCAGCACTGTCACTGAAAACACCGAATTCGAGGACCGTTCACTGATTCGTGGCACGCCGGGTAAAGCTCTCGGCAAAATCCGAGAAAAGCATGCTGAGTTAATGCGTGGGGCTGCAAACTCGTACGTCAATCGCATTGAGCGGTATAAGTCAGCAGGGCTCGACATCGGCTCCTAGACTTACATACGGTCTGGAGCGCTCATTCCCATCAGAGAGAGCGTTCGTTTCAACGCTACTTTTGCAGCTTCCACGAGTTGCAGTCTTGCTTTGGTGATCTCGGCATCTGCCGGATCGGAAGAAACCACTCGGCACGCTTCGTAGAACCGCTGCAAAGTTCGAGCAAATTCCATCGCGTAGTGGGCGAGGTGATGCGGCTCAAGACGCTCGGCTGAACGATCCACAACGGCAGGAAGCTCGATGATCTTACGAATTAGTTCAAGCTCACGCTCATGCGTAAGCAATCCGAGATTCGCCGAACCGAAATCGATCTCTTGCTCTTCAGCAGTTCGCAGGATCGAAGCCATGCGAGCGTGGGCGTATTGAACGTAGTAAACCGGATTTTCAGATGACTGAGTCTTTGCGAGTCCCAGGTCGAATTCCATATGCGACTCAGGTGAACGACTCAAGAAGGTGAACCGGCAGGCATCAGCACCGACTTCTTCGATGAGTTCCTCAACAGTGACCATCACGTTTTTGCGCTTGCTGAACCGTACTGATTCACCTTCATTTTTGAAATTGACGATCTGGTTGAGGATGATCGTCAGGCGATCCGGATCAAGCCCGAATGCCTGGAGCAGGGCGTGCATTCGAGCAACATGACCGTGGTGGTCAGCTCCCCAAACATTGACGACCCGGTCGAACTTGCGTTCCATGAACTTTTCGTGGTGGTAAGCGATGTCAGTTCCAAAATAGGTTGGACCACCTTCGCCGCTTCGAATAACGACGATGTCTTCTTCAAGACCGAGTTTCGTGGCGGCGAACCACTTTGCACCTTCACGTTCTACGACCAGGTCTGAGTCCTCAAGGAAATTGAGAACTTCATCGAACCTCCCAGAAGATAAAAGTGAGCTTTCACTGAACCACTGGTCATATGACACGCCGAGAGTTTCGAGAACTCCCTGTATGTCGTCCAAAGTCCGTTTCAGCGCTTCTGGTGCAAGTTCGGCGATTGCAGCCTCTTTGTCGAGAGACACGGCTCCGTCACCGAGATCTCTCAGCAAATCGGCGGCAAGTTCTTCTAAATATTCGCCAGGGTAAGCAGGGTCAGGAAGTGGGATGTCGTGACCGGCAGCTTGCATATATCGAGTGTAGAGCGTGTCGTAGAACACTCGCATCTGGTTGCCGGCATCGTTGACGTAGTACTCACGTTGGACTTCGTATCCGGCGGCTTCTAAAACATTTGCGAGAGAGCTTCCGATAACAGCTCCGCGGGCATGACCAACGTGGAGCGGACCTGTCGGATTCACACTGACAAATTCAACCTGAATACTCTGGCCTGCGCCGGTGTTAACGTCTCCGAACTTTTTGTCCGACTTTCGTATCGATGTTACCTGCGACTGCAACCAACTCTCGGCGAGTGTGAAATTCACGAAACCGGGAGCGGCAGCTTCAACCTTGCCGACCATTTCGTTTTCGGGAACAGCATTTGCTATTTGCTGGGCGATTTGCAACGGCGCCATTCGCATCGATCGGGCGAGACCCAGGGGCAAGCTGGTGCTGAAATCACCATGTTCGGCGAGTTTCGGACGTTCGATTTTGATTTCGACGTCACCGGCTGCTGGAAGTTGCCCGCCTGATTGTGCTGATTTTAAGGCCTGTTCGACCAAGTTTGCGAGAGTGTCTGTGATTTGCATTGAACTTCCAGACTAGCACGCAGATGTTCCCTCACGTCTATACTGCCGTGCAACTGCAATGACGAATTTTTGAAAGGTGGCTTTTCGGGTTGTCCGATCGAATCCAGGAATTCATAAACCTTGCTGCAAGCATCGGAGTAGATGTGAGCGAGGAACACGCGTCCGAAGCGTTAATGCACCTACCTGTCGCTGAGTCAGCTATTGAAGCAGTTCGGGCAGTGAATTCTTCTGGTTTTGAGCCAGGTGCAATTTTCGTCCCCACGAAATCAAGTCGGACGGATCGACCGTGACCAGTGATGATCTGCGGTTTGCGTCAATTACGACTCTCGCTCGTAAGTTGCGCGACGGTGACATTACGGTCGACCATATCGTTAATAAGTCGTTAGAGGTAATCGGAAACCTCGATTCAGAGCTCAACGCTTTTCTCGAAGTATGGTCGGACGAAGTTAGAGAAAAAGCTTCCGAAGCACAGCGCTCCATCGAAATCGAAAAGAGTGCAAGCCCTCTGACTGGTATCCCTATTGGCCTCAAAGATCTTGTCGATGTTTATGGGCGAACCACCACTGCAGGCTCGAAAGTTTTGCAGGGTAACATTGCAGCCAAAGACGCCACGATTGTGCAGCGAATGACTGCGGCTGGAGCAATTCTTATCGGCAAGTTGAATCTGGTCGAATTCGCGTTCGGCACGACCGGTCTGAACGCGCATACAGGTAACGTATCGAATCCATGGGATAAGACCCGCGTGACCGCAGGTTCAAGTTCGGGATCAGGAGCCTCAGTCGCAGCAGGGATGGTCCCGGCAGCTATAGGTACAGATACGGGTGGGTCCATTCGAATGCCTGCTGCACTGTGCGGAATTGCCGGACTGAAACCAACCTACGGACGAGTTTCGCGGGCCGGGGTTTTGGATCTTTCATGGAGCATGGACCACGTTGGTCCTATGACCCGCACAGTCGAAGATTGTGCGCTCATGATGAACGCTCTGGCTGGATTCGATCAGGCTGATCCGGCTTCATCTTCAGAACCTGTTGGTGACTTTTCTTCCGAACTCGCCAAAGGGTTCGATGGAGTTCGCCTGGGATTACCTAAGCAGTATTTTTTCGATGATTTTGTTGATCCGGAGATCAAGAATAGGGTCCTGGATGCCATCAAACTCATGGAAACGAATGGAGCAGAAATCGTTGAGCTTGATGCTGACTGGATTTCACTTGGCAGACGCATTGGGTTTGGCGTGATAGCACCTGAAGCGCTTGCTGTTCACCGAAAAAATCTCGGTGAACGACCCGACGACTACACCATGGCGGTTAGAAGCCGGATTCTTGCAGGCGTTTCGATTTCCGCAGTTGATTACATCGAAGCGCAGCGAGCCCGGAAATGGTTCAGTCACGAAGTTGCGAACCTGATGCAATCCGTAGATGCCATTGTGACACCAACTGTCCCGATTCCAACACCGACCATTGAGGAATGTACCCCGACATCGACAGATCCTGGTGGAGGTGGTCAAATGCCGTTCTTTACAGGCGTTTTCAACACTACTGGGCAACCTTCGTTGTCTATACCCTGTGGCTTCGGCAAGTTCGACATGCCGATTGGCATGATGATCACGGGGCACTCGTTCGATGAATCTACGGTCCTAAGAATCGGGCATGCCTATGAACAACTCACCGACTGGCACCAACGAAAACCGAACGACATTGAATAACGGATGACCGCACAAGAGCACGAAGAAAAGCGAAAGAAATCAGAGCGGTACGTCCAACGACTCTCGACTCTCAGGGAACGAGGGTTTGCCTGCATTGCCCTCGACCGCCCAAACGATGGTGTGAACGTGGGGCACACTCTCAGGGCAGCTCTAGGATTTTCGGCAAGAATGGTGATTCTTGGCGGTAAAGATCCAGACATAAATGTCCGAAGGCTTTCAACGGATCCTGGTAGGGCATATCGGCACGTGCCAATCCTCGAAGTCGATGACATTTTTGACGTGTTGCCGAAAGACTGCACTCCAGTCGCTGTCGAACTCACTGACGATGCCGTAGACCTTACAAATTTCGTACACCCAGAACGCGCTTGCTACATCTTTGGTCCTGAAAACGAATCGGTCAGTGATGCACTGCTCGCTAAGTGCGAATATGTGGTCAAAATTCCGACCACTATGTCTCTCAACCTTGGGATGACAGTAAATATCGTCATGTACGACCGGTTAGCCAAGCAAAAGCGCAGGTCTCAGCAGTGAACTCTGACGGTTTGGAAACAATCTCTGGCGATTCGCGCCCTCAAAAGAAAAAACGGTTTTACGGCTGGAACATAGTCGGGGCATCCGCACTCATGAACGGGCTCGGCGGTTCTGTCCACTGGCAAGGCTTCACCGTTCTGTTCATTCCGATTAGCCAGAGCCTTGGGCTAAGTAACGCCCAAACGGCAATGCCGTTCGCGCTTTCCCGGGCAGAGAACGGTTTGATGGGACCCATAACGGGTTGGCTGCTTGATCGGTACGGCGTTCGTAGATTGATGCTGATCGGCACGATATTTACCGGTGTTGGTTACATCTTGCTTGCTCAAACCAGCACATTTTGGGCCTTTGTTTTCGTCTATTTGTTTGTCGTTTCGGTCGGTTCGTCGACGAGCTTCATGCAAGCTTCTACAACGGCGATAAATACGTGGTTTGCGAGACGCCGTGGCATTGCAATGTCCATCAACAGTGCTGCCTTCCGTCTTGGTGGAGCATTCATGGTTCCGCTTCTCTCGGTAGCGGTGCTTCGTTGGGGATGGGAGACCGCCGCACTTTGGGTCGGTATCGGGATGCTGGCGTTGATCGCTCCGTTATCTATTTTGTTCAAACGATCACCTGAATCTATCGGTCTGGGGCCAGACGGTGATCCTTTGCCGAAGCAAGTCTCTGGTTCAGATGCCGAATCGAATTCGGCTGAAATTACGGCGACGGACGATGATTGGACAGCAAAAGATGCCATTCGAACCCGAGCGTTCTGGGTACTTGCGTTGGGAACGGTTCTGCGGATGTCTGTTCACGGCACGATATTCGTACATTTCGTGCCGATTCTGGTTTGGAAGGGTGAAACTCAGCAAACGGCGGCGAATTTAATAGGTCTCGTTGCCCTAATTTCAGTGCCGCTGATTCTTTACTTTGGCTGGCTCAGTGATCGGCTTGGACGGCAAAAACTGCTGGCTGGTTGCTACTTGTCCGCCGCATCATCTTTGCTCCTACTGAATGTGGTGGACGGGACATGGCCAATCCTTTTGGCAATGATTTTGTTCACAGGTACCGAAATCGGCTCGGGGTTGAACTGGGCGCTGGTTGGAGATCTTTTTGGACGAAGGAGATTTGCGACGATTCGCGGTCTGCTGTCGCCAATCTACAACGTGGCACTTTTCTCGATGCCAATTCTCGCGGGATGGGTCAAAGATGAGACAGGTTCGTACGAACTGGTGTTGATAGCCGGAGGGGTGCTTATGATCGCCGCAGCGCTGACGTTCCTGGCGATTCGCAAGCCGGTTCACACGTGAGGGGAAAGAGTGGTCGGGGCGACAGGATTTGAACCTGTGACCTTTGCACCCCCAGTGCAATGCGCTACCAGGCTGCGCCACGCCCCGATGAGCCAAAGATAACATTGAACTGAGCGATTTGACCCTCTGAACGAGCCGATAAGCGTGCCGAAAATCGGAGCGTCATAAGTTCACCCATTGATATAATTAAGGGGTTGGGTTGAATTCGTTAATCAACTTTGCGACCAATCCAAAAGAATCCTGAACGGAATCAATGAGTACCCAAGAGCCAACAACCTCCAATTTGCGCACGCTCCTTAGCGAAGCTGAGGACCTGAATTCGCGAGTCGAGGAGATTGTGAGGCGACTTTGACCTCTCTGAACTAGAAAAGCAGGTCGAGTCCCTCGAAAAAGAGGCGACTGCTCCTGGATTTTGGGACAACTCCGACACTGCACAGTCCAAGATGAGGAAACTCTCAGCAGTTCGGTCCGAGTTGGAAACCTGGACCAATCTTTCGTCCGACGTTGCCAGCACCGCGGAATTTCTCGCGCTTGCTGTCGATGAATCAGACGAGTCGATGGGTAGTCAGCTCGCAAAAGACCTCGCCTCCTACACTCGCACCGTCGAATCACTTGAGTTTGAACTTCAACTTAGTGGTGAGTACGACGAACGATCTGCAATTCTCTATGTAAAGCAAGGTGCCGGCGGAGTAGACGCCCAGGACTGGTCAGAAATGCTGGTTCGTATGTACACGCGGTGGGCTGAACACCGGGGATTTAACGCTGAAGTCCTCGATCTAACCCCGGGTGATGAAGCTGGTATCAAGAGCGCAACCATCAAAATCGATGGCAAGTACGCCTACGGTTATTTGCGCTCAGAACGCGGAACACATCGCCTAGTACGTCTCTCACCATTCGACTCAGATCACCGAAGGCATACAAGCTTCGCGTTGGTCGAAGTCTTGCCAGAAGCCGACGAAGCCGAAGAAATTCGAATCAATCCTGACGACCTTCGAGTAGATGTATTCAGGGCGTCAGGAAACGGCGGGCAGAACGTCCAGAAGAACTCGACAGCTATCCGTTTGACCCACATTCCCAGTGGGCTTGTGGTTGCTGTTCAGAACGAACGATCCCAGGCTCAAAACCGGGAAGTTGCTATGAAAATCCTGCAGTCCCGATTGGTTGACCTGGATATGCAAAAGAAAGCAGAAGAACGGGCTAAGTTGAAGGGTGAGCATGTGTCGGCTGAATTTGGTCGACAGGTCCGTAGCTATGTTCAACACCCTTACCAGATGGTCAAAGACCACAGAACTGACTATCAGACGGGTGACGCCCAGGCAGTGCTCGATGGAGAAATCGACGAGCTGCTGAAGTCATATCTAAGTTCTCAAATGGAATCGGCATCCACTGGAGGGAATTCGTAGATCGTCGATGAACTTCGATCATCAGAATCCTTCAACACAGTAGAGACGTAAAACAGAAATACCGAAACAACTAACCAAGAAATTGAATTCAGGAAACAAATTGATGCGAAGAGTGTTTTTCGGAATGGCACTTGGGCTGGCGCTAATTACTGCTGTTGCCTGTAGTGGCGGAAGTGACTCAGATTCGGCTGCTGACTCGTCGGCTCAAGCCACATCAACTCCGCCTGCTGCCAGGGCTACGCAGCCAGCTATTGCACCGGGCTTGCAAACAACTCCAGTTTCGGGCGGAAGCGATTCCGGTCCAAAAACCGGAGGAATATTCAACACGTTGTGGAGTGACCCACCAACGCTTGACCCTCATCTTGTGACCGACGGTACGTCGTACGGAATTGTCATCGAGGTGTTCTCGGGTTTGGTCCGACTGGGTAACGATCCGATCAGTCCTTTCGAGCCTGATTTAGCTGAATCGTGGACAGTTTCTAACGACGGCACGGTTTACGAATTCAAACTCCGGCCAGACATAAAATTCTCGAACGGTGACCCGGTTACCGCTCAGGACTTCAAATGGTCGTTTGAGCGAGCTGCTCATCCTGACACTGCATCGACAGTTGCCGAAGAGTTCCTGGGTGACATCGTCGGTGTTCACGACATCGTCGAAGGTAACGCCACAACCGCCGAGGGAATCGAAGTTATCGATGAGCGAACGCTCCGTCTGACGATCGACGCACCTAAGGCTTACTTCATTGCCAAACTCACGTACCCGACAGCGTTCGTTTTGAATCAAAACAATGTTGAGTCCATGGGGCGAGACTGGGTTGATGACCCGGTATCAACCGGACCGTTCACTCTCAAGGAATATCGAATCGGTCAGCGAATTCGACTGGCTCGAAACGACAACTACTGGGACCGCAAGGCTTACCTCGACGAAGTCGTTTTCAATCTCGCCGGTGGTGTTGCCATGGCAATGTACGAGAACGACGAGATCGACATTACTGGTGTTGGTCTTGCCGATCTCGAACGAGTGCAAGACCCGACCGAGGAACTGAATAAAGACCTCGTCGAAGTTCCGCCCGATTTCGCGGTTTCGTACGTTGGATTCAACATAAACGAAGCACCGTTTGATGATGTGTATTTCAGGCAGGCCCTGAACCACGCAGTCGACAAGCAACTTATTGCCGACCAGGTCTTCTCGAACCTTGTGAAGCCTGCATACGCGATCATTCCGCCAGGATTCCCTGGCTACTCGCCTGACATCCAGGGTCTTGAGTTTGACGCTGACCTTGCAAAGGACCTGCTTGCACAGTCGAAGTACGCAGACCCCGAGTCGCGACCTCGAATCGTTCTGACTGTTCCAGGAACAGGTGGTTCTCCAGGCCTTACGACTGAAGTTGTTGCCGACATGTGGCGGCAAACACTAGGCATAGAGATCGAGATTCAGCAGGTTGAGTGGGCAACGTACATTCAGGACCTGCACCGCGGTCGACTCCAGGCATGGAGTGGTCTTTCATGGCAAGCTGACTACCCTGACCCCCAAACCTTTATTGACGTGTTGTTCCGCTCTTCAAGTGCAATCAACTACGGCGGGTATGCAAACCATGATGTAGATGAGTACGTGCTCGCCGCTCAGACTGAGCAGGACGCCACGAAGCGAGTTCAGTACTACAACGACGCAGAGCAAATCATCGTCGCTGAGGCAGCGTGGTTGCCGCTCTGGTGGGGTGTTGATTCCAAGGCACTTATCAAGCCGTGGGTCAACGATTACCAGTTCTCGTCACTGACTGTTGCCAAGTTCAAGGACGTCTGGCTCGACGAATAGAAACTAACGACCTTGTGGTACTGGGCATTGAGTAAGATGCCCGCCACGAGGTCTTTTTCTTCTCGACCTTCCACTTGAACGTTTCGCGTTTCCGAACAGGAGACCAATAGCTCTCAATGCTCGCCTATATCGTTCGACGACTACTATGGACACCGATATTGCTGCTACTCGCAGCATTTTTCGTGTTCTTCATGGGAACAGTCGCCCCGGGTGATCCAGCTGAGCTTCGCCTAGGAAATCGAGCTACCCCTGAACGAGTCGAAAGACTCCGTGAGCAAATGGGATTAAACGATCCGTTGATGGTTCGTTATTTCCGGTTCATCGGTGATGCTCTAAAGGGCGACTTCGGTGAGAGTTATGTATTCCAGGGCACCAAAGTCACCGAACTAATTGGTCCACGCCTTTTGGTGTCACTCCAGCTGAACCTCGCAGCCGCGGTGGTCGCATTCGGAATCGGCTTGCCACTCGGGTTCTACGCTGCGAAGAAGCAGGGCACGGCACGCGATCCCGCTATCGTTATTACGATGCTCATTTTGTACGCGATGCCGGTGTTCTTTACTGCACCATTCCTGATCCTGTTTTTCGCCGTGCAACTGCACTGGGTTCCAGCTTCAGGATGGGGTGGGTTGTTCTCAACTCAAGTCATATTGCCGGCCCTCACCATCGGGGTACCTGGAGCCGCGATTTTTGTGCGCCATATGCGGGCAAGCACGTTGGATGTCATCGGACAGGAATACGTCAGGACTGCCCGCGCCAAAGGAATGTCCAACTTCGTTGTGAACTACCGACATATTGCCCGCAACGCCCTGTTGCCAATCCTGACTTTGCTCGGATTCACGCTTGCAGGAATTTTCGGCGGTTCGTTGATCGTGGAACTCATCTACGGCATTCCTGGTGTATCTCGTCTCTCCTTGGACGCAATATTCCAACGTGACTTCCCGGTTCTGACGACATTTGTACTGCTCGGCTCTCTGATGCTAGTACTGGCGAATCTCGTGATTGATATTGCTTACACAATCGTCGATCCGCGTATCAGGTTGAGCTAGCGATGACGACAGAGGTTTCAACAGACGACCAGGTCTTGACCCGACCATCCAGCGGTTTCTGGCGACAGGTCTGGAGTCGATTCAGGCATCGTCGTTTGGCGTTCGTGAGCCTGATTATTGTTTCGTTCATATATTTACTCGGTGTTCTTGCTCCGGTAATCCAAACCCATGATTACCAGGACACTAATTTGTTGAAGACCCAGCAAGGTCCGGATACTGAAAACTGGCTTGGAACAGATCGTCTCGGGAGGGATATCTACACACGGGTGGTATGGGGCATCCAGACCACCGTCATCATCACCGTCGCCACGTTTATCACCGGAAGCCTGATTCTAGGTGTCACCATGGGATTGGTCGCCGGTTATTTCCGCGGGTGGTTGGACGCCGTAATAATGCGCGTGGGTGAGGTTATTTCCGCGTTCCCGGATATCTTGCTGATTATTCTGCTGGCAGCGACCTTGCGACCGCGAATTGTCGAGCTTGCAAGAAACCTTGAAGACTCGACCGGCGTTTCGGGAATCGTCAGCTCTGGAATCGTTGACTACCTCGTAATTGGAATCGCATTACTGCCACTCAGCTGGTTTGGGATGATGCGATTGGTGAGAGGGCAGGTTCTTGCTTTGCGAGAAGCTGAGTATGTTGAAGCGGCGAGAGCCATGGGAACTTCTACACCTAGAATCTTGTTCAGACACATACTTCCGAATGTCGTAAGTCCGGTGATCGTTTCTGTCAGCTTCGGTATCGGAGCAATAGCTCTTTCCGAGGTCGTGCTCAGCTTCTTCGGACTGGGTGTTCAGCCACCTAGACCGAGTCTCGGAGTCATGATTGGTGAAGTCACTGCTCGCGGTGGAGCTAGCGTTTCGGTACTGCGAGATCACCCGGAACAGCTGCTGTCGCCAATCATTGTTGTATGGCTGTTGATCTTCTGCTGGAACATCATTGGTGACGCACTGAACGATGTTCTAAATCCAAGAGCCCGCTGATCGCCCAGGTGATTTTTGAGGGAGTGGCACCTGATTGCTGGTCACACGGTCTGTTTTTTTTTGGTAGGTACTCATTCTGACGCGGAAATTTCGGTGTAACCGCAACCGTGTAGCTAACACGGAACCGTGGTTCAATTCGTGCGTAGTTAGAGCGGAACCCTGTTCTACACGGTAGCGGGACTCTATGTCCGCGATACCGTGTAGCCAATATTTCTACACACCTCGCCGATTTGCGAGAGTGCTCGTTGTCAGGTTGTGCCGTGTTTCGTGCCCGGCGAAATGGCGCTCTAATTCAGAAACCATTTCCTCAAAAAACCTGGTTCTCGATCGCATTGTTGTGCCGGCAATGTGAGGCGTCAGGAAGACGTTAGAGAGTTCTCTGATTTTCGAATCTGTTGGGATAGGTTCGGGATCAAAAACGTCCAGACAGGCGATCATGTCGTTTTGCTCTAAACGTCGTATTAGTGCCTCAGAATCGACAACCGCTCCGCGAGAAACATTCACAAAAACAGATCCTGAACGAAGTAGCTCAATCTGCTCCCGACCCAGCATTCCCTTCGTACGTGGAGTTAACGGGACGAGGCATACGACAACGTCCGGGGTGCTTAGAACTTTGTCCAGACTGGTGAAAGTGAAATCGAGGGAGTTTGCCAGCACCTCCGGTGCGTACGGATCGTGAACAAGCACATCAACATTGAATGGATTTAGTAGCTCGATCAGCCGCCGGGCGATATATCCACTTCCGATCAGTCCAACCGTTTTGCCCGTCAACTCTTCATTGATCTGGAACTCTGGTGCTGAGTCTTTCTGCTCCGGTGTGCCCCATTCTTCGCCTGAGATCAATTTGCGGTAGTGGGCAGCACCGTTTCGGAGTCCGAGCAGCATTAGGCCCAATGCCCATTCCGATACCGGGTATGACGAACCGTGTGTGGTGTCGACCGCTCGCACACTTTTAGCAATACATGCATCAACGTCGATTCTTTGGGCGAATCGGTCACCTTCAAGTTCGCCAACGATCTTGAGTGATGGAGCAGCTTCGAGCACAGATGTGTCAACACGCGGTGATCCGTGGCAAACGATCAATGCGTCTAAGTCGGCAGCGAAATCACGAAATCGCTGCATCTCCGAATCAGAAGTATTCGGTGAATCGTCCCAACTGGTCGTCTCTTCAAATTCCATCCACTCGAAATCAGCAATCCGGTCGAGTCGCTCAAGGTCTGATCCCTCGAGATACACATCTCTAACGTGCTTGGTGGCGGCAAGCCCAACTTTTGGTCGATTCATATTCGCGGCTGAGTCCCGGTCAAACTGGTAATTGAAGGATTGGTCGGTGCTACTATGACGCAGTTCAATCCCAAATGGGATGTTTCGTCCGAGCTGGAGCATCATTGATGAGTTATTTCCGATCCCGTAGATCTGCCGTTGTAGCCCGAAAGGGAGCGGTATCCACAAGTCAGCCCATGGCAGCCCAGGCTGGTCTCAAGATTTTGCAGGATGGCGGAAACGCTGTTGATGCAGCAGTTGCAACCGCTGCCGTCTTGAACGTCGTTGAGCCAATGTCGACTGGTATTGGCGGCGACATGTTTGCTCTGATCTGGCACAAGAACGAGCGCAAAGTTGTGGCACTCAATGGTTCGGGTCGACAGGCCGCAGGCGCAAACGTTGATGACGTTCGAAAAGCAGGTTTCGACTCGATCCCCAACGATCACGATGGAAGCCATTTCGCTGTCAGCGTGCCAGGAACGGTTCACGGTTGGGAGACCGCGCTGAATCAGTACGGTCGAATGACACTTCGAGAAGTTCTTCAACCTGCGATCGATTACGCCCTCAACGGATACGCTGTTTCCGAAGTTATCGCTCACAACTGGGGCAGCGAAGACACTCTCAGCAAGCTAAACCACCGACCATCGGGTAAGGAACTTCTTCCTGGAGCAAATGGCGGTGCACCGAAGTATGGCGAGGTTGTCACGCTCCCAGAACTCGGTCGAACGATGCAAATGATTGCCGAAGGTGGAAGCGAAGCTTTCTATAAAGGTGAGATTGCAAAGAAAACTGCTGATTTCGTTCAGTCCGAAGGCGGATGGCTGACTGAGCAGGACATGGCAAACCACCACTCCGACTGGGACGAGGCTATCTCGGTCAACTACCGAGGAGTGGACGTTTGGGAATGTCCACCTAACGGTCAGGGGATTGCTGCATTGATTGCCCTGAACCTCGCTGAGGGATTCGATATTGGCAGTATGGGAGCCCAGTCAGCCGACCGATATCACTATTTGATCGAATCGATGCGTCGCGGTTACGCGGACGCGCTTCAGTACGTCGCAGACCCACGTGTAGCGGAAGTTCCGATTGGTCCATTGCTTAGCAAGGACTACGCCAACCGTCGCCGAGTCAACATATCCGGTGCGCAGGCGGATCCCAATGTTTCTTACGGCGATCCAATGGGTGGAGCCGACACCGTGTACCTGACGGCAGTTGACGGAGAGGGCACAGCTTGCTCGCTGATCAACAGCCTGTTCGCTGGATTCGGTACCGGACTTGTTGTTCCAACACTTGGAATGGCACTCCAGAACCGTGGTTCTCTATTCTCCTTCGACCCTGATCACCCGAACTATCTCCAGGGCAACAAGCGACCGTTCCAGACAATCATTCCTGCAATGGCAACCAGGGACGACGAGATGTGGTTAAGCTTCGGTGTGATGGGTGGATTCCAGCAGCCGCAAGGCCACTTGCAGGTGGTCAGCAACATGGTCGACCACCACATGGATTCACAGGAAGCTCTCGATGCCCCGAGGTTCAAGGTTGATGTAACTGGTGACCAGAGCGTCGCGGTCGAAGAAGATCTTGCCCCGTCAGTAATCAGCGAACTCGAAAAGCGAGGTCACACTGTTGAGGTTGTATCGGGTTACGATCGAGCCGGGTTCGGAGGAGGTCAGGTGATCTCACGTGACCCTGAAACCGGGGTGCTCACAGCAGGATCAGAACCTCGTAAGGACGGCGCAGCTGCTGGCTGGTAGTTCGACAGCATCAACCACGATTTATAAGAGGGGCGTTTGTCGCCCCTCTTTTTTGTTCTGTGAAAATCTTCTCAAAGATAGAATATAATGGAATAACTAAGAAATATTAGGAAATATCTGGAACAAAACCCTTTGAACTTGAAAGTACGGGATGTAGCCAATCGACTCGGCGTCAGCGAAAAGACCGTCTACAAATGGCTGCGTACCGGTCTGATACCTGCGACACGAATCGGGAAGTCATGGGTGATTCCTGAGGAATCTGTCGAATCAATATTGCAGCCGAGAATAGTGTCTCGGTCGACCCCTTCGCAGAGCTCAGTAAGCGCTTACGATCCGATTCAGCCAGCGCAATCCGTTACGGAACCGAATGAACTTGACTCCCTATCGCGGTTCACGTCGATCTTGAACGGTGCTGTGTCTCAGGGAATCGCCGGGATTTTGGGACCCAGGGGATCGGATCCCCAAACAGGTGCAGAAATAGCCGAAGTGCTGGAATCAGCAACCGGTGAAATCGTTCTCCAGGGAATTGGCTTGAGAGAGTTTTTCAGTGAACGAAGTTATACGACCATCCTTCGGCAAATGACTTCTGAGGACCGACCAGTACAAATACGGGCTTTACTTGTGAATCCTGTTAGCGAATTCGCCAGGGCAAGGGCTGTGGCAGAGGATGGTGCGCAGTTTCACGACGAAGGAAGATTTCGTGGTGGTCCGCTGTATGGAGATAGTTGGCGCAGCCTGAACGTAATCGCAGCAATGAAAAACGAAGCCGAGTCCAGGCGACACTTCGGAATTGACGTGCGGTTCGTTGACCACTGGCCATCTGCGTACATCGTGTCGACCAACGTGTACACCTTCGTAGAGACCTACCACTTCGGCAAACCCGGTGACGCCCTGGAGGTCAGTTCGATCGATGGACTGGTACCCATGCTCAAGCTTCGATCAGACAGCGATTATGCCAGGATTTTGCGTAGCCATTTCAACTACATATGGTCGGGCACTAACCCACACATTCCGACCTACAACCTCGCCGAAGTTGCAGAGTCGATGCAGGTAGAGGTTTAGCCGGAACCTCTTCTGATCTGGTCAGTCACTTCCTAACAGTTCCGGAATTTTCCTGTGGAAAAGGGCTACGCTCGTCCGAGCAAATTTTCCACGGGATGAACAAATCACCCGTAGGGAGCTTGAATTTTCAAAATTGCCGAACGGAGGATCCACGTGGGCAAAATCAATGTTGCGATCGTAGGTGCTGGTAACTGTGCCTCGTCACTTGTTCAGGGTATCTACAAGTACTCAGAAGTAGATGAAAACAGCATCGCCGTGCCTGGTGTCATGCACAACGTTCTTGGCGGTTACTCGGTTGGTGACGTAAACGTTGTTGCCGCTTTCGACGTTGATTCCGACAAGGTTGGCAAGGATCTTTCCGAAGCACTTGTTTCCAAGAACAACAACGCAGTTCAGTTCCACGACGTCCCAAACATGGGCGTCAAGGTCGAGCGAGGCATGACTCATGACGGTATTGGTGAGTACCTCGAAGAACTCGTGGACGTAAACCACGACCCTTCAACACCGGGTGGGCAGACCGCCGACATCGTGAACATCCTCCGAGACCGCGAAGTCGATGTGATGATTAGCTACCTTCCGGTTGGTTCTGAGCAGGCAACCAAGTGGTATGTCGAACAGGCACTCGCTGCAGGCGTCGGTTTCGTCAACTGCATCCCTGTCTTCATTGCACGTGAGGCTTACTGGCAGAAGCGTTTCGAAGACCGAGGTCTCCCAATCGTTGGTGATGACATCAAGTCCCAGGTCGGTGCGACCATCGTTCATCGAGTACTTGCCCGACTCTTCGAAGACCGCGGTGTTCGACTCGACAAGACCTACCAGCTCAACTTCGGTGGAAACACAGACTTCTACAACATGCTTGAGCGATCACGCCTCAAGTCGAAGAAGATTTCCAAGACTAACGCCGTTCAGTCGCAGCTTGAGAAAGAACTGCCAACCGATGACGTGCACATTGGACCTTCCGATCACGTCCCGTGGCTCGAAGACCGCAAGTGGGCGTACATCCGACTCGAAGGAACTTCATGGGGTGACCAGCCTTTGAACGTTGAGTTGAAGCTCGAAGTCGAAGACAGCCCTAACTCTGCAGGTGTTGCAATTGACGCAATCCGAAGCGCAAAAATCGCTATGGACAAGGGTGTCAGCGGTGCTATTCAGCCAGCATCGGCATACTTCATGAAGTCGCCTCCAGTTCAAATGCGTGACGACGACGCTCGACGACTCGTGGAAGAGTTCGCCGAAGGCAACTCACCTTCATAAGAAAGCTCTGCGAGAGTAATTCCCAATTCAGGGGCTGAATGCTCCTGTTGCCCGTATCTGGTAAACCAATATGATTACGCAATCATTGCCAGATGCGGGCAATTTGTTTAAAAGTTTTAACTTCGGAGGTTATAGGTGCGAATAGCTCAAGTATCTCCGTATGACTTTGCTCATCCAGGTGGTGTTCAACGTCACATGGCATCGCTGAGCCATGAACTTCAGTCACGTGGACATGAAGTTTCGATTCTGGCTCCCAGCTCAAACGGCGAGTCTGCAGTAGACATCGAAGGTGTCGATTTCCGAACGTTCGGGAGGTCGGTACCAGTTCCAACGGCCGGGTCAATTGCCCGAATTTCTGTTTCCGTGTGGCATGAGTGGCGACTCAAATCCTTCCTCGAAGAAGAGCAATTCGATGTGGTTCATATTCATGAGCCGCTGATGCCAATGTTTGCACTCACGGCTTCAAGATTTTCTCCGTCCCCAACCATCGGGACTTTTCACGCCTACAACGAGGGGAGCGGCCGGGGTTACATGTTCTGGAAAAAAGTTTTGAACCGTGGGGCTATCCGACTGAACGGTCGCATCGCCGTCTCCGAGCCAGCGAAGGATTTCGCGCACCGCTACTTTGATGGTGATTACCGGGTGATACCAAACGGTCTCGATGTTGATTACTTTTCGAATCCGGTCCCGCGTCCATCAATCATGAAGGAAGATGCATTCAACCTTGTATTCGTGGGGCGTATGAATGAGCCGCGGAAAGGTTTGCGCTACGCTCTTGGTGCGTACTCACTTCTGAAGTGGGAGTACCCGAATCTTCGTCTTGTAGTCGTGGGTAGCGGAATTCCCGATCGCGAGTCGTACCGCATCATGGGCGAACGTGCTCTTAACGATGTGATCTTCACTGGTCCAGTTAGTGAAGCTGATTTGCCTGCCTACTACCAGCACGCTGATGCCTTTATTGCACCAAACACAGGTAAAGAAAGTTTCGGTTTCATAATCATCGAGGCAATGGCCGCAGGAACTCCCGTGATTGCGTCCTGTATCCCCGGGTTCCAGTCTGTAATGACGGACGGTCGAGAAGGTTTGATGGTTGAGCCAAAAGATGAGGCAGCATTTGCTGATGCGATTCGTAACCTCATCAAGGATCCCGGACTACGCACACAACTGGCAGTCAACGGTAGATCGTCTGTTCAGAAATACCGCTGGTCGAAAGTCGCGGATGAAGTGCTTTCGTTTTACGAAGAAGTACTGCAGGCCCGCCCAGTACCACCAGCGAAATATCAGGGCTGGTAGCCCGATTGCCTGATTTACAAACGGCTCGCTACGCACTCAGAGGCGCGGTTTCCAACTGGTTTGAGCGACCAGCAGTAGCACTTCTCGTTGCATTGAAGGTCAATCCGACCATGGCAACAATCATCGGGATGGTGATCGCCGTAATAGCCGGATACTTTGTTTACACGGGAGACTTCGTACTCGGAGGAATCCTGGTGCTCGTCGGTGCGACGTTCGACATGCTCGATGGCGGCATCGCTCGATCAACGAACAGCGTGAGCAAGAGGGGGGCGCTAACCGACTCAGTATTCGATAGGGTTTCAGAGCTCGCGGTTCTAGCGGGACTCGGTGTTTACTATGCCAACCAGATCGAAGATTCGACGCTCGGTGTCACGCTGGCATTCCTGGCAAGCGGAGGCTCGATATTGGTCAGCTACGTCCGAGCCCGTGCGGAAGGACTCGGTGCAAAAGGAACTGCCGGATTCCTTACTCGCCCTGAACGAGTGGTCATAACCGTGATCGGACTAATACTCGGTTACCCAATGGCAGTACTTTGGATCCTTGGCGTGGGCACACCATTGAGTGCCCTTTGGCGTTATATAGAGGCGTGGAAAGCTATCGGTGACTCCGACTAAACGGTAAGTTGCATCTATCGAGTCTGTGCGTTCGTAATAGCTTTTGACAAACTAAAGCCACAGCATGCAGCCAGAACTCCAAAACAATTCACGCGTCCATCTATTGCGACTCGCCTTGATCGTAATCGTTACAGTGTTCGGGGTTTTTACACTCGCAACGCAGAACGTAAGCGCTCAAGATCCAGCGGAAATCACGATTGTTCGTTCTGGAGCTGAGTCGCAGTTTCCTGAAGGGATGACGTTCTACTTAGACGTCGAATCGGATGTACGGATCGACGATGTACGGGTGGTTTTTAAGGTCGGTGATCGGGGAACTAACACCTATTCCTATCTTGAGCTTGAGTACGTTAGCGAAGCTCTGACCAATGGTGAGTTCTACCACCGGACAAACAGTCGAGACCGATACATCCCTCCGGGAACCACGATCACTTTTTTCTTCGAGATAACCGACGAGACCGGTTACACGCATGTGACCGACCCAGAGACATTCCGCTTTGATGACGCCAGGTACGAGTGGGAAGAAGTGACGTTGGAAACCGTCACAATCCTGTACCACGGACCGCTTCGAACGCGTGCTGAGCGTCTTGCCGAAGCTGCGGTCGAATCTCTCCACCTGATGGCAGATGTGACCGGTGCCGACATTACAAAGCCGATCACCATGACGCTTTACAACAACAACGCTGAAATGATCGGAGCGGTTGCGCGCCGGAGTCTGGCTAGTAGTCGAGAGCTGGTGACGGAAGGGCAAGCTTTCGAGTCAGAAAGCCTGGTCCTGGTACTCGCAGGCAGGTCAGACATCGGAACGGCAACCCACGAAATGACTCACATCCTCGTTGCGAGGGCATCGGGAGGTGCGGGTAACGTTCCGCTCTGGCTAAACGAAGGTCTAGCCGAATACGGAAACCTCGATCAAACCGTAACGTACGAACGATTTCTCGAGTGGGCCGAGGGCACTGATCGTCTGACCCCTCTCAAGAACCTGAGTTCATTCCCTGGAGACCCTAACCTGACCCTTGTTGCTTACGGACAAGGTAGAAGCGCTGTCGAGTACATGCTCGAAGAGTTCGGGAATGAGAAAATGCGGCAACTGCTGGCCGTTCTCGTTGGCGGTGTCGGCATTGATGGCGCTCTACAGACTGTTTATGGGTTCGGTATCGACGATCTTGAAAACCAGTGGCGTGAGTACATCGGTGCCGATCCGTATGTTGAACCTACTCCTGGTCCAACTCCGACCCCACAGCCGGAACCAACGCCTGCTTATCAACTGTTGACGGCTCCGCCTACTTCTGGCGGTAGTAGCTCGTCTGAGACTCCAACTGCTGGACCATTGGTGGTTGCCCCTGCTGAGACCGAAGTTGCTGATCATGAAGAAACTGGTTCTTTTGAACAGGGCGAGTCGGAAACGAATGAACATGAACCGTCTTCGGGAACTTGTTCTGCACCAGTCAGCGGCTCCTTCGATGTCGCCACAATCGGATGGGCTCTCGGAGCTTTGGGCTTGATTAGCGGTATGCGAATGCGCAGGTCTCAGTAGACCGTTCGCCTAACGGGCAGTTGATCGTGTTCTCGACAGCAGATTCTCCAAAGTTCCGCCCAAGATTTGCTCACGATCTTCGTTAGATACGAAATCGCAGTGGGTGCGAAACGCTTCAAGAGATTGCCTGTGGGTCATCGATTTCTTTACCACTGGAAAATCCGATCCCCAGCACATGTTCGTGCCGAAAGCCTGGTAACACTCCTTGTAAACCCAGTGAGTGTCCTCGTAAGGGAAGTTCCAGGTTGTGTCGGTGAGGTAGTGGAACCCCGAAAGTTTCAAGTAAATATTCGGAAGCTTGCTGGATTCGATCACTTCGGCAACGTTCGATCGAGCGTCATCTCCGTGAGCGCGAAGCCCCGACATGTGGTGACAAAGAATGTTCAGGTCAGGATGTCGTTCAGCAGCTTGCCTGATTGCCGGTTGATGGTGTGGAGCGATCGCCATGCTCGCGATAAGACCGATTTCTTCAGCCACGTTAAAGAAGTCGATACCTTCCTGTGAGTTAAACCACGAGCCGTCGTCTTCTTTCGCGACGTAATGCGTGAAAGCCTTCATGGGCCATTTACTGGCAGCTTCTTCAAGGCGCTTTGCGGCTCCAGGAGTGTGATACGAATCTGACCACATGGAGTCCACGTCAGCAAACTGTTCAAGACGGTCCGGGTAACGTTTTAGCGCACTCGCTACATAGTCGTTGTTGTCAGAATTCTGAAATATCTGGGCACAAACAATCGTCGCTTTATCAACGCCGTTTTCATCCATTTGATGAATCAGCTGCTCGACTGCCCCGTGAGATTCAGGGTCGGGTACTCCGGGTATGTATGGCCAGTGAGACCACGCATGGCAATGGGAATCGATGATCAATGATTTCCTCTTTTAGTTGAGAACTTTGAAGTCGAATTGGCGAATATGGCGAGGTGTAACTGGCACGTCACACCGCCGCAACATTTATGTAACAAGTGCCTCATAACTTTCAATTCAACCTTACGAAATTAGGTTGTTGGGAGAGATTTTATGGATACCGGATCAATTGCATGGATGCTCGTTGCGTCCGCGCTTGTGCTGTTCATGACTCCCGGGCTGGCGTTCTTCTACGGCGGACTTGTGCGCGGTAAGAACGTTGTGAGCACGGTAATGTACAGCTTTGTATCGATGGGTGTCGTTAGTGTTATCTGGGTCCTCTGGGGCTACAGTCTCGCTTTCGGTGAAGGTGGTGCGTTCATCGGCAACTTTGACTTCCTTGGCTTCAAGGACGTCAGCACTGAGAGTGAAGACGGCAT
>Ga0255761_10000987_pt1 | contig 26337 bp, 19 predicted proteins | sample 071ome_29_FD_179961 | JGI IMG/M metagenome (GOLD analysis project Ga0255761, IMG submission 179961) | Coastal salt marsh microbial communities from the Groves Creek Marsh, Skidaway Island, Georgia - 071407BT metaG (version 2) | ecosystem: Environmental > Aquatic > Marine > Intertidal zone >... | reverse complement strand
GACGAAGATCCTGAACTGACTTCCAGCAACCCTGCTGGTGGCGACACTAACACTGATTCGACCAACCCTGGTCTGTATGACCTTCTTGGTCGTCGTTACTACGTCGGTCTGAAAGTCAGCTTCTAAGTAGTCATTGGAAGTAAAAAAACCCCACCTTCTGGTGGGGTTTTTTTTATGGGCGAAATTTGTGGCTACTGCGTTTGGCAGGTTTCACTGATAAGCATTCGAAAGTACGAGTCAAGGGCATCCTGCGGAAGCCTTGCCGGGTGACGGCCCAAGGGCCTGTTCCGACCTACAAGACTTTTCCGTATTGGCCAAAATGCCCGTGACGCCACCTGCATTTGGCTTTGTTGGGTGTTCTGTGGACGCCTGAATCGCGATGCGATTCTAGCGGAATTATTGTAGGTCGGCATAGGCCCGCAGGGCCGTTTGCCGACAAATGTTTGACGCCTGATTAGTTGTAGGCCGGAAGAGGCCCACAGGGCCGTCATCCGGCACTTAATCCAGGATGTACTTCACTTCCCGGTTGCGGATGAACTGCGACACGATCCATTTCTCGCCGGTTACGGGAGGGCGACCGGCGTGCTTGGTGCGGCGGTCGGGAGAACCGTCGGGCAGGGCGTTGACGAAATAGATGCCATCGCCCGTCTTGCCCTTGTAACTGATGTTGAGTTCCGGAAACACTGTTTCGCCACCTTCATAGTCCTCGTTCAGGTAAATCAGAAACGTGATGATGCGCTGGCCGTTGTCGCGGATTTCCTGCTCATAGTTGGGCATGCCGGGGTCAACAAAATCAAAGTGGTCGGAAATCTCCTCGCCGGGCTGGTAATTGAGCAGGGCAGTGCCTTCCATCTGTACCATGGGAATGCCGCAGGCGGCGCTCATTTTCTGTTGTATCAGGAAATGCAGCAGTTCATTTTCCACCATGTTGAACTCGGCAATGGAATTGGTGCGGGTTTCGGACTGGTAGTTGCGCCGGTTTATGGCGTCATAGACCAGCGCCGGCTTCAGGCGGTCTTTCGCCAGCCTGACCAGCCAGCGACAGATGGGGGGTGGAAGCAAGCCGGCAAAGGTCTTGATTTCAGGGGTCTGGTTGAGCAACTGGCCTTCATGAGTCTGCATCCAGCCATTGAGATCAACTGCCGTCACCAGTTGCTGCCAGTAAGCCGGATCCTCGTTATCGAGTAACTCGGGATTCATGGCCGGTTCACCCCTGTCGCTCAGCAGTAGCATCTGTTCACGGGCGATGGTTGATCCCAGCGCTGCCGCATGGGCCAGGGTGGCGATGGCGTGGGGCCAGCTCTTCGGCTGGTAAATGCCGGTAGACTGGAACACCGCCACCATGGAGACGGCATCAGCAACACCATCACGGGCAGCTTCGAGAATGAAGCGGGCGCCATCCTGTGGCAGGTAGGGGCAGCGATCCCCCACCAGCATGCGCTTTCCTAACATCGTCTTGGCGAGGTTGTCTCCCTGCTGGGTGGCCAGGGCCAGAACGTTGATAGCTTCATCGTGATTGCCGGCATCATCGAGTTCCCGGGCCTGTGACAGCACCGGCGAGATGGCAGTTGTGGTCATGCTGACTTCCCCTTTTTTGATAGCAGTGTAAGTGAGAATGCCGGTTCCTGAAAGGCTGCAGGGCAGAGTTCCTTCAGGACAATGTCATGCGGTTGAAAGGTTGTCCTGTCCTGGGCTTTCCATTACTCTTTGATCCTGTTTCTGCTTGGGTAAATCCTATGAAAAGTGCTGTTTTAACGTGTCTTGCCATTGTCTTCGGCGTGGTTATGTTCGGTGGCACCGCCGGTGCGCAGGAAGCTGATGCTTTCCTGGCCTGTGCCGATATTCGTGACCGTAATGAACGCCTGGCGTGCCTGGACGAGGCCCTGAATGATGCTACCCGCGAGCGTACACCCATGCCGCGGCAGGAAGCGGATACCTCTTCAACAGCCGTCGAGGATTTTGGCGAGGCACCGGCCAGGGTTACCGCGACCGGGGCAGAGAATGGGGTAGAGGATGCAGCAGAGAATGGAGAAGAAAACGCTGAAAAAGGCTCACTATTCCGCCTGCCCCGCATCAGTATTTTTCGCCGTGGCCAGGATGATGCTGACGCAGAAGATGATCAGGAAGCTGTTGCCGGAACGGAAGACGAAGACCGGCTGGAAAACTTCGGGCGCGGCGCCCCGCGGGTTGTGGTCAATGAGGACGGCGAAGAAGAACTGAATGATGTCATCACTGAACTGTTTCTGGCCCAGCCCAGCATGTGGCTGATCAGGCTCGAAAGCGGCCAGGTCTGGCGCCAGGTCCATCCCAAACGCCTCAACTTGCGTGAAGGCGATCCTGTGCGTATTTATCCTACTGGCTGGGGAGACAATTTCCGTTTGGAAACGTCCAGGCTGAGCGGTTATATCCAGGTCCTGCGCGTCGAGTAAGAGTCAGGTAAGAGTCAGGTAAACAGGTTAAGCTGGCGTTAATTCAACGCCAGCCTTTCACCCGGCCTCCCGGCGCGACGGACGTCCTCACACTGCGCTCTATTTACAATCCCTGTTATTCAAAGCTGAAGAAGTCTTCCTCTTCAGGTCTTTCCATACCCTGCTCAAAGTAGGTTTCCCAGAGTTCATTCCAGGGGCGCCCGTACATGTCAGGGATGGTGTATTCGATAACATCGCCCGGGTTGACCGGTGTGGCGCGACCATCAATGGGATAGATGGTCTGTATGCATTCGATAAAGGGATAGGGGGGGGCATCGGCATCATCAAATTCATTCTGTTTGACGTAATTGCGGACGATCCGTATCGGTTCCACCAGGGACTCTTCGTCATAGAAAATGGCTTCGTGATTGAGGCCGATGAAATTGCCGTCAGCATCTCGGTTGGGTGAATAGATCTCGATGGTCTGCAGTTTGTTGGAAAACTCCGGCGCGGCATGATTTTTCCAGCCCTGGATGTTGGATGTCCAGGTGATCAGAACATCGTTGTCCCAGAAGCCGATGGTCTCGCCATACCAGCGCGGGACATCCGCGCCGAGGCGCGGCACTTCGCCATCCATCTGGAACTCGCGGCCGATATGAATATTGGTGATGAAGTTGCGGGCCACACCGGCCAGGATCTGCACCATGTTTGGGGTCACCATGATGTAGTGTTCCCACACGGCAGCCTCATGCCAGCGGCGCATGAAACCCTCGGGCCAGCAGTACTGGGAGGGCCACTGGGCGGCATTGGTGTTGGCGTGGTGGTAGGCCTCCTGCACGAAGCGGGTCTGGTACTCCTCGGTCAGCAGCGACAGGATGGTTGGGATCTGGTTATGGCGCATCCGGTACCAGTAGTAATTGTCCGCTGTGCGCCCGGGATGGGCGTAAATGCCGCTCCACTCTCCCGGCACGGTCGCATAGGTGTGCTGGGCTGGCCCGCCACGGCGCCGCGTTTCGGCCATGAGTGCTTCATAGTGTGCCTGTGCGGTGGCAAACCCGTAGGGACTGACTATGGCTTCCCGCGGGTAGTCACTGTCACATTTGCCCCAGGCGGCAGACGCCGGCGGGTTGTCGCCGACTAGGGAGCTACGGTTGCCTCCCCAGAGGTCTTCCAGGGCACCGGAGGTGTTGCAGCGGAAATAGCGCGGGTCCGTCCACAGGTCGCGATCGGCATAAAAATCATCCGAGGTGAACAGGTCACGTTCGAGGGGTTCGATGCCAGGAGGTGTCTCGCCCGGCTGGGCGCCGCCGGTAAAGCGTCGCGGACGCTCATTGAAAGGACCATTGGCGCCCATGACCCGCATGGTCGCACCGGTAAAATCGTAATCGTTGATATCAGCCGCCAGCGGCGCGCCCCGGCCAACACTGACAAAATCGATCTGCGCAGTCTGCTGGGACAAGCCGCCCGAAGCGGCCGATATTAGGAGTACAGTGGTGAATGCTTTTGTTATTGTTTTTATGGTCATTGCTGTTCCCCTATTATTATTGGTTATGTTGGGAGGTGTTGCCGGGTGGTTTAGTCGGCGCCGGTCACCCTGCCAATTTCTTCCCCGTCCGGTGTTCTCAGGGCGGTGACATAACCACCGTCCTCACCATTGCGCATGGGCGCAATGCGAATCGTGACGGTGTCGCCAACAGTGAACATGTTGGGCAGCAGACCCTGGCGGCGCATGTTGTTGCGGCTGTGGCCTTCAAACTCGATATCGCGGGTGCCACGCGCTTCGTCGGTGACTTCAAGCACCAGGTGCATGTGTGGATTGGCAAAGCGGACTTCCTGTACCTTGCCGGTGACCAGCACGGTATTGCGGAAGTCGAATTGGGCCGCAGAGTGGTGGGCCCAGGCACTGGCACTCAGCAGCATCAGGGCAACGATTCGAACGGAATTTTTCAGTAGCGTGTTCATGGCGTCATTTCCTCTCAGGTACTCTTAACTGGTTAGACAATCTTATTCCTGGACCATTTCAAGTCCGGCTTCTTCATACAGTTCCATCATTTCATCCAGCCATAATGGCTCGGTGCATTCATAGGTGAGGACATGGTAATCATCCATGGCCTGCCAGCGCTTGGTGGTGATGAAGGGTTCTTCAAGCCACAGTGGATCGGTCATGACCATGTCGGCCGCCAGGACCGGTGTACCGTCTTCCAGCGGGCTATCGAAATAGTATTCTTCGTGGATAGTGGCCTGGTTGCTGTGCGGATACCGGGAATCCACCTGGGTTTTCAGGTTGGTGGTTTCCACGATCAGGCGATCGCCTTCCCAATGTGCCGTGGAGTAGCCGTTACGCTCGGGAAAAAAATCCTCCGGGTTGCCGGCTTCTTCGCCCAGATAAATGCGACGAATTTCATTGTGCGCTTCATAGATGACAAACAGCTGGTTCGGCAGCTGTAGAATTTCCATCGGGTAGCCGCCGGAACCGAGCATGGAACTGGGCATGCCGCCGCCAACACAGGAGTTTCCGGCACCATGGTTGGTGCCTTCAGTCACGGACAGGAAATCCTGGCGCGCCTGCTGGGCAACCGGTTTCAGTTTCAGCTGTGTTTGTGGTGCAGAAAAGGCACCGGCCCCGCCGTTGCCACGATAGGTCGTCCAGGCTCCTGAAAAATCCGGACGCTCGGCGGCTGTGGCCAGCAGTGAGCCCAGGAGCAGGGCGATAGTGGTAGCCAGTCTGACTACCCGTGTTGCTGCACCAGTCGACACGCTGGATACAACTTTGGTGACAGAAGATATATCACGCATTGCTTCCCCCAAATCTGAAAACATTCTTCTTGAGTTCATATTATAGACCTTGCCAACGGATTGTTAGCAAAAATAGCCATGCAAAATTAAGGAAATAGTCCGGTTACATGAGGTGGAACAAGAGCAGGGAGCTCATAAAAAAACTCCCCTGGACAGCGAGCTGCGCAGGGGAGATATGATGATTTACCTTGGAGAATTTTGGTAAATCAGGAACCTTCGGGCCAGGAGAAGTCAGGACGCAGACCTTCGTGTACCGGGCGACCATCGCTGGGTGCCGGGGCACCGGAGGCAGGGTCATAGAAAGCGTGATAGCTGGCTGCCGGGAAATCGGCGGAATAACCCATCAGGTTGGGCACCACCACACGGATGCGCTTCTGTTTGTCGTCAAGCATGATCGGGGTACCGCAATCTGCACATACACACAGCTGCAGCGGGCCATCGGGATTCTGGTCGTTGAACGGGATTCTGTTCAAGCCGGCTTCGTTGTCGACGTTCAGATCATCATGGTTGAAAAAGACCACATGGGTGGTGTCCTGGCCAGTCACTCGCTTGCAAACGGAGCAATGACACGTGTGGTTGTCGATAGGCTCATTGTCTGAACCGGTATGTACGTGCTCGCATCCGCCTGAATATTTAGACATGGTGTTTCCCCTAGAGTCTGTTGATTGTTTTTGTAGCGCCGGAAAAGTATATGAATGCGGTGCAAAAGGTGACAACAGTAATTTCTTGAATTTTTCTTAATGGGAGCAGGAATCACAATTTGTGCATTTTTCGTCAGCTGAATTTCTATCTTAAAACAATATCTTATCCTTGTGTCACTGTACGTGGATTGACAATCGCCAAGTTTGGGGATTTACCCCTTTCGAACCGGTTTTACGTGTCCGTAACCGGCTGTTACCACTGGACGGCCCCAGATACCCTGTTTATGCTTGCAGCCACTTTCAATGCATCAGCATGGATATTTTCCGGCTGTCAGTCACTTATTCATAAACAGGTAAACCATGAAAAAAATCATTACTGTGCTTTCTTGCCTCCTCGCCCTCAACTTCTCGCCGATGCTGTTCGCCGCAGAGCCGGAATACGTCACGATCGATATGGAAATTGACATCAACAAGTCCGCAGAGAATGTCTGGGCAGCTGTCGGGGATTATTGCGATATCGGGGAATGGGGCGGTCTGGATTGCGAGATCACCTCGGGCGACGGTGGTATGGGGACTGTCAGGGCCTTGCTGGGCGGGCGCATCATAGAGATTCTGGTTGCCCAGACGGAACTGTCCTACGGCTATACCCAGCCGGCTGTCGAGGGCCAGTTCTACAACCTCTATCATGGCTTCATGGAAGCCCGCCCGGTGACCGCCAATACCTCGAAGATGCTGTACACCCTGGTTTACGATGTTTCCAACCTGGCCGATCAGGCAGCCAAGGACGCCGACGTTGCGCGCCGCCGCACCATGTTTGAGAACCTGCTGGTCAACATCAAGAACATAGCCGAAGCCCAATAAAAACGGCAAGACATAACCTCAGCGACAGCAAAAGAGCGGTCATCACCGCTCTTTTTTTTATTGCTACCCGGGCCGAAAATGGCAGGCTGGCTTTGTTGGTCCCGGGAACTGGACGCACGGGGCCTTGCGCTATATCCTTCAACGCCTTGATATGTTCTGACAAGTTCCTAAAAACACCGAGATTTCAATAAGGGGGAAATCATGTCTGTTTTGCGTCTTCTCGTACTGGGCGTGTTCGCCACCGCACTGGTGGCCTGTGGCCAGTCTGGCGATAGTTCTGCTGCTGGCAATACTGCCGCACCCGCACCCGTTCCGGCCGTGCAAGGTCAGTCTGCAGGCGAAACACCTGCTGATATCGCCGCTGCCAACGTCACCAACGAACGGATGCTGAATGCTGCCAATGAACCTGAACAATGGATGATGGTGGGTGGCACCTACGAGGAACGGCATTACAGCCCCATTGACCAGATCAATCGCGACAATGTCGGCAATCTCGAACTGGCCTGGTTTGCCGACTACAACGTCAACCTGTCCCAGCAGGGCACACCGCTGTATATCGATGGCGTGATCTATGTGTCCACAGCATGGAGCATGGTCAATGCCTTTGATGCGCGTACAGGCGAGCTGTTGTGGCATTACGACCCGCAGACTCCACGCGAAATCGTATCCAAGGTCTGCTGCGGTATTGTCAACCGGGGTATAGCGGCCTATGAAGGCAAGATCTACCTGGGCACCCTGGATGGCTACATCGTCGCCATCAATGCCGATACCGGCGAAGAAATGTGGCGCAAGCTGACAGTTGACCCAAGCGGGCCTTACACCATCACCAGTGCTCCGCGCATCGTCAAGGGGCAGGTCCTGATTGGTAATTCCGGTGCCGAGAAAAGTGCCCGCGGCTACCTCGGAGCCTATGACGCCACCACCGGCGAAGACCTCTGGCGCGTCTACACCGTGCCCGGCAATCCGGAGCTGGGTTTTGAAAACCCGCAGATGGAAATGGCTGCCTCCACCTGGAGCGGCAACTGGTGGGAACTGGGCGGTGGCGGCACTGTCTGGGATGCCATCGTGTATGACGAGCAAAACAACCTGGTCATCTTTGGCACCGGCAATGGTACGCCATGGGACCAGCGTGCCCGTGACCCCGAAGGAGGCGATAACCTATTTGTTGCATCTATCCTGGCCGTGGACGCCGATACCGGTGAATATGTCTGGCACTACCAGACCACGCCGGGTGATACCTGGGATTACGATGCCATGAGCCCGATGATGCTGGTCGACCTGGAGGTTGATGGCCAGCAGCGTCACGTGGTCATGCAGCCGAACAAAAACGGCTTTTTCTACATGCTCGATGCCGCCAACGGCGAACTGCTGCGCGGCTATCCGTTCACCGAGGTGAACTGGGCCACAGGCATCGACATGGAAACCGGTCGTCCTATCGAAGTGCCGGAAGCCCGCTACGACCATGAAAACATCTGGAACCTGGCCCCCGGTGTACAGGGTGGTCACGGCTGGCATGCCAATGCCTGGAACCCGGAGACCGGCTATATCTACATTGCCACCCAGCGTGCCTACTTTGCCATGCAGAGCCAGGAAGATTTCGTGCCCAACACCAGCCCGACCGCCAACAACCTGGCCATCGACATGGGCGCCAGCTTCATCTATTTCCGTGACAATCCGGATGCACCGCGTGAGTTCGTGGGCTATGTCTCAGCCTGGGATCCTGTCACTGGCGAGGAAGTCTGGCGTGGTGAGGAGAATGCTGGCCCGACCGGTGGGGTACTGAGCACGGCTGGCGGTCTGGTGTTCTCCGGCGGCGGCAATAACACCAATGAATTCCGCGCCTATGACACTGTCACTGGCGAAAAGCTCTGGTCATTCGATACCCAGACCGGCATGGTGGCGGCCCCGATTACCTTTGAAATGGATGACAAGCAGTACGTGGCTGCCAGTGTGGGCATCAACCAGGCCGGCAACTACTTTGCCCCGAACTATTCCCGCCTGCTGGTGTTTGCCCTGGATGGTGGCGCCAGCCTGCCGGAGCCACTGACCTTCACCCCGCGTGAACTGAATCCGCCTGAACTGGCCGTTGGCCAGGATGTGGTGGATGCCGGTGCCACGGTATACGGCGAACATTGCGGCGTCTGTCATGGCGTAAACGGTCAGCAGCGTGGGGCCAACTTCCCCAACCTGCTCGTGACACCCATGCTGCACAGCCAGCAGGCGTTTGACCAGGTTGTGCTGGAAGGGGTGCGTGCCCAGAACGGCATGGTGTCCTTTGCCGACCGCCTGTCTGCAGAAGACAGTGAGGCCATTCGCTGGTACCTGGTGGCCCAGGCCAATGAGGCAATGCGACAGACTCCGCTGGAGCCAGCCGCAGACGTTGATACGCCCGAAGACCTCCACACCGACGAAGAATAAGCGGACTGTTGTCTGCGCGGAAACTGGCCGCTGGCAGTGTCGTGACTGCCGGCGGCTTTTCCGTTCAGGGGGCTTGATTCAGGGCAAGGCGCCATAATCGCTATCGCCCCGTACCATGATATGCAATTCCTTCCTGCCAGGGGCGGTCTATAGGTATATGGCATTGGACAAAGCCATTGTTCTGCCTCAGAATTTGCAGCAAAGGGAAGGTTTCACATTTTTTGGGGATTTGATCCCTAGAATGGGTGTTAACCCGATAAAAAAAAGCGGTTTCCAAACTATGTTCCAAATCAATTTCAGCCATCTGAAAACAGCACTGCTCCCGTTCGCCTGCCTGGCGGCCTGCCTGGGCACAACCGGCCTGTCTGCCAAAGAATGGGACACCATCGAAAAGTACTGTTTTGAATGTCACAACGATGAGGACTGGGCAGGCAGTGTCGCTTTTACCCTGTTTTCGGAGGATGAGGTGGCACACCAGGCAGAAGTCTTCGAGGTAGCGATCAAGCGCCTGAAAGGGGGTTATATGCCACCGCCCGGGGCTGAGCGTCCTTCCAACCGCGAACTCAATACCCTGGTCAGCTGGCTGGAAAACACCATCGATGCCGAGGCTGTCGCCCCGCCGGCAGGCAACGTGCCGCTGCGCCGTTTGAACCGCCGCGAATATGAAAACGCCATCCGCGACCTGCTGGCCCTCGAAGTCGATGTCACGACTCTGCTGCCTACCGATGACCTGCGCGACGGTTTCGACAACAATGCCGCAGCACTGCAGGTGTCTCCGGCTTTCATTGACCAGTACCTGAACGCCGCCCGCACCATTGCCCACGATGCCATCGGCGATCGCCGGCCGATTCCAGTCATGGAGACTTTTGGTTCCGTGGCGGACATGATCATTTCCCTGCCGGCTCGGGGCACACCCGGAACCGGTTCCCAGCAGCGCCATCTCGATGGCATGCCCTTTGGCACCCGCGGTGGGATGAGTGTGCGGTACAACTTTATGGCCGACGGTGAGTACGAACTGAATATCGGTGACCTGGCTTTGGGTCGTGAAGTGCCGAACATGGAATTCAAAAATACCGTGATTGCCCTGCTGGACGGGAAGGAATTTTTCCGCACGGAAATCGGTGGTGATGAAGATCACGAAGCGATCGACCAGTTGCAGGCCGATGCGGTTTCCGCCATCAATGCGCGGCTGAAAAATATCCGCTTCCAGGCTACTGCCGGCCAGCACACGGTTTCGGTCACGTTCCTGAACCGCGGCTTCGTGGAAAGTGATGAACGGACACCATCCACACCGCTTGAGGGCGGCAACGAGCGTGTGCAGAAAGTGCACGCCCTGCAGGTACGCGGTCCGCTCGACATCACCGGCATGAGCATGTCCCCGAGCCGGGAAAAGATTTTCATCTGCTACCCGCGTGAGATAGCCGAGGAAACAACCTGTGCGAACCAGATCATCACCAACCTGGCCGAACGCGCGTTCCGCCGCCCCCTGACCGATGAAGACATCGACAGCCTGATGGCCTTCTACCAGAACAGTCGGGAACAGGGCGATTTCGAAGCGGGTATCAAGGAAGCCCTCAGCGCCATCCTGGTGAGCCCGCACTTCATATACCTGGCCGAAACCGGCCCGACTGAAGGCGACAGCATCCTGCTGTCCGACCTGGAACTGGCCTCGCGCCTGTCGTTCTTCCTGTGGAGCAGTTTGCCGGACGAGGAACTGCTGACCCTGGCCAACAACGGCGAACTCAGCCAGTCCGGAGTCCTGGATGGCCAGGTCAAGCGCATGCTGGCCGATGAACGCTCGAAAAACCTGATTGAAGGCTTTGCCTACCAGTGGCTCAACCTGGCCAAGCTGGACGAGATCAACCCTGATGGCCGCCAGTTCCGTTTTGCCAGCCGCTTCCTGGACCCAAGGCCGATGTTCAAGATCGAACTCAGCCTGTTCCTCGACAGCGTCCTGCGCAGTGATCAGTCCGTCGTCAGATTGCTGGATGCCGATTATTCCTTCCTGAACGAACGTCTGGCCATGCACTACGGGATTGAAGACGTCAAAGGCAGCCGCTTCCGCAAGGTATCCCTGAAAGATGATTACCGCCGCGGCTTGCTGGGCAAAGGCGCTATCCAGATGCTGACAGCGAACCCGAACCGCACCTCGCCGGTACTGCGTGGCGCCTGGGTGCTGGAAAACATTCTAGGTGCGCCGCCAACGCCGCCACCGCCGAATGTGGAAACCGACCTTTCGCAGAAGGCTGGCGAAGCCCCGAAGACGCTGCGTGCCAGGCTGGAACAGCACCGGGCCAATCCGACCTGCTATTCCTGCCATGGGGTATTGGACCCGCTCGGTTTTGCCTTGGAAAACTTCAATACGGTGGGCCAGTACCAGGAGTTTGATCGCGATACCCTGACACAGCTGGATGCATCCGGGGTAATGCCGGATGGCACACGAATCAACCGGCCTTCAGACCTGACCAACGTGCTGGTAGACCGTTCCGAACAGTTCGTGGAAGCGATGACCGAGCGACTGATGACATTTGCACTGGGCCGTGAAGTGACTTACCGTGATATGCCGCTGGTTCGTCGTATTGTCCGGGAAGCCGAACACGATGATTTCACGTTTGCATCCCTGGTCTCCAGTATCGTGAAAAGTGATCCGTTTCGCATGCGTGAATCCCAGCTCAGTGCCATCGAGTCAAATGCCAACCAGCAGGCCGCCCTGTAGTCGTTCGGGCTGGCTAAACAAACAGAGAAACACAGGTACACACCATGTTTATCAGTAAAAAGCACTTGTCCCGCAGAACCCTACTGAAAGGCGCCGGTGCCTCCATCGCCCTGCCGATGCTGGATGCCATGACACCGGCACTGGCGCAAGCCGCGGCGGCCCCGCCCCGGTTGGGCTTTGTCTATTTTCCGCATGGCGCGGTCATTCACGAATGGGGTCCGAAACAGACCGGGACCCATTTCGAGTATTCCCGCATCCTGAAGCCGCTCGAGTCGATCAATGAATATGTCACCGTGGTCACCGGACTGCGCAACAAGGCCGCCGAGAACGGTCCGGCCCCGCATTCCATCACTGAAGAAACCTGGCTCTCTGCCGTCAATCCGAACGATCGCGACCGGAGACCGAACGGTATCAAGGGCATGACCATCGACCAGATGGCTGCCAAGGTCATTGGCGGTTCAACACCGCTGACTTCCCTGGAGCTTTGTGGTGAACCCGGTGGTGCGATCAACTACCGCACGCCTTCACAGCCACTGCCGCTGGAAAGCAACCCGCGCAAGGTGTTCTACACCATGTTTGGTCAGGGTGATACTTACGAAGAGCGTATCCAGATCTTGAGCCAGTCCCAGAGCCTGCTCGACTACGTGCGCGAGGCCACCGCTTCCCTAAACCGCAAGCTGAGCCCGGCCGACCGGGTGCGGGTCGATGACTACCTGTCGTCAGTGCGCCAGGTGGAAACGCGAATCGCGAAACTGGAAGAGGGTGCAAAAGAACTGACCGGCCTGCCGGATGCACCGCTGGGCCCGCCGGATGATTTCACCGAACTGCTGGATATCCAGTTTGAAATGATTGCCCTGGCGTTCCAGAACAACCAGACCCGTATCGCCTCCATGCGCATGATCAAGGAAGCCAGTATGCGTGTCTTTGATAACCTGGGGGTGGCTGAATCTTTCCATCCGCTGTCTCATCACCAGGAAGACCCGGCGAAATGGGAGCAACTGGTTCGCATCCAGCGCCACCAGACCGAGCGTGCGGCCATTTTTGCCCAGCGCCTGAAGGAGATGGAGGATGTGGAAGGCAACATTCTCGACAACTCCATAATCCTGTTTGGCAGCAACATGGGCAACAGTGATGTGCATGATGCCAACCTGCTGCCGTCTGCCCTGCTGGGTCGTGGCGGTGGCATCAAGGGCGGCCAGCATCTGCATTACCCGAAAGACACACCGCATGCGAACCTGCTGCACACCATACTCGATCGCGCTGGTATCGACGTGGAAGAGTTTGCGGACAGCACCGGACCGTTTGCGGAAGTCTAGCAAGACACTTTCTGGCAGTGCATAAAAAAGCCCGCGAAAGCGGGCTTTTTTGTGGGTGTCATTTCCTGGATCAGGCGCCTTCGGAATTGTCTTCTTCGTCGTTATCCAAGTCAACGCTGCAGACCGCCGCTTCGCTGGCGTCCGTGGCCGTGTCGGCATCCAAAACCCGGAGAATTTTGGGTCCGCTGTCCTATACATGATATGAGCCCCTGGAGAAATCAGTGTGAATTGTAGGAAGGCAGGTAAAACTTTCAGAGTGGGCTGAAGGCTTCTCCCGGCATGCATGAGAATCGAGATCAGCCAGGGCATATAAAGACGCCAGCCAGGAGACTGGCGTTTTCCGTTAACTTGCATCGCGGTATTCGGGCGTCGCGGCAGTAGAAGAGAGCTGATAAATGCACATCCAGACTCTGATCTGGCATCAGGTCGGCGATCAGTGTCATGGATTCGGGTTTTTCCTCTGCCGGATGTGTGGCCAGAAAGACACCCTTGGCCCAGGTCAGGGGCGTGCGGCCTTCGTTGTCCTCGGCATCCAGTCGGGCACCGTGCTCTACCAGAAGACGATTGATGTCGTTGGAGTCACGATTGGCTGCGCCAGGCAGCGCTGTCAGGCCCATGGAGTTGGCCTGGTTGATATCCATCCCAATTTCATAAAAGAGCTTTAACGCTTCCAGCAGTGGTTCTGGACCTTCCGTGTAGGTTTGCGAGACCACCCAGTTAACGCCAGCTGCCGCCATCAAGGCACTGGTGCCCTGGTAAGTGCCGATGTGGGGGTCGGCACCATATTCCAGCAGCAGCCTCATGACTGTCAGGTCGCCGGACAGCGCTGCCGTTAGGAAAGGGGGCTAGCCGGTGAAATCGACCCATTCCAGCGAGCCCACCCCGAGATAATGGTCACGCAAGGGCGGGGTTTCTGAAGTTCTGGCATTGACGTTGGCGCCCCGCTCAAGCAGTTCCCTGATCAGGGCCAGCACGGGTTCGCGATCCACGCAGTTGACGACGGTTTCACTGTCCAGGTACAGGTTGCGGACATTAACGGCTTCCCAGAGCGGACTGCGACCGTACCAGTCAGGTTCATTGACTTCAGAACCCCGTTTGACCAGCAACGGCGCGGTGGCGATCTTGTTGTTGGAAATCGCCATCAGCAGCGGATAGATGCCATTGGGATCCGCCTGGTTGATGTTGGCGCCGGCATCGAACAGCAGCCGCGCGACCTCGCTATGGTCACCACGGGCAGCATACAGCAACGGTGTCATCATGCCGGGAATGGGGTCGCGACGACCGCGGTCGGCTGGCGTGCCACCACGAATGATGCCGATGCCAAAATCGTAGCCACGCTGTGAATTGTGTCGGACCCAGCGCTCCTCACCAATAATGGCTTGGCGGCATTGGGGTCTGCCTCTGCTGCCAGCAGATAAGCCACCACGTCTTCATGCCACTGACGGGCAGCAATCATGAGGGCAGTCTGGTGGAAATTGGGGTCACGGGCCTCAAGTACAGCCTCATGCGCCAGCAGGGCGCTTACTGGACCGACTTCGCCTACAGCAGCCGCAGACAGTAAAACCGGCTCTCCGCTTTGTTCACGGGTGTTGGCGTCAGCACCGGCTTCCAGCAGGGTGGTGACCATGTCTGTGCTGCCGTTGGCCACAGCCAGCGATAATGGCGTCACACCGTAGCGGCTGCTGATATCCGGATCGGCTCTATGCTCAAGCATCAGCCAATGCCCCGGCTGATGCAGGCAAGGAACCGGCGGCACAAGCCACCAGCATGGACAAACAAGCGACAAAACCGGCACGGTGTTTCATAAGCGATCCCCTGGCCATTGGTGGCCGAATGAAGCAGGGATTCGGTCCGCCGGCATATTGGAATACCGGTCTGTATCAGCTGGCCTTATTAATATTAGTCTTTCCTGAGAACTTATAACGCTGGCCCTGAAGGCGGCCAAGGCAACTTACCGGCTTCAACTTTTTGGCCTCAATTTTCTCTGGCAATCAGTTGCTGAAAGGCTTGATTCAGGGCAAATATGACGGCCGTGCAAGTTGTTACGGCTTTGGCTTACCTGCTATTCTTGCACCTCTAGTTTTAGGGGAACTCCATGAATACGCGACTCCATCTGGCGCTCTGCCTGATGCCGATACTTGCAGTGATGACAGTACTTTCCGGCGCCGCCGTGGCCCAGAATTTCGAAGCACTCAAAGTACCCTCGCCGCTCGGTGAAACCGTGCGCAGTCTTGACGTGAATGAACGTGGACCGGATGGCAGTACGCCGCTGCAGTGGGCGGTATACGATCAGGATGTCGACCGCATCCGTGCGCTGATTCGAGCCGGTGCCGATGTGAATGCCAAAAACAATTACGGTGCCAGTGCCATGCAGCTGGTGGCGGAAGTGGCTGATACCACCATTTTGAAAATACTGCTGGATGCAGGCGCCGATCCCGATTCCCCGAATCCTGAAGGTCAGACCGCGCTGATGCTGGTGGCCAGAACCGGCAATGTCGAGGCGGCCAGGCTATTGGTCAGGGCCGGGGCCAGTGTGGATGTTCGGGAACAATGGGGGCAGCAGACAGCGCTCATGTGGGCAACAGCCCGGCGCCATCCTGCCATGATGGCCTTCCTCATCGACCAGGGGGCGGATATCAATGCGGTCTCTGCCCGCCGCGATTACAACAGTCATGTCACTGCCGAGGGCAGGGCGAAACGACTGGACAGTGGTGGGCTGACGCCACTCATGTATGCCGTGCGGGAGAACTGCAAGGCCTGTGTCGAATTGCTGATTGATGAAGGGGTAAACCTGGATTTACCGGATCCGGACGGTTTTTCACCCTTGCTGCTGGCCATGGTGAACAACAACTGGGACATCGCCAGGCAACTGATTGAAGCCGGTGCCGACATCCAGCAGTGGGACATGTTTGGCCAGGCGCCGCTGTTTGCGGCGGTGGCAGACAGGACTCAGTCCGGTCTCACCATTGACGGCATCATGAATGAAACTGACGGCCTGACCATTGTCCGGATGCTGCTCGAGCGTGGCGCCAATCCGAACATGCAGCTGTTTTTCCGGCCTGCCAAGGCCCGTGGTGGTCCGCTGTCCCGTGGCACAACACCACTGATCCGTGCTGCCAACAATGGCGACCTGGAAGTCATTCGGCTCCTGCTGGAACACGGTGCGGAAGCCAATTTGGCCCAGGCAGACCTGCAAACGCCGGTTTCTGCCCTCGCGGGTGCCCGTGGCAACCAGGATGACATGGTCAAGGCCCTTAAACTGCTGTTTGCCGCAGGCGCCGATCCTAATGTGCGCGCCGTGCCGCATCACCTGCAGCGCACCCGGGGCGGCACCCCTCTGCACTACGCTGTGCGCGCCCGCAATGACAAACTGGTGCAGGCCCTGGTTGAGTTGGGGGCCGATCTTGATGGCAAGGATATAGACGGTCTCACGGCTCTGGATTACGCCGAGGCCCGGGGGCACATCGGCTTCCTCGGTTTACGCCAGCCGCCAAACCGGAAGATGGCCGACCTGTTGCGCAGCCTGGGCGCCACAGAGGAACTGGATGTGACGCCGTTCTGGCCGAATGTCGGGCCACCGTTTTTCTATCCCTGGAGCGTGTTTCCGCTGGACCCGGCTGCTGAAAAGCAGACCATGGTGCCCGGTTCATTTGATCATCAGTAGTACACATAATAAGTAGTACATATTAGTAGTATACAGAAAATGAAAAACCCGACCCGTAGAAAAATCCTGAATGCAGGCACCATCGCCTTGGGTTCTGCCGCGTTGTCGCCGCTCCTGCCACAAGCTGCCGTGGGCCAGGAAAGCGATACAGAAATTACCCTGGTCGAGTTGGGCTATGCCTGGGTCTTCCAGGGTGCCGGTTGTAACGTGTATGCCATACCGCACCCGACAGGTGATGGTGTCCTGATGGTGGATGGCGGCCTGGCGGCGCATTCTGACGAGTTGATCGCCACCGTGCTCGATACCCTGGAAAGGGATCGGGTGGACATGCTCATTAACACGCACTGGCACCCCGAACAGACTGGTAGCAATGAGCGCCTGGGGGCCGAAGGAGCCACCATCTTTGCCCATGAAAAGACCCGCATGTTTCTGCAGAACAGCGTCATGTCCGCCTTGTACGATGGCCGCTATGGTCCGTTAGCTGATGCCGGACTGCCGGGGAAAACCTTTCGCAATACCGGTACCATGACCTGGGGTGGCCAGGAGATCATCTACGGCTACCTGCCGGCGGCCCACTCCGAAAGCGATCTGTTCCTGTATTTCCCGATCCTCGACACGCTGATTGCCGGGGGACCGGTGACGTCCGGCCAGTGGCCCGTGCTGGATATCCGTCATGGCGCCTGGATAGGGGGGCTGCTCAGTGCCTATGAAACCCTGGCGGGTATTGTCAGCGCCGATACCATCGTTGTGCCAGCGCATGGGCCGATGCTAAGTGGTACCGACATCATGCGCATGCGGGCCATGTTCACCAACTTCCATCTCGATCTGGCCGAGCAGCTCAATTTGGGGATGGGGCCGAAGGACACTGTGAAGATGGGTTTGCTTGACGCCTACATTGATGACTTTGGTGATCCCACGCAGTTCATCGACTATGCCCATCGCAGCCTGCAAAGGGCCTATGTACCGGACTGATTGGTCCGCAAAAGATCAGTAGCTCGCCGGAATGGGGTGTTTCCCTCAGGCTTTCCCCGTCCAGGAATGTGAATTTCTTCACAGGTTCTGCAAATACTTACCGCCCCGATTGCCAATCTGAGTGAGTGGTCACTGCACCGCTAACGCTGGAAGCCTTCATTGCGCTAACCCAATGTGCCCTGGCGGTGATTTACGGGGTTGAATGAGGAGAATTTGTGAATTCTTTTTTTTGCTGTTTACTATTAAAATCAGTTAGTTAAACTTGCGCGCCTAATAATTTAACACACCATGCCGTTGACATGATTTCTGGCCACAAAAGTTACAAGAAAAGCCTTTCCCCATCCCCCATTTTCGGTCGCCTTCTGTCAATACTGGTGTTCCTTGTGCTGTTTGCTGCAAACCTGCAGGCACAGGACACTCAGACTGCTGCATCCACTTCGCGCAAACGGGTTGAAATTGCCCGCACCGACCTGGCGCCGGAAATAGATGGGTTGCTGGATGACGAGATCTGGAAAAATGCGACTGTCATCTCCGACATGCACCAGTTCGAACCCGCAGATCATGTCGAGCCATCCGAGCGCAGCGAATTCTACCTGGCGTACAGTGAGCGTTACTTTTACGTTGGCGCCAGGCTCTACGACAGTGACCCTTCATCCATCAGTGCGCGCCAGCTGGTTCAGGGTCAGAACATGCAGTTTGACGATGCCTTCGAGTTCATCCTGGACACCTTCAACAACGGACGCACCGGCTACCAGTTCCAGGTCAATCCCAACGGCATCCGGCGGGAAGGGGTTTACGACCAGCCCAACAACCTGAACCGGGACTGGACCGGCATCTGGCTGGTGGAAAGCCGGATTGACGACCAGGGCTGGACGGCTGAAGTCGCTATCCCTTTCAACACACTGAATTTTGATCCCGAAACCGAAGAGTGGGGTTTCACTATTGCCAGGACCATTGCCCGCAAGCGGGAAGAAATAGCCTGGTCTTCGTTCAATCGCAATATCAATCCGACCACCACGGGCCTGATTACAGGCATTCGTGATATTCGCCAGGGTATTGGCCTGGACGTGATTCCATCCATCGCCATGGCTACCTCCGAGGATCATGTCGCCGGTACCAGCAATGACCGCTTTGATCCCTCATTGAATGTGTTCTACAAGATCACGCCGAACCTGACCGGGGCCCTGACGTTTAATACGGACTTTTCGGCGACAGAAGTCGATAACCGCCAGGTGAACCTAACCCGTTTTTCCCTGTTCTTTCCGGAAAAACGTGACTTCTTCCTGCAGGATGTCGATATTTTTTCCTTCGGCGGACTTGGCGGTGGCGGTAACTTCAACAACAACAGCAACGGCATTCCGTTCTATTCCCGTCGTATCGGCCTGAACAGCCGGACGGGACAACCTGTTGATATCGATGCCGGGGTCAAGATGACGGGCCGTGTCGGCAACTGGAACGTGGGGGCGCTGGGTGTGCAGCAGGGCGATACGCCGGGTCTGGACGGTCAGTCTGTCTTTGTGGGCCGGGCTGCGGCTAACGTGCTGTCGGAATCGAGCATCGGCGGCATCGTCACTTACGGTGATCCCAATAGTGAAACGGACAACGCCCTGGGTGGTGTCGATTTTCGTTATCAGAACACCCGCTTTTCCGATCGCTACACGATGCGGGGTAATGCCTTTTACCAGCAAACCGATACCACCGGCCTGACCGGTGATGACAAGGCCTATGGGGTGCGTATAAACCTCGATACCCAGGGCAATGGCTTCGGGGGCTCTACCGGTTACACCTATATCGGCGAGGACTTCAATCCGGCCCTGGGTTTTGCCAACCTGCGGGGCGCCGAAACCTACAGCCTGATGGGCCGCTTTCGCCGCTTCTTTCAGGGTCATCCGGTACTGAGAACGTTCAATATGTTTGGCCGCTTTGACCATGACCGCGACCTGGCCACAGGCGAGATGATCAGTGAGTCGCTCTTTACCCGCTTCATCAACCTAAATACCCATCGAGGTGACCAGATCGGCCTGGGTATCAGTCGCAGTCGTGAGGGTCTGTTCCGGGATTTCGAAATCCGTCCCGGTGTCGTGATTCCGGCAGGCAAGTACAGCTTCTTGAATCTCAACGGCCAGATCGAATTTTCCAACCAGCGCAACTTTGCCCCGAGTATTGGCTTCAATCACGGCGAGTATTATGACGGTGACCGGACCCAGTACGATATCGGCCTGGAATGGCGCCCGGATGAGCACTTCTTCCTGAACTTCCGCTACAACTACCAGGATATCGAGCTGCCCTATGGCGACTTTGTGGTCAGGCTGGTGAGTGCCAACGTGAACTACGCCTTCAACTCAAAGTGGTCCTGGGTCAATCTCATCCAGTACGACAACTTTTCCAGCAGCCTGGGGCTGAACAGCCGCCTGCGCTGGAATCCCCAGGCCGGTGAAGACCTGTTCATCGTGGTGAACTACAACTTTGATTCGGAAGGCACTTTTACCGAGCTGAGCCGGGAAAGATCCGAAATCGCCCTGAAGTACACCAAAACATTCCGTTTTTAGGTGAACTTACCTATCATCAATTTCAGCTTCAGGTTTCCGGGGGGCTAAACCGGAAGATAGACACGCACAATGCTGAAATTCCACGCCATATCCGATGTCGGTCTCGTCCGGCATAACAACGAAGATTACCACCTGGTTGACCCGGAATACGGCTTGATCATCGTTGCCGATGGGGCGGGCGGGCATGCCGACGGAGAAATTGCCAGTCGCGTGGCGGTGGAAAGCTGCTACCAGTATCTCACCCGCGAAGACTACCTGCTCGACACCACCGACACGCGCAAGACACTCATGGACAGTATTGTCTTCGCTAACAAGCAGCTTATTGAATTCAAACAGAAAAAAATGCCCGGCAGTGACATGGGCACCACCCTGTCCTGCGTCTGCATCAAAGACAGGCAGGCCAGTTTTGCCTGGATGGGGGACTCCCGGATTTACCGCCTGAATGCCGCGGAAGCGGCTGTCGCCCAGCTCAGTGTGGATCATACGCTGTACCAGGAAATGCTGGCCCGGGGCGAGGTGGGCAGCAGCTTCAACAAGCATGTGCTCAGCCGGATGCTAGGCAGCAATCCCTATGCCCAGCCTGATGGTGACAGTCAGTCCGTCATGTCTGGCGACACGCTGCTTGTCTGCAGTGATGGTTTCAGTGATCTTGTCCCGGAGTTTCGTATTCAGGAGACGGTTGCGGCATACGGGGACAGCCTGGATGACATGGCGCAGGTATTTGTTGAACTGGCCAAGGGGCAGGGTGGACGCGACAATATCACGGTGGCGCTGGTCAGCTTATCCTGAGCCAGCATCCTGATCTCACCTATTCGAGGCGCCAGGTTTCCTGCAGCAGGCGCAACAACTCACTCATGGTTTGCAGCCGGCGTGCCGGATCTTTCTCCAGGCATTGCATGGTGGCCGATTCGAGCAGTTCCGGAATCGGATACCTGGCGATCGTTGATGGCCGTTCGGGAACGTCATTGAGTACGCTTTTGACCAGCTGGTCCATGGTCTCGCCTTTGACCGGTGGATCTCCGGCAAGGATTTCATAAATCACGGCTGCCAGGCTGTAGATGTCCGTGCGGGCATTAATGGCAGGATCCTTGCCGATCTGCTCGGGCGACATGTACGAAATGGTGCCCTGCAATTTGTCCTTGCCGGTGATGGAAATATCGTCGGTTTCCGGGTCAACACCGTCCCCCAGAGATTCCTGTGTGCCCTCGGTATCCCAGACCTTCGCCAGTCCCCAGTCCATCAGAATGACCTCGCCGAAAGGTCCGACAAGGATGTTTTCCGGCTTGATGTCCCGATGCAGTACGCCATGGGAGTGCGCATATTCCAGTGCATGGCCGACATCGATCACCACATCTATCAACTGGGTCAGGTCGTAGCGTTCCCGGTAATCCAGGATCTCGCGCAGGGTATAACCATGCACCAGCTTCATGGTGAAGTAATAGTGGCCCTTGTTGTTCCGCCCCAACTCGTATGTCGGAATCGTGTTGGGATGCTGGAGCATGGCGGAGACCCTTGCTTCGCGCAGCAGGCGCTGCTGCTCTATGGGGTCATCGGCGAACTCGGGCTTCAGGGTTTTGTAGCAGACAAAGCGCCCGAGATTCATGTCCTTGCAGGACTGAATGATGGACTTGCCGCCCTTGGCAATGGTGCTGAAAAAGGCATAGCGCAGATTCGGGTCAAGTTTGGCGGGCAAGGGTTGGTCGGTGTCTTCCTTGTAGACCTGGGCATATTCCTTGACGGGCAATTCGGGAAACTGGGGCATGGGCTTGTAACGACAGGATTTCGGCAGTGGTATTATTCTGACAGATGCTTGGAGCAGTGTCTTGCTTGTCGCTATGCACCAATATGAAACACATAAGCGCTATTTTGGTGCGACTTTTCCGTCAAAACAGTGCAATTTCCTGTTTTCCCCGGCCAGGGCCAGCCACGCTGTATCGGGATCAGTGACACGGAAAAAACTCTGTATTTATCGGCCTTTAGGCTGATATTCCCCTTTTTTACCCCCAAGGCGTGAGGTACACTTGAGGGCCTTTTTGCACCGTTATGTACCATTGGCAAGTCAGGTATACAAATTGCATAACGGTGGTCTCAACCTATAAAAATCTTTATCACATCACGTCATAAAGAGCTTATAACGACAAACGACAAAGCTAGGAGTAAAGATCATCATGAAATCCAAGTTGGAATATATCTGGCTCGACGGCAACACGCCGACTCAGGGCATGCGCAGCAAAACCATGGTCCGCAATGACTTTGGCGGTACGCTGGAAGAATGCCCGATGTGGTCATTCGACGGCAGTTCAACCAACCAGGCCGACGGCAGTTCTTCTGACTGTCTGCTGAAGCCGGTTGCCATCATCCCGGATCCCGATCGTGCCAATGGTTACCTGGTCATGACCGAGGTACTGAACGCCGATGGTACCCCGCATTCCACCAACAGCCGTGCCAGGATTGATGATGATGACGACGACTTCTGGTTTGGTTTTGAGCAGGAATACTTCCTGTGGGATCCCGACACAAACCTGCCTCCCGGCTTCCCGCACTCCGGTTACCCGCGTCCACAGGGCCCTTACTACTGTTCAGTAGGTGCCAAGAACGCTTACGGCCGTGCCATCATTGATGAGCACCTGGATCTGTGTCTGGCCGCCGGTATCAACGTTGAAGGTATCAATGCGGAAGTGGCTGCAGGTCAGTGGGAATTCCAGGTCTTTGCCAAGGGTGCCCAGCGCGCCGGTGATGAAACCTGGTTGGCCCGTTACCTGCTGGAGCGCACTGCCGAGAAATACGGCATGGCCATCGAATGGCATCCGAAACCCCTGGGTGACACTGACTGGAACGGTTCCGGCATGCACGCCAACTTCTCCAACGGTGTTATGCGCGAGTCCGGCAAGCAGGAAGTCTTCACCAAGATCTGTGAAGAGTTCGGCAAGAACATAGAGCGTCACATCAGCGTTTACGGTGCCTACAATGACCAGCGTCTGACCGGTAAGCACGAAACACAGTCCATCAACCAGTTCAGCTACGGTGTATCTGACCGTGGTGCCTCCATCCGTATCCCGGTAGGTACTGTGGAAGATGGCTGGAAAGGCCGTCTGGAAGACCGTCGTCCAGCTTCCAACGCTTGTCCGTACGCTGTTGCTGCGGCCATCGTCAAAACCACCAAGGAAGCTGGTGTGTAACTGACGTCGCAAGACTTCTGTAAGCCGAAAGGCCCTGGGGATCACCATCCTCAGGGCCTTTTTTATTTAAGATGGCAAAATATTCTATCGCTGTAGCTGCTGCGCTCGTAAATACGGCGTTAAAAGATTTTTCGGGGCTCGGGCCCGTACTGGCGCACTGTGCCCGGCCTCCGAAAAATCTTTTGCCTTGTCTTTCTTTCGCTCGCGACGCCACCTGCATCTGGACATGATGGGCGCTTGCTTGTCAAACGCCTGCCTGACGGCGTGTTGGGCTATGGGATAGCGGTGTATTTACCGGGAGGCTACATTTGTGATTTCATCAAGCTTACATAGGCAACGTTCCCGGAGAACCGAGATGTCGAGAATTCTAATCACTGCAGGTCTTTTGCTGGCTACGCAAGGTGTCTGGGCGCAGCCGCAGTTCCAGGTGCCCCAGTTACCTGAAGGTGAGGGCAAGCAGTTGGTGGAGGTGGCGTGTTACAGCTGCCACAGTTCCTTCAATATCGTCACCTCAGCCGGGTATGGCAGCGCCGAGGAATGGAAGCACGTGTTTTCGGGCATGGTGAGTCTCGGGGATGCCCAGGCGGATACCATTGCCAGCTACCTGGCGGAGCATTTTCCTGCCGATCCCGAGCGTCGTCCCAGGCTGATACCGGGAGACACTGAGATTACCTTCCGTGAGTGGGTTGTTCCGACACTGGGCCAGCGGGCCCGGGACCCGGTGGAAGCCCCGGACGGCAGTATCTGGTGGACGGGTATGTGGGCAAGCCTGGTGGGCCGACTGGATCCCGAGACTGGCAAGATGGATGAGTACCGGCTCCCGCTGGCAGCACGCCCCCACAGTATTGTGCCGGATGCAGAAGGCTATATCTGGTATACCGGCAACAGCAATGCCACCATCGGCCGACTGGATCCAAATACCGGCCTGATTACCCAGTACGAGACCCAGGCGAGGGATCCGCATTCCGCCACTTTCCACCCCAATGGCAATCTCTATTTCACCGCCCAGGGCGCCGGCATGCTGGGCCGGCTGGACCCTGACACTGGTGAGATCACCGAGGTGCCCTCGGAGCCAAGGCCCTATGGCATACAGGTGGCTGCCAATGGCACGGTTTGGGTCGCTTTCAACGGCACCAACAAGATTGGTGCCATGGATCCGGAAACCCTGGCAATCCGTTATTACGAGATTCCCAACGAGGCGTCACGTGTCAGGCGTCTGGGGCTGGATAGCAACGGCCTGGTCTGGTTTGTGAACTCCTCGCAGGGCAAGATCGGACGCCTCAATCCTTCCACTGGCGATATAACACAATGGGATTCCCCCAGCGGGCCAACCTCACACCCTTATGCGCTGGCCGTGATAGACGACAAGGTCTGGTATAACGAATCCGGCATGCGACCCGATGCCCTGGTCCGGTTTAACCCGGAAACGGAATCCTTCCAGAGTTGGGCGATTCCCTCCGGCGTTGGCATTGTCCGCAATATGTGGGTCACCCGAGACGGCAACTTGCTGATCCACCAGAGCAGTTCAAACCGCATCGGGTTGGTGGAGATCGAATGAGCGCCTCAGGCGCGAAAAAAATCCGGCCATGGCCGGATTTTTTTTATTCTGCGGAATACTGGTCAATCAACTGCTGGAATTCACCGGCATATTGCATTCTCGGATCCAGTTCTATGGCACGACGCATGAACGGTATAGCTGCCTGCATGTTGCCTGTGTTGATGTAGTAGATTGCTTGATTACCGACTGTTGGGGGAAATTCGCCATGATACTGCACAAATTTTTCATAATAATATTCAGTCATGCCGTAATCCTGAAGATTGATGGACATGGTATGAAGCATGTTGTACGTGTTCTGGATCTTGCTCAGGGTTTCTTCCGGTTCGGTTTTTAAGCGGTCATATAGTTCCTGCAATCCGGCAAGATCATTTTTTTGCTGGAGCAACTGCATTTTCATGAACTCACCAAGGTAGTAGTCCGGCCGTTGATTCTTTATGGTGCGCTCTATCCATATTTCTGCCTGGGGCAGATTGCCCATGGCCATGTAAGTCTGTGCTGCCAGGGCGCTGTTGGCCGTCACATTAGGCCAGTATTCCAGAATGGGTGTGACGGCATTCAGGATAAGCTGTTCCTGGCCCCGGCCCTGCAAGGCTTCCGCGACACTGCGGGTACCCGTGATGTAAGCCTGGTTGAAGATCGGATTGACCGGTTTCCAGGCACCTGCCTGCTTGCCAGCAATGACACGGTTGAGCGAGTGGATGTCCCACAGCCAGAGCAGGTCATTGATTGAAATCAGGGTAAACAGCATAGCCGTGACGGCAAGAGCTCCCTTGTTGAACCAGGGCTTCAGGGAAAAGGAGACGGTATTACCTTCGATGTTTTCCGAGCCTTTGATAATCAAGGCCATGTAGAAAGGCATGATGACCAGCGGTACTGGCAACTGGTAGGGAAAACTGAGCTGGGCATTCAACATGCTGCCGGTGACAGCGATGGCCAGCAGGGCAAAGAGAATGCGATTCTTGCCTTCGCTTCTCAGGATCAGCTTGTACAGCGTGATGCACATGGTCACGATAATGCCGAGAATAAGCAGCAGGCCGAGCAAGCCTAACTCGACCATGATTTCGAGTAGGTCATTGTGGGCGCGTTGTACACCAATCACCCGGAAAGCCTGGTTATCGCTGCTATTGACGTTATCGAAGAAGCTGCCCAGTCCGGTGCCAATAAAGGGACTGTCCTTGATCATGTCGATGGTGATACCCCAGATGAGATAGCGCTCACCGCCGCTTTGTTCAGCCGTGGAAGCTACTGCAGTTGAAATG
>Ga0255761_10000985_pt1 | contig 26381 bp, 13 predicted proteins | sample 071ome_29_FD_179961 | JGI IMG/M metagenome (GOLD analysis project Ga0255761, IMG submission 179961) | Coastal salt marsh microbial communities from the Groves Creek Marsh, Skidaway Island, Georgia - 071407BT metaG (version 2) | ecosystem: Environmental > Aquatic > Marine > Intertidal zone >... | reverse complement strand
GAGATCCGTTTTGCAGGCGTTGGTCCATTCCTCACCAAAGTCGGAGACTGTTTTTTTCGGTATGTGAATGTTCTGCGCCTTGAAGTAAGACATGTCGGAACCCTCACCATAGGGAATGACCGTGCGTGTTTTAAAATCGGCAACAATGAAGCCTTTGGTCCCTTTGAAAAGGGCTCCATGGCCCACTTTGTTCAGGTCAATGTAGCTGAGAGGAGATTTCGGCATGTTGCCTCCCTGATACCACGAGACCGCTATCTCTCCCCGCCATTCATTGGCTGGGTTCATGCAATGGGAACTCATTCGGGACGGGGATACGTTTGGATTGTAAGCTTCGCCCTCAGCTTGAGCCGAGATGGGATAATCTGCTTCAAGCGGATTGAAGGCGAGGTCCATGGTATGGCTTCCCATATCGCCAATCTGCCAATTCCCAAATTCACGATACATATTCCAGGACAGACAATTCGACCCCCGAGGCCACTTCGATACATCCGAAACGAAGTATGAAAGGTCGCGTTTTTTTGTCCTGTGGTTGTAGGCGGCAAAATAATCTTCACTGAATGGCCTCATCTGAGAGGGGCCGACCCAGAGATCCCAATCCAGGTAATCGGGAGCCGATCCCGTTCCCGCAGGATAGTCCGTTTTGTCGTGAGTCCTGTTTCCCCAGGCGTGGACCTCTTCCAATTCGCCGATGGCACCTGTTCGAACGAGGGCTTTCACGTAATCAAAATTGGGGTGAAAGTGCCTTTGCGTTCCGCATTGCGTCGCAATCTTATCTCGATTCTTGAGATACGTTTCGCGCACGGTGCGAGCCTCTTCGACGGTATTGGCCAGGGGCTTTTCGCCATAGACATGCAGGCCGCGGTTCATCGCCCAGGTAGAAACGAAGGCGTGATGATGGTCCGGGGTGCAGCACACCACAGCGTCCAGATTTTTCTGGTCCAGACATTTGCGCCAATCCTTGTATTGTTTTGCCTTCGGAAACTTCTCGGCGGCGGCACCCAGAGCTCTGGAATTCACATCACAAAGTGCCACCACATTTTCCTTCTCCAACATGCGAAAGTGCGCGGTCGCTCGTCCCCAGCAACCAATTAGGGCGATGTTCAGTTTATTCCCGGGACGGTTTTTCCCGAAAAGAGTTCCAGTAGGCATGATCAGGAGCCCTGCTCCGGCTGCGGCACTTTTCGTTACAAAGCTTCGACGAGATGTTGATTGGTTGAACATGATTTAATGATGGTTTGAGATTAATGTGCTATCGTTATAACACGTGGGAATGGAATTGTCGATAGACTGAACGCGGCTATACGAATGCTGTTGACTTGTCATTTGAAACGCTCATTTATTAACGTGAATGCTCCCCTGCAGACATTACCTTACCTGCAGCTTGTGAAGATGTTCAAGATGGAGCATCTCCCCCCCGGAACAATCATACGATAATAAAACTTGCATTATTCGCCACGCGTGCGAATGTCCCATAACGGTAATTTTCTCCAATGCATCTTCAAAAGAACTCAGTTTCGCCTTACCTGCGCGACCAAGCATCACAAGTCTGACAGCAGCATAACCAAGATAAAAAATTAAAATGTTCACTACATCATGGAACGATTCTTTTATAAATGCATATTGCAAATATTACAAATGCAATGAAACGCAATTTTATGAACAAGTCTTGTGGAATTGCCATTGGTGGTTTTCTCCTTTGACGCTCTTTTTCAGGATAATAGCGTGGATACATCCGAATTTTGTCAGATCTGAGAAGAATGCACTATTTTCTATTGCCAATACAAATAGCGACAGAGAATTCCATTCGGAATTATGCAGTTTGAACTACCTGCACCACAGGGACGCCAACTTTGTAAAGCGCATTTTAAATATAAGATTATCTGAAAAAAAGTTAAAAAAATTGAAACAAAAAGTTGTTCACTCTTAAATAAAACCATTGCTTACTGGCACTTCATCCAATTTTTAATTTAATAACATTAATAAAGTGACAACAAAAAAGCATCCCACATAATATAAATGAAATTATAATAAATATTGAAAACCCATCAGTTACATTCGGAAACAGTATATTTGGTATCGCAGCATACGTGGAAACCACAATCAAAACTATCGCCACCACAAAACACACCCAAGTATTGACTCCGGGAAAAGCATCCAACATTTTCATTAGCAACATAGGGCATGAAAGATAGAGAACCACACCAAACAAATAATAAAAACCACATTGAATGATTTCTTTTTTTACTGAAAAATAAATCATCACAGAAGCAACGCAAACGAACAAAGAGAATAGCAACAGGTAGACAATTTGATAATTAAGAATCCTGCCTAACGACAAGCTGTAAGCGCCTCCAATGCTATTTTTACCCGCTCCCAGTTCAATCATGCCCCAACTTTCAATCCCCGTCGTCACCAAAGCAAGCAAACCCCACTCGATCAACGCGATCATTAAAAAGTTCTCCTCTCTTCTAGCGACTCTTGTCCATCCAATCTCAGGGCGAATTACAACCAACAGGGCATTCAACATCCATCACAGTAGTCTTCCTATGCATCATTAAGCAAGCTCCATTATCCTGCTTCAACAATGGAGCTGCAATAAACGTGGCTCATCGCTCAATCTTTCGCGTTCTTGAATTTTTCACAGAACGGAAGCCTTTCACCTGACTGGAAGCGATTTCCAAATCCCAGATACCATCACCCTGCCCCGCATACTCTTATTGGCCATGAAGAGTGATATGGAAATCTACTCGACAATCAACACGGGCTCATTAGCATTCGTAATTCAACCGGAGGTCGATGAGGATCTGGATTTGTCCACTCGAAATGATGAAGCCATTCAACAGGAATCCCAGGAACGTTCCAAGGAGTCAACGAAGACGAAACATGGTTTCGAGCCTGTTTCTGTTTGTCTCCTGTGCCGTTTTCACCTCATGGTTTTTGCACGTCGCCCAAGCGGAGGAAGGTCAGAGGAAGATTCCAACGGAACTTTGGTGGTCGTTACGGCCCATTATCACTCCGAAAATCCCTCAGAGCGACGGTTGTTCAGAGCATCCGGTCGACCGGTTCCTTGCGGAAAGCCGTCGGGCTCTCGGACTGAAAACCGTTGATCCGGCCGATAAACTGATTCTTTTGCGCCGGGTTTATCTGGATCTTGTGGGTCTACCTCCATCTCCAGCTGAGCAGGAGGCTTTCCTCGCTGACGAATCGAAAAACGCGTACGCAAAAGTCGTCAACAAACTACTCGAAAGCGAACAACACGCCGTGCGTTATGCGCGACATTGGTTGGATGTATTGCGATATGCGGACACTGATTCGGGTATGACGGCCGCTCCTGGAATTCATCTGTGGAGAGATTGGGTCATCGGCGCACTCAACGATGATGTTCCTTACGACGATTTTGTTCAGGTACAACTGACAGGAAGACGCGCTTATGAGCGCACACGTATGTCCGCCACCGGCTATCGATCCGAGCGGGAACCACGTCCCGGCGACATGTTCGCGCTGGGATTTCTTGCGCGAGGCAGCGGCGGCAATCTGGCCATCAACGCTGTGGACACCGTTTCCTCGGCATTCATGGGGGTGACTGTTGCCTGCGCCAAATGCCACGATCACATGTTTGATCCCATATCAATGAGAGACTACTACTCCATGAAGGCGTTGTTTGATCCTCTTGTTTTACGAAAGGTGACTTTGGCAAGCGCGGAAACGCTGCTGGAAGCCGGCAAGGTCATGGCCGAGAACCAAAAGGCGCGCGCTCCATTGGAAAAAGAATTGGAAGAACTCCTCGCTCCCTTCAAACAACGCCTCTATAACGAGCGTGTCGAGATGCTGCCGCCGGATGTGCGTGCCGTGATTCTGAAGCCCGAAAACCAGCGTACCGTCGAAGAACAGAAGATCGCCGACGACTACTACCCGATCCTAAGAATCGACGGCGGCAAGATCAACGAGATCCTTCCCGATGAGGTACGGGATCAATCTCGCGCATTGCAAAAACGGCTCAACGAAGTGAACAAAAATCGTCGCCCCGCCCCGAGCATTCCGGTCTTTCACACTGTAGAAACCGATCGTATTCGCGAAAGGGAACCGAGCTACATTCTGACCAGCGCAGATCCGACCCGCCCCGAGTTGAAGAACGAAGTGCAGCCGGGCTGGCCATTTGCAGACGACAACATTGACTTTCGCGCCGGTCGTATTGAAGCGTTTGCAGACTGGCTCACTGCCCCCGGGAATCCGCTCTTCGCCCGTGTTGCTGTGAACCGCATGTGGCAATGGCATTTTGGTAAGGGATTGCACAAACAACCCAGTGATTTCGGGAGTCAAACAGGCATGCCGTCGCACCCGGCATTACTCGACTGGCTGGCTTCTGAGTTCGTGAGCAGCGGCTACAGCATGAAGCACATGCACCGGCTCATCGTAACTTCTGAGGCATACCGGATGGCGTCGGATGCCGGTCCGGCATCCGCGGAATCCCTGGCAATCGATCCCGGGAATGTTTATCTCTGGCGGTTCCCTCTAAAACGACTGGAAGCCGAGGTGATCTGGGATTCCATTCACTCGGCTGCAGACCATCTTGACCTGAAAGTTGGCGGCCCTTCTTTCATCCCGAGCGACGACACGACGAAGCAACGGCGAGGTGTGTATATCAGGCGTGGTTATTCGGCGAGCCGGGACGTCACACCCAATTTTCTACAGACCTTCGACGTGGATGATGGACGTGAGCCCTGCCCCATCCGCACACAAACCGTCACCGCTCCGCAGGCCTTGTTCCTGATGAACAGTCCGGAAGTCGAAAAAGCTTCCATTCTATTTGCCGATCGTGTTCTCGAAACGACCGATGGCGATTTAAACAAAGCGGTAGAACTTGCCTACCGCTTGACAGTTTCAAGGCGGCCCACGGATACAGAAACAAGCATGGCAATGGATTATCTCGAAGGTAACTCCAAACGCCTCAAACACCTTGCCTGGCTCCTTTTCAACCTCGACGAATTCATCTATGTCCGCTGATTTGAATCCACATTTATTTTCGAACAAACCAGTTTCGCGACGTCATTTTCTCCATCGTGCCGGAGGTGGTTTTCTCGGTGTGGCGCTGGGTGGTATCTGGGCGGAGGGAGGAGAAATCAAGGACGCCATGCTGGGGCCCCATTTTCAACCGAAAGCCAAGTCGGTCATTTTTCTTTTCATGTGCGGAGGCGTCAGCCATATCGACACCTTTGACCCGAAAGGCAACCAACACGCCGGAAAATTCATCGACGCCATCGGATTTGGCGACAACCTGGCCGAGATGCGGCGTCCCGTCATCCCCTGCCTTCGCACTTTTACGCGCTACGGACAGTCCGGGACTCCCGTATCCGATTGGTTTCCACATGTCGGAAGCGTCATGGATGAGATTGCGGTGGTACGATCCATGTGGTGCCATGAGGGCAACCATTTTCCTGCTGTGATTGAAACCACGACCGGTCACCGGGGCCGGGCGTTCGATCACCCGTCCTTCGGCAGTTGGGTGTCCCATGCGCTCGGCAGTGTGAACAAGAACCTTCCAAGTTTCGTGAACATCGGACGCCCATCGTCACCGGTGCAACTCACCGGGGGTTATCTGGGGGCTTCGGTTTCTGCGACCCCTTTCCAAGCCAGTGAAACGCCCATACCAAACCTTCACCCGCCCAAGACCGGATCAACAACCGAACGTGACCGCCAAATGGAAGTCCTGGAAACGATGAATGCCGACTTTCGTCGCCGCTACTCCATTGATTCGAATATTCAGGCTCGGATCAAAGCCTACGAACTCGCCGCCAGCATGCAACTGTCCGCGCCCGAGGCGGTCGATCTCGCCGGGGAACCGACGCATATCCAATCCCTCTACGGTATCGACGAAGATCACACACAGGCCTTCGGGAAACAATTGCTTCTCGCGCGCCGCTTGGCCGAGCGGGGCGTGCGGTTCATTCAAATCTGTCATGCGGGCGGCGGCAACGGCGGATGGGACGCCCATGGCGACATGAAGGAACATGCGCCCCATTGCCGCGCCACGGACAAGCCGATCGCTGGATTGATCAAAGACCTCAAGCAGCGTGGAATGCTGGACGACACACTGGTCATCTGGACCAGTGAATTCGGACGCACCCCCTGGTCGCAAAACACCACCGGCCGCGATCATAACCCCAAAGGCTACACCTCATGGATGGCTGGTGGCGGCATCAAGGGGGGCGTGGTCCACGGAGCCACCGACGAAGTGGGGTATGAAGCGGTCGAAAACCGCCACTACTACAGCGATCTCCATGCCACCATCCTCCACCAACTCGGCATTGACCACACCAAAATGTTCCTCCCCGAACTCGGCCCCGTCTCACTTCTGGTCGAAGAAGGCAACGGCCCGATCAATGAGGTCATTGGGTGAGTTTGTTGGCTATTAGCTGTTAGCTGTTAGCTGTTAGTTGTTGGCTATTAGTTGTTAGCTTTGGTGATGCGTTTGATGGATGCAACCTGTGCCCAATGGCTTTCTAATTTTCAACCGCGGGTTATTTTAATGGAACGTCGATCAACTTAATGATCAGATTCAGCTCCCCTTGAGACCGGTTTTATATGAAATTCAATTTCCGACAAAATCTACATGGACATAATAAGCTCCCCACTCCTTATTTCCTTCATGATCGGTCGGGTGTTGAAAGGTTGTGATCATATCGAAGGTTCCTTTTTTCAAAGGCAATTGCAGCACCGCATGAGTGGCGGGGGTATCGAGCGGAACACTGTTTAGTTGATCACCTACTTGCACGGATGCTTTGACTGCCATGATTGGGCGCGGTTCTTCGCGGGGATAATGACGCAGTTCAAACCGGTAGATACCATCTCTTGCAATTTCTACTCGCCATTTGCCCTGCTGGTTTCTTTTAGCCAAAGCCTGCTGTGGCCACGGGTGCCCCCCTTCATACCAATCCATTCCGTTCAACCTGACGGACGGGGCTTCTTTGGCGCCCAGAACATGGGCTGACAACAATTCGCTTTGAGGTGGGAGCGAGTTCCAAAACTGTTCATAGGTTTGGGTCAGGTCTTTAACCAGGCAGGGATGTTGATCGATGATGTTCTTTGTCTGACCGTAGTCCTCTTGAATGTTGTAAAATTCCTTTCCATCCACCAGACGCCATTTCTTGTATTTGACTGAAACATTCCCCCACTTCGAACGATCTCTTGCCCGGGGACACTGAACAATCAGTTTGCGTTCGTCGTTCCAATCTGATGCATTTCCCAGCAGCGGCTTCATGCTCTGTCCGTCCAGATTCGATGGTTGATCGATTCCACACACATCCAGCACGGTCGGCAACACATCCACCATTCCAGTGAGTTCCGATCGGTCTCCCGGTCTGTTATCGGTCAACTGCGGGTATTGCACCATGCAATAAACCTGATGTTTTTCATCGTATTGGACACCCCGCTGCGCTCCCTCGCCGGCCCGATGTGGGACGCCGCGATCATTGACGCCCTGATCCGACATTAGAAATAATAGTGTATTGTCCTTCAACCCGCTTGTTTCGAGGAAATCAAGGAGACGCCCCACATTGTCGTCCACATTTTCGATCATCGACCAGATGGGCAACTGCTTTTCATCCCTTACACCCCGCTCCTTGAGTCGCTTTCCTGTTTCAGGGTGAAGAAGTGTTGGGAAATGAACGGCAGGTGTCGCGATGAGGCAGAAGAAGGGGTTCTCACGGTTTCGATTCATGAAGTCAATTCCCTGATCAAACAACACATCCGTGGAAAAGCCTCTGGATTTCACATACTGCCCATTGTGGGTGTAAGTCGCATTCATGTGATTGTTTCCGAAGTAGTCCTCCAACTGACTGACACCCCCACCACCATGAATAAAGTGTTCGTCAAACCCTCGGAGATCGGGAGTGTATGGATGCGACATACCCAAATGCCATTTTCCGAACACTCCGGTTCTGTATCCGGCGGATTTCAGCAAATCCGCCATGGTGGTTTCGTCTTTGTGGAGAATGGAAACACCACCGACCGTATTATGAATACCATACCTCAAGGCATACCTGCCGGTCAGGAGAGCGCCACGGCTGGGAGAGCAAAACGGAGGCGCATTGAAGTCGGTGAAATTGACTCCTGTTTCGGATAACTTGTCCATGCGAGGTGTTTGAACAACCGGATGACCGTTCCTGCTCAATTCGTAATACCCGTGGTTATCGATCAGGACTACCACCACATTTGGATTGTCCGCTGCGGACATCGACGAGGCCAAAAGTGTGGTAAAAAGAACTAACAATCTGGTGGTAAGCTTCATTAGATAATCCTGTGATTGAGATTTTCGGGTTATGATGGCACCCACCCTGCCATAAAGACCTCCTTGCAATCAACAACTCTGAGTCAGTAACACGAAATGCCATTGAATTTCTTTTCGGTTTGGCCATAGTGGTGGCTCATGAAATCAATGTTTGCTTACAGCCGCGTTTTCAGTTGGTTGGGAATGGCCGTTATTTTGGTCACTCAACCCGTTCTGCGAAGTGAAACCTCTCTTTTCGAACAGGTTTATTGCACCAAACACGCTCATTTTCTGGCGCCGGCGGATTCCCCCGACCACCGCAAATATGCCCCCAGCCGTTTTGTGGACATCCAACATCTCAAACTGGATATCACGCCGGACTTCAAGAAACGCACCGTCTCCGGCACCACCCACATCACTTTCAAACCCATCGCAAACCCACTGGACCAGTTGCGATTGGACGCCGTCGAACTGACTTTTGGAGAAATCAATGCCTCACACGCCATCTCCGGTTGGCATGTATCCGAGGACGCTGTAATCATTGATTTTGAAAACGCAATCCTCCCTGATGAAGAAGCCTGGATCAACCTGGAACACTCGGCTGAACCCAGTAAGGGCATGTATTTCAGGACTCCGGAAATGGGGTATAAAGACGGCGAAACCCATCTTTTCACCCAGGGCGAACCGGTTGAAGCCCGTCATTGGTTTCCGTCTTTTGATGCGCCCAACGAAAAATTCACAACGGAAATCACCTGTCGCGTTCCTTCTGGCATGGAAGTATTGTCCAACGGACACCTTGCCTCGAAAGAATCAGTCCCCAACACAAACCTGACAGCGTTTACCTGGTTACAGGACAAGCCACACGTGAATTACCTCATCTCCGTCGTGGCGGGGTATTTCGTCAAAATCGAGGACCGTTACAAGAATATCCCCATGGCGTTCTGGACCCTGCCTTCTGAAATTGAGCAGGCACAAAATTCCTTTCAAGACACGAAAGCAATGATGGCGTTTTTCGAAGAGGAAATCGGCGTGCCGTATCCCTGGGCAAAATACGATCAGATCTGCGTCAACGACTTCGTCGCAGGCGGCATGGAAAACACCAGCCTGACTTCACTCACCGACGGCACCCTTTTCACTTCCGACACGGAAAACCTTCGATCCAGCCAGGGGCTTGTCGCACATGAATTGGCGCATCAATGGTTTGGTGATCTCGTCACCTGCAAGGACTGGAGTCACCTCTGGCTCAACGAAGGATTCGCCACCTATTATGACGCTTTGTTCGAAGAACACAAAAACGGGCGGGATGCCTTCCTTTATCAAATGTATAAAAATGCACGGGGCTTTGCCGGAAGACACAGCGATGAGACTCCCATTGTCCATCGCGCTTACGATCGGCCCATGGAACAATTCGGTTACCGAGCCTACCCCAAGGGAAGCTGGATCCTTCACATGCTCCGTTCAAGGTTAGGAGAAGACTTGTATCGCAAGTGCGTTCAAACCTATCTAGAGCGCCACGCTTACGGAGTCGTGGTAACGGAAAACCTGAACGCAGTCATTGAAGAGCTGTCAGGTCAGTCCTTTGACAGATTTTTTGATCAATACGTCTTTCACGGAGGACACCCGGACCTCAGTCTCTCCTATTCCTGGGATTCAAAATTGAAACTGGCAAAAGTTTCCGTGAAACAGAATCAGAAAATCGGCGACAAGGTCATGCTGTTTGAAGTCCCGGCCACCATTCGCTTCAAAACCAGCGAAGCCGTGATCGACCACCCGATGACCATCCGTGAAAAAGCAGAAGATTTCTACATCCCATTGCCCGATGCACCTGAAGTGGTACGATTCGATCCGGAATACACGCTTTTGGCCAAGGTCAGTTTTTCAAAACCAACGCCATTGCTATTGGCACAACTTAAGGATGAGTCGGATGTCATGGGACGAGTCTTTGCTGTCAAGGATCTGGAAAAAAACAAGTCGCAAAAATCCATTGAAGCATTGAAGGAACGATTGAACAACGACCCGTTTTACGGAGTAAGACTGGAAGCTGCGGACGCCCTGGGTGGCATGCATACACCTGAATCCCTTGCCGCTTTGCTGGAATCCCGCGACCAGGATGATGCCCGGGTACGCTATGCTGTGCAATCGGCTGTCGCGAGATTTTACCATCCGGACGCCTATGCCGCATCCAAACATGTTGTGGAATCAGAATCCAACCCGATGATTGTGAGTCGTTCCCTGAATGCCATTGGAAATTATGGGAATGCGGAAATCCCGGCGGTGTTGCTTCAATTCCTGAACAAAGCCTCCTACCGCAACCGTCTGACCGAGGCCGCCATCTCAGCGATGGAATCCCAGGATGACGCGGACTATGTCATGCCTATTCTGAACACACTCATGCAACGCAAACAGGAATTCACGACAAGAGGCTATTCCAGCGCCCTGTCCACCCTGGCTCAACTGAGCCGACATCTGGAGGACAAGTCCATGGTCTTGAGTTTCATCACGGGTCATTTACAGGATCCAAAGAACAATATCCGCCTGGGAGCCATCCGCGCTTTGGCCAAGCTTGGCGACTCCAGGGCCATCGTAAAAATGAATGGATGGCTGAGTGCTGATCCGGATTCTGCCGAACACAAAGCGGCACGAAGCACGATCGACACCCTCAATCGCCAGAACCAACCCGGCGATGATCTGCGCAACCTGCGCAACAAGATTCAGGAGATGGAATCGAGTCACCAATCTCTCGAAAACCAATTAGCCGATCTTAAGAACAAACTGGAAGCCCTTGCCATCCCTGCCGAGTCGGCCAAGGAAGGCAAAAAAGAGGAATCCAAGGAAGATTGAACATGGAAAACGATCAGACAAACGATGGAACCCGGCCCAGAGTGGGCATCATCATGGGTAGCGATTCCGACTGGCCCACCATGAAAGCTGCGGCGGAAGTGTGTGCGCAGTTTGAAATAGAATTTGAAGCACGCGTTGTGTCCGCTCATCGCACACCGCATGACATGGCCGAATATGGCGACCAAGCCCACGAACGAGGGCTGCAGGTCATTATCGCAGGAGCCGGCGGAGCAGCGCATCTCCCTGGCATGGTAGCCAGCCATACGCCGCTCCCCGTTATCGGTGTCCCCGTGCAAAGCAAGGCCTTGAATGGGCTCGACTCCCTGCTGTCCATTGTCCAAATGCCCGGAGGCATTCCGGTGGCGACCGTCGCCATTGGCAACGCAAAAAACGCTGGGTTACTGGCCGTTTCCATCCTTGCCTCACAAAATCCCGAGCTTCAAAACAAACTCATCGATTACAAGAAACAGATGGCGAACGAGTCACGCAAGAAAACAGCCAACTTGATCTGATCATCAAACTCTGATTCGAAGAATCAAGCGGATTGCACTGAAAGAGGCTATAAAAATTCCACCTTTGGTGGGCTCCAGGTAGATCGTATCGTCTCGATGCGCTCCTTGTGGCTTTCGATTTCAATTTTACCATCCAAGGGAAACCCTGACGTAATCGAACACCTTTACCTCTGTGGTGTGTACTCAAATGCGGCAGGGTATTGAGAACCTCAGGCTTCCCGTAACCAAAGGTAAATGGCATTTGATAACCACAAGGGACGCGCCAAGGATCCACGCAGTCGCGGGACAGGCTGGCACGTTCTACCTTTTTGGGGGGCTTTGATTCAGGGTTTGCGGCGTTCAATCATGGATTTGACTTCGTCCACATCCAGACGTTTCACTGGGAGTTCCCATCCAAGGGTGTCTCCATTAGGTTGAAACCCGTTGCCATCGACATCCACATAAATGGGATTGTGATAGGCACAGGGTTTCCATGAGGACTGAGTACTGCTGCCGTAGCCTACGGAAAGGTCTGTGTTTTCTCCATAAGCAACCACCATCAGATGGCTGTCTTCACTGAGTGGCACATCAATGGTTTGATCGAATGAAACCCGACCGTTCTGGAACATATCCGGATGTGTGCTCGATGTGAAGTTAAGCGAAGGGTCTTTACGGCTGTTCACCAGCACCTGTATGCGATCGATCTGTAGCCAATCGGTGCATTGAACTTTAACATGCAACTGGATGGATCCTTGGGCGCGCGTGAAGCCACCGCTGATTTGTCCATCCTCGGTCGTGACTTCGAGAAAAGGCCCCGTGGTCATCATCATGCGGCCGGCTTTGGCGTTTCGAACAATTTCCTTCCAATCAATTTTGGAGGGCTCGTCCGTGGAAGAAGGAATGTAAGTCCTCCATCCCCCCACCCCGTTGCCATGGACTGAATGAGCATCGGAAACGGCCACACTCCACATCTTGCGGCCTGTATTCAGCATTTGTTTCCAGATAAACTCACGATGGTTGCGGACTATCGGTTGTTTGTTGGCGGCCTCGGCGATGTAATAAGGCGCGTCTGCAAGAATGTTCTGCCCCCATACCTCAGCTGCATCCACCAGATTTTCAAGTCCAACGTATCCCAGGTCCGGGCGTCCATCAGTATCGCGATCCACAAAATCCGCCACCATGTCCGGATGATTGAGGTGCACCCAACGTTCAGGCATTGCTCCCTGATAGTCCCGGAGGACGATGGCGTTGAGACGCGGGTCCTTTTGCCATTGAGGAGCGCCGTAATCCTGAGTGAATGGAACCGGAGTCAACGGAAAGGCATTGAAATGAGCCCCCGACCCAGTGACCTCAATCCCAGGCACGCTCAGGATTTCCCGGGTCAATCCGAGTTTTTCAATGTGCGGGGTCCAGTCATAGAGACGGTTGTGTTCGGTGGTGGGCGCAAATTCAATCTGTTCGACGGCCAGGTTGATGATTCGATCATCCGTCTTGGTGGTGTTGTCACCGCTCGGGGTGGAATGATTGTGAAAATCGGTACTGACCCAGCCCTTCGTATCGATCAGTCGATTCAACTGCCCCTTGAATGCCAAAGTGCTTTCGGGTTGAAGGTCGATGATTTTTCGGATGTGACCAAATTCGATACCGTGTGTGATCGTCACCTGATATTTCCCGGGGGTCAATTGAACGCTGAAGACACCTTTTTCAGAATGAAATTGATCGACACAACCATGCGCACGATTTGCCGGGCCCAAGTTGGGAGTCTCTGTACCTTCCACTCCCTTAAACTGCACTTTGCAGGGAATGGAACGTCCCTGCGAATCACGAATGTCAAAATCGATTTTTGACGGGGAATTCATGGTCGTTTGAAAAGAGGTGGAAGTGTCGGCTGTGATGTTTACGGTTTGATGAACTGTCGACCTTCCCATATCACTGATATCAAGTTCATATTCCCCCACAGGTAATTGCAGCCCCAGTTGACCGTCCGAGTCTGGATAGGCCGTCAATGTGGATTCACCGCGTTTCAATGTCACGGCTGCGGTGGCTACTCCCTGGCCATTGGGCGCTTTTATCATACCATTCAAGGTACCGGAACCGGATTTCAACGCAGCCAGATAACCAAACGCTTGAGCTGGAGAAGTCCCGACAGCAATCGCTCGAGCCCAGGACATGCTTTGTCCCGATTCAATGGTCAGAGGTTCCACTCCCGGAACAATGAACCCATCCAATTCCATCCATGCCGAGGCGTATCCACATTTGTCGGCAGGATCAATGGAATCCCAAAGAGTGATGCCGGCCACCGTTTTCTTGTCATTGGTCGGTTTCCATTGATCGATGGGATCAAATTCCACTGCTTTGTCGGATTGATTATGAACGCGGGTCGAAATGAGCAAACCATGCCAATCGTCACGCAACTGGTAACGGTGAATGATTTCGACCCCATCATTACTCGCAGCAGACACCAACACTTCAACGACAGCCTCACCCGATTCCCCGGCATCCGCCACTCTGACATAAGTCACCGGTCCGCGCTGATTGGATGGGGAGTAAACGGTGATTTGGTCATTATCGGCGCCTCTGAGTGTCAGGTCATATAAGCACCCGGGACTCACGGCGTCCCACCAGCCCCCCATGTCCGCTTTCCGGAAAGGTGCATCATTTGAAATCACGGCCTCAATCAGGTTATTTCGCATCAGAAAATCCCCGACAATACCGTCCGCCTCTTTACCAACCGGCAGCATGTTGGTCTGTGATTTACCAATTTCAAAAGCTTCGGGGGACGCAAAAGAGGATTGAACACTCAGCATCAACAACAAAACCGGGCCGAACAGACGCAAAATATCTCGAAAGCAAGCTGTGGTGGATTTCATAACGACATCAATCCTGCCTCCAGAAGTCCACAAAACCAAGTCAATCATGTTACAATTCTCTCATTTTCTGGAATGGCACCGAGTCTGCGTTCTATCAAATGAGATAGGAACGGATAGTACGAACTGAATCATAGCAAAGAGAAAAGGAGAACAAAGGGAGATGAACTCGTTCCATCGATTACGCTAACCAACAAACCATCTGGCCATCCAAGTCTGGCGCACAGCAACCAGCAATCGAGGAACCGCACAGGTATTCGCACATACCTTCCTCGTCCGCACGACACCCGTCAACTTGGAGGCGCACGCACCGACTCCCATCTCTTCGGAGATGGGAGTTCTCGTTATGGAACCACGAAAACGCTCAACGCCCCGCGGGCTGAGCGGGTTGAACAGGCACGATGGCCACCTGTCCGGTTTGTGGGTTGTATTTGACCTCCATCCCGTAAGGGGCGGTGGGTTCCTTCGCCAGAAGACCTTCCTGAACCAGGACGGATAAACTGGCAGGATTACGCCCCTCGAGGATGCGATACTCCTGTAAGGCCTTGTTTACCTGGGATAACTCCAGTGTTTTATTGGCCATTTTATTCGCCGTATTCACTGCCCCAAGATAATCAACCGGAGCCGTCAATGGATTACCGGAGGAAGAGGTGTTCCCTTCAGTTTGGCTCTGTTCATCTTCCGTGGCGGCAGTTTCTTCATTTTTACCGCAAGCAGCCAGCAGCAACAAACAGAGTAATGACGCGGTGAAATGGATGTGTTTCATTTACTGTTCCTCCTTGGATGGTTCCTCTTCTTTTTTATCCCGATTACCCCGCAGTTGATCGAATAGTTTAAACGGATTGACTTGTTGCAGGACTCCGGTTGAAGGCTCCTCCTGGCCTTCTTTTTTTGATTCCTCAGAAGCGTCTTCATCCTCCTCCTTCTTTCCAGAATCACCCACCAGAAAATTGCCCACTCCCTTGAGCGCATTGACAGCGCCTTCCCCGACATTGAGAGGCAGTCCGGCGGCTGACTTCACCAACAATCCGGATAAGACCAGTTTATCGGTTTTTGTCTCAGGTTTGCCAACCGTTCCCTGCAACTTGACGAAATCCGGCAGTTTAACAAAGGGTGTATCTTTGGGGGCGCTTGAAGGAATGAGGTTGGATTTTTTGGCAATGGAACGTTCCAAATGAAATTCAACCGGAAGATTCAGAACACTGTTGGTCAATACATTGGCTAGTGGAATCTCCCCGCCTGTGTGCACTTGAAACGCATCTGAAAGCACTTTGGTGTCTTTTAGAGTAAGTGTCTGATTCTGGACATTCACATTTGCTTCCAATCCACTGATGGGAGTCTTCATCAACTCCGGCAACCGCAGGAGAGCGGTGATCGGAGACATCAATAAACGGATGGTGGGACTGACCAGTTCGATGTTCGCGTCTTTGTATTGCATCGACATCGTACCGCTTAAATTGCGCTGCAGCGCGGGTTCCGTCAGGCCTTCACCAGACCAGTCCCCTGAGGCTAAAACCAAACCACTGACTTTTCCTTTATTGGCGGGGTCAAGCGTATCAGTGATTGCCTGAACCGGGACATTCTGGGCATCAAAGTTCATCCGATAACCCCAGTCAGGCTGGGTGAAATCCATATGTAGCGAAGCTTTTACAGGACCATCATTCACCTGCATGGACAGAGGCTCCAGATGAAGGGTGTTGGTCTGCCAAAGCATCCTTCCCTTAAAATCCTGAACGGATAGCTCGCGGGCGAAAAGTTTTCCGATATCCACATGCGCGTCGAACTCGCCCAGTGGCACTTCCAGAGGCTCGGGTTCGCCAGTTGGTGGGGGCGTGGGGGTTGCGGGCTCTTCCTTCTCCTGAGTATCGGAAGCCGGTGATTCCGTGCTTGTTTCCGTTTGCGCCATCAACAGATCCATGTATGGAGTCAAATCCAAGGATGCAGAACTGACTTTCAAGGCACCTTTTGACGCCAGACCTGGCTGCAATGGCAAGTGTCCGGATACCTTTACAATATTCCCGGCCTTCGCAGTCGGGGATAATCTCAAGGTTCCATTTCGAATATCAAGTTTCTCTGCGGTCCAGCCGAGATCCCACCCTAATTCGGTCATGAGTTTCTGGGTGGTTTCGGTTGCGGTATCTTCATACTGAAGGTCGGTGATATCAACCTTCCCCTGGAAGGAACTTTCGGCTGAATAATCCAAATCCAGCGCTCCTTCCAGATTCAATTTGACATCTTTGAAAGGCCCCTCACCTGTGTTTGTCCCGAGCATTGGTTGTAAGGCATACCGGTTGAGACCGGAGGATTGGATTTTGAACGAGCCCTTCATGGCCGACAGATCGAGTTCACCACTCACGCCGATGGAGCCTCCTAAATCATAGCCTTCTTTGAATGCTATCTGAGTGTCGCCAAGTCGAAATGTTTCACCCTGCAAGTTGCCATCCGTGCCAAGTTCAAGCGAATACTGCTGAAATGGAACACCCGCAAAACTGCCGGTATAACCTGATAAGGCCGTTTGAACATGACCCGACCACCCGTTCTCCTTCTGTTGAATCCGAGCCGCCAATTTCCCTTCCCCCTTTTCAATCAACATACCCTCGACAGGCAGCATCGAACCCAACAAGGGAAGGTTACCGGTGGCATCCACCTGGAATTGCAATCCCGGCTTATCGAGCTGGTAGCCCCCAGAACTGTAAACAGAAGCCAATACGTCTCCTGAACCGTTGGTCCACTCCATATTTCCATGATTCACCAAGAGTCGGGTAAAATCCTGGATCGTCAAACCGGCTTCAAATTGGATGCGCTGGTCATTCAGTGTCTGTTCACTCACGACGAAGTTTGCCTTGGAGACTTCACTTTGAACGCTTGCCTGGATGCGTTTCCCTTGCTGGAGGAAAGCCACATCCAATTCCCCGTTCAATTCTCCCTGCTGCAAAACGCCTCCCAGAACCGAACTCCAGGGAACCAGGTCCATCTGCTTGATGCTTAGTTGAAATTTCGAATCCTGGAAATTCTGCCGATTGAGTCCCCATGACAGAGTAACTGGTTTGTCGATGGATCCTTCCAGCCATGTCTTGGCATCATTGGAGGCATTGACGTTCCATTCCCGGATGAGCAAGGACTCCTGCTCCGCATCATAACGTGCAACCACCTTCAACCCCATGTCCATCGCAGGCAGAGCGATCCCATCCATAGCCACTGAAAAATCCTTGGCTGTGGTCACAGAGCTGATAGCCACCTGGCTTGCTCCCTTTGTCAATACGCAGGACAATGTCCCGTCAACAATCGTCTCCCCAAAATCCAATCCCACGATGGCACCGGCCAAATTCAGGAACTGACGGTTCAACCCGCTGAGCGCAAGTTGAAGATCCCCTTCCAAGGTGTTGAAATTCATCGGCCCCGAAAGTTCAATACTGCCAGCCGATTGTCCATCCTTTGAGAAATGAATGGAGACATCCTCAATGGAATCAGGCTGAACAGACAAAGAAATCGCCCCGCCAACCCCCTTCAAGTCCGCATATGCCGGTGAAGTGGATTGCACTGTCATCGATCCAGACAGGGATGAATTCTTCGGAAACATCACATCGTTTAAATCCAAATCACCTTTCAGTGCGATTTGAGTCGAGAGAAGCTCTTCCTGATCATTCGAATCACCATTGAGTTTCACCATCCGAATCAAGCTCTCCAGGTTGATGTTTCCCGAAAGATCCTGCCCAATCCTGGAGACATGCGCTTTTGACAAGGCTACTTCCACTTGGCTCCCTGCCTGACTGGAATCCATTTTCCGATAGACAATCGTTCCATTCGCCACATCCAGATCATTGAGGTCCATGATCGGAAGGGGTGCGTCCGGACTGGGCGGCAGACTGTTCAGCCAATCGGTCAGATTGCTGCTGCCGTCCTCGCGTTCGATGATCGTAACAGTGGGGTTTTCCAGATGAAGCTGGTTCAATTTGATCGTTCCCCCGATGATGTCACCCAGACTGTATTGAACCGATGCGCGTTTTGCCGACACCATCGTTTCCTGATCGGCGGGTGAAAAATCCAGATCCTGAAGTTCAATACCCGAAAAAGGGCTAAAGGAAACCCCACCAACGCTGACCTTGGCCATCATTGATTTTTCCACAATGGGCAGCACGACGGATCGAACGAAGAACGAACTGCCTATGGCCATGTAGGCGAGGAATAGAATTACCACGCCGATGCCACCGCCGATCGCTGCGCGTTTGGGCCATGGATTCATCTTAGTGGCATCTGCATCATCAGTGCCACCGGTTTGAGAGGTATGTTGAGCGGGATCAGTCATACTGAGTACGTTTACAAATCGTTAAGAGGAAGTCTCCTTTTGAAGCCAGTCTACATAATCTGAGATTCCCCGGTCTAGATTGAAAGCGGGTTGATAGTTCAATTCTTTTTGAGCGAGTGAAATGTCCGCCTGGGTAAAATTCTGGTAAAAAGGATATGGATTCTCGAAGTATTCCGCCTCCAGTTGAGTCCCTAATGAACGATTCAGGGCGGCAACCATCTGGTTAAACGATGCAGACTCCCCTGATCCCACATTATAAATCCGTGCATCCGGTGCCATCAGAGACAAAATTGTGGCCTCCACCACATCTTTGACATAGACAAAATCACGCCGTTGCTCTCCATCGGTAAAAATGCGAGGCCGTTTACCCGCCTTCATCTGCTGAAACAACTGATAGATCATACTCGATGCATGTCTTTTGTGGGCTTCTCGAGGTCCAAAGACATTAAAGTAACGAAGCCCGACGATCTTCCAGGCAGGATGTTGCTGGTGATAATACCTGGCAAGATTGTCCAATTGAACTTTACTGAACGCGTACACGTTCTGAGGTGAAGCCTCAGTCTCCTCGGTCATGACTGATTGCGCCTTCCCATAAGTAGCAGCCGATGAAGCATAAACAACCGGGGTTTGATCATGCGATGCCCAGTCTAAAATGTTCCGGAAACCTTCGACGTTGTCGTGCACCTGACGCTTCTGATCGTGATCTGTCGTGTCAGTGATGGAGGCCAAATGAAAAATCGCATCAAATGCGCCGTCACGGAACCGTTTTGAGAGGTCCAGTTCCGCCATATTCGTCGCAATACAGTCCCCGCGAAATCCTTCCAAATTACTGAAATGACCGGATCGAAAATCATCAACCACCACAATCCAGGCTTCCGGATGACGGGTCTGAAGTTCCAAAACCAGATTGGACCCGATAAATCCGGCGCCTCCTGTCACCAAAACGCTGCGCATATGCTTCCAAAATGACCTCAAACCAAAAAAATTCAAGCCAAGGCTGAAAACCAATTGCCTTGTGGAACCTGATCCCCCTAGTCTGGACACACATGAATACGACAGCTCCAAAGTCGGCGACATTCCAGGTAAATGACATCAACTACAACGTTCCTCCACACCCGATTGCGGTCATTTGTCTGGATGGATCGGCCGATGCCTATCTGGACGCAGCCCTGGCCCGGGACGCCATGCCCAACCTGAAACGGATCAGTGTCGAAGGGCATCGGGCGCAGGCCCGAGGTGCCTTGCCTTCCTTCACCAATGTCAACAACGCCTCCATCGTCACCGGCAGGCCCCCGGCCTGCCATGGTATCTGTGGCAATTATTTTTTGAATCCGGACACCGGAGAAGAAGTCATGATGAATTCCGCTTCCTTCCTGCGGGCCCCCACCATCATGTCTGCGGCTTCCAAAGCCGGGAGAAAAGTCGGCGTGGTGACCGCCAAAGAAAAATTGAGAGACATTTTTGCCCACCAACTGGATGGTATCGCCTTCTCAAGTGAAAAAGCCAACCAAGCCACCCTGGAAAAACACGGCATTGATGATGTGGAGGACATGGTCGGGAAACCCACTCCACATATTTACAGCGGTGAAGCCAGTGTTTATGTTCTCGAAGCAGGCGTGGCCCTGCTCCGATCAGGTCGCTCTGATTTCCTCTATTTGTCCACCACCGACTACATGCAGCACACCTACGAACCGGAGATGCCCGAATCCATCGAGTTTTACCGTCAACTGGACAACGCCATCGGCGAATTACTGGCATTGGGCGCGCGAGTCGGCATCACGGCGGATCATGGCATGAACGCCAAACAAAAGCCGGATGGATCCCCCAATGTCATTTATCTCGAAACCGCTTTGAAGGAAACATTCGGAGACGGTTTCACCGTCATCCTGCCCATCACCGATCCGTATGTCGTCCACCATGGCGCCCTGGGTTCCTTTGCGGTTGTGCATTGCCCCAAAGAATGCAACATCGATCAAGTTGCCGAATGGTGCCATCAACAGGAAGGAGTCACCGAAGTCCTAGATAAAAGCCTGGCAGCTCAAAAACTGGAGCTGCCCGAAGATCGCATGGGTGATCTGGTGGTCATGAGCGGACGGGATGTCGTTCTTGGACGCACCCCGGCTCATCACGATCTGAGCGCACTCAAAGTTGGATTACGCTCACATGGTGGCCGCTATGAAGAGATCGTGCCCTTTGTCTTTTCGCACCCGCTCAAAAGCGATTACCAGACCAGACTGCTGGGTGATCCGCGTAATTTCGAAATCTTCGACTATACCATCAACGGTTTGCAATAAGCCTTTCTTCGAACACACATCCATTAAACAGACATGGCATCCATTCATCACAGTTACCTGGCCGGCCAGGCGATTCAAAGCGACCGATACGTCGATGTATACAATCCATACAACAACGAACTCATCGCCCAAGTCACAGAATGCTCAGCCGTCCACACACAACAGGCCATCGAGAAAGCTTTGGGATTGGGCTCTCGATTGACGCGCTACGAACGATTCGAAATCCTGGACAAAACCAGAAGAGCGCTCCTGGCCGAGAAAGAATCCTTTGCAAAACTGATCACCTCCGAAGCCGGTTTGTGTCTGCGGGAAACGCTCTACGAAGTGGGACGCGCGTGTGATGTGCTTCAGTTTTCAGCCATGGAAGCGCTCAAGGATGATGGGCAAGTGTTCAGTTGCGACGTATCACCACAGGGCAAGGCTCGAAAAATCTTTACTCTGAGAGAACCGTTAAACCTCGCGGTCGCGATTACCCCTTTCAATCACCCGCTCAACCAGGTCGCTCACAAATTGGGGCCCGCCATCGCAGCAGGAACCCCGATCATTCTTAAACCATCGGAAAAAACTCCCCTAAGCGCCATCCGGCTGGCGGAACTCTTGTACGACAACGGGCTTCCAGGCGAAATGTTGAGCGTGTTGTTGGGCCCGACTCAGGCAGTGGCCGAACCCCTTGTCCTGGATGAACGGGTGGAACTCGTCAGTTTCACCGGCAGTGTGGCCGTTGGAAAACACATCGCCAAAACCGCCGGATACAAGAAACTCGTTCTGGAACTGGGGGGCAATGACCCACTCATCATTCTGGAAGATGCGGATATGGAACTAGCCGTGCATCTGGCTTGTGAAGGAGCCTTCCGCAACTCGGGACAACGCTGCACCGCCGTCAAACGCATCCTGGTTCAAAGATCCATCCTGGACGCGTTTACCGAGGCATTTGTCAAAAAAGCCGCCAGATACACATCCGGGGATCCCGGTTCCATGGACACACGCGTCGGAACGGTGATCGATGAGCCTTCTGCTGAACGCTTGTCACAGGCGGTGGAAAATGCCGTGGCTCAAGGCGCAAAAGTGCTTCTCGGTGGCGGGCGCAAGGGAGCACTGCTGGAACCGACAGTCATCACCGATGTCCCTCGCGATGCCGAGATGGTGACCAGCGAGTCGTTTGGCCCGCTGGCTCCATTGCTGGCAGTGGACGACATGGATGACGCCATTCAGTTGACCAATTCGACACCTTATGGACTTTCCTCCGGAGTGGTCACCAACAACATGGAGCAGGCTTTGAAAGCAGTGCGGGAGCTGAAATGCGGAACGGTCAACATCAACGAGGTTCCAGGTTACCGCATCGAGTGTTCTCCTTTCGGCGGCATCAAAGATTCAGGACTTGGGATCAAGGAAGGAGTCATCGAAGCCATCAAATGCATGACCACCGTGAAAACATTTTCACTTCCCTGGGGCTGAGGACCCGAATCCTCCACATCAAAAAGGCATTGCAAGACTCGGGGTTTTGCGCGATTTTTTGAATCACGAAAACCCTGAACCCAATCACGCAACAGCTCCTGACAAAGCTTCTCCGGCCGGTCAAACTCACCCGTGCACGGACAGGCCTGGGCGGTATCGTGTTGTGGGGCTGGATGTGTCTGTCGGGCCTGAATGCGGCTGAATCATCGCGATGGACCCACTACCGTATGTCAGACGGCCTGCCCAGTGCCGGGCCGGCAGGCGTGACAATCAGCCCGCGAGACAGGGTTTGGATTCGCCATCTGGAAGCGAACACCATCACGGAACTGACCGGTTATGACATCTCCAGCCAGGCCGTGCCTGATGGATCGGCCAAACGTGTTTACGAGAGTCGCTCCGCACAATTGTGGACCGTGTATGCACGAGGCATTCGTTTATGGTCCAAGAACCACTGGAAAAGTTATCCCATTCCAGCCATCAACAGGGCTTACACAGGAGTCGTGGATCAGCTCCATCATCCAGTCAGCCTGATTCCACTGCAAATCAATCAATGTCTATTCCTGGCCAATGACGCCGTTCACCTCTTCAACGCCACCGATTCACGGGAAAACAAGATCATCGACCTGAAATTGAATGGCCTCAGCGCATTTGCTGAAATGATCGAATTAAGCCAGGGAGATGTCCTGATCTCCGGAACCGGCGGATTCATTCGTTACAAAGGTCCTGCCAAGGAAATGGAAGATACCGAACCTGAGACCATTCACCTGCCCGACTCCATCAGGGATTATCGCCTGGGCAGTCCATTGGAGAATCCGGGGGAAGTGATGACTTTCGTCGGGGAATCTGCCAACAAACCCCGTCTGGCCGTAAAGTATGATGGAAAACAATGGTCCTGGACGGCTGTTCCACAGGAAGTTGTTTTACGCACCTATTGGGAACATGACGCCGGAGATGGCTGGGGAACAACCTACACGGGGATCTATCAAATCGACGTTCATTCAGGGCAGACCACCTCATCAAATGACGTTGAAGCAGGACAATTCTTCGATGTGGTCACCGACGGCAAAGGAAGCGCGTGGATCGCTACGAGTGAAGGACTGGTACGCCAATCCCCTTCCTATTGGAAAACCATATTGCCCGAGCTGGAGGAATCAACGGTCTTTGATATGGTGGGAGATGAAGCGGGCGGACTATGGATGATCACCGAAAACGAACTGGTTCACTACGATTCAGCGATGCAGCGGACAGGCATTCCCTGGCCCCAGCACATGGAAAACATCTTCACGCCCGGCAAAGGACTCTTCCTGCTGAACAACGGCAAAATTGCTTTGAACATTGGCAGGAACCCACGCATATACGATCCGAAGACCAGGCAATTCACGCCGATTGCATCGGAAAACCCGGACCTGGCCATTCAACGTGTCCTTACAATACAAAACAACGGATCCCTTTTGTTATGGGCCACCTCAGCATCCTCTGACAATCCGATTTTCTGGAACTATCTGAATGAGCAATTGACCCCATCCGAGATCCCGTTGCCCCCGGACCAATCGGGTACCGATTTCCTATGGGCATCCGAACTGGTTTCAGCAGATGAAATATGGTTCGGATCCAATCACGGCATCGCTTACACAAAGCGCAATCAATGGATTCAATTTGATCCTGATGAAGGCCTGGGATTTGACACACCCGGTCAATTGCTCGAATTACGAGATGGTCGATTGTGGTTGGGCGCCGGATCCCATGTATACGAACTCAAAGGCAACCGATGGGAAAGTGTCCACGTCACTTATGAAAAAATCAACGACATGCTGGAAGCGAGGGATGGCACCGTATGGGTGGCGACCAACAATGGGGTTCACAGGTACATGAAGGAAACGTGGCTCAGTCACAGTATTCAGGAAGGACTTTCCAGCAACACCATCTACAAACTCCACGAAAATGCAGCAGGTATCATCCTGGCAGCCACCACACGAGGCATCTGCCAATACAATCCACAATTTGACCGAGATGCACCGGTCACGGACATTCGTGTGGATGAAACAATCAACAACAAGGGGTTCCGCAACGGAACGATCATTCATTTCGACGGGCAGGACAGATGGGAACACACCACACCCTCACGCCTTCTGTTTTCCTATCGCAAAGACAGCGAGCCCTGGAAACCTTTTTCTCATACCAACTGGGTCGTTCTTTCGGATTTGCCCGCCGGCCCCCACCGTGTGGAAGTCAAAGCCATAGACCGCAACGGGAACATCGAAACGGCTCCCCCTGAATTCCGGTTTGATTTCATCATCCCGTGGCATGATGACCCCAGACTCATGGGCATGACGATCGGAGCGATTGTCGTGACGGTATTGCTGGCGGGATTTGCGGTCAACCGTCACCTCCAACTCAAACGAAGCTACGCCGAAGTGGAGCGCATCGTCGCCATCAGAACCCGGGAACTGGAACGTGCCAACCATGAGCTGTTGCAGGATCAGAAGATGAAAGCTCTGGGTACTCTCGCGTCCGGTATCGCACATGATTTCAACAGTATTTTGTCCATCATCAAAGGATCGGTTCAAATCATCGAAGCCAATTCCACCAATGCGGAAAAGGTCAGGAAACGCGTGGATCGCATCCATTCCGTCATCGATCAGGGGGCAGGCATCGTCCGTTCCATGCTGGGCTATGTGCGAAGAAAAAACGAACCATCCCAGCCACATGACCTCAACCGCATCACGCGGGAAGCCATTCAATTGACTGAAGAAAATACAACCGGTCATCGCATCGAATTTTTGGATAACCCGAGTATTGGCAAAGTGACCATCGTGCCTGATCTGATACGCCAAATTTTAATCAACCTCATCAACAACGCCATGGATTCCATGGAGACTGAAGGTTGCATCCTGATACGTCTGGAAGAAACCAGGGAATTCTCCGGGCATGTCGCCTTGAAACCAAAGAATGAAGCACCCTTCGCCGTCCTTCGCATTCAGGATTCCGGCGTTGGTATTTCACATGAAATCGTCAGCCGAATATTCGAACCATTCTATACGACCAAAGCCTTTTCCTCTCGCCGGGGAACAGGATTGGGGCTGTCGATGGTCTATGAAATGGCCAGGGAAATGGGAGCTGGCTTGAGTGTCACTTCCTCTCCCGGCAAAGGGAGCCTGTTTTCCATCTATATCTCTTTATCCGATCAAACCTCATCTTTTGCCGCATCTTCCAATACTGCAGCCGAAGATTTTCGGACAAAATAAATACAGCTGCTCACCAGGCAAACCGTGCCCAATGCAGCCATAAACCAGGTAAATCCCTTAAAGAATCCGAGCCTGGACATGTCGCTTTGAGCCAGGTCCTTGTATAACTGGATCCCGACCGATCCCGTGTAACCAATGGCATCCGCGACATAAATGGCAAACACCGCCGTCCCCACAACCCGTGTGGAAGCCATCATTCGATCAAACAACAAAGATCCGTAAGGAACATAAGCAAGGTAGGATCCCAGCCCGGTCAAGGTCATCCACCAGAATCCGTTGATAACGTTCATTTCCAGCAGTAGCGTACTAAGTCCCAACAGGACCACCCCTCCGGTCATGACCGCATACGCGGCAACCAAACCGGCCCGATTGTGCCGGATGGTATTCAGCAATGCCATGGCCACTATGACACCAAATGCCACCAACGTTTCGGTTCGGGAAATGATGGTTTGATTGTCATCGTAATTGAAGCCAAGCCCGTCGAGAATCTCGACCATGTAATTGTCCCGGAAATCACGATACGCGGTGAGGAAGAAGTAAGCCACCATCAGAAAGAGCAACCCGGGAAGGAAGTGTTTCACAAACGAAACCCGTTTTCGACCGTCCATAGGTTTTC
>Ga0255761_10000957_pt1 | contig 26634 bp, 20 predicted proteins | sample 071ome_29_FD_179961 | JGI IMG/M metagenome (GOLD analysis project Ga0255761, IMG submission 179961) | Coastal salt marsh microbial communities from the Groves Creek Marsh, Skidaway Island, Georgia - 071407BT metaG (version 2) | ecosystem: Environmental > Aquatic > Marine > Intertidal zone >... | reverse complement strand
TGATGATCTGAAGCCCAACCTCCCATGGGTGTTTTTAAAGCCAAATGAGTTGCTTCCTTAATCTTGCACTGTTGTGTGAAAATATAATCAATCCGCTTATCACCAAACTGACTCTCATCAAATCCGTTGTAGGTCGCAGCTTGAGAAGGGGGGTCTTGAGATGCCTTGTAAACATCATTAAATTGAGCAGTGATTTGCCTAATTGGGGGTGTTTCTGGGGTTAAGTTAAAGTCACCCATCAACAAAACTGGATCTTGAGAAGTATTAAGTTTCGCTATTGTTTCTATTAAAAGATTAGCAGCCTTTTCTCTAGCCTTTTCACCACGATGATCAAAATGAGTATTAAAAACCCAAAAGCGTTCTCCCCCTTCATAAGCCTCTAAATGAGCATAAGAACAAATGCGTTCTAAAGCTGCGTCCCAACCCACTGAAATGGTATCGGGTGTTTCGGACAACCAAAATGTACCAAAGGTCAACACCTTGTATTTTGACGATTTATAAAACAGTGGACTATACTCTCCCTTGGTCATGCCATCTTCTCTACCCACCCCAATAAAGTCATAGACAGACCATTCTTCTAAAAGGTCCAACAATTGGGTGTGGGTAACTTCTTGTAAACCAAACACATCAGGTTGTTGTTCCAAAACAAAATTGGAAATAGTTTTTTTTCTAAAATCCCAATGGTTATCGCCGTCGTTGGGGTTATTATACCGAATATTATAGCTCATCACTAAAATAGGTTCTTTACAGGCTTGAAAAGTGTAGCCAATGAGAACCAAAATGAAAATCTTTTTTAACATGGTTTTTTAATTGATTCTTTTTAATTGAATTCGTCTCACATCAAGAGCTGCTGTTCCTGGAATGTTAGTAGCTTGAATACGCATATCTCCATTTCCTTTTTCAAGTGTTATTGTACCTAAAGACAATTGTTTAAATGTTTTGGTATAGGATTCTATGCGAGCTGAACGGTCTAGTGTAGCACCCACTAAAGGAGGATCATGAGCCTCAGTAATAGTCCAATTTAAGCTTGCTTCATTCATCGTCAGAGTGCCAGAAACTCCAACATTTTCTGCTTTACAGGTATAGAATAGCAACACTTCAAAAGTGCCAGGACCTAAGACAGATACGGGCCATATTATTTCATCCTTAAGTGATGTCCAAGAGGTGATAAAGGTACAGTTAGGATGTCTATTACTTCGGGTAAGACTGCCTCTTAACTGGGCGTCTCGAGCCGGTAGTTCAGTCCAAATAAAATCGGGATGTCCCACCGGAAAAGGTCGTTGGTCTTTCTCTTTAGAAGGAAAATCAAAGTCCTTATATTTTTCTTTTTCTGCCAGTAGAGAGGCATAGGCTTCTTGGTGTAATTCTTTGTTTAACGGTTTTTGCTGGCCTCTGTCCTGTTCTATATCATAAAGTTCATTTTGCGCATCTAGCCTAAACCGCTGACTTCTAATACTCATCTTATTGCCCCAATAAGAAACCAACATACGTTCTGCTGTTGGGTTTTCGTTGTCTAATAGCCAAGCAGATAGATCCATTCCGTCTAATGTCTTAGGGGGGTTATGCTCAATGCCTGCTAATTGCGCAAGGGTGGGCAATAAATCTACGGCTCCTGCTAACTGCGCCACTTCTTTTGGGGCAATCTTATTTTTCCATTGAATAAACAGAGGAGAACGGGTTCCTCCTTCATCGGTGCTGCCCTTAATACCTTTCATGCCGCCATTCCATCTTCTGCCATTGGGCCCATTGTCTGAAAGATAAACCACTATGGTATTTTCGCTTAATTTCAGCTCTTCTAAATGAGCCATAATACGCCCTACGTTTGAATCAATATTAGCTACCATTGCCAAAGCAGCACGCGTGTGCAGTGGATTTTCTACTCCTTCGTTTTGCACTAAGGTTTTATCTTTAAATGCTTCCCAATAGGAATCGGGCACTTGCATGGGGCTATGGGGGATGTTTAAGGACAAATAGAGAAAGAAAGGTTCTTTTTGATGGTTTTCCATAAAACTAAGGGCATGTTGGGTTAAATCATCTGTGAGATACCCCTCTCCTTTAACGATCTTTCCATTCGCCTCAAGTTCGGGGGCAAAATAATTTCCCCAATGACCCGAACAAAACCCATAAAAATCTTCAAATCCACGCGCGTTTGGATGATAGGGATACTGCATACCGCTGTGCCATTTTCCATAGAGAGCTGTTTTATAGCCTGCTTGTTGAAATACTTCTCCGAGGGTTTCTTCTCCTAAATTGAGGCGTTCTCCTCCTGCCGAAGTACCATAGACTCCGGTTCTAAAATGATAGCGTCCAGTTAGCAAGGCCGCGCGAGTGGGGGAACAAACCGGACTGACATAAAAATTTTCAAAAGCAGCGCCTTGGGCAGCCAAAGCATCAAGGTTGGGAGTGTTGAGATCTTGATTGCCGTGCCAACTCAAATCGCCCCATCCTTGGTCGTCTGCCATAATGATAATCACATTGGGGTTTTGCTGTGGAGCTTTGCAGTTCCAGAGCAATAAAAGAAGGAGAATAGAAAAATAACGCATCAAATGTGAATTAATTAATGATAATATTTCCTTTTTTATAACTTTTTGTCTTTAAGTTGCTCCATAGCATAATTGGCCGCACGGGCTGTAATGGCCATAAAAGTGAGAGAAGGATTTTTGGTACCGGTAGAAGTCATGCAGGCTCCATCGGTCACAAAAACATTATCACACAAATGCATTTGATTGTAGGCATTTAAAAGGGAACTGTTTGGATTTTCTCCCATGGCCACTCCTCCCATTTCGTGTATATCTAAGCCTGGTGCTTGTTGGGTATCATAAGCATTGATTTGTTCACAACCCCCTTTTTCGAGCATGGTTTTTCCTTCTTTAAGAAAATCAGCCAGCATCAACTCATCATTTTCTGTATAAGCCACATCTAAATCGGCTTGGGGCATGCCCCAAGGATCTTTAAGTTTACTCAAACGCACTTGATTGCGCTCAATGGGAACGGTTTCTCCCTGCATCATCATATAAATAGACCATTGCCCAGGGCGCTCCAACTGAGCTCTGTAGTCTCTACCAAAAGCAGGTCCTTCTGATTGTTTTGACCAACCTTCTCGAACTGCACTATAAAACACCATATAGCCTCCCTTAAATGGCATATCTTGTTTTTGAACATTCCTAAAACTGGGCATCATAATGGCGGTTGGCCTTCTGCCATAATAATAGGAGTTTTGAAGCCCCTTATATTTGGCTGTTATATTGCCTCTATAATTATGAAAGGCTAAATATTTTCCAAGTCTACCGTTGTCATTGCCCAATCCGTTTGGAAAACGTTCTGAAACTGAATTCAATAAAATTACATTGGAGTTAATGGTGGCAGCATTCACAAACACGCATCGGGCAGCAAAGAATTGTCGTTTTTTAGTAAAACGATTTAAGGTATTCACACCACTCACTTTTTTGGTTTTAGAATCATAAACAAGTGACTCCACAAGAGTATCGCTCAGCAAAGTGAGATTGCCCGTTTTCTCGGCCCAGGGCAAGGTGGAGGCATTGCTACTAAAATAGCCCCCAAAAGGGCAACCCCGCTCACAAAGTGTTCGAGCTTGGCATTGATTTCTCCCTTGGGCTCTAAAGGTATCGTTCATTTCAGTGAGGTGAGCACAGCGGCCAATGACAGGTGTACGCTCCGGATAGTGCTTTTTGATTTGCACTTGCAAATGCTTTTCCATGGCATTCATTTCCCAAGGCTTGAGAAACTCCCCGTCGGGAATTTCTTCTAACCCGTCTTTATTGCCACTTACTCCCGTAAATTTTTCAACATGGCTATACCAAGGGGCCAAATCTGAATAGCGAATGGGCCAATCTTGCCCATAGCTATCTCGCTTTGGACTGCTAAATTCTGTATTGCTCCAACGCTGCACTTGGCGGGCCCATAAAAGTGATTTCCCTCCCACCTGATAAGCCCGTATCCAGTCAAAGGGCTTCGATTGTTGATAAGGATATTCTTGGTCTTTAGCAAAGAAATGAGAAGTGGTTTCATTAAAGGCATAGCAACGTGATACCACTGGATTTTCTTCCTTCATTTGAGTGGGCGTTCTGCCACCAACTTCGAACTCCCACGGGTGTTTCATGGCGGTTGGATAGTCTTCCAAATGCTTCACTTGTCGCCCTCTTTCCAAAACCAGGGTTTTGAATCCTTTTTCACAAAACTCTTTGGCTGCCCATCCTCCTGAGATGCCCGAACCAATTACAATAACATCAAATTGTGTTTCCATAGGCTAGAGTGTCCAAGCTTTTTGATTGGGTTGCATAGGAAGATCTCCTTCATATTTTCCTGGAATGGGGAGATAAGTCAACTGCTGGGTTGCGCCCCGCTCTGAAGTATAAAAAGCAAACATTAAATATGTTCTAAATTGCTTAATCCATTTAGTTCCTTTTGGAAATTGATTTTCTAAACTTTCGGCAAACAAAGACTCCAAAAGGTCTTTTTGAACCTGTCTTTCGAGTTGTTCAAAAGGAGCCTGGTGATAGGTTTGGCAATAGGAAGCAAAAGCTTTACTGCCGGCAAAAAAGGCCTCTTTTTGTTTTACGCTCACAAAATGGGTAGCATAGCAATGTACAAAATTGGCCCATTGTGTATATTCTGAGATACTGGCTTCGGGTAGCTCTATAATTAAATCGGCTAAGGCTTCAAAAAGCAATAGCTCGTCTGCGGCTTTTATGCCTGCTGTTTCTACTTTTGCCCAAACCTCAAATGGATTAAAGGTGAGCGCTAGTGTGCCTCCCCATAGATGGTGCAAATAGGTTCTCCGTTTCATTTTTTATTATTTATACTGACAGCTTGCTGGGTCATTTTTAACATAATACGATTTATAATTGAGGGCTTTCGGATCAGTACATCCACATAAATTTAACAATTCTATATTTTTAAAATCAATCGGGTGACTTTCTGCTTGCAAGGCAATATAGCCTTCAGACAACAGTGCTCCCTCTTTCGCTATCCAATATTCTTTGTTTGTTACGCCCATACGTTCCCAATCGGCTCCATTTTGATTTTTACTAATAAAAGCACCGCCCACTTGAGGGCTTTTATATTCTAAAACCGTGTCTTGTTCTACAATATGGGCTACATAATCACTGCCTAACACTACTGCCTCCACTCGCACCCATTGATCGCCGTGATAGGTTTTAGATTGAGAGGAAATGCAATGGCTATAGTCCACACTATCTTGCAAAACCACAGCGGTACCAGGGGTGCAAATATTGGCGGTGGTTCGATTGCCTTCTCCCAATCCGCCCAAGAGTTGAATTTCTACCGAAACGGGAAAATGCTGTTCGAAGGCATTGCTAGCCGCCGATTGAGAATGAAACATCACCCCGCTATTCCGCACGTTCCAATCTTCACCTCCTGGAGTTTGCTCTCCTACAAAGCGATAGTCAAAGCGAAGTTTGTAGTGTGAATAGGGCTGTTTATAATATAGGTGGCCATATTTATCATCAAAATCTTCATATTGATCATAGACAATGCGTAGCATTTGATCTTCAACCTGAAAGGTGTTTAAATAGTTTTCATTCAGGGGTCTATTGGCTATTTTAATTGTCCATCCGTCTAGATTTTGACCGTTAAAAAGGGACTCCCAGTTTTCAATATGGGCTGAGGAATTGGATGTTTTGCAGGAAACTAAAAGGAGGCAAAATGTCCCACCTAAAAAAATATTCTTTAGTCTTAAAAAGCGCATCTCTATGGTTCTGTTTATCTTTAAACAAGATATAAAAATGAATTGAAAAAACAGTCCCCTTCAATAGCGTTTGGCGAAAAGCTTTGGGAGCCTAGCGTTGCTTATCAAAAGCAATCGGTTTTGGGACGGTTTAAAACAGCCCTAGAAGCTCAAGAAAAATGCCACTTTAAAAACTATTCCGACTTGCATGAGTGGTCTACCCAAAATCTGGATCGCTTTTGGGCTTTTGTGGCTCAATTTTTTGAGGTTGATTTTAAAACACCCTATACCCAAGTTTTACAAAATGGAACTTCTATGCTCGAAGCCCAATGGTTTTTGGGCGCACGTTTAAGCTATGCAGCTCATATTTTTAAAAAGGCAAGTCCTCATCGTTTCGCCCTGCTCTATCAAGCAGAAAACGAAATCCAAACTCCCATTTCATGGGCCGCTTTAGCTACAAGAGTAGCTCATTTTCAATCACAATTTAAACAGCAGGGTGTCCAAAAAGGAAGTGTTGTAGCTGGCCTTCTAAACAATCACCCCGATGCTGTGGCTGCTTTTTTAGCTTGCAACAGTTTAGGAGCCGTATGGACCTGTTGTGCTCCTGAGTTTGGTGTTGGGAGTATAACAGATCGTTTTAAACTGTTGTCTCCCCAGATTTTGGTGGCACACAGCAGCAGTCAATACAATGGTAAAACTTTTGATATTCGTCCTAAAATTAAAGCCATTCAAGAAAAATTACCTGAGTTGTCGGCCAGCTTAATTCTTTCAGAAGGATTTGAGGATTGGGATTTAAATCCCACTACATTTCCTTCCTTGACTTTTGAAACGGTTTCTTTTTCCGATCCTATTTGGGTCTTGTTTTCTTCGGGCACTACGGGCAAACCTAAAGCCATTACCCACAGCACAGGCGGCATTTTGTTAGAGCACTACAAAGCCTTGGCCTTGCATCAAGATGTTCAGGAAGGGGAACGCTTTTTTTGGCATACCACCACCGGATGGATGATGTGGAATTATACTTTGGGAGCCCTACTCTGCGGAGCCTCACTATGCCTGTTTAACGGTGCAGCCCATTTTCCTGACCTCACCGTCCAATGGAAAATGGCACAGCATATGCAAATCCATCATTTTGGTCATGGTGCGCCTTTTTATGCTTTATGTAAAAAAGAAAATATATCTTACTTGAACACCCATTCTTGGCCACATTTAAAAAGCATAGGAAGCACAGGAGCACCCCTCACGCCCGAAGTATTTAGATGGTTGCAAGCCCAACTCCCACAAGTTCATATTCAATCCTTAAGCGGAGGAACAGATGTGTGTACGGCCTTTGTGGGAGCCAATGCTTTGTCGCCAGTTTATGCCGGTGCCATTCAGGGACCCCTATTGGGAGCTGCTGTAGCGGCTTGGAACGAACAAGGGCAGCCTTTGTTGGATCAAATGGGAGAATTGGTTTTGACGAAACCCCTGCCCAGTATGCCGCTCTATTTTTGGGGTGATTCCCAAAAAAAACGCTACCAAGATTCCTATTACAACCGTTTTCCCAACACTTGGTGCCACGGCGATTGGATTACCCTAAACCATGAGAAAGGTATTGTGATTCACGGTCGATCGGATGCAACTCTAAACCGTAACGGAATTCGAATAGGTACAGCCGAAATTTATGAAGCCCTAGAACAGTTGACCCAAGTGCATGATAGTTTAGTGATTGATTTACTCCAACCTACAGGAGAAAGTGTATTGCTATTGTTTGTAGCCTTGATGCCTGGAATTGCGTTAACCTCTACCCTTCAAGAAACGATTATCGCTCAACTAAAAAGCCATTGTTCGCCCCGTCATGTTCCCGATGAACTATTTCAGGTAAGGGCCATTCCCTACACCCTTAGTGGTAAAAAAATGGAAGTTCCCATCAAAAAATTATTTAGTGGTGAGGCCTTAGACAAAATTTTGCAAAAAGGAGCCATGAAAAACCCCGAAAGCCTGCTCGATTTTGAAAAACTGGAACAACAATGGAGTTCGATCTAGCCCTCTTGGAAGAGAAGAAATTTAAGATTACTAAAAAAAATCTGTTTTTTTAAGATTAACCCTTTTTGCTACTTTTAACCCCAATTAGAAAACAAATCAATTTAGACTTATGGCACTCAATAATCGAGAACTCAGTAATAAGATAAGGGTTTATCATCGCTATTTAGGCTTTTTTTTAGCTGGTATTATGTTTGTGTATGCCTTTTCAGGCATTACCCTCACCTATCGAAACACTGACCTCTTCAAAAAAGAACAAGTGGTTGAAAAAACCATTGAAAAAGGATTGGAGCAACCTCCATTGGGCCGTGGTGATGAACTACTCTCTTATAATCCTGAAACTGGTGCTCTAAAATACATTCAAAAAAAGCCGCCTTTGGTTTTGGGTGCCATGGAAAAAATGCACAAAGCCACTTCAGCATCACCGCTTTTCTTTTTTAATATTTTCTTTGGGGTTGCTTTAATGTTTTTTGTTTTTTCTGCTTTTTGGATGTTTTTACCACAAACAGATATTTTTAAAAAAGCAATTTATTTTACCCTAGCCGGGATGTTACTCACCCTTTTGATGTTGGTGATTTAGCACTACATAAAAAACCCTCCACTTGGGAGGGCTTAGTGCTAGTGTAACATAATTTTATTTGTCCTTACCTGCCAAATTAAAACCATCAGCTGTTAGATGTCCAAGATGCATATAGATTTGGTCTTTGTGCTCGCCATCAACCATACTCCAAAATTTACTTCTGGCCTCGGCATTAGCAGAACCTTGGTTACTAATGGCTTCAGCAAATTCTGTGATGCTTTTAAAAGCAGCAAAAAATTGGGCATCTGCCCCTGTTCCTTTGTAATGAGCGCTAGCTCCTCCTGCCAATTGCATTCCCTCCTTTACACCGGGAATGATTTGCCACGCCATATAAGCATTAGCAAACTCTCCTAAATTGCCATTGGTGTTATAATCACCCACCACAAAAACATAGGGGATATCCCAATCAACATTCTCTTTAGAAACATAATAATTCTCATAGTTAATGACCCGCATTTCATCCCAATGCCCCTTATAGAATGACCACCACTCGGCATAAACGGCATCCATTTCTTTTTGCTGTTCTTCAGATAGCTTTTTATAGTGATCTTGGTAGGCTTTTCTAAAATCATCATTCACAGCGTCTTCCGCTGAATCATATTGGTCGTAAATTACCACTGAGGCTCCCGAACCATACCAATGTCTGTAGAGCCATTGTCCTTTTAGGGTACGTTCGTCGCTCATTGTAAAATCTGCCATTTTTTTGTGTAGCTCCACATACCTGTTAATTTTAACAGCAGGCACATCCAAATAGGTAATCTCAATAACAGATTGGGCTGAGAGATGAGTCACAAATAAAAGAAGGGCTAATAGAAATACGGATTTTGTTTTCATTTGAATTAATTTATGATTTAGAATTAAAGTTACTAAAAGATTTTTACTTTGGAGAAAGTTTATGGTTTATTTGACAATTTTGCAAAATAAGGGTTCCTTTGTGCTCCATGACACACCGCACTTTTTTATATATCATTATTCTCGTTTTTTCCACTGTAAAAACTACTGCCCAATCCACCAAACTAAAAGCTTTTTTAAAATGTAATTGCGATGCCCGATATATTCAACAAAACACCTTGTTTATTGATTATGTTCGAGATCAAAATTTGGCAGACATTGACATTTTTGTTTTTGACATTTCAACTGGTAGTGGTGGAAGAGAATATCAATTTAATTTTACAGGCAAAGCAAAGTTTGATCAAAAAGAAAACAATCTATCTGTATTTATAGATCCTAATCTCACATTTTATGAACGACGAGATAAACTATTAAAAACCTATAAATTAGGTTTGGCTTATATGCTCCAAAACACAGCCTATCAAGATCAAATTGAAGTGTCGTATTTAACGCCAAAGGCAGAGCCCATTGAACAAACTGCTGACAAATGGAAAAATTGGGTATTTGAAATTTCGGGAGCTTTTGATTTTGAAGATGAAAAAAGCATCAACGAAAAAGAATACCGCTTTGATTTTGAAATTGATCGCGTTACTGAAATGTGGCGCGTTCGTTCTGATTTTGGGTTTCAAAATGCAGTCAAAACATTTTTAGGGGAAGACGAACAATACAATAGCATTCGAGAACGAAGTTATTTTTCGGCCAGCTTGGTTCGAAGCCTATCTGATCATTTTTCCACCGGCATTTTTGGAAATTTTCAAAAAGATACCTTTAGAAATTTTGATTCATTTTATAATTTTTCTCCTGCTCTAGAATATAATATTTTCCCCTATGAAGAAGTGTTAAACCGAGAAATCACCTTTGCGTATAAAGTGGGGTATAGTTATTACGATTACATTGAAGAAACGATTTACGAATATTTAACTCAAAAATTGTGGACACAATCTCTCACACTCAACGTAAGATATCGAAAAAATTGGGGAAATCTTTCGTCCTATTTAGTCGCCTCACAGTTTCTCAATGGTGAAAACCAAAACCGACTAACTGTGAATAACTATGTTGATTTAAGAATCATGCAAGGGCTCTCTTTGAGGGTTTCGGGAAATTTTCAGCTCATACGAGATCAAATTAACTTACCCAAGGGAGAGGTTTCTATTGAGGACTTGTTGTTACGACAAAGACAAATTGCCACTAACTTTCAAAACCGCATTTCGCTAGGGTTGAGTTATACTTTCGGTTCCATCTTCAATAACATTATTAACACGCGACTTTAACAATAGTTTTTTTAACTTGTGGCTACATGAAAAGACGAGCATTTTTAGACCAGGGTGCGCTGGGCGTGAGCAGCTTGCTAATCTCTCCCAAACTTTTTGCCAATGATTACCCCCCAATTAAAAATTTGAAGGGCGGTTCTTACAGTCCCTATGTGATTAGCACCTGGAGGGTGCCTGAAGCCACACAAATAGCCGGTCAAGCACTTGAACAGGGAGCAACAGCACTTGATGCAGCTGTGCAAGGGGTAGCCCTTGAAGAGGCTAATATTTTAAACACCACGGTGGGTAAAGGCGGAGCACCCGATCGAGATGGCCATGTGAGTTTAGATGCCTGCGTGATGAATCACCTAGGCAATTGTGGTTCGGTTATGGCTGTGCAAAACATTACCCATGTTGCGGCTTTAGCAAAGGCCGTGATGGAAGATACTCCACATGTTATATTGGCTGGAAAAGGAGCCGAAAAATTTGCCCTAGAGCAAGGCTATATCCAAGAAAATTTATTGAGCGAAGCCAGTAAAAAAGCCTGGCAAAAGTGGTTGGAAAAAGGACTTTATCAACCCGAAATCAACGTCGAAAATCACGATACTATAGGCATGATTTGTTCTGACAAAAATGGCCATCTATCAGGCGTATGTAGCACAAGCGGTTTGGCTTATAAAATGCAAGGACGGGTGGGAGATTCTCCCATAATAGGTTCTGGCTTGTTTATTGATAATGCTGTGGGTGGCGCAGTGGCTACCGGACTTGGGGAAGAGGTTATCAAAACAGTGGGCAGTTTTTTGATTGTGGAACTTATGCGTCAGGGGCGTTCTCCCCAAGAGGCTTGTGAAGAAGCCGTGCAACGTATACTTCAAAAAAACCAGGGCAAGCCTCCTTTTCAGGTGGCCTATTTAGCCACTAACAAAAATGGAGAAATAGGAGCCTATAGCATTCAAAAAGGATTTTCTTATACCCTTTACCAAAACAATAGCACTCAAAATTTTCCTTCTAAAGCTGCTTTTTAACGAGACCTGACGTCTAATTTTCCATCTGACCGAATGCGATATGTTTTTTGATTATGGGGATTGTCGCTAACATAATAGACCGTATCCTCTAGCACTCTTTTTTCTAAAAAAATCTTTTCTCCTTTCCAAAGGGCAACTGGCTTTTTCTCCAGCATTTGACCTTTCTTTTCTGATGCCGCCTTTTCTCTATATTGTGCATACATCCATTGCACGAGAGCAGCCTCCTCTGGATAGTCTATTTGCTTCCCCTTCTTATCCGAAAAATAGACATAGCCCCAATGCTCAGGTAAATGCATATTGATGAGTCCCTGTGGACTCCAAACCCAATTATATTCTGGCAAATAGGCACCTTTTGGGTCTTTTTTTCGGCTATATTTTCCCTTGTTAATACTAAAATCCCAATTGACTCTAGAGAAATTAAGTCGCCAAAATTGGTTGATTGGGGCTGTTTCTTGCTTGCTCCCCCTAGACAAACTTTTCCATGGCAATGCCATTTCAAGGGTCCAACCTTCATCAACATCTGAAGGATCGTTTAAGCTTCCCTTATAAAATACAGCGCTTTGTAGCCCCTCAATATTCCATTGATTGTCCACCTTATTTTTATTCAAATAAGGCTTGTTTAAAAAAAGGTCCCATGCAGTGTTTAAGGCATTAATTTCCAACTCCATATAATCATGCGTATCGCCATCTGGATCAATAAAAACTTCAAAATCGTTGTTGTAAAAAATGACGGTATCCCGTTGTTGGAGAGTTCCCCAAATATGGGGCTCTTCAAGCTGAGCCAGTATATATAGAGCATGATTATCCCACATCATTTTAAAACGAGTCTTGTATTTGGGTGTTAACACTCCTTCAATATCCACAAAAGAATCAGACCAATTTCCGCTTGCCCAAAGGGAGTCTATTTGCCCATCAATTTGGGGAGATTGTGAGGTGAATACAGCCTCGTATAATTTGGGAAGTTTGCTGTTTTCAATTTGAATTAAAGCTGTTTCTTGACAAGAAAAAAACAAGAGAAGAAGCAATCCAAAATTAGAGTAAACAAGGCTTCGATATCTAGGCTTAGATTTCATTTACATCCCTGTTAAATTAGAGACTTTGAGCGCTATAAACCGCTTTTCGAAACTCTTTTTGAATTCCAAATGAAAACTCTCTTGCCCGGGTCATAAACAAACCAAATAGTTTTTGCTCACGATCAATCCAAAAGTGGGTGTTGTGATAGCCAGACCAACCATAAATGCCTTTGGAGCTGTTAGTCCCATCGGCTTCAGGATCCCTTAACACAAACAATGAATAGCCATAGTCAAACGGATCGTTTGGTAATTGGGTATGGGATTGCGTCATTTCATCAATGCTTTTAGAAGAGATGAATTGCTGGCCGTTATAGCTGCCTTCTTGCACAAGCATGGTGCAAAATTTGGCATAGTCTGCTAAAGTAGAGGTTAGACCTTCGCCGCCAAAATAGGCTTTGTTTTGGGGGTCATAACTTAGCTCGTCTAAATCGGTAGTGTAGCCTTTCAATGACCCATTGTTGATGAATAAGGGTTGAAAACGGGTTCTGTCGGCTTCAGTAAGATAAAATTTGGTATCCTTCATACCTAGGGGATCAAAGAGAGTCTCCTTTAAATAGGCATAAAAGGATTTTTGCGTAACCACTTCAATAATGCTACCCAAGATGGCCATATTAATGCCATATAAATAATCACTCCCAGGTTCAAAGGCAAGCGGATGCGTGGCTACATCTGCAGCAAAATCTTTTAGATTATCATATTTAATGGTACTGGTGAAATAGTGCGGATTGCCATAATAGCCATAGCCTGACCTATGTGTCATTAAATGAAAAAGAGTAAGGTCTTTTTTACACGGATAGGTGCCACCCTTTCCATCTTCACAATTGAGGTTTTTAAAGGCCGGAATATATTTTGACACTTTATCATTAAAATCTACTAATCCTTTTTCTTTGAGCGTCATCATGGCCACAATGGTTATGGGTTTTGACATAGACCAAATAGGAAAAATGGAATTGTGAGTTATACTCTTTCCATTTTTATGCAGACTGTTTTCTATATGGTGATAGACCGTTTTGCCGTCTTTAAAAATCATAGCTACATTGCTCCCGGTAATTTCATTGGCAATTAGTTTTTGTTGAAATGTTTTGACTTCTTCATATTGTCCTAAAACAATTTGACAAGCAAAAATGAACGCAATTAATAAAGAATTTCTTTTCATTTTGGATTGATTAATGGTTTATCATGGTTCTAAGATATGTAGTTTATATTACATACCGAATCCCAAACCTCTTATTCAATAGAAAACAGCTCACTAAAACCCATACCACGGTGTTAGGGTTAATGTTGGATATAAACTTTTACCTATTTTCTTGGTTACATACTTGCATATTGTTTCCCTATCATAGGTCGGTTGATAGTCTCCTACTGATACATTGCCCATTCCACACTTCACTTCCTGATGTAAAATGTCGGCTTTGGCACCAAAAGTATATAATTGTGTAAGTCGTTTTAGTCTACTTTATCTCTCCATGATTAACTAAGATTAATTATAATGTTTTAATTTGTGGTTTGATATGTGATAAAATATTTCGTATGGAAAATAAGGATATGTATTCTGAACTCATGATTAAAATCAGAAAAATTGTAAGAGGAATAAACCTTGAATCGAAGCGAATAGAAAAACAATTTGGATTAAGTATTCCACAGCTATTAATTTTAAAGTTTCTAAAAGCAAGCGTTGAATTTAAAAGTTCTATGAAAGAGTTAAAAAATTACCTTTCTTTAAATGCTAGTACTGTAACGGGTATAATTTCACGTCTAGAGAATAAGGGTCTTGTAGCGCGTCTACCTAGTGTAAATGACAAACGATCTACACCTGTAGTACTTACTTCTAAGGGATTAGAGGTAATTAATAACAGTGACCAATCTCTACATGAACGAATAGCTACTAAAGCAAATGAGATCAATGAAAGCGATTACAATATGATTTTAGTTTCTTTAGAAAGAATAATAGATATTTTTGACATAAAAGATATTGACGCATCACCAATTATTAGTGGACAGACTAATATAGATTTAAACATATAGGTCATATAGTTTCTATAGAAACTAAAAATGATTAACTTTGCATCGTCAAAACTATTTCGATGCTACGTATATATTTATCTAATCTACTCCTACTCATTTCTTTTTCTTTATCAGCTCAAAACATTTTTTCTGGCTCTGTTGTCGATGAAAATGGAATTCCACTACCAGGAGCTTCTATAGTAAACAGTTCGTCAGGAGAAGGTGTTATAACCGATTTCGATGGAAAATTTTCAATTAGAGCAAATGAAGGAAGTATCATTGTTATTTCCTATGTTGGATATCAAAACTTATCCTTTAGTGGCCCTTACACTAATTCTCAATTATTTAAACTTCAACCTGATAATGAATTAGATGAAGTTGTGTTAACAGCTTTAGGAATTAAAAGGGCAGAAAAAGCTCTAGGATATTCAGTACAGGGACTTACAGCCTCTGAGGTAAATCGAGTTAAAGCAACCAATGTAGTCAATTCCTTAGCGGGTAAAATTGCAGGTGTTACAATTACAGGCTCTTCTGCTGGTCCTACAGCTTCTTCAAACATTAATATTAGAGGAGCATCCTCTTTAATGGGAAATAATCAACCTTTATTTGTGGTAAATGGATTACCTATTACTAATGATCTCTATACCTTTGACGATGGTTTAAATGGTTCAACTTCTATTGACTTTGGTAATGCTGCCCAGATTATAAACACCGACGACATCAATGCAATAAGCGTTCTTAAAGGACCAGCGGCTTCTGCACTTTATGGCTCAAGAGCTGCAAATGGTGTTATTTTAATTGAAACTAAAACTGGAGATTCTCAACCGAATGGTTTTGGCGTGGAGTTAAATTCAAGTATTCAATTCTCTGATCCATTAAAACTTCCAAACTATCAGAATGAATTTGGATCAGGAGGTGGAGGTAAATACAGCTATTTAAATGGGTCAACCTATATAGGGGCTAATGAAAATTACGACGCCTATGGGGAAAACTGGGGGCCTAGAATGAATGGTCAATTAATAAAGCAGTTTAATTCAGAAGGTCAACCAACACCCTTTACTCCAGCGCCAAATAACATTAGAAATTTTTATCAAACAGGCGTTTTGCTTTCCACTAATGTGTCTGTAAATAATAGTAATGATATAGGACAAAGTAGATTTTCTTATACCAATTTAAATAATAAAGGGATCGTTCCCAACACAGATTTAGAACGCAACACCTTTCAGACAAGTATCGGAAGATCATTAATTAACAATCAATTAAATGTAGACTTTAATTCCATGTTTGTCCGATCAACCTCTGATAATATTCCCAATTCTGGATATGATGAGTCGTCCTCGGTTATGTATGGGTGGCTTTGGCTTCCACGTCAGGTCGAAATTGATGATTTAAGAGATTATTGGCAGCCGGGTTTAGAAGGAGTACAGCAGCGCTATGCTGAAAATCTTTGGGTAAATAACCCTTGGTTTATTGTAAATGAAAATACGAATGCTTTTCAAAGTAATCGCTTGATTTCAAATTTGCAGCTTTCATACGATTTTAGTTCTCAAATAAGTTTACGTTTTCGCTATGGAGTAGATTATGTAGATGAGCAAAGACAATATCGAAGAGCCCCGTCTACAAAAGGTGTATTGAATGGAAGCTACAGGGAAGATGAAATATCATTCCGTGAAAGTAATGCTGAGGTTCTTCTCGATTTTGATCCTACTCCAGAAATTGAAAACACAATAGATATCAGTGTAAAAATAGGTGGTAATCTTATGTCTCAAATTGCAAATTTTGGCGTAGCTAATAATCCAGAATTACAAATTTTTGGTACTGGACCTTCAATCTATACCTTATCTAATTCGCGTTCAGGGGTTTTAGTAGAATCACAAAAGACCAATGCTAAAATAAATAGTGTTTTTGGATTAGTAAGTTTAGATTATAATAATTGGGCCTATTTAGACTTGACCTATAGGAATGACTGGACTAGTACTTTAGTTAATCCACTAGTAGGAAGAGATAATTCAAGTTTCAGCTATGGTTATCCTTCAGTATCAACAAGCATATTATTGAGTGAGGTGATTAACCTTCCACAAAATTTAAATTTTCTCAAACTTAGAGCTTCTTATGCGGAAGTAGGTAATGGAGCACCTGCTTATTCATTCGGAAATACCTATACGCCACAACCTTCATACGCTACTAACCCAGTATTTACAACAGGAAGTACAATTTCCGACCCCAACCTTAAAAATGAAAGAACAACTGCTCAAGAGTTTGGAATTGATTTGCGTTTATTTGATAACCGATTAAACTTTGATTTCACCTACTATCAGATGAATAGTTTTGATCAGATTATTTCACTTCCTGTAGCAAAAAGCAGTGGTTATGACTTTACCCTAACAAATGGTGGTGAAATTAGTAATAAAGGAATTGAGATAGCTACTCGCTATAACTGGATTCAGGGCGATGATATAACCTGGACTTCTCAACTTAATTTTGGAAGAAATCGTGCTGTTGTAGAAACTTTACCAGAGGTAATTACAAGCGGTAAATATTCTATTATTGCAGATGTTTTTCCTGGAGATGAGGGAGGCTCGGACCTTGAGCTTGTTGCAGAAGAGGGTAAGCTTCTAGGTCAACTCTATGGATTGGGCTTTCAGCGAGGCCCTGATGGACAAATAATTCATCAAAATGGACTTCCCTTGCACACAGAGGAAAAAGTATCTGCAGGCTCTTATCAACCAGACTTTAGAGTTGGTTTGTTAAATAGTTTAAGCATAAAAAATTTCAATTTTTCGGTCCTTATTGACGGTCAAGTAGGAGGAAAAATATACTCTCGCTCCCATGCTCTTTATGCAACTGCAGGAACTATTGTTAATGACGATGATCCAAATTTACCCCTTACAACTATGGAAGGAAGAACCTTATATGAGGTAAGTTATGACAGTGCCGGAATACCAACCTATACGCTAGAACAGGAAGGAGGAGTTGTAGGTCCAGGGCTGATGTATGGCCCTAATAGTAATCTTATTCCTAATACCGTTACAGTACCTGCTGGTGGTGCAGGATACACAGGTTATTTTTATAACTATTATGGGAATGGTTTTAATAGAGACAATATAGAAGCGGCTACCTACGACGCTACATATTTTAAGCTTCGTGAAGTAAGCATTGGTTACAGTCTACCAAAACAAACTTTATCAAGTTGGGGCATACATTCAGCAAATTTATCCGTTGTAGGAAGAAACCTCTTATTGGCTTCTCAAGTTCCTTCAATAGATCCCGAGACATATTCTATCAGAAATGGCATCTTCGTCAATGGCTTTGAAAGTACTTCAATTCCTACACAACGTAGTGTTGGTCTTAATCTCAACCTAACCTTCTAAATTTTAGATATGAAAATGATTAAATATTATATAGTCCTAATTATAGCTCTCACTTCTTGTGATGATTTTGAAGAACTCAATATAAATCCTAATGAACCCACTACGGTTTCTTCTGGTGTACTCTTTACTTCGGCCATAAGAACAAGTGTTCAGACTACCTCAAATGAGGCTTTTTTATTGTCAAATAATATTGCACAGCTTACTGCAAAAACACTTAGAGCTGAAGTCGATTTTTATGGTTGGAATGCTTTTCCGACTGTTTGGGAAGGTTTATATGAAAGTCTTACAGATTTATCTAGTCTAATTTCAATTGCTAGGGAAGAAAATAATGATAAAATGGTTGGCGCAGCAATGGTCTTTGAATCCTGGATTTTTTCTGAACTCACGAATGCCTATGGCGATATTCCCTACTCTGATGCTATCAAAGGTGAAGAATCAGTTTTTACCCCTAAATATGACACTCAAGCATCAATCTACCAAGATCTTTTAGACAAATTAGACTTAGCTATTTCTATGTTAAAAGGTTCAGGAACGATCTCTGGAGATATACTTTACAATGGTGATGCCTCAAAGTGGATAAAGTTTGCTAATGGATTAAAGTTGCGCCTATTGATGTATGCATCTAATAAAATTGATGTGTCTACCTCTTTCAAATTGGTTGTGGACCAAGGCGTATTGTTTGAATCTAACGAGGATCAAGCCGTTCTCAATTTTTTAAATTCTTTTCCAAATCAATTCCCTACAATACCCCTAAAACAAGGTGACTTTGATGCCGTTGCTATCAGTAAATCGGCTTTAGATTTAATGGAACTCTATCATGACCCTCGACTAAGTAGATACGCACGCCCTGATAATCTTAATTTTGAAGCTCCTGAATTTACTGGAGTTGCAAATGGTGTAGGTGGTCAGACAGGTTCACGATTAGGATTATCATATTTTGACTATCCAGGACATGTTACTGCTTCTGAAATAGGAATTAATTATGCAGACGGAATCATAATGTCCTATGCAGAGGTTGAATTTCTTATAGCTGAAGCAATAGCAAAAGGGTGGCTCTCTGGGGATCTAGAATCACACTATAAAAAAGGTATTCAAGCTTCCCATGAGTATTATCAAGTAAATTATACCCCATTTGGATGGACAGATTTTGAAAATTTTTATCAGAATTCAGGTGTAGGCTATACATCAACCATAGATATTTGGAAACAAAAGTGGTTAAGTCTTTATTTTTCTGCATTAGATCCTTATTATGAAGTAAGACGTTGGTATGTTGAAGCAGGAGGGTGGGATGCCCTTCCTTTTCTAAATCCACCAATTGGAAATAATTCGAATAATTACGAACTACCCATGAGATTCCTTTATCCTGGTCAAGAGCAAAGTTTAAATGCAGAGAACTATAATGAAGCAAATTCGAGATACAGCACTTCGAAGCTAATCAATGGAAAAATGTGGATTGTTGATTTTTAGTTCTTCAAATGAAAAAATATTTTGATATTTCCCCAAAGGTATTTTACCCTTCACTAATCATAATTCTCTGTTTTGTTTTTATATCCATTTTAGGAGGGCAAAAGGTGCGAATACTATTTTCGGATTTCTCACAAATAATTACTGAAAATACAGGCTGGTTATTTATATTGGGCGTAAATGTTTTCATTGTTTTTTCGATTTGGATTGCCTTTGGTAAATATGGTAAATTCCGCCTTGGCGGCCCTAAAGCAAAACCTGATTTTACAATTTTCTCATGGTTTTCTATGCTCTTTTCTGCTGGAATGGGAATTGGGCTTTTGTATTTTAGTGTTTCTGAGCCTATAGAGCACTTTTCAAAGCCTCCCATGGCTCAGTCATCAGCAACTGATTTAGCTATACAAGCGTTAGATTTTACTTTCTTACACTATGGGCTTCATGCTTGGGCAATATACTGTGTAGTTGGACTTTCATTAGCTTATTTCACATTTAACAAACATCTTCCTTTATCACTTCGAGCTATATTTTTTCCTTTTTTAGGTAGAAAAATAAATTCTATTTACGGGGTAATTATTGATGTTATTGCTGTGGTCGCTACCCTTTTCGGTTTGGCTACTTCATTAGGGTTTGGAGCAAGACAGATTGCATCTGGATTGAATTTTTTAACTGGAATTAGCTCAGGAGTTTTAACTCAAATTGTAATTATAATTGTCATCACCTTAATTGCAACAATATCAGTCATAACTGGTTTAAAAAAAGGGGTGCGTTTTTTGAGTCGATTAAACATGTTTGTGGCTTTGTTGTTTCTTTTATTTATTTTCTTCTTAACAGGACCTAATGCTGCTTTTCGAATATTTTTAGAAAGTACAGGGATGTATTTTAATCGTTTTTTAGAAATTGGAACATGGTCTTCAGCTTTTGAATCTTCTGACTGGCAAAATAATTGGAGCGTATTTTATTGGGCATGGTGGATTGCATGGTCCCCCTTTGTAGGTATGTTTATTGCAAGAATTTCAAAGGGGAGAACAATTAAGGAATTTGTACTCGGTGTTCTCTTAGTGCCTACATTAATGACTTTTTTTTGGATTAGTGTTTTTGGAGGTGCTGCTTTAACCCTTGAATTAAATACACCAGGATCAATTTCCTCGGCAGTTTTAAAAGACAGTTCAACCTCGCTATTCGTGTTTCTAAGAGAATTTCCCCTTAGTAGCATAACTAGTATTGTGGGAATTTTTATGGTGTCTGTATTTTTTGTTACCTCCTCTGACAGCGGTTCACTTGTTATAGACAGTATCACTTCTGGAGGAAAATTAAATGCACCAGTTGGGCAAAGGATTCTTTGGGCTCAAATAGAAGGCTTTGTCGCTATTTCCTTATTACTGGGAGGTGGTCTAAAAGCTATGCAAGCTGCTTCTGTGAGTACTGGAATTTTATTTTTATTTGTTCTTTTTTTTATGTGCTTTTCCTTATCTAAATCCTTAAATAGGGATTTGCTTAAAAAACAGAAAAAGAAAGAATTAAAAGAAAGAATTAAAACAAACAATTAGTAAAATTGACTGAATTCAGGTCATTTATAAAATCTATTTTTTCTTTCTCAAACCAATACTAAACAAAAAATTTAGTTGCCTTACTATTCATATCCACACAAACCCTAAACAAACACCCCCCTAAAACAACAACACACGAATCTTGTGTTAAAGCAGTCACAGCAATGGGTTAGGAGGGATTTGGATTGTATCCATTGGTGTAAAAGAAAAACCTTCCTTATGAGAACATTTAGAATTATTATTCATATTTAAACGCATATTTCACAAGAGTATTAAGCTCAGCATAATCAAGAGTTTTCTCATGAGTAGCCTCAAGTATAAGCATAGGCGCTTTTCCTGCTTTATATGCCTGAATCCATCTACTAACACACAAGCACCATTTATCACCAGCTTTAAGTCCAGGAAACTGATAATAAGGCATTGGAGTAATTAAGTCATTACCCATCGAAGCAGAAAACTTAAGAAATTCATCCGTCATGACTGCACATACCGTATGAGTACCTGTGTCTTGTGATACGGTTCTACATAAACCATCCCTGAAATATCCTGTCATTGGACTTGTACAACAAATTTTCAGGGGTTCTCCAAATACATTTTTTTCCATAAAACCAAAGCTCTGTATGCAAGTTACAGAGAATGGGTTTCATTTCAAATCCCATCCCCCCGTGTTTTGGGTTAGGAGTGCCTGAAAAGTTTTAGCTTTTCAATAAACAGAAACACGTTGATTTGTTGCCAATATATTGCCAAATATGAAGGAAAAAATCCGCAACATCATTGTAAAACAATTTGTTACGGATTCTTTAAGTACCTCGGGTGGGAATCGAACCCACACGGTGTTGCCACCACTGGATTTTGAATCCAGCGCGTCTACCAATTCCGCCACCGAGGCAGGTGGGCAAAAATAGTAAATTATTAGATTTTTAGGCATTTAAATCTAAAGATTCCTAGAGCGGTTGAAATATTCTTAAATTTGCTTTTCAAAAATTTGTTAAGGTGAAAACTCCCGTAAAAATATTTAGTTGTACACAGAGCATCGCATTGGCCACTGAGATTGCTGCTGCTTTTGGCGCCCCTTTAGGAAAGGTCAACTTTTCTCGCTATAGCGATGGCGAGTTTCAACCCTCTTTTGAAGAATCGGTTCGAGGTGCTCGTTTGTTTATCATAGGCTCAACTCATCCTTCTTCAGAAAATTTAATGGAAATGCTGCTCATGTTAGATGCAGCCAAAAGAGCTTCGGCCCGCCATATTACGGCTGTGATGCCCTACTTTGGTTGGGCACGTCAAGATCGGAAAGACAAACCCAGAGTGCCCATTGGGGCCAAAATGATTGCTAAAATTCTAGAAGCTGCCGGAGCCACACGCATCATTACTATGGATTTGCACGCTGACCAAATTCAAGGATTTTTTGAAAAACCCGTTGATCACCTCTTTGCTTCTACTGTTTTTCTTCCCTACATCAACACCCTTAAACTCGATGATTTAACCATTGCTTCACCCGATATGGGCGGTTCTAAAAGAGCCTATGCTTATTCTAAATTCTTAAAAAGCGATGTGGTGATTTGCTACAAGCAACGCGCTAAAGCCAATGTGATTGCCCACATGGAGCTCATTGGTGAAGTGAAAAACAAAAATGTGATTTTGGTAGACGATATGGTAGATACCGCCGGAACCTTGACCAAAGCAGCCGATTTGATGATGGAACGCGGAGCCAAATCAGTGCGTGCCATTTGCACACACGCCCTTCTTTCTGGAGATGCCTACCAGAAAATTGAGGCTTCCCAACTAGAATCTTTAATTGTTACCGATTCTATTCCTCCAAAAAGAACGCATCCTAAAGTAAAAGTGTTATCTTGCGCCCCATTATTTGCTGAGGTAATGCACAACGTGCATTTTAATAAATCCATCAGCTCTAATTTTATAATGTAAATTAATTAAAACACAACAATGAAATCTATCACAATTAATGGATCTAAAAGAGAAAGCGTGGGCAAGGTAGCAACCAAGGCCTTACGTAATGCTGGACAGGTTCCGTGTGTACTCTATGGTGGCGATACGCCCCTACATTTTGCTGCACCAGAACTCAATTTCAGCAAACTAGTTTACACCCCTAATGCACACACTGTGGTGATTAAATTAGAAGACGGTACTGAAGTGAATGCTATTTTACAAGACATTCAATTTCACCCTGTAACAGATAAAATTCTTCATATTGACTTTTATCAACTCTTCGAAGACAAAGAAATTTCACTTGACATTCCGGTTAAAGTGGAAGGCACTGCCCCTGGTGTGATTAACAGCGGAGGGGTATTGCGCTTAAACAAGCGTAAACTCCGTGTGAAGGCACTGCCTAAAAACCTTCCCGATTTTATTATAGCCGATATTTCTGCTCTAGAACTAGGCAACAAGCTCTATACCGCAGACATTCAAAGTGAGGTTTACACTTTTCTACACCCCGATAATACCGTGGTGTGTCAGGTGAGAGCTTCTAGAGTTTCTAAAAGTATTGCCACAACAGTTGAGGCTGAAGAAGCAACAACCGAAGAAAGCGCAACTGCAGAAGCTGCTGAAGAAGCCAATTCATAATACAGTAAATATCTTCTTTACTCCTAAAAAAGCGCTCCATCATCAGAGCGCTTTTTTTATTTTAGTAAGATGATAAAATTGCTGAGTAAAATTTTTTCTAAAAAACCCACCCCTTTAGCCATGCAAAAATTTTTAATTGTTGGCCTTGGAAATATTGGCAAAGACTACGAAAACACTAGACACAACATTGGGTTTAGCCTTCTCGACCATGCGGCAACGCAATGGGAATTTGAATATACGTCTGAAAAACTTGCCGACATAGGAAAAATAAAGTTTAAAGGAAAACAATTGGTTTTTATTAAGCCCACTACGCTCATGAATCGAAGCGGAAAAGCCGTGCGCTACTGGGCCTTAAAAGAAAATATTCCCTTGGAAAATATCCTAATTCTCACCGATGATTTACACCTTCCTTTTGGAACACTTCGCTTGCGCACCAAAGGAAGTGCAGCCGGACACAATGGGCTAAGAGATATTGAAGCGCACCTCAACACCCCACACTACGCTAGGCTTCGTTTTGGCATTGGCCATGAAAACAAAGCTTTCAATCAGGTTGATTTTGTGTTGGGTGAATGGGAAATCGAGGAAGCAAAAGCGCTACCCGAAAGAGTAGAAAAAGCCAGAGAGATTATTGAATCATTCTGTTTGCAAGGAGCCCAAAAAACAATGAATCAATTTAACGGCACCTAAGGTTCTGCTCATTCTGTTGTGAAAGTGCCAATAGCCGACGCTGATGTATTACCCTCTCGATCTGTTGTAACTACTTGCCAAAAATAAATTGTATTTGCTTTCAAGGTTTGAACACTTTGGGTTTGGGTTAACGCACCTTCCACCAAAGTCAAATTGTCTGAAGCAGTTCCAATATAGAGGCTATAATAGGCAATGTCTAAATCGAGATCACTTCCCTCCCATTTGAAGGTTAGGTTGTTATTAACCAAAGAAACTACTGCTTCTGATTCCGGAAAAAGAAGGGCAGCAGGAAAAGGAACGTGTTTCAATTCGGGTTCCCCCTCCAAATAAAAATGCCACACTTCACTTTTGGCTGTAATTGCCGATAAGGTTGCTCTAGAATTGATCCACCAACTGTAGTTAGAGCCACGAGATAGCACTTGATTTAAGCTGGTTAAGGCAGTTGTTTTTCGAGTTAAAATACCGGTTTTTTGATTTCGAATAACCAATTCATAGTCGTCTGTGTGTAAGGCAGAATTCCATTGAAAAGTCACTTGGCTTTCAATATCGCTAATCTTATCGGCGGTGGTGCAATTGTCCAAATTTCGAGGGGCCACTAATTGGGCTGCAACAGGGTCCGGAATGGGTTCTGGCCCACAGGCCCAAAACAAAAATCCAACAAATAACAAAGCAAGCCCCCTCATTCTTTTATTAGTTTTAATTGGGTTTCATAAGAAGGATAGCGCACAGAAAGCACATAAAGTCCTGTGGGCAAATGACTCACTGGAATTTTAAATTCAGGGGTTTGAAACTCCTGCACACTCGTTTCCCAAATTAGATTTCCCGAAGTATCATACAAAAGAAGACGCTCTGCCTGACTGTGAGCAGGTAATAATACCCGTGCGGTAGCTTGCACTGGATTAGGGAAAATTGTCACTTCACTTTCATTGGCAATCCAAGTTTCAAATACTCCTTGACAAGCCAAAGCGGTTTTCACCTCTAAGCGATTCCATTGTTGCTCAAGCGGCAACTGAATTTTTTCGGTGGTGACTTGCGCCCTTATTTTTTTTCCATTCCAATTAATTTCATAGGCCTCACCCCCCTTAAGCGAAAGTTCTACCAGCTGTAGTTCATTTTGCACAACGGCCTGCACATCAAGTGGGTCTGGTTCTTTTATTTGCACATCAAAACAATGGGAGTAGGAAGGAAAAGCTTCACTACTTACACAAACTGCATAGCGCCCAGCGCCCAAATTTAAAAGAGAAGTTTCTTCATCCCCCGAAAAACGAAGAATTCGGTCAACACCATTAGGCCCTTTAAGGGTTGCTAAATAGTCAAATTTGGCTAGGGCACTAAGCGTAATACGCCCATTAAATTTGCCTGCACAACTCACATTGTTTTTAGTAACCGTAATATTTTTGGCAGAAAAAACATCACATAAATCGCCTATGCCATTGCCGTCTATATCTGATTGATCTTGGTTGGTAATTTGTGGACAATTGTCTTTTTCATCAATAATAGAATCGCGATCACTATTGGGCAAGGTAATTCCCAATAAACAAAACTCAATTTCAAAACGATTCAAAGTGCCACTATCTTCCGAATAAGAATCTGTAATTTCCAACGTCCAATCGCCAAAAGCACTTTTCCCATAGAGCGATTCAAAACTTTGAATGGGGGCAAAAGTACCTTCAAAAGGAGCCTCGGCATTCAATATACTTTGAGATGCTTCAGCATCAAAAACTGTGTTTTCATAATTGGATCGGTTTTCTCCCAATTGTTGGGTCAATAAAATAGAAGTACCATCTGGAGCAACCAGCGTGAGGGTTAAATCTTCTAGCCAATTGTGCTCAATAGCTACCAACACATTTAGATCTTCAATGGGCAAGTCATAGCCTACTGGAATTGTAAAAGAGGTTGTTTTAGGATTGTCAATGGTTGCATCGGCAATAGAACTTGGTAAATTCAATGCTTCTATGGTGAGACAAGAGAGTTGTGACGTTTTGAAACGATTTGGTTCAGAAAAACGTCCACTGCCACAATCATTTTGTGCTTTCACGCGCCAATAAAAGGTTTGATTTTCTTCCAACACAAGACCACCATATTGATTGGTTGAAACCGTTTCTTCTTTAACCATGTTTTGAAAAGCCTCATCTTTTGCAATTTGAAGCACAAAAAGATCGGCATTGAGAGCCTCTTCCCATTCGAACTGTGGCGTTAGATTTGTTGCTATATCGTCTGCAGGAGGAAATAGCAAAACAGGGGTGTTGAGAGTAGGTGAACGCAACTCAAGGTCAAATTGAAAATCATATTGCAGAGAACCACTACTCGCCATAATTTCAAAAGTAAAATTATTGGGAGAAATGTTTTCAAGACCATTAAGGGTCAGGGTTCCACGGCTGTCTGCTTTTTGATAAACATCTTTAGAAAAAGTGGCCTTAAGGCCTGCTGGCA